>Ga0137376_10003136_pt1 | contig 10201 bp, 13 predicted proteins | sample SagtaG_23_FD_104814 | JGI IMG/M metagenome (GOLD analysis project Ga0137376, IMG submission 104814) | Vadose zone soil microbial communities from Sagehorn Ranch, Mendocino, California, USA - Sage2_L_20_16 metaG | ecosystem: Environmental > Terrestrial > Soil > Vadose zone | place: USA... | reverse complement strand
TTAGCACACCGTTGCAGAGGCATGGAATAAACCGACCTGTGGCCTTTTAATCCCTTTAAGCCCCGATTTTCTGCTTCAGCCAAAAATTTTGCCTCAGCACCTTCTCCAAGAACTTCAAAGACGATGTTCATCATGCTACCAGACCCTATGTTCACTAGACTCCTGAAGATACCCCGTTTCTCCCCTTCCCTGAGAGCACCATATACTTTATCCGCTTTTTTTTGATTGAGGTCTTCGTAGTACTCTACACCTCCCAACTTCTTATTGCGTTCCAGAACTAATCCTGCCATGTATATTGCCAATACAGGCGGCGTATTAAACAAGCTCCCCTTGTCAGAAAGTGTTTTGTAGGACATGGTCACCGGAACGGGTGTCGCGCCATATCGCGCTGCGGCATCAACGTCGACGAGACAATCTTGCCGAACGATGACGATAGTCAACCCAGCAGGACCAAGGTTTTTTTGTGCTCCGGCGTAAATGATAGCATGATCAGCCAGGCGCGGGATACGCCGTGACATGAAGGAAGACGAGTAGTCGCCGACCAACGGTAGTAGCTTGTCTTTCGGTAAAAGGTGGAATGGGAATGACGCTGGTGAATTCTCGTCTTTCGCGAATTGAACACCGTTTACGGTTTCGTTCTCGCAATAATAGATCAGAGCCGGATCGGGGGAGAAGTTGTATACTGCGTGAGGTGGGATATTATCGAATTTTCCATCTTTTGAATAGGTACGAGCATCCACTGCAACGTGAAATTTCGCGCCTCCGAGCCTTTTCGCTTCATCTGCCGCGGCATTACTCCAGGAGCCGGTGATGACATAGTCCATAGTCCTATCATCATCATCCAGGTTAGGATGCAACAATCGATGCCGGGCGAGCATATTAAGTACGACTGCGGAAAATTGCCCCGAGCCTCCACCCTGAGTGAAAAGAATTTTATGAGTGGGAGGTACATGTAACTGTTCTCGTATCAGGGCTTCGCAATGGGTGATATAGGTTTGGAAATCTTTTGATCTGTGTGATACTTCGGCTATGCCAATGCCAGTATCATTGAAGTTGAACAAAGCCTTGGACGTTTGCTCAAGGACATCTTCTGGGAGAGCCGATGGCCCAGGGCCAAAGTAGATGACTCGAGAGCTGGACATGATCGGAAGGAGCCAAAATTGATTACGTTGTTTATCTATCTAAGCACAGATAGTTTACAAAAAAGAAACCCAAGATCACCGCAATGTAAAAGGTCCGATTCAAATGGGAATGAGTCGTACGCTTATCGTAATCTGAAAAGTCCGTGATAGCGTTACAGTGCTCTATAAGATAGATTAGAGATTCAGAACTGTTTGATAAGTAAGATAAAGCAGAGCAATGCAATATATTACAGTCAAAGCATTGATGTCCTAGGAGGCGTCAGACAGTGGATGTTCATGCCATGCGAGGTCGAGTCAATAATTGGCATCAAATCGTAGAAGGTCGTGTGAGAAGGGTCGAAAAGGGATGGCGGCGTCGTAGATGCACTGGCGGGAGGATATCCAGCGCGATTTAAGACGTCTGTTTCAGAGATAATGTCACTGCAAATAGGATCAGGATTTGGAGAAAGAACGCGGACGGAAGACCTAGGCTTCCGCTGAGTGGATGCAGAAAAACGAGGAAGTGGCAACTGCGACAGATCTGCAATATCTGAAGGGTTCAGATTCAGCGCATCCGTTGTTGAGTCTAACGCAGTGATCCAAGGAAGAGAATCGAATGCGTGAGAGTGATTCTCGGAGCGTGGATCAAGTAGATAAGGTCGGCGTGGCGTAGACGTTGTGGCATGTGGTGTCGGACCCGGGTTAAAATTGCGCTTGAAAAACTGTGTAGAATAGTCAGTCGACCGGGACATGGCACAGTACTGGTAATACCCACGAATGCTGACGAGCTAACAGCGGAATCGGGAAGGCAAACTGGCGATGCGAGATGCTAGGCCCGTTGTTTGTGGGTCATCCCGGAGCAAAAGTAAACATGCTTACCGACGAATCGGAAGAAGAGAAAGAATGCTTGTTAGATGTGTCCATGGTCGACGGACGTGTGAGGAATTGAAATAATACAGTACAGGTTAAGACATGAGGAGATGAAAGGAGGTTCAACGAAACTGTGATGATGAGATGCAGATTTTATTTGGCTGTATTTGACCTCAATGCTACACTATAACACAAGTTGAATAAATGATACGACAAGTCTTTTAGTCTATCTCCTCCATGGCAGAAGTCGATGCTGCTTCCACCGCAGGGGGTTCTTCCGTAGGTGGTGCGGGAACCGTCTCCTCGTCATCCACGTCAAGGCCCAGAGCAATCATGCGATAGATTCGCTTGGCAAATGAAGTAGGCTCCTCCAGCGCGAAGCCCGACGTTAGGAGTGCCGTCTCATAGAGGAGATATGTTAGATCGCGAACTGATTTATCGGCCTTGTCTTCGGCAACCTTTTTCTTAAGCTCCTTGACGATAGCGTTCTGAGGATTCAGCTCGAGAGTCTTCTTTGACGCCATGTAGGACGACATTGAAGTGTCACGAAGGGCCTGAGCTTTCATGATTCGCTCCTACAAAAGTCTCAGCAAAGTCTAGCGTACATAGAATGGTGACTCACCATGTTCGACGACCATCCGAATTGGCCAGTAACCAAGACACACGGAGAATCAGAAATGCGATTTGAAACGACAACCTTCTCGACCTTATCACCAAGGGCATCTTTTACGACGCTGCACAATTCATTGAAAGCAGCTGCTTCCGCTTCGCGTGAAGTTTTCTCATCCTCGGTCTCCTCTAATTCCAGACCCTCCTTAGAGACGCAAAGGAGCTTCTTGCCATCGAATTCCTTTAACTGGCTAATAGCATACTCGTCAATTGGATCCACGAGTAATAGGACTTCGAAGCCTTTTTTCTTAAGAACTTCCAGGAATGGGGAGTCGCGCACGGCCGCTAGCGACTCGCCGGTCAAATAGTAAATGGATTTTTGCACCTCTGGCATCCGAGTGATATAATCTATGATGAGCATTGTCAGCATGTATAAATTACCGGCAACCGACGCCGTACCTTTCAAAGACGTTTGTTCGTCGACGGATTTCGTCGAGTAGAACCGCAAGAATTCCGCTAGCTTGCTACGGTTCTGCGCATCTTCGTGGATACCCAATTTCAAGTTCTTTCCAAAGGCTTCATAGAACTTGTTGAAGTTATCCTTGTCTTCGGCAATCTCGCTGAATAAATCCATGCACTTCTTGACGATGTTTTTGCGGATAACTTTAAGGATCTTGTTTTGTTGCAGTGTTTCACGGGAGATGTTGAGGGGAAGGTCCTCAGAGTCGACGATACCCTTGATGAAGTTGAGGTATTCAGGAATGAGATCCTCACAGTCGTCCATGATGAAGACGCGCCGAACATAGAGTTTGATGTTGTTGCGTTTCTTTTTAGATTCGAAAAGATCGAACGGCGCACTGTTAACCTGATAAGCGTGTTATTCGTAAGGTCATTACCCGTGTACGCACCGTTTAGGCACGAAGAGGATAGCCTTGAATTCGAGCTGACCTTCTACAGAGAAGTGCTTAACTGCGAGGTGATCTTCCCAGTCATTTGTCAAACTCTTGTAGAATGATCCATATTCATCCGAGTTGATGTCGTTAGGGTTACGTGTCCAGATTGGCTTCGTTTTATTGAGCTCCTCGTTAACCACTTCTTTTTCCTTGATCTTCTTCGTCTTCTTTTCTTTTGCCTTCTCCTCCTCGTCCTCGACCTCCTCGATCTTTGGTTTCTCTTCGTCCTCTTTAGCTTCCTCGTCGTCGTCCTCGACTTCCTGGATTGCAATCAAAATCGTATTCATTCAATGCGCATCCTCACATACCTTCTCAACCTCTTTAGTCACAGCGAGTTGAATGGGGTAGGAGATGAACTCGGAATGCTTCTTGACAACTTCCTTGATCCGTTTCTCTTCAAGGTACTCCAGCTGATCCTCCTTTAAGTAGAGACGAATTTCTGTACCACGTTCGAGAGGAGGATTAACTTGATCAAGAGTGATCGTAAACGTTCCACCAGCGGCCGACTCCCAAATGTATTGCTCATCGTCGTTGTGCTTGGAGATGACTTGCACTCGTTCGGCAATAAGGTAAGCTGAATAGAAACCAACACCGAATTGACCGATCATAGAAATATCGGCGCCAGAGTTAAGGGCTTCCATAAAACCCTGAAACCGGACTACCTTAATCAAGTGCAAAATGTGTAATAGGGACACCTACCTTTGTACCGGATTTTGCAATAGTACCAAGATTGTTGACGAGATCGGATTTGGTCATACCGATACCCGTATCGCGGATGGAAAGCATCTTATTTTCCTTGTCCGGTACAATGCGAATACACAACTCCTTTCCAGTGTCGAGGACGGACGGATCGGTAAGTGACGCGTAGCGAATTTTATCAAGGGCATCGGAAGCATTAGAGATCAACTCGCGCAGGAAGATCTCCTTATTCGAGTAAAAGGTGTCTAGATGCGACAGGTTAACGAACGCGACATACGGCGAGAAGGAAACATACTGATGATAAGATCAAGCAATTGGCTGATTTCAGCCTGGAATCCAAAGCTTTCTGTTTGGGCCATGATGCAGCAGAGCTAGTATCGAGTAAGAATACCGTTGGAGTGATGATAAGAAAGCTTACGGAGGACGGTAGCTATAGGGTATGGTAAGAAAGAAAATGTGAACTGAAGAGCGCGTCCTGTCCCCTTTTGTACCAGCGATATCTTGTTCTCGAACAATCTGAAACTTGCCGAATACGGAACAGCCGCCCTAGTGGAACCTTCTCGAACTTTGCTCTACTACTACAGTATACTGTTACAGACTTATCTACTTACCCTCCAGATGTACCTCGACTACAGCTCTTAGCTCCTCATTGTCGCTTTTGAGCCTGTCGTTTTCGTCTCGCAATCTCTGATTCGCCTTTGTTAGTGCCCCCCTCTCACCCGCAGCTGATGCTATCTCCTGTTCAAGTGGGTGGCGAAGGGAATCTGTCTTGCGTCTCATTTGTGACAAGCGTGCTTCTAACGTCTGTATTTGTCGTCGATACGCTCTTTTCCTCGCGTTAGAACAGTATCGCATTTGCTATTGAATATCGACTTACCGTATTTGGGCGTCCATCTCAGCCTGTGTTTTTTCGTAACTTTCCAAGCGTAATTCCATCTGCTTGAAGTGGCTTTGCATGATCGTTATCTGTTCTCCACGCTCGTTAAATCGTGCAAAATCCTCGTCCCTGTCGTACCACTTTAATACAGATTCTCTTGGAACTCTGCGTCGAACAAACCATAGTTGTTGCATTTTAAAATGTTGATCAAGCTGTCGCTCATAGTCGTGTAGTCGATCTATTTTGTGCTGGTTTTCTTTCTTCCATGTTTCCAACTCAAAGCGCGTTTTGTTCGCCTCGATCAGCAATCTTTCTTGAGCTTCCAAGTGTGACTTTGAATACGTTAGTTGTGTAATGTAATATAGCTGGATTGCATGCCTTATTATCCTTTTGGGTGCGACGAAACGATGCAGCCTCAGTCATCCATGATTTCTTCTCTTCACGTAACTCTTTTAGTTTTTTCTGTAGTTCGCTGTTCCAGTCAGCATATTTGTTCTTAGTAGAGGATGCTTGAACTTTGTGTTCGTGGAGTTCGCTTTCTAGCCGTACGACTTGTGCGCGGTACTTGCGAAGCTTATTATACTGGTAGGAAGAGTGGAATCGATATATCCTGAATGCAGGCGTAGAGACCTACCAATCCTTGCCTCTCTGCTTCGGCAGATTTGACGAGAGAGCGGTCTTGGTACATTCGACTAATATGCTTAATGTTGTTTCTGGACAGCCATAGCTCAAAGTTCAGCTCATTACGCAACAACAGTACTTCACGCTGTAAACTTGTCACTACCTGTAAGATGTGTGATGGCACGTTCTGATCTTTTGATTCATTAGGCGAAAAAGATCGAACGGAGCCCCTCGAAGGTGGCATCGAATTAGGAGTGAAAACGAATTGAGGCAACTGAGGTATGGGTTTTTCAGCTCCTAGGTTAATATTTGACTTCAGCGCAAATGATGCGCTGATCATTTCCTGCAATGGCATAGGAGCTTTTCTGGATAAAAAATCAAGGGGTGCATCCATAGGTTCACCAGCATCGTTATCGCTATTAACTGAGCGAGAGGAACTAGGTTTCACTGTTGTATCCGCAAGTTCTGCCTGGCGCTCAGTGGCATTTAAGGTGTGGTTGTGTATGTCTAGCATGACAGCTTCGGTGGTGATGCGAGCAACGGAGAATTGGGACCAAAACTCTGGTTCTTCCAACTCTGAAGAAGCGCTTTGCCAGATAAGTGCTGAGTGGCAAATATGCTCGCGCAATAAGTTCTATACCTGAGCTATAAGCGGCATGCAGATATTTCAGTGTCCATTATCTCGCACCTCACTCCGAACACGTATTTCTGCCTGATCTAGTGCCTGCTCCCAACTTTCCGCCCAAGGACTGCTCAAACCACACTCGTGCAGATATTTGACTGGGCCACGAAGAAACTTGAGCATGTTTGCTGGATAAAGGTAGTATAGTGTGGTAAAATAGGGTCGTGGCGATGGTGGTACAGAGGTTGTCGCGTTGAATGTCATTTCGAGACGATCCCAATTCCATTTGGGGTCTGGCCGGAGTACTGGATTTATTTCGATTTCCAGTTCGCGCTCGAGATCCGCATCTGGAGCCTCGTCGGCGGGTACTTCCACGCTTGATGGGTGCCGTTCTTTCCAACACATTAATCTCGCCAATATAGCCATTAGTGTTGGCAACAATACCCTTAACTCGTCGCGGGCATTGGCGGCAAGTATAGGAAGCATCTTTAGCAGTACGGTCAATGCCGCAGAACACGCTGTTGAGGAATTGTCCAAGATTACAGACAGCAGAAGTCGCTCCATCAACGGGTGTTTAGCCATTATAGCTGCAGAAGTTGCAAAAGATGGTGAGGATGAATAAATGTTTAAAAGCATGAATAATTGAAGCCGTAACGTCGGGACTGAAAAGAGATTTTGCACTTCTGTCATAAATTCCTGAATGCAATTTAAAGTCTACCTCTCATCAACCCGACTCGACATACCTGGAAAGCTTCATTTCCAAATCGAAGTAAAATATCTTCCAGATTCATTTTCAAATACGTCCGTTTGTCTCTCTGATCAATGTCCAGTTCGGCATATTTCAGGACGTCATCGCCTGATTCTTTGCCATCGGCATCGAGTAGATAAAGATCGAAAAGCCGTCTTCTGAAATCACGAATTACTTCAAAGAATATCTCTTCTGTTTTCTTTAGGGTATCTATGACGAGCTCTTTGGCATTGTTAGTTGCCACTGTTCTAAGTTTTGGTTCCTGTAGAGCAGGCCGAAGAACAATGTCCCACCAATGGATAACAGAGGTTGGGGCCAGGAATGGTCGAAGATGGGATAATACGACAAGAAAGACTTCTAATTGAGAATGCGACGAATAATCGACGACTTCTTCATGAAGGGCTCGAAGTTCTCCTTCCAAACTTGATATCAGGTTGTTGACATCCGATGAAGAGACGCATTCAGCAATATAATCTTCTGCCGTATTCGAAATCTCGGATAAGGTCGGTGCCTCGAGCGCATTCTCTGAAGCCAACCGTACCGCGCGAATCAGATCGAGTAATGGCATTGGCGAAGCGGCAACTTGGCGTTTGTTTTGAAAGTCGATGGCAAATATGTATCACCAAGGACAAACTGTTTGCTTGGTCCTCGACATCGCCATCAACGTTGAGCTCGCTGCCCGGGAGGTATTCCATTGCACAAAGTAAGTATGACCATTCTTCGTCACGTCTATGCTCTGCGGTGCATAGGCTTACGGTACTATTTCGTCGAAGACGATGGATTGCAGGCTTCAGTGTAGGATGTGTCCTAACAAGCTTATTCACAGATGTCTGCACATATTGAAGAAGTGCACTCCGACCATTCTGATCACGAGCATGAGGAGCACTCTCATGAACATGAACATGAACATGAAGAGGATCCGACATCAACTGCGGCCCTTGAAAAAATTCAATCCCGTGCTGAACGCAAGGCTAGAAAGGCGTTACTTGCCTTAGGCTTGAAGAAAGTTCCTGGGATCACTCGTGTCACCCTAAGGAGACCAAAAAATGTATGTTGACAGTTCACAATTACGATTGTTCTAAAGTCGTTTCAGATACTGTTTGTCCTGGCCGCGCCCGACGTCTACAAATCATCAAACAGTGACTGTTACATTGTATTTGGAGAGGCAAAGGTGACTATGTACTCAAATGGTTCTGAATTTATGTTGATGCAATTCAATGAAGATTGAAGATATGAATTCTCAGGCGCAGCTTTCTGCTGCCCAGCAACTCGCGACAGCTGGAAGCAATGTCGTTTCAACCCTTGAAAACGCGAATTTAGGTCGTGCAGGCGACGAGGAGAAAACGCTAGAGCTCGAGACCCCGGAAGATGATGGACCGGTTGATGAGACAGGCGTGGATCCCAAAGATATTGACCTTGTTATGGCGCAAGTGAACTGTTCAAGGGCGAAAGCTGTCCGTGTCCTTAAAGAGAGTGGAGGAGACTTGATTAATGCCAGTACGTTCCCACCAAGTGTTTCACTTTTAGTATTTAACAATTGCCCAGTTATGGCAGCCAGCGAGTAATCATTTTGACATTCTATTCTGTGCAATACAGACTATGACTGCAATTTTACCACGTTCTGTATCGTCCGAGCTAGAGAATGCACCAACGTCTAACTTCCACATAGTAGTTTGACCTTTCCCACCCCTCCTGCACAATGGCTACACCCTGTTTCCCTGGTCCTCCTGTGGGCCTTGGACCTAATCCAAGTCCTAGCTTCTCAGCCGCGCTTTGCACAAGCTGGCGCAACTCTCCTTTCGCGAACATATGATAGTATCGGTCATAAATTTGCAGCGTAACCTGTTCATCAATGTCGTTGCTAGAGCGCACCCATGGAACGAGGACATCCTGCCCGGTGGACGATGACGATGACCCTTCATTAATCGGAATCCTGCGTCTCGACAGGTTGTCTTGTTCTATGGCCCATACATATATCAGTAATCTGCCGTGATGCGGTGACACTGCTTCGAGCAGACGCTGATGTACATGATGAGATCCGTGAGCGATAGGTAAAAAGGAACGCTACCTGCACAGCTGCTAATCGCCGCTCCGGAGTAGCGAGGTGATGGATTGTCGCTATTGAGATGGCATAGTCCTGTACTTCCGTTAGTCATCTGGATTGCCTTGAATTTCGGATGTACATACGAATCCTCCCGTCCGCCAACAGTTATGAAGAACATTACCCCATACTACCTCGCGTTCTGCGCCAATTCTACCGGTATTTCTAGCGATTTGAAGCAAGTTATAACTCCTGTCTAACCCAATGGTCCAAATATCACCAGGTCGATGTTCTGGCAACGATAGATATTTGCCATTACCAGTACCAGCGTCCAAGCCTACCCACCCGGCCGGCAGGTCGGACAGGAAGCTGGCAATAATAGGCCAGGGCTAGTTGCTCAGTTGCTACGAATAATCGACCACTACAAGCTCACCTTGTATCGTGTCGAGGAGAAGTGACTCGCTATCTTGTCGTAGATAGCATGAACGTTATTGTCCTCGTAGGCTTCAGGGTCTCCATGTACGATGGTAGCAGTAACATCCTTAGGCATTTGATTTTTGGCAAATTGCAAGACAAATATATACGGAATAATTTATAAGAATCCCATTTCGTCATCCACTAATCTAGCAAACTTGCTATCGTCGAACTGAGGAAAAGGCACAATCTCCTCCCGGTTAAAGGCATCGATAGATTTCGCTAGGTCGCTGTCCAAGAAGAGTTTGAGGCATAGAAACTTGGAGGTGACAATTCGCCTACCAAACGGTTGACGATTTGAGACGACCCAGAGCCTCCAATGCTTGGGCCACTTCTTGTTGATGATCATCAAGTAATGTGGGGTTGGGCACCACTATAAGTGGTTTGTGTAGACGAAGAGCTTCCAATATAGTACCTGATCCTACCCACAATCAAGCATCCCACAATCGTTTAGAAGTCCAAGTACCTGCATGACTGATTATAATGTCAGATTTCTGCATTTCTGCTTGAATGGATGGTTTGTATCTCCATAGCTCTATGTCAATACCTCGAGAATTAAAAGAGTG
>Ga0137376_10003134_pt1 | contig 10203 bp, 8 predicted proteins | sample SagtaG_23_FD_104814 | JGI IMG/M metagenome (GOLD analysis project Ga0137376, IMG submission 104814) | Vadose zone soil microbial communities from Sagehorn Ranch, Mendocino, California, USA - Sage2_L_20_16 metaG | ecosystem: Environmental > Terrestrial > Soil > Vadose zone | place: USA... | reverse complement strand
GTCGGCCCACACGTTCGTCATCAACCGCTCGGCGCTCGGGGGTTCCGCCGCCTTCGCTGCCTCGGTTGCGAGGTCGACCTCGCGCCCAGCCTCGGCATCGATGCTCGCGATCACGTCGTCAGTAACGCCGGATCGGCCCAGCCGTACGCCGTACACGTCGATCGGGTCATACCGGGCCCACGCGGCAGCCTCGTCGGTCGGCTTGTACTTGCCGGGGTCAGCGCGGGAGTGCCCGCCGGTCCGGTAGGTGTGCGCCTCGATCAGTGCGGGGCCCCAGCCGGTACGCGCGCGGCCCAGAAACTGTTGCGCCGTCAGGAAGACGGCGTCGGCGTCGTTGCCGTCGACGACGATGCGTTCGAGACCGTACGCCGCCGCACGGTCCGCGGCTGGACGCTCGACGGCGGTCACCTCGGAGATCGGCGTGTACTCCATGTACTGGTTGTTCTCGCAGACGAACACCACCGGCAGGCGCCACACCACGGCGAGGTTCAGCGCCTCGTGGAATGCCCCGATGTTGGCCGTCCCGTCGCCGAAGAACGCGACGGCGACGCGAGACTCCCCTCGGTACTGTGCCGACCACGCAGCGCCGAGGGCGATCGTCAGGTGCGCGCCGACGATCGCGTAGGACCCCATGACTCCGCGCTCGACATCGGTCAGGTGCATCGAACCGCCCTTGCCGTGCAGCAGTCCGTTGTCGCGGCCGAGCAACTCGCCCATGACAGCGGCCATCGACGCACCGCGCGCGAGCGTGTGCGCATGGCCGCGATAGGTCGCGAACGTGTAGTCGCCGGGACGCATCGCCTCGCCGAATCCCGCGGCAATCGCCTCCATGCCCAGCGACAGGTGGCTCGTGCCCTTGACGAGGTTCTGCAGGAACAGGTCATACGCGCGCTTCTCGAACCGGCGCATCCGGATCTGCTGCCGGTACAGCGCAAGTTGGATCTCGCGGTCGACGGTGCCCGGCGGCCGGTACAGCGATGCCGGGTCGATCCCGGGTGGCTCGCTCAGCAGCGACGCGGCGAGATCGGTCATCGGGTCTCCCTCGGTAGGTCAATACGGATTCGCCACGAACAGTTCCTCGGCAGGAAACAGCGTGAGCAGCGCCGTGCCGTCGGCGGTGACGACGACCTCCTCCTCGATGCGCGCGGAGGAGTAGCCGTCCGTGGCCGGGCAGAAGGTCTCCAGCGCGAAGACCATGCCTTCTCGCAGTTCGACGGGATGCTCGAGCGAGTTCAGCCGGGAGATGATCGGGCGTTCGTGCAGGCCGAGGCCGAGACCGTGCCCGAACTGCAGCCCGAACGCTGCCATCTCGCTGGCGAAACCGAACTCCTCGGCGCGCGGCCACACGCGCGCGATCTGGTCGGTCGTGACGCCTGGCTTGACGAGGTCGATGGCGGCGTCGATCCACTCCCGGGCGCGCGTGTAAGCGTCGCGCTGCGCGGGCGTGGCCCGGCCCACGGCGAACGTGCGGTAATAGCAGGTGCGATAGCCGTTGAACGACTGGATGATGTCGAAGTAGGCCTGGTCGCCCGGCCGGATCATCCGGTCGGAGAAGTTGTGCGGATGCGGGTTGCAGCGCTCGCCCGAGACCGCGTTGATCGCCTCGACGTCGTCCGATCCCATCTCGTACAGGCGCTTGTTCGCCAGGGCGACGATCTCGTTCTCGCGGACGCCCGGCTTGAGCGCCTCGGTGATGTCCTGGTAGACGCCATCAACCATCGCCGCGGCCGTCGACAGCAGCATGATCTCGTCGGGCGACTTGACCAACCGCGCGTCGAGCATGACCTGCTGGGCGTCGCGAACCGTGATTCCCAGATCCTGCAGGGCCAGGAACATCGGCGTCTCCGCGATGTCGACACCGAGCGGCATGTCGGCCACCCCGTGCTCGCGCAGGATCGCGTGGATCTCCGCTGCAGCGGCGGCGATCAGCCCGGCGTCCGGAGCCACGCCGCCGCGCAGCCCCAGCATGCCGGCCCGGCTGTTCTCCGGTTCGAGCCACGGCGCGTAGAGCTGGTGGTGCCGGGCGGCGGAACCGAAGTCCCACACGATCGGCTCGCCGGAACGGGTCAGCAGCGTGTAGCGGGCGACCTTGTCGCGCGCCCACTCGCCGATCATCGTGGCCGAGACGTAGCGGATGTTGTTGACGTCGAAGAGCAGGACGGCGCCGAGCTCGGACGCTGCGAGTGCTGCGCGCGCCCGGCCCAGGCGGTAGGCGCGCAGCCGGGTGAAGTCGACGCGTTCCTCGAAGTCCACACCCATCCGGCCAGGGCTCGGCGGAGTGCGAGCGGTCATTCGTGCCTGCGTGGTCGTCATGCGCGTGTGCTCCTTCAGGCTGCCGCGGGCGCGGGTGCGCTGAGCCCGTCGTCGACGGCAACGTTCTCCGGTTGCAGTTCGACGCCGGCTCCGCGCGCGACCTCGAGCAGCAGGGCGGCGAAATCGACGTCACCGTGGCCCCGGCCGATCGCCGACTGCACGATCGCCTGGGTTGCCGCGGTGAGTGGCAGCGGCACTGCATACTCGCGGCCAGCCGCGAGGCCGAGGTCGAGATCCTTCCGCAGCAGGGCGGTGGTGAAGGTCGGCGTGAGATCGAGGTTGACCAGGGCCGGTGTCTTGTACCGGGTGAACGTCGACCCCATCACCGACCGGTTGAGGAACTGCAGGAAGTCCGCGCGGGAAACGCCGCTCTGCTCGACGAGCACCGTCACCTCCGCCAGCGACTGGATGACGACGCCGAGGAACACGTTGTGCGCGATCTTCACCCGCCGCGCCAAGTCGGCCGCGCCGACGTACGTGACCGACTCGGCGAGCTCCAGGAGCAACGGCTCGACCAAGGCGAACGCGTCCTCCGGGCCGGATGCGGCGATCGACAACCGGCCTGCCTGCACCACCTTCGGGTTTCCGCTGACCGGGCAGACCAGCAGGACGGTGCCGCGCTCGGCGGCCGCATCGCGTACCCGCTGCGACGTCTCGGCCGACACGGTGCTCGAGTCGACGAGGTAGCCAGGCGCGGTCTCCTGCCGCAGCAAGCCGCCCTCGCCGAGCAGTACCTCGACCAGGTCGGCATCGGCCGCCACCATGGTGAACACGACGTCGCGGTCGGCGAGCTCGCCGACCGAACCAGCCAGGACTGCGCCGAGATCGGTCAGATCCTCGGCCTTGGACCGCGTGCGGTTCCAGACGTGGACGTCGCGCCCATTGCGCAGCAGGCGCTCGACCATCGCGTGCCCCATCCGGCCGGTGCCGATCCAGCCGATGCGGCCGGGGGGTCTGCTCATCACGTGCTCCTCTGTCGAATGGGCGGCATCGGGTCGGGGGCGAGCGGGCCGGCGCGGGTGCCGGCGCCGAGATACAGGCGGGCCACCTCGGGGTTGTCGAGCAGGCTCGGCCCGGTCCCGACAAGCCGCACGACGCCCGACTCGAGGACGGCGCCGACATCGGCTGCCTTCAACCCGGACCGCGCGTTCTGCTCGACCAGCAGCACGGTCCGCCCCGCCTCGGACAGCCGCCGGATGCTCGCGAACACCTGGTGACGGGACTTCGGATCGAGGCCGATCGACGGCTCGTCGAGCAGGATCAGGCCGGGATCGAGCACCAGCGTGCGAGCGAGCTCGACCTGTTTCTGCTCGCCGCCGGAGAGCGATCCCGCGTGCTCGCGGGCACGCTCGGTGCAGATCGGAAAGGTGGCGGCGACCTCGTCAATACGGCGACGTACGGCCTTCTGATCCTTCACGGCGTAGCCGCCCATGAGCAGGTTGTCCCAGACCGTCATCGCCGGGAAGAGGCTGCGCTCCTGCGGCACGTGCACGATGCCGAGCAGCAGTCGCGCTCGCGGCGAGAGCCTGTTCAGCTTCCGGTCGCGGAACGTCACGGTGCCCACCCGCGGACGCAGCAGGCCGCTGATCGTCTTCAGGACGGTGGACTTGCCGGCTCCGTTCGGCCCGATGAGGCAGGTGACCGTGCCGGCCTCGAGTTCCAGGTCGACGCCCTTGAGGATGTCGCCGGCGCCGTAGCCGGCGACGACGGAGGCGAGGGTCAGGATCGGCATCGTCACGCCCCCAGGTACGCGTCGAGCACCAGCGGGTTGGTCTGCACCTCGGACGGAGGCCCGGCGAAGATCTGCCGTCCCCGGTCAAGCACGATCACCGGGTCGCACAGTCGCATCACGAAGCTCATGTCGTGCTCGACGATCAGGAACGTGATGCCGGCCGCGTGCCGCTCGCGGATGTGCCGCTCCATCGTCTCGATCAGCACAGGGTTCACTCCGGCGGTGGGCTCGTCGAGCAGGACGAGCCTCGGTTCACTCATGAGCACAGCGGCGAACTCGAGCAGCTTGCGTTGCCCGTAGGACAGCTCGGCGGCGAGCAGGTCGGCGACGCCGGCGAGCCGGAACTCGTCCAGCAGGTGGCCGGCTCGCTCCCGGTCCGCACGGCTGATTCGCCGACCGAACAGCTGCCGCCAGTCGTAGCCGCCGGCGACGACGAGGTTCTCCTGCACGCTGAGCTGCGGGAAGACGCGCGCCTGCTGAAACGTGCGTGACAGCCCGCGCCGGTAGAGCTTGCCGGCGTCGTGCCCGGTGACGTCGCGGTCGGCGAATCGGACCCGACCGTGATCCGGGCGCAGGTAGCCGGTGATCACGTTGAACAGCGTGGTCTTGCCCGAGCCGTTCGGGCCGATCAGGGCGGTGATCGTGTTCGCCTCGACGGCGAACGACGCACCGTCGACGGCCCGGACGGCGCCGAAGACCTTGACCAGCCCGTCGACATCCAGCAGTGAGGCCATCAGACGCTGCCCTTCGCCAGGGAGCGACTCGCGGCCAGGGTCGGCTCGACGGCGTCGACGGACTGACGGCGCCGCCGCCTGCGCATCCAGTCCTCGATGGACGGCACGATGCCGCGCGGCAGCAACAGCATCACGACCAGGAACACCAGCGCGTACGCGATCAGGTAGAACTTGCTGCCGCCGAACGAATAGGCGAACCACTGTTGCGCGATCTCCAGGACCAGGGCCCCGAGGATCGGCCCCCACAGCGTCGCGCGCCCGCCAAGGAACGTCATCAACACGATCGCGATCGTGATCAGCGGGTCGATGGCGAACTGCGGGTAGATGAAGCCCTCGTAGTAGGCCCAGATGCCGCCGACCATCGCGGTCAGCCCGACGCTGACCGAGAACGCCAGCAGCTTGACTCCGGTGACTCGGACTCCGATGCCGCGCGCCTTGTCCTCGTCCCCGCGCACCGACGCGAGCGAAAGTCCGATCTTGCTGCGCATGCTCGCGAACGTCAGTCCCATCGTGACTGCGAGCAGGCCGAGCAGGACGTAGTAGAACGGCCGCTCGAAGGTGCGCACTGCGAACGGCGCCGGGCCGATGGCCAGGCCTTGCGCACCTTCGGTGATGCTGCGCAGGTTGAACGCCAGGGTCTGCGCCACGAAGAGCAAGGTGATCGTGACGATCGCGAACACGTCCGCCCGCGTCCGCATCGCGATGGCCGCGATCGGCAGCCCGACCGCCGCGCCGAGCAAGCCGACCAGGGGCAGCATCCAGAACGGCTCGTAGCCGGAGTGGATCGAATGGTGCTGGAACCACAGCGCGACGGCGTAGGCGCCCAGGCCGAAGAACGCCGCGTGACCGAGCGACGGGTAGCCGGCGAAGCCACCGACGAGGTTCCAGGCGCTGGACATCACGGCGTACATCAACGTGAACACCAGCATGTTCAGCACCCAGTGCGCGAGGTTGAACGCCGGCAGGCAGGCGAGCAGGCCGAAGAACGCCACGCCCCTGGCGGCCGACGCGCCTCTCATATCGCTCCCCGGGCCGCAACCCCGAACAGCCCGCGCGGCCGGACCAGCAGGACGAGCAGCAAGATGATGAAGAACGTCATCTCCGACCAGGTGGGCGAGATCGTCGAGGCGACCACGGCGACCGACGTCGAGACGATCAATGCGCCGACGATCGCGCCCCCGATGCTGCCGAGGCCACCGAGCACCACGATCGAGAGCAGCCGCGAGATCAGGTCATAGTGGCTGCCGGAGTTGAACGGATAGAGCAGCCCGTAGACCGAACCCGCCGCCGCGGCAGTGGCCGCACCCAGCCCGAAGCCGAGCGCCGACACCCACTCGGCCTCGACGCCGAGCAGCCGGGCGGACTCGGGATTCTGTACGGTCGCCCGGATCGCCCGGCCGAAGCGGGTGCGGTTGAGCAGCAGGAACAGCAGGCCGATCACGCCCACCGAGAGCAGGAACGCCCACAGCCGCACGAGCGTGATCTGGTAACCGAAGACCGTCCAGCTCGAGTTGGCGTAGCCGGTGTTGACGCTGCGGATCGAGGTGTTCCAGCTGACCGTCATGATGCCCTCGATAAGCAGGGCAACGGCGAAGGTCACCAGCAGGCCGAGTTCGGCGCGGTCCTCGCGGCGAAGCGGCCGGATGAACACCAGTTGGATCACCACGCCGATCGCGAACATGATCACCGTGGTGATCGGGATCGCCAGGAACGGGTCGATGCCGAAGGACGTGAACAGCTGGAACGAGAGGTAAGCGCTGAGGATCACGAACGCGCCCTGGGCCAGGTTGACCACCTTCATGATCCCGAAGATCAACGTCTGCCCGGACGCCATCAGGGCGTAGACGCCTGCGGTCAGCACGCCGAGGATGAGCCCCTGGATCAGCGCGTGCACCGCTCATCCGCCCCAATTGGGCTTGGGATACATCGGGCTGGCCTGGGCGACGCCCGCCGGGTAGACGGGCAGCAACTTGCCGCCCTGCCACTGCACCAGGTTGTACTCGCCCTTCGGTGCGCCGTTCGGCCCCCAGGACAGGTTGCCCAGCACGGTCGGCCAGCTACCGGAGTGCAGCGTGCTGATGATCGTCGCGTTGTCGATCTTGCCGGTCTTCGCCGCGACCGCCTCGATCAGCTGCCCGACGGCGTAGGCCTCCGCGGAGCTGTCGTCGACGGTCTGGGCCGTACCGCCGTACTTCTTGATGTACGCGGCGGTGAAGGCGGCGCTGCCGGCCGCGGTCGAGCCGGGGAACCAGTCAGCCGAGGACATGATGCCGGTCGTGTTGCCCGCGCCGACCTTCGAGGGAAACTCGAGCGGGGAGTTGGCTCCGTTGGACAGGAACATGAACTTCGGGCTGAACTTCAGCTGCACGAGGCTCTTCACCTGTGCGTAGGCGTCCTCGTTCTGCGTTCCTCCGACGATCAGGTCGGGCTTCTTGGCCGTGATCGCCCCCATTACCGGCGACAGATCCTGCGTCTCACCCGGGTACACATGCTGGTAGACCGTCTTGATCCCGGCGGCCTCCAGGTTCGTGCGGATGTTCTCCGCGATCGGTGCGGCAAACGGATCGTCGAGCTCGGCGTACGCGGCGGTCTTCGGGCGCTTGTCCGCGGGCAGCGAGAGCACCCACTGCGCGAACACATCGCCGGCCTGGGTCGTCGGAGCCGGCTGCACGAAGAAGAAGTTGTCGAGGTTCTGCGCGAACACCTTCGGGCCGCCGCCGGCGGGTGCGAGGAAGGCATAGCCGTACCGCTTGGCGACCTGCGACGCGGGAATGGTCAGCAGGGTCGAGAAGGGTCCGAACGTCAGGTTCACGTGGTCCTTGTTGATCAGGTTCTGGTAGTTGGTGACGACCTGGGTCGGGCTCGATGCATCATCGACGGTCTTGATCTGCACCTTGCGGCCGAGCACGCCGCCCTTCGCGTTCACGGTCTCCGCCCAAAGTTGGTAGCCGCGCTGCACCGCCTTCCCGGAATCGGAGAAGTCACCGGTCAGCGAGACCGATGCCCCGATGACGAGCGGTGCGTTGGTCTTGGCGGCGCCGGATGGTCCGCCGCCCCCGCCGCCTCCGCCGCTCGAGGCACAGCCCGCCGCGAACAGGGACACCGCGACAATGGCCGCCGGGAGCGCGATCAAGCTGCGCAAACGATTGCGATAGAACACGAGGCAGACCTCCTGCATCGAGAGGGCTGACCGTCGGGCTGACTGGCCGGCAGTCATCCACGCCGTCGTCGTAGCTATCACCACAAACGATTGTGGTGGAGCATGCGCCGCTCGGACTTGAGTGTCAATAGCTCGCCGACGCCCTGCCCCGGATCGTGACCGGCGCGCCGCAAAGGATTGCGGTTCTAGGCGTCCGGCGCCGTATCCTGTCCGTCGTGGAACGGGTGAAGCTCGTCGACGTGGCGCGCGCGGCCGGTGTGCACGCCGCGACAGCCAGCCGTGCACTCAACCCCGCCGCGCGCAGCGAGGTGAGCCGCCGTACCGTGCGCAGGGTCGAGCTGGCGGCCGCCCGGCTGGGGTACGTGCCGAATACGCTTGCCCGCGGGCTTCGAACGTCGCGCTCCTACGTCGCCGCTCTCGTCATCCCGGACATCACGAACCCGCTGTTCCCGCCGATCGTTCGCGGCGCGCAGCAGGTTCTCAGCGAGGCCGGATTCACGCTGGTGCTGACCGACACGAACAACGACCCCGCCACCGAGCGAGCCCAGGTTGCCTCGATGCGGGCGCACGGCGTCGACGGCTTCATCGTCGCGACGGCTCGCTGGGACGATCCCTTGCTGGACGAGCTGGCCGAGGCCAACGTGCCCGTGGTGCTGGTCAACCGGCAGACGTCCGGCAGCGCGCTCCCCTATGTCGGTGGTGACGGCGGTCGCGGGATCGAACTCTGCGTTGATCACCTGGCCGACCTGGGACATCGCCGGATCGTCCACCTTGCCGGTCCATCCGACACGTCGACCGGCCGCGAGCGGGCCGGCGCGTTCCGGCAGGCGATGCGCGCCCGCAAGCTGCCCCTCACGTCCGCGGTGGTGGAATGCGGCGCCTTCACAGAGGACGCGGGCGAAGTCGCGGCGCAGCGGCTCATCTCGTCGCAGCGAACGTTCACGGCCATCGTGGCGGGCAACGACCTGCTGGCACTCGGCGCGCTGGCGGCGCTCGCCGACGCCGGCATGCAATGCCCGCGCGACATCTCGGTCACCGGCTTCGACGACCTGACGTTCATGGACAAGCTGACACCGGCGCTGACCACCGTGCGCGTTCCACTGAGCGACATGGGTGCCCTCGGCGCGCGGATGCTGCTGGAGTGGGTCGAGCACCGGCAGGCGCGACACCTGGCCCAGACGCTCCTTCCGGTCGAGCTGATCGTCCGCGCGACCACGACCGCGCCGGTGGCGACACCCCGAACCCGTCCCGCCTAGGGCAGCCTCGGGTCGACCGTCTTCACCCACGGAGTTATCGTCACGGCGAGCGCTGTTCCTGACTCGCCGCGGAGGCCCCATCCTTGAAGATCAACGATCCCGGCGCGTTGGCGCTCACCGGCGAACGCACCCTCCCCGGGATCGCGTCGGAGAACTACTGGTTCCGGCGGCACGAGGCGGCCTATGAGGCCCTGCTCCCCCACCTGCGCGGCCATCTGGTGCTCGAGATCGGATGCGGCGAGGGTTACGGCGCGGCACTGATTGCGACAGTCGCGCGACGGGTGATCGGGCTCGACTACGACGAGATGACGATCGAGCATGCCGCGGCGACCTACCCGCAGGCAACGTTCCTTCGCGCCAACCTCGCGGCCATACCTGTGCGCGCGTTGGCTTTCGACGCGGTGGCGTCGCTGCAGGTGATCGAGCACGTCTGGGATCACGAGCGCTTCCTGAGCGAGTGCACGCGTGCGCTGCGCCCGGGCGGCATGCTGATCGTCACCACGCCGAATCGGCTCACGTTGTCCCCCGGCCCGGACGCGCCGGCCAATCCGTTCCATACGCACGAGTTCGTCGCGGACGAGCTGGTCAGGTCAGTCGAACGCTGCGGGGTCGACGTCGTGGACGTGCTCGGGCTGCACGCGGGCGGCTGGTTGCGCGCGCTCGACGCTGCGCATGGCGGATCGTTCGCCGGCGCTCAGCTCGCCGCGCCGCCGCAGGAGTGGAGCGTAGGGCTAGCGCGCGAGGTGGCCGCCGTCCGCACCGCCGACTTCCGGGTCAGCGGCGAACGGCTCGACACCTGCCTCGATCTCGTCGTCATAGCGCGCCGCCCGCAGTGACGTGCCGCGCGCGTACAGCGCCGACATGCCCAGCGCGACGGCCGCGGTGAGGCAGATCGTCGTCAGCAACAGGAACAGCCCGGCGTAGTCCCACCCGGAGTCGTCGGCGTCATCGACGTACAGCGCCCCCCATCCGGCACAGTCGATGTGAACCTCGGCGCTGACGGGTGAC
>Ga0137376_10003133_pt1 | contig 10203 bp, 11 predicted proteins | sample SagtaG_23_FD_104814 | JGI IMG/M metagenome (GOLD analysis project Ga0137376, IMG submission 104814) | Vadose zone soil microbial communities from Sagehorn Ranch, Mendocino, California, USA - Sage2_L_20_16 metaG | ecosystem: Environmental > Terrestrial > Soil > Vadose zone | place: USA... | reverse complement strand
GTGTTCGCAGGGCCTTCCGCGCCACCGGATCGTGGATGATCTTGAGCGGGGTATGACAGTAAGCGGCCGCCGGCACCCGGTTGCGCACGAGTGTCAGCTCACCCAGACTCTCGGCCGAGACCAGGAGAGCGTCGACTCCGTCGAGCGGGAGCCGAGCCGAGGCGATGGTGGCTCCGGCGCGCGCCACCCCTTTGCCGCCACGGGGGAAGCGGCAGCCTGCCGAGACAGGCAGGGGTGCCCAATAATGCAGCCGGAGAGCCGTGGCGCCGTCATCGACGAATCGCGTATCCACCGCTATATCGTTCCGCCGTGCCTGTGCCATATTGTGCGGCTTTACACGCCAGCGGCCCGACACCATGGCGAATGACCTCGATCCGCTCAAGCTTTCCTCGCCCCGGATTTTCCTCGTCCGGATGCTGGTGTTCCTGATCCTTTGCGCGCTGATCGTGGTGGTGCTCAACCGCCAGATCTGGGCCGCCTTTCTCGCCAATCCTGGGCTCAACGCGCTGATCATCGGCGTGCTCTTGATCGGCATCGTGCTCGCCTTCCGGCAGGTGATCCGGCTATTCCCGGAGGTGAACTGGGTCAACGGGTTCCGCCTCGCCGATCCCGGGCTGGCGGTCGAGCGCCCGCCGGTGCTGCTGGCACCAATGGCCGCGATTTTGGGCGAACGCATTGGGCGCATGGCGATCTCGGCGCAGATGATGCGGGGCATTCTCGATTCGATCGCGGCGCGGCTCGACGAGGCGCGCGATTTGTCGCGCTACATGACCGGCCTGCTCATCTTCCTTTGCCTGCTGGGCACCTTCTGGGGCCTGATCGAAACCGTGGGCTCGGTCGGCAAGGTAATCGAGGGGCTCAAGGTCGGCGGCGATGCCGGTGCGATCTTCGATTCGCTCAAGGAGGGACTCGCGGCACCGCTCAGCGGCATGGGTATTTCGTTCTCGTCCTCGCTGTTCGGGCTGGCCGGCTCGCTGATCCTCGGCTTCCTCGACCTGCAGACCAGCCAGGCGCAAAACCGCTTCTACACCGATCTCGAAGACTGGCTCTCCACCACCGTGAACGACCTGAGCGCCGGTACCGAGGGTGCCGCGCCTCCATTCGCGGCAGCGCCGCCGACGGGCGACCTCAAGATGGCGATCGACAAGTTGAGAGAGTCGCTGACCGACGGCGCCACCGGCCGCGGGTCAACCGCCGCCATGGCCAATCTCGCCGAGGCGATTCAGGGGCTGGTTCACCACATGCGCACCGAGCAGCAGATGATCCGCGACTGGGTCGATTCCCAGGCCGAGCAGCACCGCGAGATCCGCCGCCTGCTGGAAATTTTGGCGCGCGAGAACGTCAGCAATAGGTGACACCATGGCTCTTGCACGCGCCCGCCGCGATGCCGGCATGAACTACTGGCCGGGCTTCGTCGATGCACTCTCGACGCTTGTTCTCGGCATCATCTTCCTGCTCACGGTATTCGTGGTCGTGCAGTTCTATCTGACGCAGGAGGTCAGCGGCAAAGACACGCTGCTCACGCGGCTCAATTCCCAGATCGCGCAGCTCACCGACCTGCTTGCGCTCGAGAAGATCGGCAAGCTCAGCATCGACGACGAGCTCACGCAGCTTCGCTCCAACATCGTCCTGGCCGAAGGGGAGCGCGACCGCTACCGCCAGCTCTACGAGGGTGCCGGCAGCGGCGCAGCCGAGGCGCAGAACCGGGCGAACGAGCTCGCCGGCGCGCTCGACGCCGAGAAGCGGCTCACCGCCCGCACGCTTGCGCAGGTCGAGGTGCTCAACCAGCAGATCGCGGCGCTGCGCCGCCAGCTCGCCGCGCTCGAAGCGGCGCTCGACACCTCCGAGCAGAAGGACAAGGAGTCGCAGACCCGCATCGCCGATCTCGGCAGCCGGCTTAACCTTGCGCTCGCGCAGCGCGTGCAGGAACTCTCGCGCTACCGGTCCGACTTCTTCGGGCGGCTGCGCGCCATTCTCGGCAACCGGCCCGACATCCGCATCGTCGGCGACCGCTTCGTGTTCCAGTCGGAAGTGTTTTTCGACTCCGGCCAGGCGGTGCTCAACAAGCCCGAGGGCCGTGCCGAGCTCGACCAGCTCGCGAACGCGCTCATCGAGCTTGAACGAACGATCCCACGCGAGATTGCCTGGGTGCTGCGGGTCGACGGTCACACCGACGTACGCCCGATCGTGAGCGCGACCTATCGCTCGAACTGGGATCTCTCGGCGGCGCGCGCGATCTCGGTGGTGCAATACCTGATCGGCAAGGGCGTCTCGCCGCAGCGCTTGGTCGCCGCCGGCTTCGGCGAGTTCCAGCCGATTGATCCCGACCGCACTGAGGAAGCTTTTGGCCGTAACCGCCGCATCGAATTGAAGCTGACCGAGCGGTGATGGCGGATGCCAACGCCGCTTGCATCGAGTATCATGGGGCCATGAACAAACGCCTCGAAACATTGCTCGATCGTGTCTCCGCCTGGCCGGAGGAGGCGCAGGAGGAGCTGTTGCGGCACATTGTCGAAATCGAGACACGCCATCTCGGGGTCTACCAGCTCAGCGATGACGAGCGCGCTGCGATCGAAAAGGGACTTGAGGCAGCCGAGCGTGGCGAATTCGCCAGTGACGAAGAGATGGCTGCCTTATTCAAACGACATGGAGTATGAAGGTCCGCTTCACAGCGCCGGCGGCGGCTGATCTTGAAGCGATCTACGCATACCTTGCACAACAAAACCCGGGGGCTGCGCAACGTGTCAAGTCTCGCATCAAGATGGATGCCGAGATGCTCGGGGATTTTCCATTTATGGCACGTAGCACCGGAAAGGCCGGAGTTCGCGTGCTGACGGTCACACCCTACCCTTATCTGATTTTTTACACGGTGCGGGACGATGAGGTGTTGATCCTGCATATCCGCCACAGCGCCCGAAGGCCATGGCAGCCAAGCGACTGACCGCGATGTCGGCGCAAATCTTGGAATTCACGTTGCGCCCTTACGCAACCGCCGATGAGGAAGCGGCGATCGAGCTATGGCGGCGCACGTGGCAGCAGGCATATCCGAAGATCGATTTCTCGGCACGGGTTGATTGGTGGCGCGCGCGTTGGCGGAACGAACTAGTGCCGACAGCCACGATCACAGTGGCGGAGGCCGCCCGGGGGGTGGTGGGCTTTGTCACAGTCGATCCCAACACCGGCTATCTCGATCAGATCGTGGTCGCGACCGACCAGCACGGGCGCGGTGTTGCGGACGCGTTGCTTGCGGAGGCGCGGCGGCTGGCGCCCGAGGGGCTCGACCTCCACGTCAATCAGGACAACGTGCGCGCGGTGCGCTTCTACGAGAAGCACGGATTTAGGAAAACCGGCACCGACGTCAATCCGCGCTCGCAGGCGCCGACCTACAAGATGAGCTGGCGGCCCTGACGAATTCGTTGTCGTCCCCGGGCAAGCGGGCACCCATGACCATCGATAATTCGTTTTCGCCAGTCGTGCCCCCATCGCAAGGACACGGCGTATCGTCCGCATGCGCGGAGGCGACACTAACGGGATGGGTCACACATTCTGGAATTGCAGCTTGGCGAGCCGCGCGTAGAGGCCGCCGGCGGCGGCCAGGCGCTCGTGGGTGCCTTCCTCGACGATGCGGCCTTCGTCCATCACCAGGATGCGGTCGCAGGAGAGCACGGTCGCCAGGCGATGCGCGATCACGAGCGTGGTGCGCCCGGTCATCAGCCGTTCGAGCGCGGCCTGCACCAGCGTCTCGCTTTCGGCGTCGAGCGAGGAGGTCGCCTCGTCGAGCAGCAGCAGCGGCGCCCCTCGCAGGATCGCGCGTGCGATCGCGATGCGCTGGCGCTGGCCGCCCGAGAGCGTGACGCCGCGCTCGCCGAGCGGCGTCTCGAATTTTTGCGGCAGCCGCTGGATGAACTCGGACGCAAGCGCGAGCTCCGCGGCGCGTTCGACTTCGGCGTCGCTCGCGTCCGGTCGGCCGAAGCGGATGTTGTCGGCGACCGAGGCGGCGAACACGACGGTGTCCTGCGGGACCAGCGCGATGCGCCGCCGCAGCGCATGCGGCTCGACATCGCGCAGCGGCACGCCGTCGAAGCGGATGGTTCCGCCGGTGGGATCGTAGAAGCGCAACATCAGGTGGAAGATCGTGCTCTTCCCGGCGCCGGAGGGGCCGACGATCGCGAGCTTCTCGCCGCGCCGGACCGCAAACGACACGCCGTTGAGCACCAGAGCTTCCGGTCGCGACGGATAGGAGAAGCGCACGGCCTCGAACGCCACTTCGCCGCGCGCGGGCTCCGGCAGGGCGACGGGGTGCGCCGGCGGCTCGATCACGGGCCTGATTGCGAGAATCTCGAACAGCCGCTCGGCCGCGCCCGCGGCCTGCGACAGCTCGCCCCACACTTCGGAGAGCTGCCCAAGCCCGGCGGCAGCGAACACCGCGTAGAGCACGAACTGCGAGAGCCGCCCGGGCGTGATGGCACCCTCGATCACATCCTGCGCGCCGACCCAGAGTACGATCACCACGCTGCCGAAGACCAGAAAGATCGCGATCGCCGTCAGCATCGCGCGCGCCTGGGTGGAGGCGACCGCGGCATTGAAGGCGCGTCCGACCGCATCGGCGAACCGCCGCGTCGCCAGCTGCTCGTTGGTGAAGGCCTGCAGCGTGCGCACCGCGCCGATCAACTCGGCGGCATAGGCGGAGGCGTCGGCCAGCGTGTCCTGCGCCGCGCGCGAGCGGCGGCGCACCGAGCGACCGAAACCGTAGAGCGGCAGCACGATCACCGGAATGGCGGCGAGCACAAACAGCGACAGCCGCGGGCTCGTCACCACCATCATGGTGGCGGCGCCGACGAACAGCACCAATTTGCGCAGCGCCACCGACACCGCGGAGCCGACGGCGGCCTTGATCTGGGTGGTGTCCGCGGTAAGCCGCGACACCATCTCGCCAGTCTTGGCCTGGTCGAAGAAGGCGAGCGAGAGCGCGGTGAGATGGCCAAACACTTCGCTGCGCAGATCGGCGACGATGCGCTCGCCGAGCGTGGTGACCAGGTAGAAGCGCATGGCGCTGGCGAGTGCGAGCACGCCCGCGACCGCGAGCATGACCGCGAAATAGCTGTCGATGAGCTGGACGCCCTCATGCGAAAAGCCGAAATCGATCATGCGGCGCACCGCGATCGGCACCGCCAGCGTCGCCAGCGCAGCGCACAGAAGCGCGACGAACGCCGCCGCCGCCCGTCCGCGGTAGCGCGCGACGTATGGTACGAGCAGGGCGAGCGGCCGAATCTTTGCGCGCGGCCGCGGCGCGTCTGCCGCCGCAGGGGCTCCGGCCTCCGTCGGCTCCAATGTGGCGGCCGGGACTTCCACCCCGTGCGCGGTTCCTCGCTCGACGACGTTCATGCGACGCAATTCCTCCCGCCCCGGTCTTGACGCCGGTCGGCGGCGGCGACAATGCCCGCTCCGATGACGGGTGGCAATCGCGCAATCGGTCTGCGGCTTGTTTCAGCCGATGGCGTGCGCTATAGAGCCGCGACTTTCAAGGATACCCGTGACAAACGCGCGGCCGGAACCGTGAGGATCAGCCATGAAGCCCGAAACCCATCCTGACTATCACACCATCAAGGTGGTCATGACCGACGGAACCGAATTCACTACGCGTACCACCTGGGGCAAGGAAGGCGACACCCTGCGCCTCGACATCGACCCCAAGTCGCACCCGGCTTGGACCGGCGGCCAGCAGCAGCTGCTCGACCGCGGCGGCCGGCTGTCGCGGTTCCAGAAGAAGTTCTCCGGGTTCCTCAAGAAGGAATAGACCCGCCCGCGCTGCCGCATGGACAAACCCCCGCTCCGCGCGGGGGTTTTGATTCGGAAGACTTCTCATTGCGTCGTCATTGCGGGGCCGCGCGCAGCCCTGAGCCCGAAACCCATACCTACAAGCCGCTGTATTGTGGGAACTGTGCCTCCTTGAGAAGCTGCAGAGTATGTGTTCCGGGTTCGCCGTTTCGCGGCGCCCCGGAACGACTAGCGGAGAGTTCATCGACTTGCGTGTCACTCCCGCTCGAAGGCGGCCTTGAGCAGGCCGAGCTGGCGCTCGACCGGGTTGGCGGGGCGTGCGCGGGCGGGGTCGGCGCTGGCATGCATGGTGGCGTCGAGCCGGCGCACCGAGGCCAGCAGCACCCGCGAACGCTCGATCAGGCGGCGCAGGCGCTCGGGCAGGAGCTTGATGTTCTGCTCCTCGCCCATCTCGCCCCCGCCAAGCTTGACCTTGATTTTTTCCTTTTGCGCCTGGGCGAGCGACATCTCGCCTTCCTTGACCGCACGGTGGAGCAGAAGCCAGGAGGCGAGCTGCATCAGCCGCGTGGTCAACCGCATGCTTTCGGTGGCATAGGCGAGCGAGGCCGCGCGCTCGAGCTTCTTGGAGTCCTGCCGGCCGGCACCGTCGAGATAGCTCGCGGTTTCTTCGACCAGCGCCATGCCGTCGCGAAACAGATCGGTGAAGACTTGCGAATTCGCGAGTCTCTCGCCGAAGGAGACCGGGCCGGCCTCGTTGGCCGTCTGTTCCGACATATCGCACGCCTCAACGCTACCGACGAACTTGTTGTTCTTGTTCTCCGTGATCTTGATCTTGCGCCAGCCCCTTAACGCGGAGGTGCAACATTGCGCAGTCCACGCCGCATTGTCCAGCGCCTGCGTAACGAAGATTTAGACATAGTTGCCGCCTGGACACGTTTTGGAGAACAGATGACGGACGACGGAGAACGGACGAGGACAGCCGCAGGACGAGGCAACGGGGCGCAGACGTGCGAAGAGCTTCCGTATGTCGTGCGTCCTCCGTTGTCCGATTCTGGCACAACAAAAAAAAGAGCCACCATTGCCGGCGGCTCTAAGTTTAAACAGGGAGGCGTCAAACAGAGTGGACAGGAGCCACTCGATGTCCAGAAGATGGACGCTCACAGTAATGGACGAGAAAGCTTAACAACCTCTTAAGGTTTCAAGAACCTTGCAAGGTGCGCTTTAAGCGGGATTCGCCGTGTGCCTGCTGCGTGCGTCCCGGATAAACGCGCTTGTGGGCGCTTCGTGCTGCGCCACGCCCGGGAAACATGGGCGCTATTTCTTGAAGAACGTATCTGCCACGTTGCGGGAGGCATGCTTGCCGGTGATCGCGGCGTCGAGGCGGGCAATCTCCTCCTTGAGCAGCGCGATGCGCTCCTGCAGTTCCTTGACCGACAGGAGCGCAAGCTCCTGCCCGATCTCGTGAACGATCTTTTTCTTCGGGCGATCCTCGTCGTCCGGAATGGCCGGGCTCATGCCGACCTCGCCTGCTGGCGCTGGCGGCCTTCGCGCAAGCCGATGCGTTCGAGCCGCCCCAGCACCTCGTCGCAGAAGAAATCGAGCTCGTCGAGATAATTGATGAAGGAAATCGCCATGCCGGTGAGTCCGGCCGACGAGAGCTCGGCGAGCGTATTGGCCACGCGGTCGGCATCGCCGACAATGAGGAGGCCGCCCATGCCGTTGGCGTAGTGCTTGCGCTGGCGCTGCACCTCTTCGAGCCCATGGCTTGCGACCGTGATGTTCTTCTTCGCCAGGATTCCGTCGATCGCCGCGAAGTCGGCATTGTCGATGATGGCATGGTGGTAGTATTCCTCCGCCTCCTTCTGCGTGCGCCGACACGTCACCACGCCGACCGAATAGACGCCGATTTCCTGGCCGTGCTGGCGGCCAAGCTCCTTCGCCTTCTGCACATTGGCGGCGGTGTCGGCAATCGAAACCCGCGAGGCCTGCATGAAGAAGGCGTCGCAGTTCTTCACCGCAAAGGCGCGGCCGGTCGCCGAGGCCCCGGCGTTCATGATCAGCGGGCGCGAGCCGCCCAGCGGCTTTGGTTTCGCGCGCACGCCCTTGAGCTTGAGATAGCGACCCTCGAAATCGAACTCCTCCACCTCCGTCGACCACATGCGCTTGATGGCGTCGAGCCATTCCTGGGCAAATTCGTAGCGCGCCTCGTGCTCGCGCTGCTCGACACCGAACATCTCGAACTCGTCCTCGTTCCAGCCGACCACGAGGTTCAGTCCGAAGCGCCCGCCGCCGATGTGGTCGGCGGTGACGCAATGCTTCGCCGCGATCACCGGATTGAACAGCGGCGCGTGCACCGTGCCGAACACCGTGATCCGCTCGGTCGCCGCCAGCAGACCCGAGGCCCAGGTCAAGGTCTCCAGCGTCGTGCCCTGGTAATCGGTGTCGCCGCCGTAACCTTTCCAGCGCGCGACCGGCAGGAGGAAATCGATGCCGAACTGGTCCGCCCGGCGAGCGAGCTTGAGATTGTCGTCCCAGCTTCCGGACCAGCGCTCGCCGACAGTCGTCACCGCCCGGCCGGACGAGCAGTTCGAGCCGAACAGGCCGATCTTGAGCCGGTTGCCACTGTACATGGCCACGCGGTCGCGCATCGTCGCTTCAAGAGCCATCGAAAACCGTCCCCCATTGCAGGCGCCCGCAAGCTAGCATGGCAGCGTGGGCGGTTGTACCAATCGATGCTGGTAGCTTAGGAGTTTGCCGCATGACAGTTCCCGCCCGCATGACCGCGATCGTGATCCGCACGCCCGGCGCCCCGGATGTTTTGGTACCCGAGGAGCGCCCGGTGACGGCCCCGGGAGAGGGCGAGGTGCTGGTGAAAGTTGCTGCGGCCGGCGTCAACCGGCCGGATGTGATGCAGCGTAAGGGGCAATATCCGCCTCCGGCGGGCGCAACCGACATTCCGGGGCTCGAAATCGCCGGCGAAGTGGTGGCGCTCGGACAAGGCGTCACGCGCTGGAAGCTCGGCGACAAGGTGATGGCGTTGGTGGTCGGCGGCGGCTATGCGCAGTACTGCCCGGCGCACGAGAGCCATTGCCTGCCGGTGCCCGCGGGCCTCTCGATGGTCCAGGCGGCGGCTGTCCCCGAGACCTTTTTTACGGTCTGGTACAACACCTTCGAGCGCGGCAAGCTCAAGGCCGGCGAGACGCTGTTGGTGCACGGCGGCTCGTCCGGGATCGGCACCGCAGCGATCCAGCTCGCCAAGGCGGCGGGCGCGCGCGTCATCACCACCGCGGGCACGGCGGAAAAATGCGAAGCGTGCAAAAAGCTCGGTGCCGATGTCGCGGTCAATTACAAGAGCGAGGATTTTGTCGCCGCCACCAAGGCCGCGACCGCCGGCAAGGGTGCCGATGTGATCCTTGACATGGTCGGCGGCGACTACGTCGAGCGCAATTACGAGGCGGCTGCCGTTGAAGGGCGCGTGGTGCAGATCGCATTTCAAGGGTCGTACAAGGCGACCGTCGACTTTCGCCGCCTCATGCTCAAGCGCCTCACCCACACCGGCTCGACGCTGCGCGCGCGCTCGGTCCCCGACAAAGGCGCGATCGCGCGCGGGGTCGAAGCGCACGCGCTGCCGCTGATCGCCGCCGATCGCGTCAAGCCGGTGATCGACTCGACGTTCCCGCTGGCGCAGGCGGCTGCCGCCCACGCCCGCATGGAATCGAGCATGCATATCGGCAAGATCGTGCTGACGGTGTGAAGGCGCGCTTGCTCGTCTGTCCTCAAATTAACCGTATTGTAGAATTCGAAAGGGCTTGGAGCGACGCACGATCGGAAGAATTTCCCCAGCATTTCCGCGCTTCGATGGCCAACTGCGTCAGAATAGGCTCGGACGGGCCAGAATGACGGCCCGTAGATCAATGCCGCGCCTTGCCGTTAATGCCGGCATCGGCCCTTCCATTAAGCCATTAAGCCATTTGCCACTCGAAAAAACCGCGCCGTTCGTGTCTACTGCGGTATCCCGCCGGCTTGGGGCAAATTTTGGGGCAGCCGACGCGGACCATCAGGGCCGCAAAATCGGCACAATGGTCGTCGGCAGTGGGCCCGCAGGCGCGAATGCGGTTCTTATCCGCCGGCGATTTGGCTGGGAGGGCGCATTGAGGTGGGAGGTTGTTGCTTGAACTTCGTGCGCGCCTTCGTCCTCGCGGCTTTGGCGAGCCTGGCGGGCATCCTCGGGATGTCCCCTGCGCGCGCGGTCGAGGCGATCAATGTGCGCACCGATGCCGCCGCCATCGACCTCACCGCGGCGGTCGAGCGCCAGACCACCGAATCCGACCGGATCCTGGTGTCAACTGCGCCTGGGCCCGACGGCATCGTGCAACGCATGGACGTGCGCGCGCGCGAAGGCAACACCAATTGGGCGGTGTTCGC
>Ga0137376_10003131_pt1 | contig 10205 bp, 7 predicted proteins | sample SagtaG_23_FD_104814 | JGI IMG/M metagenome (GOLD analysis project Ga0137376, IMG submission 104814) | Vadose zone soil microbial communities from Sagehorn Ranch, Mendocino, California, USA - Sage2_L_20_16 metaG | ecosystem: Environmental > Terrestrial > Soil > Vadose zone | place: USA... | reverse complement strand
GTTGTTGTCGAACTCCGGGTTGGGCCAGACGATCGAGTCCACTTCGCTCATCGGCCCGCTCGCGTAGGTCTGGAACACCTCCACGTCGGGCGGGGCGCCACGCTCGGCGGGGGCGACGACCAGCGCAGCGGCGCCGTCGCCGAAAATCATCCGCGACGTTCGCACCGTGCCGATCTTGTCCGAGAACTTCTCGCCGCAGACGACCAGGACCGGCCGTTCGACTTCCTGCAGCAAGCGCACCGCTTCGGCGAGTCCGTAGGGCAGTCCCGCGCAGGCGGCCACGATGTCGCAGGACGCGTGTGTCTGGAAGATCCCGAGCTGACCGGAGAGCCAGGTGGCGACCGACGGCATCATCTTCGCGCTCGTGCACGAGCAGAAGACGACCGCGCCGATCTCCTCCGGACGCCGGCCCGACTTCTCGAGCGCCTGCCGCGCCGCCATCAGCGCCAGGTGATCGAGATCGAGATCGGTGTAGAGCCGCTGGGCGATTCCGGTCTTGAGATGAATCTCCTCGGCGGTCATCGGTGACCAGCACCACGCCGCGTTGCGGATCAGGTCCTCGTTGGTGCAGACCTGCTCGCCCTTCTGCACGGCCAGCGCCTCGAGCCGCGGCATCACGGCGAAGCGCTTGCGCACCTCGATAGGCGGGTACGGCGTGAGCGGCCGCTCGGATACGGCCGGCGTCGGACGCGACGGCCGCTGGCGGTGGCCGGCGCGCACGCGACGGATGAAGTCGGCGGCGTCCTCGCCGCGGGGCGTGAACACCACCACCCAGTCGTCGCCGTCCAGCTTGCCGACCTCGGTCAGGCGCAGCTTGCCGCGGTCCCACCGGTACTCGTTGTGGAGCACCATCGTCTGACGCAAGAGCGCCTCCAGCTCGGGTACGGCGTGATGGCACTCGACGATGTCCTGCCACGAATACCCAGGGTAGTCCGGGTCGTAGGCGAGGAGCGTCCATGTCAGGTTTCGCGGGTTGGCGAGCGCCTCGGCGACGGTGGGCTTGATCGCGGGAAGCTCAGCGCCGGCCCACTTCCGGTGGCGGAAGACGTCGAAGAGGATGCGAAAGACCTTGTCCTCGACGCCTTCGTCCCAGGTCGTGCCGAGCGAGCGATAGCCGGCGTCCACCGCGGCGCTGAGCTCGCTCATGTCCGTGGCCTTGAACACCGGCAGGAACACCTCGTCGCGGAAGCGCGGCACGTCGCGCCAGCGCGTCGGGCGCTTCTCGTAGAGCGTGAAGCCGTAGCGGTTGGCCCAGAACAGCGTCGAGGCCAGGTCGCGCAGCAGCTCGTACCGCGTCTTGTAGCCGCCGCCGACGATGCGGGGCACGATGTCGCCCTCGGCCGGCGCCTTGTCCTCGAAGTCGCGGCGGATCACTGCCGAGAACTGCTCGAGCGAGTCGAACACGGAGAAGTCGAAGGTCGGCACGAAGTTGAACGGGAAGACGATACGACCGTAACGATTGATGACGAACGGCTTCATGGTTACCTCTCAGAAGAAAAATTGCCCGCCCATGGTACACGCTCGCCCCGGCGAGCGCCATCACGGGCCCCATCGTCCATCGACTGGTCTAAGCCGAACGTCCTACGGCACGTCGTTCGGCGGTCGACCGAACGTGCGCGTATCGAAGGCAACAATGAGTTGGATACACCCGCATGGGCAAATGACGAAGGGCAAATCAACACGTCCGATAGTGTCGAGACACCGACGCGTGACGCGATCGCGACGTCGCCACCTGAACAGCGCAGGGTTTCTGCGACTTTGTGGACATAGACCGAGAGCGCGGCGGAGGCACGACGTTTGGCAGCGCGCTTGCTCAATGCACGCCCATGCGGCTGGTGGGGCGAATGGGCAGTTCAACGTTCAAGGCAAGGAGGATGAAGAGTATGCAGAAGCAATGGGTCACTGCAGTGGTCATGGGCGTGCTGGCGCTGGTCACGGTACCGGCGTGGGCACAGACCTGCAAAAACCAGATGGTGTTGACCCCTGGAGCCGGAAGCACGGCTACCGGCACGGCCGAGAAGAAGATCGTGTCTGCGACACTGAAAAACCCGGCTCAAAATAAGTTCGAGGTCGACATTCACGCCAAACCCCTCACGCCTTACATGGTGATGGTCAGTGGTGGCACCACCCCCGACAACCTCTCGACGGTGGGCGGGATCTTTACGGATTCGACCGGTGCGGGTGAGTTCGAGGTGAAAAACGCCGTCGGCACGTGCAGCATCCACAGGGTCAAAGTGGTCGCCTTGAACGGAGCGACGGTCCTCTCCGGCAATTTCGACCACGCCCTTGGCGTGGACGACGACGCCCCCGAGGTCGAGGTCGAGGTCGAGAACGAGGTCCAGGCCGAGGTCGAAGCTGAGCTGAACAACATCGCCAACAACGGCAACAACTGACGACTGGGCGGGCGCGAGGGAGGGCGTCGCCCGCTGACCCGGACGAAGGACGATCGGCGCCGCTCGGGACGCCATCGTCCGAAGTCGCGCATCAAGTTCCTGCCAGACCAACCTGATCGATTCACACTCGTCTTCGCGTTCTCGCCCGACGATCGCTTGACGGCGTCGACACCAGAGCGTACTCAGTTGAGGTGTTGAAGCACTCGCCGATAGAGAAAAAGGTTTCCTACTCTTCATTGACGTTCTTACTTCCCGCGAAGACCGTTGCACTGCGCCCTCCCATCGATTACGTTGTGGGCCCTCGCTCCAGCCGTCAGCCAGGAGGCATCACGTGAGAGGAACGTCGAGTCGACTCCCGGAGATCATTGCCAAGCACGAGCAAGATCTCCTCGACCAGTGGATCAAGGAGCAGACGAGCTCGGCCACGCGGCGTCCCGACCTCCTCAGCGAGGCCGACCTGCGCGAGCAGTCGCGCACGCTGCTCAGCGGCATCCGTAACGCCATCCAGCGCGGGCGTCTCGACGACATCACGGGCTCGGAGTGGCAGACGGTTCGCGAGGTGTTGAACGAGGTCTCGCGCGGGCGGGCCCAGATGGGCTTCAGCCCTTCGGAGACGGCCACCTTCGTGTTCTCGCTGAAGCAGCCGCTCTTCGCGCGACTCCGAGCGGAGATCCGCGAGACGGACCCGCTCGTCGACGAGATGTGGGCCGCCAGCACGCTGCTCGACAAGCTCGGGCTTCACACGACCGAGGTCTATCAGAAGAGCCGCGAAGAGGTCATCCTGCGCCAGCAGCAGGACATGCTGGAGCTGTCGACCCCCGTGGTGGAGCTGTGGGACGGCGTTCTCGCGCTGCCGCTGATCGGCACGCTGGACAGCGCCCGCACGCAGGTCGTGATGGAGAACCTCCTCCAGAAGATCGTGCAGACGGGCGCCGGGATCGCCATCGTCGACATCACCGGCGTTCCGACGGTGGACACCCTCGTCGCTCAGCACCTGCTGAAGACGGTGGCGGCGGCGCGGCTCATGGGCGCCGACTGCATCATCAGCGGCATCCGGCCGCAGATCGCCCAGACCATCGTCCACCTGGGCGTCGATCTCGGCTCCGTCATCACGAAGGCCTCGCTGGCCGACGCGTTCGTCGTCGCTCTCCAGCGGACGGGGGCAACGATCAACAAGGAGCACTAGGCAACTCTCGTGGAGCGCATCCCTATTCTCAAGATGGGGGAGTTCCTGCTCGTGACCATCCAGGTGGACATGCACGACCGCCTGGCCCTCACCCTTCAGGACGACCTCACCGAGATGATCGTCAAGAACCGGGCCCACGGCGTCCTCATCGACATCTCGGCGCTCGAGGTCGTGGACTCGTTCATCGGCCGCATGCTGGGCAACATCGCGAGCGTGTCGCGGGTCCTCGACGCCGCCACCGTGGTGGTCGGCATGCAGCCCGCGGTCGCGATCACACTCGTCGAGTTGGGGCTGTCGCTCCCGGGTGTGCGCACGGCGTTGAACGTCGAGAAGGGCATGGAGCTGCTGCGCGTCTCTCTCGCCGCGCCAAATGGCCATGCCGATCGTCAAAAGTGAGCGGTGGCCGGTTCGCTCGGGCGAGGACATCGTCCGGGTCCGCCAGATCGTCCGACGGTGGGCGGTCGAGCTCGGATTCGGTCTGGTCGATCAAACGAAGATCGTGACCGCGGCCAGCGAGATCGCGCGGAACACCGTCGATTACGGCGGCGGGGGCGAGGTGCTCGTGGAGAGTCTCAGCGCGAACGCGCGCCGCGGCCTCCGTCTCGTCTTCGAGGTCAAGGGCCCAGGGATCCAGAACATCGACGAGGCGCTGAAGGACGGGTTCACGAGCGGTAGCGGCCTCGGGCTCGGGCTGGGCGGCGCGCGCCGACTCGCGAGCGAGTTCAGCGTCGAGTCTCGCCCAGGGGAAGGAACGCGCGTTTCGTTGACGCGATGGAAATGACGACGACCACGGTGTCGGTGCCGATGAGTGAGACGAGCCAGCCCGGCGAGGCCCGACGGGCGGCGATGCGTCTGGCCTCCGGGGCCGGGCTCGACGAAGAGGTGGTCGGCAAGGTGGCCATCGCCGTCACCGAGGCGGCGTCGAACGTCGTCAAGCACGGCCGTGGCGGCGACGTCATCCTCCGTACGCTGCGCGACGGGGAAGCCCACGGTCTGGAGATGCTGGCGCTCGATCGGGGCAGCGGCATGGCCAACGTCGGCGAGTGCTTCCGCGACGGCTATTCGACGGCGGGAACGGCGGGCACCGGCCTGGGTGCCATCCGGAGGCTGTCGTCTGAATTTGACGTGCACACGATCCCGGGCGTGGGAACGGCCGTGCTCGCTCGGTTCTGGAGCGCGGCCCCGCCGAAGCCCGAGCTGGAAGTGGGAGCCGTGTGCGTGCCGAAACCGGGTGAGCTGGTGTGTGGCGACGCCTGGGCCGTCGCGTGTCGCGCCGGCGTCACCATCATCGTCGTCGTCGACGGCCTCGGTCACGGCCTCCCTGCGGCGGACGCCGCCGCGGCGGCGCTCGACGCGTTCGCCGCCAGCCGGACGCCAGAGCCTCGAATCGTGCTCGAGGAGATCCACGCGGCGCTGCGGTCCACACGCGGCGCCGCCGTCGCCGTCGCGGTCGTCGATCCGCGGCGCCGCCTCCTCCGCTACGCGGGCCTCGGCAACATCGCCGGCGCCATCCTCGGCACCGGCCCCGCGCGCCACATGGTCTCGCACAACGGCACCGCGGGTCACGAGGCGCGCCGCCTCGACGAGTTCTCGTATCAGTGGCCGGAGGGCTCCCTCGTCGTGATCCACTCCGACGGGCTCGGAACGCACTGGGATCTCGGCCGCTATCCCGGGCTCGCCCAGCGCGAGCCCAGCCTCATCGCCGGCGTGCTCTACCGTGATTTCGCCCGGCGGCGCGACGACGTGGCGGTGGTGGTGGCGAGATGAGCCTGATCCTGTCGGTGGCCATCAAGTACGAGCACGACGTCGTCGCGGCACGCCAGCGGGCGCGGCAGATCGCGGGGCTGCTCGGCTTTGACAGCCAGGACCAGACACGGATTGCCACCGCGGTCTCCGAGATCGCTCGCAATGCCTTCACCTACGCCGGTGGCGGCCGCGTCGAGTTCGCAGTGGAGGGGCGCACGGCGCCGCAGCTCTTCACGGTCAAGGTCCTCGATCACGGCCCGGGGATCGCGGATCTGTCGAGGATCCTGAGCGGGCGCTACACCTCGCCGACCGGCATGGGGGTCGGCATCGTCGGCGCCCGGCGCCTGATGGACAACTTCGTGATCACGTCCGAGCCCGGCAACGGGACGGCCGTCACGCTGACGAAGATCGTTCCTCGTGACGTGGCCGTGATCACCGCGGAGGGGATGAGCGACATCGTCGGCTCCCTGGCCCGGCAGCGCCCGCGGACGCCCATGGAGGAAGTTCAGCTCCAGAACCAGGAGCTGCTGCGCGCGCTCGAGGAGCTTCGCGCCCGCGAAGAGGACCTGCGACGACTCAACGGCGAGCTCGAGGACACCAACCGGGGTGTGGTGGCGCTCTATGCCGAGCTGGACGAGAAGGCCGACCACCTGCGCCGCGCCGACGAGATGAAGACCCGGTTCCTCTCGAACATGAGCCACGAATTCCGGACGCCGCTGAACTCCATCCAGGCGCTCACGCGTCTGCTGCTCGAGCGCTCCGACGGCGGCCTCACGTCCGAGCAGACCCGCCAGGTCGAGTTCATCCGCAAGGCGGCCCAGGACCTCACCGAGCTGGTGAACGACCTGCTCGACCTGGCCAAGGTCGAAGCCGGCAAGATTGTCGTGCGCCCGATCGAGTTCGAGGTGGCCAACCTCTTCGGCGCGCTGCGCGGCATGCTGCGGCCGCTCCTCGTCAACGAGTCGGTGGCGCTGGTGTTCGAGGACACGTCGAGCGTGCCGACGCTCTTCCAGGACGAGGGCAAGGTTTCCCAGATCCTGCGCAACTTCATCTCCAACGCGCTGAAGTTCACCGAGCGCGGCGAGGTGCGGGTGTCGGCGACGGTCGTCGACGACGACACGGCCGTCGCGTTCTCCGTGGCGGACACCGGCATCGGGATCGCGGCCGAAGACCAGGAGCGGATCTTCCATCAGTTCGGCCAGCTCGAAAACCCCCTGCAGCGGAAGGTGCGGGGGACAGGGCTCGGGCTGCCCTTGACCAAGAAGCTGGTCGAGATCCTCGGCGGGCGTCTCGCCCTGGTCAGTGAGCCTGGGGTGGGCTCGACGTTCACGGCGGTCCTGCCCGTCCGATTCCCGGAGCCGGTGGCGGCGCCGGCCGAGGAGGCTCAGCTCGACGTCGATCCCACCCGGCTGCCCGTGCTGATCCTCGAGAACAGCCCCGAGGATCTGCTCGTCTACCAGACGCTCCTGCGCGGCTCGCGCTATCAGGTGCTCCACGCGGCGACGGTGAAGCAGGCGCGTGACCTGCTGCGACAGGTCACGCCGCGCGCCATCATCCTCGACATTTTGCTGCGGGGCGAGGACACGTGGGGGTTCCTGGCCGAGCTCAAGGCCGGTGACGCCACGCGGGACATCCCGGTCCTGGTCGCGACGACCGTGGACGATCCGCACAAGGGGTACGGACTGGGTGCCGATGTCTACGTGGTCAAGCCGGTCGAGCGTGGCTGGCTGATGACGACCCTGGACGATCTGACGGCCGACGGGCGCGGCCGGCGCATCCTCATCGTCGACGACGACGAGACCTCGCGTTACGTCCTGCGTCAGCTCTTGGCTGGAATGCGCTACGAGACGATCGAGGCGGCCAGTGGCGCCGAGGGCCTGGAGCGCGCTCGCGAGCAGCTGCCGGCGGCGATCTTCCTCGACCTGGTGATGCCCGGCCTGTCCGGCTTCGAGGTCCTCGACGCGCTGCGGACCGACGAGCGGACGCGCGGCATCCCCGTCGTGATCCTGACGTCGAAGGCGCTCGACCCCGACGACCACCGCCGGCTCGACGGCAAGGTGACGGCGGTCCTTTCCAAGGGCTCCTCCTCGCGCGAGATCGCGTGCGCGGCGCTGGACTTTGCGCTCAGTCACGGCGGCTCCTGACCATGGACATCGCCCGCACGGTTCTCCTGAACGTCGACGACTACGGCCCGGGGCGCTACGCGCGCACGCAGGTCCTGCAGCAGGCGGGCTTCGACGTGCGCGAGGCGACACGCGGGGAAGAGGCCCTTCAGATCGCGGCCGTCCACAAGCCGGCGGTCGTGTTGCTCGACGTCAACCTCCCCGACATGAGCGGCTTCGAGGTGTGTCGTCGCATCAAGACCGATCCCGCCACCTCGGCGATCCCCGTGGTCCACCTCTCCGCGACGTTCGTGGGCCCTGGTCATCGCGCGCTCGGCCTCGAGGGCGGAGCGGACGCGTACCTCACGGAGCCGGTGGAGCCGCCCGTCCTGGTCGCCACCATCAACGCGCTCCTCCGCATGCGCCGGGCCGAGGAGACGATGCGCGCGCTGGCCCGGCAGTGGCAGGCGACGTTCGACGCCATCGCCGACGGCGTGGCGCTCCTCAACGGCGCCGGGACCGTGCTCCAGTGCAATCGCTCGTTCCCGGCCGTCCTGGAGCTGGCGTCCGACGACATCATCGGACGATCGATCTTCGAGCTGTGGCGCGGCACGCCCGTCGAGCGCGAGGACATGCCGTTCATGCGTATGGTCCGGAGCGGCCACCGCGAGCAGGCCGAGATCACGTTCGGCAGCCGCTGGCTGCAGGCGACCGCCGATCCCGTGACGGAGGACAGTGGCCGGTTGATCGGCGCCGTCTACGTGGTGAGCGACGTCACCGAGCGCAGGCGCGCCGACGAGGATCGCATCGTGCTCCTGTCGCGCGAGCAGGCGGCGCGGGCTCAGGCCGAGGCGGCCAGTCGCGCCAAGGACGAATTCCTGGCCACCGTCTCGCACGAGCTTCGGGCGCCGCTCAACGTCATGCTGGGCTGGGGCCGCATGCTGCGATCAGGCGTGCTCGACGATGCGGCCACGCGTCATGCGCTCGATACGATCGAGCGCAACATCCGGTTGCAAGCCCAGCTCATCGACGACCTCCTCGACGTCTCGCGCATCACGAGCGGCAAGCTTCGCCTCGACGTCCGTCCGGTCGACATCCCCGCCGTGGTCCAGGCGGCGCTCGATTCGGTGGAGGTGGCGGCCGAGGCCAAGTCGATCCGGATCGAGACGGTGCTGGCACCCGATCTGACGCCGATACTCGCCGATCCCAGCCGGCTCCAGCAGATCATCTGGAATTTGATGTCGAACGCGATCAAGTTCACGCCGATGCACGGACGGGTGACCGTGGCCGTGGAGCAGTCCGACGCCGCCGTCCGCATCGCGGTGAGCGACAGCGGCCAGGGCATCAGCCGCGACTTCCTGCCGTTCGTGTTCGACCGTTTCCGCCAGGCCGACTCGACGTCGACGCGGCTGCACGGCGGCCTCGGTCTCGGTCTGGCGATCGTGCGGCACCTGGTCGAGCTGCACGGTGGCTCGGTGAAGGTCGACAGCCCGGGCGAGGGCAAGGGCGCGACGTTCACGGTGACGCTGCCGCTGCGGGTGTCCGTGCAGGATCGCCGCCTCCCCGAGCCACGGCCCGACCCGGAACCACCGGCGTCGCTGCCGGGGCTCGAAGGCCTGCGCGTGGTCGTGGTGGACGACGAGGACGACACACGGGTCTTGATGCGGGCGCTCCTCGAGCGCTGCGGCGCCGCCGTGACCGCCGTCGGGTCGGCGCGCGAGGCGCTCGCGGTCCTGGAGGTCGTTCAGCCCGACGTCCTCGTCAGCGACATCGCGATGCCGGGTGACGACGGCTACGCGCTGATCCGCCGTCTTCGCTCGCGACCGCGCGATCGCGGCGGCGAGGTGCCGGCCATCGCGCTCACGGCCTACGCGCGGCGGGAGGACGAAATGCGCGCTGTCGAGGCCGGCTACCAGATGCACGTGGTCAAGCCGGTGGATCCCGGCGCGCTCGCCCACGCCATCGCTCGGCTGGCCCGGCGCGGCGACGCTCAGAGCCCCCAGTAGACGACCTCGACGACGCTCAGGGACGCGGACCCGGCCGCCGCACGTAGCGTCCGCGCGGCGGGCCGACGATCGCGCCGCGCTCGTAGATCAGGTGGCCGCGCAGGAACGTCGCCTGGACCTGGCCCGTGAGCTCCTGGCCTTCGAACGGCGTGTAGCCCTGGCTCGACGGCGAGTCGGCGGCGTGCACGACGAACCGGCGGGTCGGATCGATCAGCGCGAGGTCCGCGTCGTAGCCGACCGCGATGTCGCCTTTGCTCGTGAGGCCGAAGCGCCGCGCCGGATTCCACGCGGTCAGCTCCGCGATACGATGCTCGGCCAGGCCGCGCCGTCGCCCCTCGCTGAAGACTCCCGACAAAAGATATTCGGTTCCACCGAACCCTGATTTCGCGGGCCAGATGTCGTCCTCGGGCCGGCGGGCGCCCTTGACCTCGCTCGCGCAGCATGCATGGTCGCTCACGATCCAGTCGACGTGGCCGTCGAGCACGCCCTGCCAGAGGTCCTCGACGTCCTCGCGCGGCCGGATCGGAGGATTGACCTTGGCGTGGGCGCCGGCCGGTCCGTCGCAGTCGAGCAGCAGGTGGCCGACGGTGACCTCGCGGCGGAAGTCGACGTGCGGGAAGATCGCCTTCGCCATGAGCGCCGCGTCGAGCGCCTTCCGCGACGACAGATGGAGCAGGTTGATGTTGCGACATCCCGTCTCGTGAGCGAGATAGGCGGCGATCCACACCGCGAGCCCCTCCCCGTGAGGCGGCCGCGCCGCGCTGTACGCGCG
>Ga0137376_10003130_pt1 | contig 10205 bp, 8 predicted proteins | sample SagtaG_23_FD_104814 | JGI IMG/M metagenome (GOLD analysis project Ga0137376, IMG submission 104814) | Vadose zone soil microbial communities from Sagehorn Ranch, Mendocino, California, USA - Sage2_L_20_16 metaG | ecosystem: Environmental > Terrestrial > Soil > Vadose zone | place: USA... | reverse complement strand
CCCCCCGCCGTGGCCACGCCCCAGGCGCGTCCCGCCGCCGCGCCGCCCCCTGCCGCGCGACCCCCGCTCGCGCCGCCGCGACCCTTCACCGCTCCAGGGATGCCTCCGGCGTCCCGGCCCACCCCGCCGCCCGCGGGCACTCCGCGCGCCCCGTCCCCCCCTCCGCCCCGAGGGCCCGCCACGCCGAGCGCTCCAGCAACCTCCGGCCCCGGCGCTCCCGCGGCGCCGCTGCCGCCGGCACCCGCGCCCCCTTCTCCCACGGCGCCGGCCCCCACGAGCGGTCCGGGGAAACGCATGAGCGGACCTCTGCGGCCGGTCAACCCGTTCATGGTGCAGGATCCGAAGCAGAAGGCGCGTCGGCTCGCGCGCGCGCTGGTCTCGGACTTGGTCGTGTACCACCCGGAGAAGCGGCAGCAAGGGATCCGCGACGGCACGCTGCCGCTCCTGTTCAAGGACGAGATCGAGAAGAGTTGGCAAGAGTACGTCGAGCAAGTTGGCGCCGATCTCGCGAAGGGCACGCCGTTTTGGACGGAGGCGCTGAACGAGATCCTCGCCGGAGGCGGCAAGGCCTTCTAACTATCTTACCCTATGGCCCTATCCGAGCGGTTTCGCGACTTCGACCGGCGCCTGAACGAGCTGCGGAGCTTTCTTTGACGTAGCCGGGAAGACCAAGCGGCTGGCGGAGCTCGAGCATGCCATGGCCGAAGGGAGCATCTGGGGCGACGCGGAGCGCGCGCGCCAGGTGGTCCAGGAGGTCAAGGAATTAAAACGCTGGCTCGAGCCCTACCAGGGGCTGCGCAAACGACTCGACGACGCGCAGGCGCTCAACGACATGGCTGAGGTGGATGAGGACGACGCCCTCGAGCCGGAGCTCGCCGCCGAGGCCGACGAGATCAGTGCGCAGCTCGAGGCCCTGGAGCTGCAGAACATGCTTCGCGGCCCCGACGACGCGCGCGACGCGCTGCTCACCATCCACCCCGGCGCGGGCGGGACGGAGTCGCAGGACTGGGCCGAGATGCTGATGCGGATGTATGTCCGCTGGGCCGAGCGGCATGGCTTCAAGGTCGAGATCCTCGATCTCCTCGAAGGGGAAGAGGCGGGGATCAAGTCCGCCGAGATCCAGCTCAGCGGGCGCTATGCGTTCGGCCTGCTCAAGGCGGAAAAGGGAGTGCACCGGCTGGTGCGCATTTCCCCGTTCGACGGGCAGTCCCGGCGGCACACCTCGTTCGCCTCGGTGTTCGTCTATCCGGTGGTGGACGAGGACATCGAGATCGAGATCGATCCGGACGACTTGCGCATCGACACGTACCGCGCGTCGGGCAAGGGCGGGCAGCACGTCAACAAGACGTCCTCCGCGGTGCGGATCACGCACCTGCCGACCGGGATCGTGGTCTCCTGCCAGCAGGAGCGAAGCCAGCACAAGAACAAGGCGACCGCTTTCAAGATGTTGAAAGCGCGACTGTACGAGCGCGCGCTCGAGGCTCGAGAAGCGAAGAAAGCGGAGGTCGACAAGCAGAAGATGGATATCGCCTTCGGCAACCAGATCCGGTCCTACGTGTTCCAGCCCTACACGATGGTGAACGACCACCGCACCGACCTGAAGGTGACCGACGTGCACAAAGTGATGGACGGCGATCTCGATCCGTTCATCGAGGCCTTCCTCAAGCGCTTCGGGAGCAAGGCGGCGTGACGAGCTTCGTCGAGGAGGCCCGGCGCGAGAAGCTCAAGGAGCTTCGCAAGCGCGGCGTCGAGCCGTTCGCGTACCGGTTCGAGCGCACGGGCACCGCCAACAGCGTGCTCGAGAGCTTTCGCGAGGGCGACCAGACGGTGCATCGCCTGGCGGGGCGGCTCGTGCTGCTCCGCCCGATGGGGAAGGCGACGTTCGGACACCTCGAGGATGCGAGCGGCAAGATCCAGCTGTACTTCAAGCGGGACGTGTTGGGGGACGACGCGTACGGGATCCTCAAGGTTCTCGATCTGGGCGACGTGGTGGGCGTGGAGGGCCCGGCGTTCCGCACCCAGACCGGCGAGACCACGGTGCAGGTACAGCGGCTCACGGTGCTGGCGAAATCGCTGCGCCCCTTGCCACTCGGCAAGGAGGATGCGAACGGCGTCCGTCACGGCGAGTTGTCGGATCCGGAGCTCCGGGCCCGGCAGCGCTACGCCGATCTGGCGGTACACCCCGAGGTCCGCGAGCTGTTCAAGCTGCGGGCGCGCGTCGTGAGCTACATTCGCAAGTTCCTCGATGCCCGCAGCTATCTGGAGGTGGAGACGCCGGTGCTCCAGCCGCTGTATGGGGGCGCGACCGCACGGCCGTTCACGACCCATTACGAGGCGCTCGATACGACCGTGTATCTGCGCATCGCCGACGAGCTGTACCTGAAGCGCTGTATCGTCGGGGGGCTCGAGCGGGTGTACGAGATCGGGCACGACTTCCGCAACGAGGGGCTGTCGCGCTTCCACAACCCCGAGTTCACGATGGCGGAGTGGTACCAGGCCTACGCCGATTACGAGGTGATGCGCGATCTCACCGAGGACTTGCTCGCGAGCCTCGTGGCCGAGCTGTTCGGGACGACCACGCTCGAGCGCCACGGCGCGACCCTGTCTCTCCAGCGCCCCTTCGCCCGGAAGGATTACGCGACGCTCGTGCGCGAGACCGCTGGCGTGGACCTGGCGACGGCGACGGATGACGATCTACGCCATGCGCTGCGCCGCCGCAACCCGGGCGCCGCGGACCAGCTCGGCGGCGCCAAGCTCGTTGACGAGGTCTTCAAGACCTACGTCGAGCCCACATTGATCCAGCCCACGTTTGTGAGCGACTACCCGGTGACGCTCTCGCCGCTCGCCAAGCTCAAGCGCGGCGATCCCGCCAAGGTCGAGCGGTGGGAGCTGTTCATTCAGGGCCGCGAGGTCGCCAACGCGTTCAGCGAGCTGAACGATCCCGAGGAGCAGCGTCGCCGCTTCGAGCAGCAGGCACGCCTGCGCGCGGCGGGGGACGAGGAGGCGCAGCAGCTGGACGAGGACTTCCTGCGCGCTCTGGAGTACGGCATGCCCCCGACGGGGGGTGTGGGCTTGGGGGTCGATCGCCTGGTGATGGTCCTCGCGGACCAGGCGAACATTCGTGAGGTGATCCTGTTTCCGATGCTGCGGCCTGAATCATGACGACGCCCGTCCCCGCGGTATGGATCGGCGTGGCCGCGGTGGTGCTGCTGCTCGTCGCGCGCTTCGCCCGCGAGCTGTGGCCGTCCCGGCTGGAGCGCCAGATCGCGCTTCGTTACCTGCGCGGGCACCGCTCGTCGCGGCTCGTGTCGCTGATCACCCTCATCGCCGTGGGCGGCGTGACCGTCGGCGTCATGGCGCTGGTCGTGGTGCTGGGCGTGATGAACGGGCTGCAGTCCGATCTGCGTGACAAGATCCTCGTCGCCAACCCGCACCTGCGGGTGCTCACCTACGGTGAGGGGCTGCGGCTGGACGACTGGCATCGCGTGCTCCAGCAGGTGCGCCGCGCGCCGGGCGTGGAAGCGGCGGCGCCGTTCGTAATGACGCAAGGGCTGATTTCCGCGGGGCACGACTACGCCGAGGGCGTGGTCGTCGTGGGCGTGGATGCCGACACTGGCGCGCGCGCCGTGACGTCCTTCGCGCATCACTTCGTCAAGGGCGACCTCCGGTTCCGCACCCGCCGCGCGGACGTGGAGGGCGGGATCGCCTTGGGCACGCGCCTCGCGAGTAAGCTCTCCGCCTTCCCGGGCGACGTCGTGACGCTGGTGTCGCCCGCCGGGGCGCGCTTCAACCCGAGCCTCGGCGCGTTCGTGCCGCAGTTCCATCGCTTCGAGGTCACCGGCATCTTCGACACGGGGATGTACGAGTACGACAACAACTACGTCGCCCTCAAGCGCAGCATCGCGCAGCGCTTCGCGGGCCTCGACACGGCGGTGACGGGCGTCGAGGTGCGACTCGAGGACCCGTGGAACGCCGCCGCATTCGGGCAGCAGCTCGAGATCCAGCTGGGCTACCCATATCGGGTGCTCGACTGGCAGTCGCAGAACGCGTCCCTCTTCTCGGCGCTCAAGCTCGAGAAACTCGCCATGGCCCTCGTGGTGTTTCTCATTTGTGTGGTGGCGGCGTTCAACGTCGTCGGCACGCTGACCATGGTCGTGCGCGACAAGACGCGGGAGATCGGGATCCTGCTTGCGATGGGCCTGGGGCGCGCCTCCATCCGGCGCGTCTTCCTGGCGCAGGGTATCCTGATCGGCGTCGTCGGGACGTCGCTCGGAGCGACGCTGGGGTTCGTCCTCGGCGGGATGGTGAACCGCGGTGAGTGGATCCACATAGACCCGTCGATTTACTTCATCGATCACCTTCCCGTGCGGACGCAGCCCCTCGACGCGCTCCTCGTCATCGCCGCGAGCCTATTCGTGGCGACGCTAGCGCCGCTCTACCCCGCGATGCAGGCCGCCCGGCTCGATCCCGTCACGGCGATCCGGTACGAATGAGCGCGCTGCTCGAGGCCCGCGGGATTCGCAAGGTCTTCGCCGGCGGCGACGGCCAGCCGCTCGAGGTGCTGTCCGGCGTCGACATCGAAGTGCGTCGCGGCGAGGTGGTGGCGATCGTGGGCGCCTCGGGCGCGGGGAAGAGCACGTTGCTGCACCTGCTCGGCGCGCTGGACCGCGCCACCGCGGGCGACGTGTGGCTCGAAGGCTCGCGCTACGCCGCTCGCGACCCTGACGGACTGGCCGAGATCCGCAATCGCAAGCTGGGCTTCGTGTTTCAGTTTCATCACCTGTTGCGGGAATTCTCGGCGCTCGAGAACGTGATGATGCCGCTCCTGATCGGCAGCGTGCCCCCGCGGCGGGCGCGCGCCCGCGCGGAGGAGCTGCTCGCGCAGGTGGGGCTCGCCGGGCGCATGACGCACCGGCCGGCCGAGCTGTCGGGGGGCGAGCAGCAGCGCTGCGCCGTGGCGCGGGCGCTGGTGCGCGACCCGAGCCTCATCCTCGCCGATGAGCCGTCAGGGAATCTCGATCACGCGAACAGCGAGCGGCTGCACGAGATCTTCTTCCGGTTGGCGCGGGAGTTCGAGACTGCGGTGGTCGTAGCGACCCACAGCCGGCCTCTCGCGGCCCGCGCCGACCGGATCCTGTGGCTCGAAGATGGACGCATCACCGCTGTGGAGTCCGTGGACGTGATACCCTGATGCTGTGCGACAGCTGTAAGGAACGGGAGGCGGTCATCAACCTGACCCAGGTCGAGCACGACTCCAAGGTCACGCTCCACTTGTGCGAGCAGTGCGCCCAGGCCAAGGGTGTGGAGACGGGCGTCGCCGTCCTCAAGTCTCCGCTCGGCGGCTTCATCACGGCCATGGGGAAGGGCGCGACGAGTCTGCTGCCGACCGCGGCCGACGGGCTGCGCTGCTCGTCCTGCGGCGCCACCCTCAAGGACTTCCGTGAGAGCGGTCGCCTGGGCTGTGCCCAGTGCTACGAAGCCTTCGATTCGCATCTCCGAGACCTGCTCCGGCGCCTGCATGGCTCCAGCCAACACGTGGGCGAGCGGTACGTCGCCCCGGGCGCGGGCGACACCGACCCGCGGCGGCGGCTGCTCGATCTCAAGGAACAGCTGCGTCGCGCGGTCGAAAACGAGAACTTCGAGCTGGCGGCCGAGCTGCGCGACCGCATCCGGGTGCTGGAATGATCGACCTCTCGCTCCTGCCCGACGGCGGGATGAGCTGGCTCGACGCCTCCGGACCCAAGGGGAGCGTGGTGCTGTCGACCCGGATCCGGCTGGCCCGGAACCTCCAGGGCTATGCGTTCAGCCAGCGGGGCCGCGACGCGGATCGGAGTGCGGTGCTCACGCGCGTGGAGGAGGCGGTGGCGGCGAGCGACCGGCTGATGGGCGCCGTGACGTTCCGGCTGGACCAGATGGAGCGGCCGGATCGGCAGTTGCTGCATGAACGGCACCTCGTGTCGAAGGAGCTGGCCGGCCTGGATCGTGAAGCCCGTCCTCGGCCGGGTGCTGCGCTGCTCGTGCGGGGGCCGGTGGGCGTGATGGTCAACGAGGAGGACCACATCCGGCTGCACGGGATGCGCTCCGGGTTCGCCCTCGAGGAGGCCTATGTCGATTTGGAAGCGGCGGATGCGGAGTTGGGTCGGCTCCTGCCCTTCGCGTTTCACCCGGAATTTGGCTATCTTACCTCGTGCCCGACCAACGCCGGCACAGGGCTGCGGGCGAGCGTGCTTATCCACTTGCCGGGCCTCGTCTTGACGAAGGAGATCGGCAAAGTCTTACAGGGGCTGTCGCAGGTGGGCCTCACCTTTCGGGGGCTGTACGGGGAGGGAAGTGAGGTCGTCGGGAACTTCTTTCAGTTATCGAATCAGACGACCCTGGGGAAGTCGGAGGAGGAGCTGCTCGATCACCTGGGCAAGATCGTCCGGCAGGTGATCGAATACGAGGAGCAGGCGCGCGAGGTCCTGATGCGGGACCACGAAGCGATCATCGCGGACAAGATCTGGCGGGCGTTCGGGACGCTCAAGTACGCGCGCAGCATATCGTTCGAAGAGACGATGAATCTGTTAAGCGGTGTGAGGCTAGGGGCGGGCCTGAATCTGATCCCCGGTCTGAGTGTATATACTTTGAATAAGCTGTTGATCTTCACCCAGCCCGCGCACTTGGCGGCGCTCGAAGGGCGTTCGACGGGTGACCCGGAGTTGCCGACCGTGCGCGCCACGTACGTGCGGCGGATCCTCGAGGCCGAGGCATGAACGGCTATAACTTCACGGATCGGGTGCGCAAGGTCCTCCAGATGGCGCGGGAGGAAGCGGCGCGCCTGCACCACGAGTACGTCGGCACCGAGCACATTCTCCTGGGATTGATCCGCGAGGGTGAGGGCGTCGCCGCGGCGGTGCTCACCAACCTGAACGTCGATCTGGAAGAGATCCAGCAGAAGATCGAAGAGACGGTGAAGAAGGGAAAGGCGGCGGCTGCCGCCGGGCCCGATCTCCCGTACACCTCGCGCGCCAAGAAGGTGCTCGAGCTCGCGATGAGCGAGGCGCGGGAGTTGAACCACTCCTACGTCGGGACCGAGCATCTGCTGCTCGGCTTGCTGCGCGAGGAGAAGGGCATCGCCGCGCAGGTGCTGACCGACGCGGGCGTCAACCTCGAGCAGGCGCGGGCGGAGACGCTGCGGCTGCTGGGGAGCGAGATGCCGTCGACGCCGGCGGCCGGCGGGTCGGGCACGCAGCCCGCGCAACCGAAAAGCGAGAAGAAGTCCAAGACGCCCGCGCTCGATCACTTCTGCCGTGACCTCACGCAGCTGGCGGGCGAAGGCCAGCTCGATCCTACGATCGGGCGGCAGAAGGAAATCGAGCGCGTCATGGAGATCCTGTCGCGCCGCAAGAAGAACAACCCGGTCCTCATCGGTGAGCCCGGTGTGGGCAAGACGGCGATCGTCGAAGGGCTCGCACAGCTCATCGCCAGCGGCCAGTGCCCGGACGCGCTCAAGGACCATCGCGTCCTCTCGCTCGACATGGCCGCGGTGATCGCGGGGACGAAGTACCGCGGCCAGTTCGAGGAGCGGCTCAAGGCGATCATCAACGAGATCGCGCAGAACCGCAACATCATCCTGTTCATCGACGAGCTGCACACCCTGGTGGGCGCGGGCGCCGCGGAAGGGGCGGTGGACGCCTCCAACATGCTGAAGCCGGCGCTCGCGCGGGGCGAGCTGCAGTGCGTCGGCGCCTCGACCCTGAACGAGTACCGCAAGTACATCGAGAAGGACGGCGCGCTGGAGCGCCGGTTCCAGACGGTGATCGTGGATCCGCCCACCGTGGAAGAGACGATCGCGATCCTGAAGGGCCTGCGCAAGCGCTACGAGGAGCACCATCGCGTGGTGATCCCCGATCAGTCGCTCGAGTCCGCGGCCAAGCTGTCGGAGCGCTACATCACGGACCGGTTCCTCCCCGACAAGGCGATCGATGTGATCGACGAGGCGGGCGCGCGGGCGCGGCTCGCCACGCAGGTGCCGCCTCCCGAAGTCGCCGCGTTGAAGGATCGACTGGAGCAGATCAACGGCGAGAAGGAAGCCGCGGTCCGCGACCAGAATTTCGAGCGCGCCGCCGGCCTGCGCGACCAGGAGCGCGAGCTCCAGGCCGACATCCGCCGCAAGCAGGAGCAGTGGGAGAAGGAGCGCCAGACGCACCGGCCGACGATCAACGAAGAAGGCGTGGCCTTCATCGTCTCGCGTTGGACGGGCATCCCGGTCACTCGCCTCCAGGAGGCGGAGACGGCGCGGCTGCTCCGCATGGAGGACGAGCTACACCAGACCGTGGTGGGACAGGACGAGGCCATCACCGTGATCTCGCGCGCCATCCGCCGCAGCCGCGCAGGCCTCAAGGATCCCAAGCGGCCCATCGGCTCGTTCATCTTCTCGGGCCCGACCGGGGTCGGCAAGACCGAATTGGCGCGGGCGCTGGCGCGCTTCCTGTTCGCCGATACGAACGCGCTGATCCGGGTCGACATGTCGGAGTACATGGAGAAATTCTCCGTGAGCCGGCTGATCGGCGCCCCCCCCGGCTACGTCGGGTACGAGGACTCGGGGACGCTGACGAAGGCCGTGCGGCGCAAGCCGTATTCGGTGGTGCTGCTCGACGAGATCGAGAAGGCCCATCCCGACGTCTTCAACATCCTGCTCCAGGTGCTGGACGAAGGGCACCTCACGGACAACTACGGCCGGGTGATCGATTTCAAGAACACCGTGGTCATCATGACCTCGAACGTCGGGGCGCGCGACATGGTGAAGAACAAGGCGCTGGGCTTCGCCCAGCCCGACAGCCGCGCGACGTTCGAGAAACTGTCGGAGAAGGTCAAGGAAGAGATCAATAAGACGTTCAATCCGGAGTTCCTCAACAGGCTGGACGACGTCATCGTGTTCCATCCGCTCACGCGGGAGCACATCGCCCAGATCGTCGCGATTCTCCTCAGGGACGTCCAGAAGCGGCTAGGGGAAGAGGAGCTCACGTTGCGGCTCACGCCGGCGGCCACCGAGTTCCTCGTGAACCACGGCTACGACGAGCATTACGGCGCCAGGCCGCTCAAGCGCGCGATCCAGAAGTACGTGGAAGACCCGCTGTCGGAGAAGATTTTGGTCGGGGAGTTCGCACGGGGCGAGGAGATCGAGGTGGACGTGGCCCCGGACAAGGAACGGCTCGCGTTCCGCGCGCTCTCCGGCTCGAAGGCGTGAAGCGCCGGCTCTTTTTCGCCACCGTCATCAGCGCCGTGCTCCTCGCCCCGCGTTTCGTCGGCGCGCAGGGACAGCCGGGCGCCCGCCCCGACTCAATCGTAGTCCGCGGCCTGCATCGCCTCGATCCCGCCCAGGCGCTCGAGGCGAGCGGCCTCGCCGCAGGGCGCACGTTGGGCTACCGCGACATTCAGCGCGCGATCCAGGCGCTGTACGGCACCGGGCAGTACGCGGACGTGCGGGTGCTCGAGGATACGATAGGCAGCCGCCAGGTACTCATCCTGCAGCTGCGCGAGCAGCCGCTGCTTCTCAAGTGGGCGATCCGCGGCGTCACGCGGCTCTCGGAGGGCAGCGTCCGGGAGAAGGTGCAACTGGCGGAGGGGCGCCCCGTTAACCCGGCCGCGGTCGTTCACGCCGAGGCGCGGATCGACTCATTGTACCGGGTGCGGGGCTATTACCTCGCGAGGGTACACACCCTCCGCGTGTATGACGCTGACTCGAGTCACGTGCGGATCATATTCGATGTGGACGAGGGGCGCCGCGTCGCCATCGCCCAGACCGACATCCAGGGCAACACCCGATTCCCCGACGCCACGCTCGTCAAGCAGATGAAAACGAAGCCGGAGGGCTTCTGGTGGTTCCGTTCTGGCGACTACGACGACGACAAGCTCCGCGAGGACCTCCTCGTGCGTCTGCCAGCGTTCTATGGGGAGCGTGGCTATGCCGACTTCCAGGTCCTCAAGGACACGCTGCTCGTCAACGACAGCACGGGCAAGGCGACGCTGGTCGTGCAGGTGAGCGAGGGGCAGCCGTACCGCGTGGGCACGTTCGAGATCGTGGGGAACCGGCGCTTCTCGACTGATGAGCTCGAGCAGCTCTATCCGTTCGGCGGCAAAGGAGGGGGAGCGGGCGCCGCACACGCCCCCGCGCAGTACTTCAACGTCGAAAAGTGGAACGACGCCACCCAAGCGCTCCGCAT
>Ga0137376_10003126_pt1 | contig 10209 bp, 7 predicted proteins | sample SagtaG_23_FD_104814 | JGI IMG/M metagenome (GOLD analysis project Ga0137376, IMG submission 104814) | Vadose zone soil microbial communities from Sagehorn Ranch, Mendocino, California, USA - Sage2_L_20_16 metaG | ecosystem: Environmental > Terrestrial > Soil > Vadose zone | place: USA... | reverse complement strand
GTTGAGACGGGTGCGGCGCGCGGTAATCGGGCGCAAGCGCGTGCAGGTCTTCAAGTCTCACCTTGACGCGCGGTATGCGGGCATCTACTCGATTTCCAGCCACGACGGCCGCACCGTCGAGGCAATTCCGGCCGACTCCGCCGCCCAGATCGCGCAGCAGATTGATCCCACCGCGCACGTAATCGCGATCGACGAGGCGCAGTTCATGGATGATGGAATCGTCCCACTCGTGACGTCACTGGCGGGCCGAGGCCGGCGCGTGATCGTCGCCGGAACCGACACGGATTTCCGCGGTGAACCATTTGGCGCGATGCCGGAACTAATGGCTATTGCCGAAGTTGTCGACAAGCTGCACGCGATTTGCGTTCTCTGCGGGGGACCAGCCAGTCGAAACCAGAGACTGATTGGCGGCCGGCCTGCCCCGTACAACTCTCCACAGATCATGGTAGGGGGAACCGAGTCGTACGAAGCGCGGTGCAGAATGTGCCACGTGGTACCAGCGGGCGACGCTGCGCAGGTCCGGCTCCTCTAGCTCAGCGAGGAATGCGGATCACCTGCAAGCAGCAGTTTATCCGTGACAGGTGCAGAAGAACTTCCTATCTTGCCGCTCTCACGGCTTGGAAGTCCACCTCAATCCATTGCCAGATGATCCTCATCGGACTGACAGGAAACATTGCCAGCGGGAAATCAGAGGTAGCGAAGATGCTCGCCGAGCGTGGCGCCACCATCATCGATGCGGACGTGCTCGCGCGCGAAGCCGTCCGGCCGGAGAGCCTGGCGCTCAAGGACATCGTAAAACGCTGGGGCAAGGATGTCCTCCAGCAGGACGGAAGCCTCGACCGCGAAGCGCTCCGCCAGATCGTGTTCGCCGATCAGAATGAGCTGGACGCGCTGAACCGAATCGTGCACCCGGGCGTCATCCGAATGCAGGATCGCGAGGTTGCCCGCGCCAAAGAGCGTGGTGATCCGATCGTCGTCTGCGTGATTCCACTTCTTTTCGAGAGAAACCTCGTTGACGAGTTCGACGCAATCGTACTCGTGGATGCCGCCCGGCCTTTGCGGCTGGAACGCCTGGTGACCACTCGCGGGCTGGAAGAGACGGAGGCGATGAACATGATCGCCGCGCAGATGCCCGCGGAGCTCAAGCGCGCGCGCGCCGATCACTGCATCGACAACAACGGGTCACTTGAAGATCTCGAGCGCGATGTCGATGCGCTGTGGAGCTCTCTTCAGCGAGATGCGGTCGCGAACGTGATAGATGCGCGCGGTATCAGCAGCGATGTCCGCCCCATGGAGAGCGAAGCCCGCGTTTCTTGATGGCGAACATCCCGAACGATCTTCAGTACACGGAAGAGCACGAGTACGTCCGCAAGGGCAAGGACGGCACCGCCGAGATCGGAATCACCGACTACGCGCAAGGTGAGCTCGGCGACATCGTCTATATAGAGCTGCCGAAGGTGGGGACGAAGTTCGGCAAGCACGATGTGTTCGGAACCATCGAGGCGGTGAAGGCAGTTTCGGAGCTGTTCGCTCCCATTGCCGGAGAAGTCGTCGCCATCAACGCGCGCCTCGACAAGGAGCCGGCGCTCGTGAACACCGACCCTTACGGCGCCGGCTGGATGATCAAGGTGAAGCCGAGCACCCCGTCAGACCTGGACGCGCTCCTGGGTTCGGCCGCCTACACCAAGCACATCGGGCAGTAGGTCCGCCGGTTCACCAGGGAATCTGTGGCGAGCGGTAATAGTTGACGCCGAGGTAATTCCAGCGCGACGCGTGCGTTGACAGGCGGACGCGAAAGTTTTCCCAGTCCCGCACGCGTTGCGGAGTCCACGCCACTTCGGCCACGGCCGGAAGTCGCGGCATGAGCAGGTATTCGGCGGCCGTGATGTTCCTCACGGTCTCGCTCCATAGCGCGGCCTCGACTCCGACGATGTTGCTTTCCGTCACCCCGGCCATGTAGGTCGCGGGATCCCAGTCGTATGAGTCGCGCACTTCGACGTACGCCGCCCACTTGAGTCCGAGCTCCGTCCCCGGCGTGTACTTCATGTCGAGGTACACCTTCTTGGCCGGCGACATTATGAGCTTGGTACCGTATTGAAGCGCTGTCGTCACCGAGTCGCTTTTCCACTGCTGCGCCAATGTGCTGGCGTCTAGCCTCGCCTTGGCGATCTCCTCCCAGCCGATCATTCTCTTTCCGTACCGGTTGACGATTGGTTTTACGCGCTCGACGAAGCGGATGTACTGGTCGTTGGTCAGCGCCTGCACCTCGTCACCACCGATGTGGAAGTACTGGCCCGGCGTTATCGCGCTGATTTCGCGAACGACGTCATCTATCAGCGCATACGTTCCTGGGTTGTCGACGCAGAATGTGCTCCAACCGACGTCGGTTCCCGTATAAGGCTGGGTCGGTCGAGTGCTGCAGCCCAACTCGGGGTAGGCGGTAAGAGCTGCGTTCGAGTGGCTCGGCATGTCGATCTCCGGAACGATGGTGATATACCGTTCCTGCGCGTACCGGATTAGCGCCTGATATTCCTGCTGCGTGTAAAAACCGCCCCGTCCGCCACCGACCTGGGTGCCAGATCCAACACTTGTGAGCTTCGGGCGCGATTTGATCTCAATGCGCCATCCCTGATCGTTTGAGAGACCAAGGTGAAGCACGTTGAATTTGTAGAGCGTGAGCAAATCGATTAACTCTTCTACCTCGCCCACAGTGAAGAAGTGGCGCGACACATCGAGCATCGCTCCGCGCCAGGCGTACCGCGGCTGATCCGTGATGGAGAGCGCGGGAATCTCCCATACGAAGCGCGCAACACCCATATCCGACTCGACATCGGATGGCAGGAGCTGTCTCAACGTTTGCACGCCGCGAAAGAGTCCGGCCGGACGATTGGCGACGAGTGTCGCTGACCCTCGCGTCACCGCCAGGTCGTAGCCCTCTTCACCCAGCGCAGCGCGATCGGCCGCGAGGCGCATGTAGATGTTGCTCGCGGATGTATCCGCAGCCGTTGATGAGATTGCGAGCGCAAATCCGGTGGACGGACGCAGAATCGCCCCGAGCGCCTCGGCGACTGCCGTCACTTCTGCGTTAGTCCCGTCTACTACAATCGTGGTCCGCCGCGACAGATCGAACGGAGGGCCGGATCCCATCGTGAGCGACGCAGGCGCGGGGATAATCTGCGGGCCAGTAACGACCGGCCGCGGCGCTGTCGCAGGAGATGGGGCAGTTGCACAAGCTCCGACAAACAGCGTACCAGCGAGGATCAGCGCGCGGGTCACCCGGCTTCCGCCTCGGTGTACGAATCGGCCGGCGGGCACGAACAAATCAGATTCCGGTCTCCATACGCGCTTTCCACCCTCGCAACGGCCGGCCAGAACTTGAAGTCGCGCGTCCACGGCGCCGGAAACGCCGCGCGCTCACGCGTGTAAGGATGCGTCCACGCCGACGCGATGACTCTGCTCATCGGATGCGGCGCGTTCTTGAGCACATTGTCCTGCTTGTCCGTCGCACCGGTCTCGATCTCCCTGATTTCCTCGCGGATGGAGATCATCGCATCGCAGAACCGGTCGAGCTCGTCTTTCGGCTCGCTCTCCGTCGGCTCGATCATGAGCGTGCCCGCGACGGGAAACGAGACCGTGGGCGCATGGAAACCGTAATTCATCAGTCGCTTCGCGATGTCTTCGACATCGACCCCGCTCGACTGCTTCACCACCCGCGTATCGACGATGCATTCGTGCGCGACGGTTCCGTGCGCGCCCTTGTACAGCACCGGGAAATGCGGCTCCAGCCGCTTCGCGATGTAGTTGGCGTTGAGGATTGCGATCTTGGTAGCGTACGCGAGTCCCTCCGCGCCCATCAGCCGGATATACGCGTACGAGATCGGCAGAATGCTGGCGCTTCCCCACGGAGCGGCCGAGACGGCGCCGACTTCGTGCCGGCCGTGCAGCCTCACCACCGGGTGACCGGGAAGGAAAGCGGCGAGGTGCTTCGCCACACCGATCGGGCCCATCCCCGGACCGCCGCCGCCGTGTGGGATGCAGAAGGTCTTGTGGAGATTCAGGTGGCACACATCGGCGCCGATGTCGGCCGGCCGGCAAAGGCCGACCATCGCGTTCATGTTTGCGCCATCCATGTACACCTGGCCGCCGTATTTGTGGACGATCTGACAGATCTCGACGATCGACTCCTCGAACACTCCGTGAGTCGACGGATAAGTGACCATCAGCGCAGCGAGGTTCAATGCATACTCCTCGGCCTTCGAGCGCAGATCAGCGACGTCGATGTTGCCACGTTCGTCGGTCTTGACCACCACTACTTTCATTCCAGCCATCACCGCGCTCGCCGGGTTGGTGCCGTGCGCGGACTGCGGAATGAGACAAACCTTGCGATGCCCGTCCCCGCGCGACGCATGATAGGCATCGATCGCGAGAAGTCCGGCGTATTCACCCTGTGAGCCCGCATTCGGCTGCAGCGAGACGGCGGCAAATCCCGTGATCTCAGCCAGCGCGCTTTCGAGCTCGTCGAACATAAGCTGATAACCGGCGGTCTGGTCCAGCGGGGCAAAGGGATGGATCTTGGCGAATCCCGGCCACGTGATCGGCATCATTTCCGCGGTGGCGTTCAGCTTCATGGTGCACGAGCCGAGCGGAATCATCGAATGAACAAGCGACAAGTCGCGCGACTGCAGCTTGTTCATGTAGCGTAGCATCTCCGTCTCCGCGTGGTGCTTGTTGAACACGGGATGCGTCAGAAACGGAGTCGTCCGGTTGAAGCGCTCGTCGTACCGGATGTCCGTTCCGGCCAGTACTTCCTCGAGGGCGAACTCGGGATCCTTCCCGTCGTTGAACGAGGCCAGGAGATTGGCAACATCGGCGTTCGTGACCGTCTCGTCCAGCGCGATGACGACACTCCTGTCCTCCATCGCGCGGAGATTGATGCGGCGCCGCCGCGCCTCGTCCACTATCGACTGCGCATTCCTCTTCCCGAGCTCAACGCGGATGGTGTCGAAGTAATTTTCGTGCGCGATGGTGTAACCGAGGCGGCGCAAGCCTTCCGCCAGCCCGGCCGCAAAGGCGTGCACTCTGCGCGCGATGCGCGACAGTCCCTGCGGACCGTGATAGACCGCGTACATGCTTGCCATTACCGCGAGCAGCACCTGCGCCGTGCAGACATTGCTGGTCGCCTTCTCACGGCGAATGTGCTGCTCCCTGGTCTGGAGAGCCATTCGCAGCGCCGGCTTTCCGTCGGCGTCGCGCGAGACACCGATGATACGCCCCGGGATGTGACGCTTGAACTCGTCCCTTGTAGCGAAATACGCCGCGTGTGGTCCGCCGTAGCCTAGCGGAACGCCGAAGCGCTGGCTGTTGCCGACGACGATATCCGCGCCCCATTCGCCGGGGGGCGTGAGCAGCACGAGGCTGAGCAGGTCCGCGGCAACCGTAACGAGCGCGTCAACGGCGTGCAGCTGCTCTACCGTCTTGGTGTAGTCGATGACTTCGCCATCCGTTGCGGGATACTGCACGAGAGCGCCGAATACATCAGCGCCGATGTTGAAGTCCGCGCAACTCTCGACGCGTACGTCGATGCCCCGCACGCTGGCGCGGGTCTTCACCACATCGATCGTTTGCGGGTGACATTCCGACGCCACGAGAAACACTTCCTTGCCCGGTTTGCCCTTGAGACCGTAGCTCATCGTCATCGCTTCGGCCGCTGCCGTCGCCTCGTCGAGCAGCGAAGCGTTCGCTATCTCCAGCCCGGTCAAATCGATGACCGCGGTCTGGAAGTTCAGCAGCGCTTCGAGCCGGCCTTGGGCGATCTCCGCCTGATAGGGCGTGTAGGCGGTATACCATGCGGGGTTCTCGAGGACGTTCCGCTGGATCACCGGAGGTGTGACGCAGTCGGAGTAGCCCATTCCGACGAACGAGCGGAAGACCAGATTCTTGGAGGCCAGCGAGCGGAAGTAAGCCAGTACTTCGGGCTCCGTCATCCCCTCGGGCAGATCGAGATCCCGGCGAAAGCGGATCCGCGCCGGGATGGTCGCGTCCATTAGCGCATCGAGCGATTGGAGGCCAAGGGTCTTGAGCATCTCGGCCACATCGCGCTCGTCAGGTCCTACATGTCGGGGAACAAAGGATTCAGCGGGGGGAATCGCCAGTTCAACGTGCTTGATTGTGGTGCTCATAGAGGTGACAATTTAACACTCTATGCACTCCCGGCGAAGTTACAGCCGCTGGCGGCTTCTCCTCGCGGAGCCGCGTTCCGGCGCTGAGAACATGGCGCGCGACAGCGCGCTCCAGGCGCGCGCGGCGCGAACGGGAGAGACGGTGTTCAGCATCTATTCATGGTTGCGCCCGACACTCTCGTTCGGCAGGCATCAACCCGCGACTGGACTGTACGACATCGAGAAGATTCGCTCGGCGAACGTGGATGTCGTGCGCCGGCCGACCGGGGGCCGGACCATCCTGCACGACCACGAGGTGACGTACAGCGTCACCGCGCCGCTGCTGGACGCCGCGCCGCTTCGCCAGACGTACTCCCGCATCAACAGTATTCTTCTCGATGGCCTTGCTCGGCTCGGCGTCGGGGTCGAGCTCGCATCTCCGCGCGAGCGGGCGCCGGCACCGAGCATGCGCCCCTGCTTCGAGATGCCCGGAGAAGGAGAGCTGGTCGCGCGCGGGAGCAAGCTCGTCGGCAGCGCGCAATGGCGCGAGGATGGAGCAGTGTTGCAACACGGCTCCATCCTCGTCGAAGATGACCAATCCTCGCTCCCCTCGTTCGCGGCAGCCGGTGCAGCCGCGGGAAACGACTCGATTCCGCGGCCGGCAACGCTTCACGCATTGCTGGGCCGCTCACCCGAAGTCGCTGAGGTCGCGAGCGCGATGTTCGATGCGGTTCGATCACTCGAGGATGAAGAGGCAACCGAGATGGCCGAAGAGGACATTCGTGCGGAGACCATGAGCCACACTCCACTTTTTCTCGACGAGGGCTGGACATGGCGGCGATGAAGCGGACTGGACTCCTTTGCATTGCCTTGCTGTGCGCGTGCGTCGGAACCGAATCTCAATCCGGAAAAGCCACTGGCGGAACGTTTGTCAATTCGATCGGTGGCGATCCTGACATCCTCGTTCCCCCTCTTCTCTCGACCGTTCAGGCAGGGGAGGTCGTGGACCTCGTCTACGATCGGCTCGCTGACATCGGCGATTCGCTCAACATCGTGAACGACGGCGGTTTCACTCCGCGGCTGTCCGATCGCTGGACGTGGAGTCGGGACTCGCTCAGCATCGCGTTCCACATCGCTCCCGGAGCAAAGTGGCACGACGGCCAGCCTGTGCGCTCGAACGACGTAGCCTTCACCTTCCGCACCAGCACTGATTCGACCCTTGGCTCCGGCGTCAGAGCTCTGGTCTCGAGCATCGATTCGGTCACGACACCTGATTCCGCCACGGCCGTCTTCTGGTTCCACGCGCGCACTCCGCAGCAGTTCTACGATGCGACCTACCAAATGCCGATCATGCCCGAGCACATATGGCAGGGAATCGCACCGTCGGCGTGGCGGGGGTCCGAGCCGGCAAGGCATCCAATTGGATCGGGCCAGTATCGATTCCTGCGGTGGATACCGAAGGCGGCGGTAGAAGTTGTCGCCGACACTGCGAATTATCGCGGCTCGCCCAACCTCAGTCGCGTAATCTGGACGATTGCTCCCGACTTCCCCACAGCGGTGACGAGATTTCTCTCGGGAGAGGCCGATTTCTTCGAGCAGCTGCGCCCGGAGAATCTTCCCGAGGTTGCCAAGCATCCGGAGCTCCGAACGAAACAATATCGGGGACTCGGGTATGCTTTCGCCCAATTCAACCTCCGCGATCCCGCCAACCACTCCCGGCCACATCCGATCTTTGCAAACCGCGAGCTCCGTCGTGCGCTGACGATGGCGACGGATCGCGTTTCCATCGTGCGGAGCGTCTACGATTCTCTGGCACTTCCGGCGCTTGGACCGACTGTGCGGGCGTATCCGACGACCGATCCCAACCTTCCGCAGATTCCATTCGATCTGCCACGCGCCCGTCAGATCCTAGACTCGCTCGGTTGGCGGGACGCGAATGGAGACGGTGTGCGCGAGCGCAACGGACGTCCGCTCCAGTTTTCGCTTGCAGTGCCAAGCACGAGCAAAGCGCGCGTGCGCATGGCAGTGTTGATCCAGGAACAGCTGCGACAGGCGGGCGTGAAGGTGGATGTCGAGCAGATCGACTTTCCGGTGTTGATCGAGCGCGAGAGGAAACGCGCCTTCGACGCTGCAATCGGTCAGTGGAATACGCAGCCAAGCCCAGGCAGCGTTCGCGGCTCGTGGGGAACCATGGGCTCACAAGCATCGAGCGGCACGAATTACAGCTCCTACGAAAGCCCGGTCTTTGATGCCTACGTCGACAGCGCACTGGCGTCGTTCGATCCATCGAAGCGCAAGGCGTATTTCTCCACGGCCTACGAGACGATAATCCAGGATGCGCCGGCGATCTGGCTGGCGGAGCCGATACCGACGGTAGGATATCATTCGCGTCTTCAGCTGGCGCCGTTGAGATCGGACGCGTGGTGGGCGCACATCCCGGATTGGTGGATCCCAGCCAACAAGCGTATCCCGCGCGACAAGCTCCCCGCTGGGGCCCCGGCCTCTCCGGCGGAATCGGCCGGCAAGAAAACCCCGTAGCGGGTGCTCCGCTATCTGGCGAGACGACTGGGCCAGGCGGCGGTGATCGTCGCCATCGTCGCAACGATCACTTTCGCTTTGATTCACCTCGCGCCCGGAGATCCGTTCAGCGCGGTGATGGACAACCCCAACGTCAGCGAGCGCGTGCGAGCGACGCTCCGGGCACAATACGGCCTCGATCGTCCGCTGCCGGAACAGTTCGTCAGGTACGTCGGTCAACTCGCTCACGGCGAGCTGGGGTGGTCGTTCTCGCACGACCAGCCAGTGCGCGAAGTCCTCGCCAGGGCGCTGCCGAATACTCTGCTCCTGATGACGATCGCCCTTGTGGGGAGCTTCGCGCTGGGCATTCTCATCGCCCTCATTCAAGTCGCCAGACGCGGATCCGCGACCGACCACGCACTCAGCGGGATCTCGCTCTTCTTTTTCTCGATGCCTGATTTTTGGCTTGCGATCCTGGCACTTCTGGCATTCACGTACTGGCTGCCGATTTTCCCCGTCGGTGGCGCCGTCGACCCGGTGATGCACGATTACATGGGACTCGGCGCCCGAATTCTCGACCGCCTCAGGCACCTGACGCTTCCCGCGCTGACACTCACCGTGCTGGCCGCGCCGAGTGTCGCGCGCTATCAACGTGCCGCGCTGCTCGACGTCCTCCCCGCCGATTTCATTCGGACCGCACGGCTGAAAGGGCTCACAGAGCGCGAGATCCTGCGGCGCCATGCGCTGCGCAACGCGCTGCTTCCCATCATCAGTCTCGTCGGGCTCTCATTCCCCGCCTTGCTCACGGGCGCGTTCTTCATCGAGAAGATCTTTGCCTGGCCCGGGATGGGACTCGCCGTCGTCAACGCCATCGGCACGCGCGATTATCCTCTCGTCATTGGCGGAGTGATCATCGGCAGCATCATGGTGACCCTCGGAAGCATCCTGGCCGATTTGCTCTATGCTTGGGCAGACCCAAGAATTCGAGCCAGCTAGCGCGCCGCGTCCGCGCGAGTCCCCCCTCGCGCTCGGCGTGCGCCGGATTCTGCGCGCCAGAGCGTCGCGTGCCGCGCTGGTCGTGCTGGGGATCATCGTCCTCGTGGGCGCGCTCGCTCCGCTCATCGCCCCTTATGATCCGTCGGCGCAGCCGGACATCGTCGCGCTGAAGGATCTGCCGCCCTCGCTCGCGCACCCGTTCGGGACCGACCCGTACAGCCGGGATGTGCTAAGCCGCGTGATCTACGGCGCGCGTCTCTCGTTGGCGATCGGCGTTCTGGCGACTCTCGTCAGCCTGACGTTGGGCGTCGCGTACGGCGCGGTCGCCGGTTACGCCGGCGGACTGCTCGATGCCTTCATGATGCGCGTGCTCGATGCGTTTCTCTCGATCCCGCGCCTGCTGCTTCTCATCGGAGTGCTGGTGGCGTGGCCGCGACTGTCGATCGGCGCGCTGGTGCTGTTTCTGGGGTTCACGGGGTGGTTCGGGCTCAGTCGCATCGTCAGAGGTCAGGTTCTTGCGTTGAAGCACGCGGAATTC
>Ga0137376_10003123_pt1 | contig 10210 bp, 9 predicted proteins | sample SagtaG_23_FD_104814 | JGI IMG/M metagenome (GOLD analysis project Ga0137376, IMG submission 104814) | Vadose zone soil microbial communities from Sagehorn Ranch, Mendocino, California, USA - Sage2_L_20_16 metaG | ecosystem: Environmental > Terrestrial > Soil > Vadose zone | place: USA... | reverse complement strand
TAGATTTTTTGCGCCGCGCCCTGCTTCGCTTCCAGTGGCGTGAAGAACACTATGCGAATTACAGTGCCGACCACCGCCAATCCGGCAACGCTGGGAAGCCAGGAGATCCTCATGTCGATGTCAGGCGCATTGTGATGAATTTAAGCGGCGCTGTGGCGCTATGCTGATAACTGCAACTGAACGGGTGCCAACTGGAAGTGCAACTGAACGGGTGCCAGACGTCAGTAGCGTAGTTCCGAGTGTTTAGTTCACGACGCCCAGACTTACCTCTGTGACACAGGGCACAGGCAGTTGCTTGTGCTTTGAAGCAGCGATAGAAAAGTCAGGGCGTAGTGAGCTATCAACTGGCATCTCTGCCGCTGACGTCCGGCACCCGTTCAGTTGTCGTTGTTTAGTCCTCGACGGTGAACGGATAGGCTAAGGTGCACGCCGCGACGAAGACAATGTCGAATGCCAGGAGCAGCTTGAGCCATGCCCCTACCTCAACGACCGGCCGCCCGCTCAACAGCTTTGCCGTCGCCTGCGCCGCTGCGATCACGATCGGCACGAAGAACGGCAGTGCGAGCATCGGGAGCAACAGCTCCGCCAGGCGGGTGTTGACAGCCATCGCGCTGAAGAGTGTTCCAACTGCAACAAGCCCAATGGCGGCGAGAATCGCGAGCGCGATCAGCGGAGCCGCCACCTCCCCGATCGGCAGATTGTAGAAAAGCGCCAACGCGGGGATCGCAATCGCCTGAACCGCGGCGACAAAGACCAGATTCGCAATCGCTTTCCCCAGAAAAATCGCTTCCCTGCTCACCGGCGATGCCAGCAACCCGTCGATGGCGTGATCGGCGGTTTCGACACCGAACGAGCGATGGAGTCCCAGCAATCCCGAGAAAGTGAAGATGACCCACAACACTCCGGGTGCGAGGTCCGTGACGGTCACAGCCGTTGGATCCCAGGCGTAATAAAAAATGACGAGACCGAGAAGAGCAAAGACGACCGCCGAGAAGAACGCCGAGCGCGTTCGAAACTCGATCGAGAGATCCTTGCGGGCGATGAGCCACGCACTGAATAGAATGTCAGCCACTTGCCACCAGTGAGTCTCGGTAGGTGTTTGCATAGGAGCTGGCATCGAGCCTGTGCGCGGCATCATATCGCACGAACTTCCCGCGCTGCATCACGGCCGCGTGCGTGGCGAGCGAGAGTCCCTCGGCGAGATTGTGCGTCACGATGATTATCGCGGTGCCGGCCGAGCGCAGCTCCTGGAGGAGGACGGTGAGGGCACGCGCGCCACTTTCGTCGAGGCCGCTGTATGGCTCGTCGGCCAGCACCAGCTGGGGCGCATGCACCATCGCCCGCGCGATCGACACCCGTTGCTGCATGCCGCGGCTGAGGGAACGGATTGGAGCGTCCGCGCGCTCCAGCATCGACATCCGCCGCAGCGAGTCTTCAACACGCCCGCGCGGATCGCGGATTCCATACAGACGGGCGGAAAATGTGACGTTCTCCCGCGGCGAGAGTGCTTCGTAAAGCATGGTGTGGTGGGAGATGAGCCCGACCCGCGAGCGGGCCAGTGGCCCTCCGGGGAGCTGGACGCCCGCGACGCGCGCGCTCCCGGACGTCGGCTTGAGCAGACCGGCGAGAACGCGGAGGAGGGTTGTCTTGCCCGCACCGTTTGGTCCGAAGAGGGCCAGGCATTCGCCGGCGGCAAGTGAAAACGTGACTCCGGCCACCGCTCGCGTGGATCCGAAGTCGCGCGCGAGCTCCGTCACCTCGACGATTGCGGGGGACGATCCACCAGTAGGGATTGCAGAAGACATTCGCCTAGAACTTGCCACTCTGGCGAGAGCGACGCAAAAGGCTATATCCTTGCGACTCCGCCAATATGGCGACGACCAACCATTTCGCGCCAATGACTGACATCGACGTTCTGTTAACGGAAACCCGGAAGTTCGACGCTCCGACGGAGTTCAGGCGCACGGCCAACGTCTCGTCGCCCGACATTTACGAGAAGGCCAAACAGGACCCGGAGAAGTTCTGGGCTGAACAGGCGCGTGAGCTGGAGTGGATCACGCCGTGGACGAAGGTTCTCGATTGGAAGCCTCCGCACGCGCAATGGTTTATCGGCGGGAAGCTCAACATCGCCGTGAACTGCGTGGACCGTCACGTGCGCGGACCGCGGAGAAATAAAGCGGCGCTCATCTGGGAGGGAGAGCCCGGTGACACGCGAACGCTCACGTATTGGGACCTTTTCCGCGAGGTGTCGAAGTTCGCCAACGTCCTCAGGAAGCTGGGAGTTCGGAAAGGCGATCGCGTAGCGATTTACCTGCCGCTCATACCAGAGGCGGCGATCTCGATGCTCGCCTGCGCGCGTATCGGCGCGATCCACTCAGTGGTATTCGGCGGGTTTTCGCCGGAGTCTCTGAGTGACCGGATCAACGATGCCAAGGCGAAAGTGCTGATCACGGCGGATGGCGGCTATCGGCGCGGTCAGGTAATTCCCTTGAAGCGCAATTCCGACAAAGCCCTGGAGACGACTCCGTCGATCGAGCACGTAGTGGTGGTGCAACGGCGGCCGGGTGGAGCGGGAGATGAAGCATTCGCAAGCATGATGGAAGGTCGCGATCAATGGTGGCATCGTCTCATGCAGGATGCGCCGCTCAATTGCGAGCCGGAAACGATGGATGCGGAGGACGTGCTGTACATCCTCTACACGTCGGGAACCACCGGCAAGCCAAAGGGAATCGTGCACACTACCGGAGGCTATCTCACGGGCGTTGCGACGACTACCAGAATGGTATTCGACCTTAAAGACGATGACGTGTTCTGGTGTACCGCCGACATCGGCTGGGTAACAGGGCACTCGTACCTCGTCTACGGTCCGCTGGCGAATGGTGCCACGTGCGTGATGTACGAGGGTGCACCTGACTGGCCCGAAAGAGATCGCTTCTGGGACATCTGCGAGCAACGGGGCGTCACGATCCTGTACACGGCGCCGACGGCGATTCGCGCGTTCATGAAGTGGGGCGACGAGTATCCCGCGAAGCACGACCTCTCACGCCTCCGCCTCCTCGGCTCTGTCGGCGAGCCGATCAATCCAGAGGCATGGATGTGGTACCGCGAGCACATCGGCGGCAATCGATGTCCGATCGTCGACACGTGGTGGCAGACTGAGACCGGCGCAATCGTGATCTCGCCGTTGCCGGGAATCACGCCGACGAAACCTGGAAGCGCGACAAAAGCGCTCCCCGGTTACAGCGCGGATCTTCTCGACTCTGCCGGCAAGCGCATCGAAGTTGGTGGAGGGCTGCTCGCACTCACCAAGCCCTGGCCCGCGATGCTGCGCACCATCTGGGGCGATGACGAACGCTACGTGCAAACCTATTTCACGAAGTGGCTCGGTCGGCCCGACTTGTATTTTCCCGGCGACGGCGCGAAGCGCGACAGCGATGGCTATTTCTGGATTCTTGGCCGCGTCGACGACGTATTGAACGTGGCGGGGCATCGCATCGGCACGATGGAAGTCGAGTCGGCGCTCGTCGAGCATCCGGCGGTAGCGGAAGCAGCCGTAGTCGGGAAAGCGCACGAGCTGAAGGGCCAGGCAATCGCGGCGTTCGTCACGCTTCGAGACAAGAGCAAAGCAAGCCCCGCGTTGCGCGACGAGCTGAGAGAATTCGTCGCCAAGAAAATCGGCGCGCTCGCGCGTCCGGACGACATTTTGTTCTCCGCCGATCTTCCAAAAACACGATCGGGAAAAATCATGCGTCGATTGCTCCGCGACATCGCCGAAGGACGCGCGCTGGGAGACACGACCACCCTCGCAGATCCGAATGTCGTCGCCAGTCTCAAGGATCAGTACGAAGACAAGGAGGGGTGATTCCTTATCAGCTAATCCGAGGCTACCCAGTCGCTGCGATCATCTTCGCCATCAAGGAGTTAGCAACCGTACCCGAACAAACCCCGACGCAATTTCGAAGCGGTGCGGATGTAGAAAATCTTTCACTGATTAGTCAAGCATATTAGCTCATTGAGGCCTTGTAGTTGGCCTCGAGCCGTTCGCAGAACGCACAATGCGATCGTGCAGAGTGCGCATGAAAAAGTCAACGGATTTGTCTCTGAAATATGGGTGAAAACCCGGTTACAGGGACAGTCCGTTTTCGTCTTATAGGTACAGCGCACTACAGTCAAAAGCAGTTACCAACCGCTTGACCAACCGCTTGAAAGGACCGGTTTTGAGCCCTTGGCTCGTCATCGGCACCATCAAATTTCTGGAGAGAATCGAAAATGAGAGCGACCCGTACCCTATTGGCCGCGATGGTGCTTGGAACAGCCATCGGCGCAAGCCAGGCTAACGCACAGTGCAGCGGCAACGCTGGCGCGTGTAACACCACGAACACTGCGTCAGTCACCGTTGGCGCGCTGGTCAAGCTCGGAATGAGCTCGGCAGCGACCGCACTGACCAACCCGACCGCTGACGATGTCGATGCCGGCAACGTCATCGCGAACGACGGCCCGAGCTTCACCGTCAAGGCGAACAGAAGCTGGACGCTGAAGATCAAGTCACAGAACGCGACGAACTGGACCTACGCCGGAAGCAACTCCGGTGTGAAGCCGATCGGCGACCTCTCGTGGTCGACCGCGTCCGGTGGCACCTTCGCAGCGATCACAGGCAGCGACGCGACCTTCACGTCGGGTGCAAGCTCGACGAATGGTACGGCGGCGCAGGCCTTTTTCAGAACGAGCTGGGTGTCCGACTTTACGAGCGCAAGCAATGCTCCTGGTACCTACACCTTGCCCGTCGTATTCACCCTGACGGCTCCGTAACTGATGCTTAATTCTCGCTCTCGCTCGCCCGAAAGGGCGAGCGTTGAGCGCGGAGGGCGAGTGCGGGGAACCGTACTCGCCCTTTGCGCTGTCATAGGAGCGGTGGTCTCGCAGTCTGCGTCCGCGCAGTTGCTGGTAGATCCGCTCGAGGTCACCATCCTCGCCGCCGGCACGAATCGGGTAGCCGCCAGCTTTTCGTTGGCGAATACGTCCGACAAGGTCGTGCAGGCGACGATTACACGCTCGGACTGGGACCGCGTCGAGAACGGCGACAACAGGTTCGTGGCCGCTGGGTCGACCGGCACTTCGTGCGGCGCGATGCTCGGCGTTTCGCCTCTATCGGTCCGCGTCGAGCCGCACGACTCGCGTATCGTCCGCCTCTCCCTTCAGCCCGGCGCGGAGTTGACGAAGGAGTGCTGGGATATCTTCTTCGTCGAGGAAGTGCCGCAACGCTCCTCCACGAAGGGCAACTCGCTGCAGTACATTTTCCGGACGGGCGTGAAAGTGTACGTCGCACCGCCTGGCCTCTCGCGTGATGGCGCGATCGAGAACATGGCAGTCGAAGATGTGCCGGTGCCGCGCGCGGCTTCGTCGACGACTCCGGTCAAGACGGTCTCGAGCGTTCCACCGACAACCAAGCGTCAGATCTCGGTGCGCTTTCACAACACCGGCGGAATGCACCTGCTCGGCAAGGGTCGCTTGGAGTTTCGCCGCCTCGACAATTCGCTCGCGGCAGAAGTTCCGATCCCGGAATTCCCCACCCTTCCGGGCGCGACGCGCAAAGTAATGATCGATGTGCCGGGCAACCTCGCCGCGGGAGACTACGTCGTGCTGGCACTGGTCGACTTCGGTGGCGCCGAGCTCGTCGCAGGGCAGATCGATTACCAGGCCAAGTAGCTATAAATGTCTCCCTTCGGGCGGAAGTTCCTTGGCGGCAGCACCAGCGCGGCGATCTTGCTCGCGCTGGCGCTGGTCGCTTCCCCGCTCGCGGCACAGAAGACTTCGCTCACGCTCGGCAACGGAACTGTGACTTTCTCTGCCCCGACTGCCACGGACTACATCAACGGGTTCGTGGACGCGGCAACGGGCGTTTCCTACACATTGAACGCGACTCAAGGCAACATATCTCACACGACCACAGTTTCCATTCGCTCCACTTCGGCGAATTTGGGTGGCGGCAAAATTATCGGCGACCTGCAGTGGCGACGCTCGGATCTCGCGACGTGGAACAGTATCTCGCTCTCTGACTCGCAGGTCGAGCAGAAAATCATGATCCGCAGCGTACTGAACGATCCGTGGAGCAACACGATCTTCTTCCGAATGATTCTTCACTGGACGACGGATGCACCGGCAACGTACTCCGCGAACTACCAGATCACTCTCTCCCAAACGGTGCCATGATCGGGTCCGGACGCGCGCACCTTGCCGCGCTCACTCTGACTCTCGCGGGCGTTGTGTCTCCGGTGGTTCAAGCTCAGACTCGCGCAAGCCAGCCCGGCACCGCCAGCACGGTCTCGCTGGCGATGGCGAACGCAGGCACCGCCGACTCGTCGAGAGATATCGAGATCACGCTCCCATCCGTAACAGTGTCAGGTGCGCCGCGCAGCTTTCAGGTCGTTTCGATTCCCATTCCCGACGCTTTTGCGCACGTGATGAAGCTCGACGTCGAAGTGATTCCCCGTGGGGATTTCGTCGTGCTCGGGCCGAGGACACGCTCGCTGCCCATCTCGACCAGAAGTCGAGTCGGGGTAACGATTGGGATCCCGGCTAGCGCGCTGGCGGGGCGTCTCGTGGCCGCAGAAGCGCGATTCTCGTCGCCGGTGTCGCCAACGCTCATTGTGCCGGTCGAGATCGACGTCAACCTGGTCCGCCAGATCCGGCTTCGTCCGGGAACCGGCCCGATCAACGCCCAGGCAGGCAACGATGTCATCCTCCCATTCGAGATATCGAATACGGGAAATTCGGTTGACACGGTAACCGCACAGCTGACGCTTCCGACCGGGTGGGCAACGAGAGAGCTCCACTCGGCGCCGCTCGTTATCGGGCCGGGCGAAACACTCAAGCGTCGAGTGCGCCTCAAGGTCCCCGCGCTGTCGAGCACCGGCTCTTCGTTCATACAGATCGATTTGCGGGCCGGATCGGAGCGACTCACATCGGAGACGATGACCGTGGAGGTTTTCAACTCGAGCTCGATTGGACGCGCAGCAGGACCTCTTGTCACCTCGTCGGTCTCACACGCGACGGATGAAAACGGGCATGCGAACAGCGTGGTAACGCTATCGGCGACGGGCGCTCTCTACGATTCGGTTCGGATCGACGCCAGAATGTCCCAGGGCGTCGCACGCGGTGGTGCGGCCGGCAACGCGTTCGCCCACCTCGGCACGTACCAGTCCGCGGCGTCACTGACGCTCTCGGCTCCGTCGGGCCAGCTAAGTCTCGGCAACACGGGTACGTCGTTCTCAGATCTCACGGGACTGTATCCGTACGGGCAAGGCGCGCTGCTGCATCTCGAGCATCCGGAATGGGCGTTGCTGAGCATGGGTGCGCTGTCGCTGGCGCCCGTTGGATCGACCGAGCGAAAGCCAATGGTCGGACTGCGCGCCGAACATCAGTTGGGCGACGCTCAGGTTAGTACTTCGTTCTCTCATCTCGCGGATGCCGGGACATCACCTCGACAACTGGATGCGTTTGGAATCGGCGCCGCGGTTCCCTCGATCCTCGGCAGCACGTTCAAAGCTGAGATCGCGGAGCGGCGCTTTCTGGATGGAAGCGGCCTGGGATGGTCGAGCGGACTTGTGAGAACCGCCGGTGAGGGAAATGAGGAGTTCCGCGTGACGCATGCCCCCGGGGGCAGCGACGCATTCGCTCGAGCGACAGACGAGCTGCTGGCGAACGTTTCCGAGCGCCTGTCGTCGCGAGTGAGCATGAGCGCCAGCGCCTGGCGGACCACCGATGCAACCTCCGTGTTCGCGGGGTTGAAAGCGAACGGATTCTCGCTCCGCCCGCAGTTCGCGATCCATGAAGCGACGACCATCGCAATCGAGGCGCGGTCGTATCTCTTCGACGCGACATCGCGCCCGACTCCGTCCAACACCGGGGGCGCATTCGGGAGCCGCGAACAGCAGCTCGGAATCAGCTTCAGCACCTACCTCCGGCAGTATTACCTCAACAGCTCGGCGTATCTCGGAAACGTGACGCGTAGCGTCACGCCAGCCGGCCAGAGCATAGTGACGGATCGCACGCCGCGGAATTACTGGACGGCGAATGCAGGGTGGTCCAGCGCCGGGGGCGTGTTCGAGTTGCAGACACGAATCGAGCAGACGCGTGACAGAGGCGGCTTCGTCAACCAGCAGAGTATGGTCGGAATTCGTGCCGAGCAGTTGGTGCTTCCGTGGGCCGGCGGTATTCGCGGCGAGGGCGAGCTCCAGCGGGTGAACAGCTTCGGTGGCGAGAATTCCGCGATTGTGCGCGCGGGAGTCGCGATCCCGCTCGTGAATGGCTTCGCCTTCAAGATCGATGCGGAGCGCAACTCGATCTTTCGTTCAACGTCCGGCGGGGTGCCATGGATCTTCGCCGCCCGGTTCGAGCATGCGCTTACCGTACCGATGCTTCGGACTCCGGGGACGGCGGGATATGTCTACGAAGATCTGAACGGGAATCAGCGTCGCGATCCGGGCGAACCAGGCGTGGCGGGGGCAATTGTCAGGCGCGGGGGAGAAACCGCGGTGGCGGATGCGAGCGGCAAGTATCGTGTGGGTGGCGATGCAAGGCAGCTCCCTACGATCGACGAAGCGTCCCTCCCGGATGGATGGACAGCCAGTGGCGCGGGCCGAGGCGACCTCAGTGTGTCGCTCTCGACATCTGCCGAAGCGGAGCTCGTGGTGGCGTCTCGTTCGGGGATTTCGGCGGTTCAAGTGGATCTGAGCAAAGCGCACGTCATTGCGCGCGACAGCGCCGGTCGAGAGTGGGCTGCACTCATGACGGGACCGACGACGGCAACCTTCCAGTCGCTGCCAGTGGGCGTCTACAAGCTTGACTTCGATCTTTCGGAGCTGAGCGAGCCTCTCGTTCCGCGCACACCGGTTCCGCTGCTGATCGTGAGCGGTAAGGATTCGAAGTCGATCACGATCACGCTCGATCCGCGTCCGATCCGCATGTGGAATGGTTCCGGGACGCGCGGCAGTTCACAGAAGAACGAAGCGCCAGCCGCCGTTAAGAAGAACGAAGCGCCGGCCGCCGTTAGGAAGCCTGACGCGCCTGCAAACCAGAATCATTCATGAGCCGCTCACTGAAAGCGCGGGTTCGGGTATTCGCGCTGGCGTGCGCAACGCTACTCTCGGCGTGTCTCAAGTCGACGGAGCCGCAGCCGTCGCTGCTGCAGCTCAATGGTTCCTGGAATTACACCGGGGTTCAGACCGCTCCGGTGCGCGAGACGCTCAGCGGGACTCTCATCATCTCGCGCGAATCGGGCACAAGCTTTCAGGGACAGCTCAACATCATCGCCTTGAATTCGCAGACGCAACAGCAAAGACCATTGAGCGGCATTGTGAGCGGCGCTGAAAGCGGCACGGATGTGATGGACTTCGATGCGAATCTGGAAGCGACTCCGCGTCGTCACGTTGGGCAGATCGTCGCTGATACAATTACCGGGACCTGGGTCGGATCATCATCCGACGGGACCATGTCTTCCGGAACCTTCAGAGTTGAACGGGAGACGAGATGACACGTGTGCGACTTTGCGCCATCGTGATCGCGACGCTTATAGGCTTGTCGATGGCGGCATCTCCGGCGTCCGCGCAGTGCACGGCCAGCGGCGCTCCCGCCAACTGTGGTCTTCCGGGCAGTGTCTCCATGACCGCGGGTCGTGTCGTACGACTTCAGATGAGCGCAGGCTCGACGGCACTCGCGGCTCCGACGCCAGCCGATTTCGACGCGGGGTTCAACGCCACTGGCGGTCCCACTCTGACCGTGAGCGCCAACGCCGCTTGGACGCTATCGTTGCGTGCGGCTGCGGCGACGTGGACCGCGACGAACACTTCGCCTGGAGCTCCAGCCCGGACCACCAAGCCGGCCGCTGACCTCAAGTGGAGCACTGCATCGAACGGATCGTTCAGCGCGTTGACGACGAGCGATGCGAATCTCGTGACGGGATCGGCGACAGCGAGCAATGCCACGACGCTCTATTTCCAAACGCTCTACAGCTGGACTTTGGACACCCCCGGGAACTACAGCATGTCGGTCGTTCTGACGCTGACTTCTCCGTAGCATAAGAGAGCAAGCGCGAAATCAATCGTGACTATACCGTCACGTTGGGTTAATGAGAAAGTCACGCGATAGAGCGACCTGACCGGAAGCTCACAGTTGCAGAAGGGGTCCTGCGGAGTCCTCCTAATACAAGACG
>Ga0137376_10003122_pt1 | contig 10210 bp, 8 predicted proteins | sample SagtaG_23_FD_104814 | JGI IMG/M metagenome (GOLD analysis project Ga0137376, IMG submission 104814) | Vadose zone soil microbial communities from Sagehorn Ranch, Mendocino, California, USA - Sage2_L_20_16 metaG | ecosystem: Environmental > Terrestrial > Soil > Vadose zone | place: USA... | reverse complement strand
GAGCGGGTCTGGAGCATGTACAGCTTGCCCCGCTCGATCGTGAACTCGAGGTCCTGGACGTCGCGATAGTGGCGCTCGAGCTGCTGGCCGATCCGCTTGAACTCGGCATAGACACCCGGCATCTCGGTTTCCATCTGGGCGATCTTCGGGGCCGTCCGGACGCCGGCGACGACGTCCTCGCCTTGAGCATTAGTGAGGTACTCGCCGTAGAGGGTCGGCTCGCCGGTGTTCGGGTCGCGGGTGAAGGCGACGCCCGTGCCCGAGTCGTCGCCCATGTTGCCGAAGACCATCGTCACGACGTTGACCGCCGTCCCGAGGTCGTGGGCGATCTTCTGGCTCTCGCGGTAGTCGCGGGCCCGCCGGCCGAACCATGAGGCGAAGACGGCCTTTATGGCGAGATCGAGCTGCTCGTAGGGGTCGGTCGGGAAGTCTCGGCCCGTTTCGGCCCTGACGATCTTCCTGTACTCGGCGACGAGCTCGCGCAGGTCGTCGGCCTTCAGGTCCGTGTCGGCAGCCGCGCCGCGGGCCTTCTTCATCGCCTCGAGCGGCTCGTCGAAGCGCTTGGCGTCGACGCCCATGACGATCCGCCCGAACATCGCGATGAAGCGGCGATACGCGTCCCAGCCGAAGCGCTCGTTGCCGGTGAGGGCGATCAGGCCGTGAAGGGTCTCCTCGTTGAGCCCGAGGTTGAGGACGGTATCCATCATCCCAGGCATCGAGAACTTGGCGCCGGAGCGGACGCTGACGAGGAGCGGGTTCTTCCGGTCGCCGAAGCCCTTGGCGGAGCGCTCCTCCACCTCGTGCATCGCCGCGAGGACGTCGTCCCATAGCCCGTCCGGGAGCTTCTCGCCCGCCGCGAAATAATCGTTGCAGGCAGCCGTCGTGATCGTGAAGCCGGGCGGTGTCGGCAGGCCGGCCTTCGTCATCTCGGCGAGCCCCGCGCCCTTTCCGCCGAGGAGATCCTTCATGCCGCCGTCGCCCTCGGCGGTGCCGCCGCCCCACGCGTAGATGTAGCGCTTGCCGGCCTTGTGCGCGCGATCCGTCACGGGAGAGGTGGTGGCCATCGTCGGGGGCTCCTTCGGGGGCGGCGCCGCCCTCGAGCGACGCGACGGGATCTGGTGAGCAAGGCGAATTGTACCTGCGGTTCGGAGGCGATCGCGGTTGCGAGACGGTATCGGCGCGCTCGGGCTCGGGCTCGTGGGCCGATATCCGGCCCGCCGAGTCGGGCCGATGCCGGGGCGCGATGGATGGCGAGGCGGTTACCATCGGCACGACTACTCCGCCCGGAGGCCGCGATCCCCGCGATGACCGACCTCGTTGCCGACCCGCGCGTCATCGAAGCCGACGCCCCGATCTACAACGCCCGCCTCGTTCGTCGTGTCGATGAAACGGAGTCGCTGGCGTATTTCTGGGTGCGCTTCGACGGCGATCCGACCATCTTCGAGCCCGGCCAGTACATGACGATCGGTGTCGTCGTCGACGGCAAGCTCGTCCAGCGTCCGTATTCGGTCGCGTCGGCACCCGCTCGCGCGGGCTCGGACGGCTACGAGTTCTACGTCCGACTGGTCCAGGGCGGGACGTTCACGCCGTTCCTCTGGCGGCTGCCGCTCGCCCATGGAATGCGAATGATCGGGCCGAAGGGCAAGTTCACCCTCCTGCCCGAGGACGAGCGGACGCACATCTTCATCTCGTCGGGAACCGGCAATGCGCCGTTCGTTTCGATGATCCGCCAGCTGCAGCACGACGGCCGGGCGCGGCGGGTGGTGTTCCTGAACGGCGTCTCCTATGCGCACGAGCTGGGCTACCGCGACATCGTGGAGGGCTGGGAGCGATCCCGCGAGTTCCCGATCACCTACGTCCCGACGGTCTCACGGCCGGACGATCCGGCCAATGCCGAATGGACGGGGCGGACCGGCCGGGTGGAGATGATCCTGGATCCCGTTCTCGACGAGCTGGGCCTGACCCCGGCCGATTCGATCGCCTACATTTGCGGCAACCCGGACATGATCATCTCGGCCGAGGAGACGCTGCTCGGCCGCGGCTATCCGGAGGAGCAGATCCACAAGGAGCTCTACTGGCCGAAGGGCAAGGAGCCGCGCGGCATGGCCGCCGTCGACATCGCGGCCGCGATCGACGCCGCCGAGGCCAACGCCGACCAGTAGCGGCGGCGCCTCATCTGCCGCTTACTCGGGCCGGATCGAGAACCTGGAGGCGCGGAACTGGTCGATCGGGTGGGCGGTTGAGCCGGTCAGCGCCAGGTCGGCGAGGATCTCACCGACCACCGGCGCGAACTTGAAGCCGTGGCCGGAGCAGGCGGACGCGAACGCCACGCCGGAAACGGCCGGATGCACGTCGATCACGAAATGGAAGTCCGGGGTGTTGGTGTAGAGGCAGACGGTCGAGGTTCGGAGAGGGCCGTCGGCCGCGGGCATGTTGCGCCGGTTGAAGGTCCGAACGCGCTCGACGTCGGCGGGACGGATCGATCGGTCGAGCGAGTCGGGGTCGCACGGCTCGCCCGAATGATGTCGCGACACCTTGAGCCCGACAGCCGGATCGTACGGGAAGCCATAGAACGTGCCATCGTCGGGGGTGTCGATCAGCCAGACGGGAAGCCGCCCCGACCCGAGCTCGGTTGGGTCGATCGTCGGCTCGAACCAGAGGACCGGCAGGCGCTCGACTTCGAGCGGCAGCACGAGGTCCGGTACGAACTTGCCGGTCCAGGCACCTGCGGCGATGACGAGCGACTCCGCCCGGAGAACGCCGGCATCGGTCTCGACCTCCACGCCGCGGCCACCGCCGCCCGGTCCGGGGCGCCAGTCGATCGCCCGTTCAGAGAAGCGAAGCTCGGCGCCGGCCTCCTCGGCGAGCCGGAGCTGGGCCTCGATCGCCCGATCCGGTCGGATCATCCCCGCGCCCGGGTCGTACAGCCCGCCCACCTCGTCCGCGACCGTGAAGACCGGCCAGCGGCGCCGGATCTCGGCAGCATCGAGGACCTCGTGGGCCAGCCCCTGGTCTCGCGCGCTCGCGACGGAGTCCCGAAAGACGTCGCTGTCCCCTGGTCCCGCGTAGAGCCCGCCGGTGACGTCGATGAATTGCTCGCCCGTAGCCGCGGCGAGCGACTCCCAGGCCGACCACGCGGCCGACAGCAGGGGCAGGTAGCCGGGATCCTCGAAATAGGCGCGGCGGATCATCCGCGAATGGCCACCGGACGACCCGAGCTCGTGGCCGCGCTTTCCCGCCTCGATCCCGAGGACGCGCAGACCGCGCCTGGCGAGCGCGAGCGCCGTCGCGCTCCCATGCGCGCCGAGACCGATGACTATGGCGTCATTCGGAGGCGCACCCGCCATCGACGGCGATTCCGCGCCCGTCAGCCGTCAGCCACGTCAGCCGGCCCGGGCCGCGGCCAACCGATCGAGGATGAGCCGCTTGACGCCTTCGACCGGCACCCGCTCCTGGATCATCGAGTCGCGGTCGCGAACCGTAACGGCGCCATCCTCGAGCGACTCGACGTCGACCGTGACACACCACGGCGTCCCGATCTCGTCCTGGCGCCGGTAGAGCTTGCCGATCGCGGCGGTATCGTCGTAAACGGCCATCGTGTCGAGCGCCAGATCGGCTCGCAGGCGGTGGCACAGCTCGACGATCTCAGGCCGCTTCTTGAGCAGCGGCAGGACCGCGACCTTGTACGGGGCAAGGTCCGGGTTCAGCCCGAGCACGACCCGTTTCTCGCCGCGGACCTCCTCTTCGCGATAGGCATCGATGAGGAACGTGAACGCGGCCCGGTCCGGCCCGCCGGCCGTCTCGACGATGAACGGGATGAAGTGCTCCTCCGTCGCAGGATCGAAGTACTCAAGGTTCTCACCGGACGCCTCGGCGTGGCGCGACAGGTCGAAATCGCCACGGTTGTGGATCCCCTCGAGCTCCTTCCAGCCGAACGGGAAGCGGTATTCGACGTCGACGGCCTTCTTCGCGTAGTGGGCCAGTTCGTCCGGCGCATGCTCGCGGAAACGGAGCCGCGACGGGGTCACGCCATAGCGGGTGTACCAGTCCCAGCGGCGCGGCAGCCACTCCTCGAAGATCCGGGCCGCCTCGTCGGGGCGGACGAAGTACTGCATCTCCATCTGCTCGAACTCGCGCATCCGGAAGACGAAGTTGCCCGGCGAGATCTCGTTGCGGAACGACTTCCCGACCTGGGCGATCCCGAACGGGATCTTCTTGCGTGAGCTCTGCTGGACGTTCTTGAAGTTGACATACGAACCCTGGGCCGTCTCCGGCCGGAGGTAGACGATCGACGAATCGTCCTGGACCGGGCCCATCCAGGTCTGGAACATGAGGTTGAATCGACGGGGCGGCGAGAGCGGGCCGCCGTCGTTCGGGCAGATCAGCCCGAAGCGCTCGATGACTGTCGGATCGAGAAGGTCCGTCGCCGTGAGGTTCTCCGCGCCTGGCAACTCGTCGAGTCGGTAGCGGCGATGGCACGTTCCACACTCGACGAGCGGATCGCTGAACGAGCCGACGTGACCCGACGTCACCCAGACCCTGGGGTGCATGAGGATGCCGGCGTCGAGCCCGACGATATCCTCGCGCTCCTGGACCATCGCTCGCCACCAGGCGCGCTTGACGTTGTTCTTCAGCTCGACGCCGAGCGGACCGTAGTCCCAGACGGCGTTGATCCCGCCGTAGATCTCCGATGATGGGAAGACGAAGCCGCGCCGTTTCGAGAGCGACACGATCGTCTCGAGGCTGGCGACGGCAGGCGCGACGTCACTCGGATCCGTCGCGGTGGGGGTGTCGGTCACGAGGGGCTCCACTGGAGCGACCGGCCGTGGCAGTGACGGTCGCGGGCTTGGGTCCCGCGGGCGCCGATCTGGCGTCGGGCACGGTGGACCGGGCCAACATTCTCGCATGGACATCCGCGTGGGCGGCTCCCCGGCACGTGCGACGCGCGTCGTCGGTCTGGACGGGACTCAGGTCACGGGCAGGCACCGCATCAGCAAGTCCACGGCATTGCCGCCCATGATCCGGCCGATCGCCACCTCGTCGAAGCCCTGGGCCAGCAGCGCCTCGGTCACGAGGGCGAGCCCGCTCGCATCGAATGGGACCGCCACGGCGCCGTCGAAGTCGGAGCCGAGACCGACGTGCTCGATGCCGATCACGCCGGCGGCGTAGGCGATCGCCCGCCCGATCGATACGACGTCCTCGCCACCGGTCGCCGTGGGCCAGAAGCCGATTCCGACCATGCCGCCCGTGGCAGCGATCCCGCGGAGCTGATCGTCGGACAGGTTCCGGGCGTTGTCGGCCGTGCCGCGAACACCCGTGTGGGAGGCGACGACCGGCCGCGCCGCGATCGCGAGGACGTCGTCGATCGTCCGGGCGGAGGCGTGGGCGAGATCGACGATGATCGAAGCACCCTCCAGGCGGCCGATGAGCTCGCGCCCGAGCGCCGTGAGGCCGCCCTGCTCGACGCCGTGGGCCGAACCGGCAAAGTGGTTGTCGAAGAAATGGGTCGGCGCGACCATTCGATAGCCGGCCGCCGACAGGCGGTCGATGTTGGCCGGATCTCCGTCGAGCGCGTGGGCACCCTCGATCGCAAGGAGACCGCCGACGATCCCCGGGTCGGCCGCGCGGCGGGCGAGAAACGCCTCGAGATCCAACCGGCTTCGGATCAGCGTCAGGCGCCCGCCGGATCGATCCGCCATTGCCTGTATCCGACCGGCCTGGTGGTCCGCCCGGGCGAGCAGGCTCCGCCACGTCGGCGGCGGCCAACCCCGGCCGAGGGCGACGAGGAGGATATCGTCGGTCCGATCGTCATTCCGCTCGATGTTCAGGTTGCGCGGCACCTTCGTCGTCACGGCGAAGACCTGGATGGCCACTCCGCCCTCGACCAGCCGCGGAACGTCGACGTGGCCGCGGGTGCCTCGCTTGAGCAGGTCGCGACCCCAGAGGAGCGAATCGGCGTGGAGGTCGACGACGGTCGAGCGGGCATGGATCTCGCGTGCCCGATCCGACGGCCGATACGGCGGCGGGCTGCCGACCGGGTTCAGACGGCGCTCGGACCGGGCGATGACAGCCCGGCCGCCGGCCCGGGCGAGCGCCGCCGCGGCAATCCCGGCGACGAGGAGGCCGGTCCCTCGTGCGCGCAAACGCCCCCATCGGCGATGCGACTGGCCGACGCGCCCCGGATCAGGCGCGCCCGGCCTCACGAAACGCCCGCCCTGACCTCGTCGAGAAAAGCCAGCGACTTGGCGTTGCGTTCGAGGGCGTGACCGATGAACTCACGAAGGCCTGCCTCTACCTCGCGCTCCGTGGTTGCGGCGACCCGCAGCGACGCTATCCCTGCGACATCGAGCCGCTGATAGGCCTTGAGCAGCTTGAGCGCCTCGAGGGACAGCCCGGATCGGTCGTACGACGGCCCAGGGCAGCGGTCGCAGATCACGCCGCCGAGCTGGGGCACCCATCGGAAGCGGCCATCGGGCTCGAGCATCCGGTCGCATTCGGCGCAGCGATCGACCTCCGGCCGGACACCCAGCTCGTCGGCGAGGTGCATCTCGTACCAGCGCGCGACGCGGCCCGCAGCCATCCCGGCGTCGAGCAGCTCATACGCCCGCCGAAGCAGCCCGTAGAGAGGTTCGGCCGGTGTCTGCTCCTCGAGGGATCGGTCGGCCAGCTCGGCGAGATACCAGGCCGTTGCCGCGCCCTCGAGCGAATCGCGAAGCCGCAGCCAGGCGTGACCGACACTGACCTGGGTCACGACCTCGAAGGTCCGGCCCCGGGCGAGCGAGACCTGGAGCTCGGCGAACGGCTCGAGGCTGCCACCGAGCCGCGACGTCGGCCGGCGGATGCCCTTGGCGATCGCCTTGAGCTTGCCGCCGCCGGGGGTGATGAGCGTCAGGATCCGGTCCGCCTCGCCGAAATCGAAGCGGGAGAGGACGATGGCGTCCGTCGTATAGCGGCGCGGGATCGGCACGCTTGCACGGTAGCATCCGCGGCCGCGAACCGGGGAGTCTCGCTCGGCAACGGCGCGTGATCCAATCGCCTGAAAAAAGCGAAAGAACCGACAGGCGCCGGTGCGGATGCGTCCCCCGAACCGGCGCCTCTACTCGCCACGTCATGACTCGGACGCGGCGGCACGTGGCAAGACCGGTCGGCAACCCGCGCGAACAGGCTACCGGGGGCTCGCACGTTTGCCCGGATCCCGCTACACTGGCGCCAAGATGGCAACCGTGTCGCACGAATTCGACCTCGAGACGCTCATTGCCGACACTGAGTCGGAGATCCTTCGGCTCGTCGGCGATCACGACGACTCGACCGCCGGCGCATACGAGATGATCCGCTATCACCTCGGCCTCGACGGCAGCGGCGCGCCGACCGGCAAGCGGATGCGACCACTTCTCGGCCTCCTCGCGTACGCCTCGATCGCCGGTGACCACGCGGCCGCGCTGCCGGGAGCCGCGGCGGTGGAGCTCGGCCATAATTTCAGCCTCGTCCACGACGACATCGAGGACGGCGACCGCGAACGCCGCCACCGGCCGACGCTATGGGCACTCCACGGCGTCGCGCAGGCGATCAACGCCGGCGACATGCTCTTCAGCCTGAGCCGGGTCGCCCTGCATCGGTTGTCCGATCTTGGCTTCTCCGACAGCAAGATCCTCCGTCTCATGCGGCTCTACGACGAGACCTGCGTCGCCCTGTGCGAGGGCCAGTACATCGATATCGCCACGAGTGAGTCCGACGAGGTCATGTCGGTCGAGCTGTATTTCGACATGATCGGCCGCAAGACCGCCGCCCTCATCGCCGCCTCGATCCAGGCCGGTGCCCTCCTGGCCACCGACGACGACGAGGTGATCGCCCGATATCGCGGTTTCGGCTGGGCGCTCGGGCTGGCGTTCCAGCTGAACGACGACCTCCTTGGGATCTGGGGCGCCGAGCGGGCGACGGGCAAGGAGCCGACCGACATCGCCCGTCACAAGAAGACCTTGCCCGTGATCTACGCCTTCGAGCACGCCGGGCCGGAGGATCGCGAGCGCCTCGCCGAGCTCTACGGCAAGGCCGAACCGACGGGCGACGACGTCACCGAGATCATCGCGATCCTCGAGCGGAGCGGCGCCCACGACTTCACCCGGAACGAGGCTCGCCGTCATCGCGACGAGGCGCTCGCCGAGCTCGACGCAGCCGGCGTGGTCGACCCGCGTGCCCGGGCCAAGCTCGAGCAGATCATCGTCTCGGTCATCACCGCGTAGCTCGATGACCGACCACGGTCAGAATCCATCTGGAGTGCAGGCGGTCACGCCGTACCTCGCCGTCCGGAACGCCCGGGCGGCGATCGCGTTCTATGGCGCCGCGTTCGGGGCGCGGCAGATGCTCCTCATCGAGGAACCGGATGGCCGGATCGGGCACGCGACGCTGACGATCGGGCCGGCCGAGATCTACCTCGCCGACGAGCACCCCGAATTCGAATCCGTCGTCGGGCCGGAGACGCTGGGCGGCACCTCGGTCACCCTCGATCTCGAGGTCGACGACGTCGACCTGGCGGTCGATCGGGCAGTCGCCGCCGGTGCCCTGCTGATTCGCCCACCGGACCATCCCGTGAGCGGAGTCCAGGCGGGCAAGGTCCGCGACCCGTTCGGGCACACCTGGTTGATCACCCGCATCATCGGAGGCGGCGCGGGAACCTGACCCGCGAGCGGCGACCGGCCGCAGGGGGCGAGCTGCGCGCGACTCGAGCTAGCGGTCGCCGTCCTCATCGGGGGTCGGGCCGCCGTCCTCGTCGCGGCGGCGGACCGCGAGGACCTTGCCGACCCGCCGTCCGTCGGTCGATTCCACCGTGAGCGTCAGGCCATCGACCTCGACCCGGTCACCGGGCGTCGGCACGCCGCCGATCCGGTGATAGATCAGCCCGCCGACCGTGTCGTATTCGTCCTCGTCCTCGAGACCGAGGTTCGTGTCGAACAGCTCGGCCAGGTCGTCGACGGAGGCTCGCCCGTCGAGCCTCGCCTCGTCGTCCGACAGGCGGACGACCATCGGCTCCTCGACGTCGTACTCGTCCTGGATCTCGCCGACGATCTCCTCGAGAAGGTCCTCGATCGTGACGAGGCCGGCCGTCCCGCCGTACTCGTCGAGGACGATCGCGATGTGGACCTTCCGGCGCTGGAATTCGTGCAGCAGGTCGTCGACGGTCATCGACTCCGGGATGTAGACGGGGGTCCGCAGGAGGGTCCTGAGATCCGGTCGCGGGCCGGCCGATTCGCGAAGGAACGGCAGGAGGTCCTTGGCATAGAGGATCCCAAGGATCTCGTCGACCGACTCGTCGTAGACCGGGATCCGGCTGTGGCCGTGCTCGACGATCGTCTCGATGGCCTCGTCGAACGTCGCCGTCGCCTGGATCGTGGCCATCGCGATCCGCGGGACCATCACCTCGTGGACGCGGCGGCTGCCGAGTTCGATGACCGCATTGATCATCTGTTCCTCCTCGGCCTCGAGGACACCCTGCTCTCCGCCCCGTTCCACGATCAGGCGGAGTTCCTCGGCCGTGATCTGGGCCTCGTTCGAGACGTTCGCCCCGAACACCCTCGCGATCGTGCTGGTGATGCCGGTCAGCAGGGCGATGAGCGGAGACAAGGCACGAGCGAGGAACTCGATCGGCAGCGACAGCGCGATCGCGACGCGCTCCGCGTTGGCGAGGGCGAGGGTCTTCGGGACGAGCTCGGCGAAGACGATCGTGAACAGGGCGAGCAGGACCGTGACGATGACGAGGGCGATGCCCGCGGCGCTGTTGCCGGCGAGCGGCGCCAGCAGCCTACTGAGGTAATCGACGAGACTGACCGCGGCGTACGCGGATGCGAAGAATCCGATCACGGTCAGGCCAAGCTGCGACACGGCAAGGAATCGGCCGGGCTCGTCGAGCAGGCGTCGAACGCGTCGAGCCCCCGGCCTGCCCTCGTCGACGAGCTGCTCGACCCGACTCCGCCGGATCGATACGAGGGCGATCTCGCCGGCGACGAAAAAGCCCTCAAGGAGCGTCAAGAGGACGATGACCAGGAGCTCGCCGACGGGCAGGTTCACGGAACGATCACGTGGCGGAGCCGTCGGTCGGGGGTTTCTGGCGCGGCTCGCGGATCCTTGCCGGAACACCGACGGCGAGCTTCCCCGCAGGGACGTCCTTCGTGACGACGGCGCCGGCGCCGGTCCGCGCATCGTCGCCGATCGTGAG
>Ga0137376_10003118_pt1 | contig 10213 bp, 11 predicted proteins | sample SagtaG_23_FD_104814 | JGI IMG/M metagenome (GOLD analysis project Ga0137376, IMG submission 104814) | Vadose zone soil microbial communities from Sagehorn Ranch, Mendocino, California, USA - Sage2_L_20_16 metaG | ecosystem: Environmental > Terrestrial > Soil > Vadose zone | place: USA... | reverse complement strand
TCGGTGCGATTGCCGAAAGCCAGCGCGAAGAAGGCTCCTGCCAGAAACGGCTGCGGTCGGACCAATGTGAAATAGAGTGCTGCCACTTCTCCGAGCAGCGCGAAACCGAGGGCAATATGCCAGGCACCCCCAAAGCCGAGATTGCACCAGACCCAGGTTCCAAAAACCGGAAACAGCGCCAAGAGAAGCCGTTTGCCGAGTGATTTGTTTTCAAAGCACGACAAGCAAAAAAAGAAGTAAACACATAACCCCGCGATCAATGCGGCCAGAACTCGCCCGGGAAAACTGTGAATTAATCCTGCGTCCTGCAAGAAAGCGACCGGAAGCACGCTAAGAACTGCGCCCAGTGGAAAGACTGAGTAATAATTGCCGTCGCCTGGCACCATTTCATTGAGCCAGGACGGCGGAGCGTCCCGGAGTCCCAGATGGCCATGCAGCATTGCCGAAGCAATCCGAAGAGTGTAATCGAAATGTTGCTGCGTCGCGTTGATCGAGAGATAAAAGGCGAGCGAGGCAAAGACCGACATCCCAGCGGCGACCCAGAAGTCTCGGACTTTAGCGCTGCCCATTTTGTCGCCTACACTCACAAGCCTTACCTATCTTTCTTCTGGCGGGATGACTATCCGTAAAACTGCCTTTAAACGCACCGGTTTCCGACATTGCGCGGTTCGCCTTCGCTGGTTACGAGATAACTGAGCGCTACGTTTGATCTTCGGGCGATTTGCCCCGGTGATCGGGATAATTTTTTGCCAAATTAAGGTGGTCAGCTAGTCGCGGCTCAAGCCCTGCTACTTTATCTTTCCGTTTTGGGGATGACTGACTAATAACACTGTCAAAGGGGGTGGTTTCCCGCTTGCGCGCCCGGCTGGAACCGCCTAATAGCTTTAGCTTCAATGATTCACCACATCGTTCTTTATAAACTGAAGCCCGACGTCACTCCGGCTCGGATCGAGGAGATGATGATGAATGCGCGCATGCAGCTACTTAAAATTCCTGAGGTATTAAGTATCAAATGCGGGAAAAGAATCGATCCAGAGCTGGCCTGGCCTTTTTTTATCGCGATTGATTTCGAATCGATGGATAAGTACACAATTTTTCGCGAAGACCCCATCCAAGTGAAATTCATGGAAGAAGTGATCAAACCCAACACCTCGGAGTCGCTCAATCTCGATTTTGAAATGGATCCGGGTAAGGATGTGCGATTCTCCTGATTCCGATTGCGGAAGGCGAATTGCGGAAAAGGTGGCGTTCAGAAGTCGGAAGAAAACGCTCAACATCCAACGCTCAACATCGAACCTCGAACGCAAGGCAAGCCTGTCAGCGGGTTGCAAGAACAACGCGAATTGCGGAAAGAATATCGATCAAAGCTTTCGACTTTCGTTCCAACCAACACGCTTCCGGCCGTAAATAAGGGTCCGGCGGATGGCACAGCGAACGTTCGCGTAAAATTCCGGTGAAGAATCCGAAATCCGAAATGAAAAAGGCCATTTTGCTCGCGGGTGGCGCCGGAACTCGACTGTATCCGATCACAAAGATCGTCTGCAAGCAGCTCCTGCCGGTCTACGACAAGCCGATGATTTGCTATCCACTGGCTACACTGATGCTCGGAGGCTTGCGCGAGATCCTCATCATTTCCACCCCGAAGGATTTGCCGATGCTGCGCGATTATCTGGGGGACGGCGATCGACTTGGCATTCATGTTGAGTATGCCGAGCAAGCGAAGCCCGAAGGCATTGCCCAGGCTTTTCTAATCGGGGCAAAATTTATCGGCGACACCGGCGCATCTCTCATCCTGGGCGACAATATCTTTTACGGTAAGCTCGATTTCTACCGCGAGGCGCTGGCTATCGAGCAGGGTGCCTGCATTTTCGGGTACCAGGTGCGTGATCCGCAAAGATACGGCGTGGTCGAATTCGACCCGGATGGGCGCGCGATCAGTTTGGAAGAAAAACCCAAACAACCAAAAAGTCAGTTCGCCGTGCCGGGCCTTTACGTCTATGACGGGCAAGTAGTTGATCTTTGTCGACAGCTACGGCCCTCCGCGCGCGGCGAACTCGAGATCACTGACTTGAATCTGCTTTATCTCAAGGAAAAGCAGCTGCACGTGAAACTGCTCAGCCGCGGTATGGCATGGCTGGATACGGGAACGCAAACAAGCTTGCTTGAAGCGGGCAATTACATCGCCACCATCGAACATCGCCAGGGCCTGAAAGTGGCGTGTTTGGAGGAAGTCGCCCTGCGCATGGGTTTCATCGGCCGATCGGAACTCGCGATGATCATCGATAAATTGCCTGGCGGCGAATACCGGGATTACCTCCGCATGGTTTGCGATGAAGACACGGCAGTTGTCAGTCCCGAACCGATTGTAGCGGCAGGGGGAAGACAAAGTGAGATGTGAGATGTCGGAGGGCGGAAAAGCAAACGCCGAACATTGAACGCCGAACGCCAAAGCCAGAAAACTAAACCCTCAACGCCAAATCATTCTATCGTCGAGCAATGAGGATTAAGCGACAACAATCGAAAATCGGCAATCGAAAATCGAAAATCCAGCTATTTCGGCTGCTCGCGCAGCAGATGGCTGGTGTCGGCGAGTAAGTTCGTCACCCCATCCGCTGCCGTGCCATCGTAATAGCCCCGAATTTGTCCATGCCGATCCACCAAAATCATTCGCGTGCTGTGCACGGGTCTGCCAGCTTCGTCGCCGTCTTCGGAAACACCAAGCTTAAATCCGTAGCGCGAGAGGCCGTAAATGGTGGATTTCGGACCGGTCAAAAAATCCCATCGCCCGGCCTGGGCTTGCAGCTTTTCCGCGTAGCCGTTCAGAACCTGTGGCGTGTCCTTTTCCGGATCGACCGTGAACGAGATAAGATGCACGTCAGTGTTTGATAACGGTTTTTGCAACTCGCTCATCCGGCTGCTGATCATGGGACAAGGCCCTGGACAGCTCGTGAAAATGAAGTCAGCGATCCAAACCCTGCCGGCCAATTGCGCGCTACCGAACGGCTGGCCGTTTTGATTAACAAGTTGGAAAGATGGAACGGCGCCATACGAATCCAAAGCCCGATTAGCCAAATGTTTCACCTGAGTTCGCCAAACCAGGAAACCCACAGTCGCGATGACAAGCGGCATTCCGAGCGCGATAGCTTTCCAGGCGGCAGCAACGTGCGGTGGGACACGGTCAGTTGGCAAAGAAACAACGCTCATATTTTTGTGAGCACCAGGGCGCTGAGTAAGAGCGGCAGATAAATGACTGAAGTAATGAACAACAGTCGGGCCGCGCTTGGGGTGGGTTTGCGCAGAAATCGCATGGCTACAGCGATAAACGCGCCGCCCAAGACAAGCTCAACGACAAGATAAACCTGCGATGTCATTGCCATGAACGCGGGAATGCCAGCAATGACAAGAAGCAAAATGGAAAAGAAGACGCTTTGGCTGGCGCTGCGTTCGCCGCCATGATCGTCTTTCGAAATCATCTGAAAGCCCGCGCGTGCGTAGTCGTCGCGGTACATCCAGGCGATGGCAAAGAAATGGGGCAATTGCCAAAAGAACAGAATCGCGAACAAACTCCAGGCCCCCGCATCAAGGGTGGCGCGGGCCGCGGCCCAACCAATCAAGGGAGGCAAAGCTCCCGGCACTGCGCCTACCAGTGTGTTGAAATTGCTGACTCGTTTGAGCGGTGTGTAAGCGAAAATGTAAATGACAACCGTGATCGCGGCGAGAAAAGCGCTCAATCCATTACACGCCACCGCAAGATAAATGACCCCAAAAACCGAAAGCACACTTCCGACTGTGAGCGCTTCCATCGGCCGCATACGGCCACCCGGAACCGGCCGCGTCTTTGTGCGTTCCATTAAGGCGTCGGCTTTGCGCTCCCACCACTGGTTGAGCGCGGCCGCGCCGGCCGCTGCCGATGCCGTGCCGAAAACAACATGAAAAAGGCCGGCGTAATCAGTCGGGCGCCCCGCGCCCATGTAATAACCCACCGCGGTCGTGAGCAGGACAAGCAAAGTGAGCCGCGCCTTGACCAGCTCCGCGTAGTCGGCAGCAAGGCGATTGGGCGAGCGACTGCCAGCCGATGCTGCAACACCGGTTTGTGAAACGGTCTCGATAACCCCCGCCTTCATACCATCGCTGCTCCTTTCACTTCAAATCCCGGGGCAGCAGAGTTTTTAAGGCCGCGTTCCTGCAAAGCCCGCCAGCAAATCGCGGAAATGCTCACGCCAAAGCATAGCATGGTTGCACCGACCGCGACATGTGTGGTCGCGATGTCCGCCGCTTTATTGCTCCAAATCACCCAGGCGCCAAGGGTGAGCTGAACCAGGAGAAGAATGAGCCACCACATCGACAAACGTTTCAAGGAATGCAGGTCCTGGCTGTTTGCCAGACTATGGAGACGCGACGCCCTCGTCGTGGAGGGTAAAGGACGGAGCGGGGGCCCGCCGTCTCCATCGCCAGGCAGGGGCGCACCGTCACTTTTACGGACGAGAACAAACAGTGCGATTACTCCGAAGGTAACCAGGAGCGCGCCAAATCGGTGGACCATTTGCAGCCAGATTTGAAATGCTGTGACATCGGAGAGAGCGCGCGCGTCACGCGAGGCATTAATCCTGGCTAGCGCATTAGTACTCGTGTCTGGAATCCACGACCCATTGGCCGTGGGAAAATCGAGAATGGCCAAATCGCGATGCTGGTGCCGCATCATGGCGCCCAACCCGAGTTGAATGTAAATCGCGGCTGTAGTGAGCAAGGCCACGGTCCTAAGCGCCCGCAATTTGTTTCCAGCCACAGTCGCGCTCGAAAGCGAGCGCCAAAATCTTGAAGTCACTAATGCAATAAAGACAAGCAATCCAAGGAATGCTTGCGCCAAACAAGCGTGAAAGATTCCGATTTGATCTTGGAGCATGGTTACGCGCAAACCGCCGAGAATGCCCTGCAAAATGATTCCACCCAAAGCTAACAAGCCAAGAGTGCGCACCCACTGCCGGTCCTCAACCCGCCAAAGCCATATCGCGAGAATGATGGTGAGAAAACCTACGGTCGAAGCGATCAGACGATGCGTGTGTTCAAAGAGGATTCCGCCCACCCACTGCGAGACAGGGAACAAAAACATGTTGTAACCAAAGGTGGTGGGCCAGTCGGGCACAGCGAGTCCGACGCCTTTGCTTGTGACCATTCCGCCACTGCAGATCAGGAACAGAGTAGCAACAGCAGTGAACCAGGCGAAGCGATTTAGCCAGCTTTTCGATCTCATTCCGATTCTAAATTAACCGCAGATTACCGGTTGGAGAAGTCTGGGGAGCGCACGCGCCTCGCGTGTGGGCGATGGCGCCCTCGCGATCGTGAACTTGGCTCTAATGAGTCTCCCAAAATGAAAGTTCGTTGCGGCGAGGGCGCCGCAACCAGCACGCGAGGCGCGTGCGCTCCCCAGAACAAGACCGCCACTTCTACTCGCCCGGCTTCGGCGATTTTGTCGGCGCAGCGGGAGTGTTCTGCGGCTGTGCGTTCAAATCTTGGTTTCGCGGTGCGCCCGGCGGAGGAATCGTGCCGGGTGTTGGCCCGATGGCAGGCTCACCTGGTGGTCGCTCTGCTGCAGGCGGAGCGGATGCGCTGCCGCTGAGCTCGGCACGCTCTTTCAACCACGCCTGATAATCAGCCGGTGAGTCAACCACCAGCGTTCCCTTCATGCTGTAATGGCCGAGGCCACAGAGTTGGCCGCAGATTATCTCGTAGGTTCCAGTTTTGACCGGCCGGAACCACAACGGAATGAGCGACCCCGGAATGGCGTCCTGTGCCATTCGCATGGCCGGCAAAGCAAAATTATGAACCACATCTTTGGATGAAAGCTCGATAATAATTGGTCTATCCACCGGTGTGTGCAGCTCGCCGAGGACGACGATATCGTCCTTTCCCGCGGGATCATTTGGATCGAGGCCAAGTGGGTTCGAATTCGTGACCAATTCGATATTCCGGCGGCCGAACTCTCCGTCTGGTCCGGGCAAATGAAAATTCCAGTTAAACTGCTGCCCGATGGCGTGGACCAAGATGGCATCTTTCGTGTCAGGAAATTGATTTACGCGTTTTGCCCAGAGCGGAATGGCAAAACCAATCAGCAGGACCGCCTCAATCAGAACCACCGAGAACTCGAGGTGTGTTGAAATACCGGTCCTGACCCCATAATGGTCTGCGGTGGGGTGCCGACTTTTGTGAAAGCGGAACAAGACGAAAAGAAAATAGAGCGTCCATCCGAGAAAGAGCGCTCCCATGAACCAGTGACAGAATTCGAGAATGTGATCGATTTGGTATCCATGCTCGGAGGCGTTCGGTGGCTGACCGAGGAACTCATTGATCAGAGCGAGCCTACTCATACTTCTCCAAATCCTCCTCGGCTAGTTCCTGATGTGGTTGCAGCGGCATCCGACCGTGACGCCAGATTTTAAAACTGAATGCGCCGATCCCACCGAGCACCGACATGACGGCGCCAAAAAGAAACCAGATAGCGACCGCCATATGCTCGGTGGATTTTCCATCTTTGGCGCCGTAGCAAAATGGACATGCCACGGCCTGACCGAGCGGCGAAAAGAACGACAACAACAAAATCGAAATAATTCTGGCCCTCATGTGATGATACCCAATCGTTTCATTTTCCGATAAAACCAGATGCCGTAAATAATCAGGGCAATGGCCGAGGCAAAGGAAGCAACAGCTCCGGCCAGATAAACGGGCGCGCCCTCGACCAGATCAACCCAGATGCACCAGGCGCCCAGAGCGAATGCAAGCAAGGTGGAGAAAACGATGAAAACAATATGGAATCCTTTGAGTGACATTTAACGAGCGATCGGGTCGTACCAGGCAAGATAGATGAGCCAGAACATGGCGAACACAAAAAGGCCCGTGAAAATCAGAACGCGGTAGATGAGACGCTTCTCCGCGGCGAGGTGCATAAAAATAGCGGCGACCAGCCCCGCCTTAAACATGGCCACCAACATGGCGACAGCGATGTTCGCTTTGTGCGTCCCAAAATTAACGTAAGAAAGGCCCACCGTGATCCCGGTAAACACCAGCAGGGTGATACCGACGAGGACATAGCGCATCACGTGCTGCTGCACGTTATGGGCGTACTCCTCGTGCTCGGCTGGATCGGGCGAAACGTCAGGCGGATCGTTCATGGGCTTAAAGCAAATAAAAAAGCGGAAATACAAAAATCCAGACCAAATCGACAAAGTGCCAAAACAGGCCCGACACTTCCACGCGATTGGCCAGGTGTTCCGGATTGCGCTGGTAAACCTTCTGGCTGACCGGAAGCCACATGTAAAGGAAGACAAGAACCCCGCCGAGCACATGCAAGCCGTGCAATCCGGTAATGGTAAAATAACTGGCGAAATAGGTGCTGTGCGCCGGCACGAACATGCCTGCCCGTTCCACATCCTCTTTCTCGATGACGGCAATCTTGCTCGTCGGCGGCATGTAAAGAAAATGCGGCCGATCCATCGATGGATTGGTCGGATCGGCGTTCACCGGGTCGAGCGCAACTTCGTATTCCTTTACGTTCGGGTCCTTTAAAGCTTCTGGGTTGTGAAGATGTCCGCTGATTTCCAAACGCGGCGGAAGCCCTTTCTCGGCCAGATGATGATTGCCCAGATATTGTTCATATTTTTCCAGCGCTTCGGGTTTAATGAAGACGCCGAAATGGTCGAACTTCTGCGGCCATTCGTATGCCAACTTTACGGTCAAGAAGATGACACCACAGGAAATGGTGGCCAGCATGTACCACCAGTAGGCGCGATAGTTTCGCATCTTCAGGGCCGCCCAGGCGAGAACGACCGTGACCGATGAGGCGATCAGAATCGCGGTATTCATTGTGCCAACCGGCACATTCAGTAAACCGTGCGGCCACAGCCCCGGTGGCGCGTCGAGCCGCAAAAAAACGTAAGCAGAAAAAAGTCCGCCGAAGAGCATTATTTCCGAGGCAAGAAAAAGCCAGATCCCGATTTTTGCATTCCAAAGGCCCGTGTCTGGCCGGTTGGAAATTGTATACGGAATTTCCATTTCAGTTGTGGCTTAGGCCAGGGCTGGCTCGGCCGCTGTTTGACGTCGCGTCCGTTCCCTTGGTTTGACCGGTTCGTTCTGCATGGTGAAGTCGCGATCGCTGCCGGGAAGGCTGTATTCGTAGGGACCGCGATAGGCCACCGGGGTGACGACGAAATTGCCGTGAGGGGGCGGTGAAGGCGCGGTCCATTCGAGCGTGGTCGCTTGCCAAGGATTGTCGTCCACTTTTTTGCCGTGCTTAATGCTCCAAAAGAAGTTGATGATGAAAGGAATCTGAGCCAGCCCCATAGTCCACGCCGCCCACGAGATCGGTGTGTTCCATTGGAAACCGGTCAGCCCCCAAACATGCTCCCCGCCGTAGGTCCAACCCTGACCACCATCGTACCAACGCCGATGCATGCCGAGCATACCTTGTAAAAACATCGGCAGGAAAATCACATTCATGCAAACGAGCGACGGCCAAAAGTGCACCTTGCCCCAAAACTCGTTCATGACCCGTCCGGTCGCTTTTGGGTACCAATAGTAAATGCCGGCAAAAAGCCCGAAGATTGTGCCCGGCGCGACGATGTAGTGGAAATGCGCGATGATATAGTAGGTGTCGTGCAGGTAGAGATCAGCCGAGTTAAAGGCGAGCGGGATGCCGGTGAGGCCGCCAATCCCGAACATGGGCAGGAAGGCAGTGGCGAAAAGCATCGGCACGTTGAAACGAATCGATCCACCCCAGAGGGAAATGAAAAAAGCGCTTAAGATGATAACCGAAGGGATTGATATGAGCAGCGTGGTCGTTTGAAAAAACGCGCTTACAGCCGAACCCATTCCGGTCAGCCACATGTGATGGGCCCAGACGATAAACGAGAGGAAGCCGATTACGAGCACGGAAAAGACGAGCGACTTGTAGCCCCAGAGCGGTTTGCGCGAGTTATTTGCGAGAATTTCCGCCACGATCCCAAAGGCGGGCAAAATCAGCACGTAGACTTCCGGGTGCCCGAGAAACCAGAACAGGTGCTGCCACAAAAGCGGACTCCCTCCGCCGCTGATATGCGCCACCGCGCCGTTAACGATCAGACCAGTCGGCAAAAAGAAGCTCGTGTTCGCCACACGATCCATTAGCTGCATGACAATGGCAGCCTCAAGGGGCGGAAAGGCGAGGAGCAACAGAAACGCGGTCACGAATTGCGCCCAGACGAAGAAGGGCAAACGCATCCAGGTCAGACCCTTGGCTCGCAACTGGATGATTGTGGTGATGAAATTAACCGCACCGAGGAGAGAGGACGTAATCAGAAAAATAAACCCGATCAGCCAAAGCGTTTGTCCGTTAAAGAGTGGATGGAACGTCGGGCCTTTATCTGCGATGTCGGACAGGGGTGTGTAAGATGTCCAGCCGCTCTTGGCCGCGCCGCCCGGTACAAAAAAGCTCGTCAGCATGATCACGCCGCCAACGGCAAACGCCCAGAAACTTGCCGCGTTTACTTTCGGAAATGTCATGTCCGGAGCGCCGATTTGAAGGGGCACGACAAAATTGCCAAAGGCGGCGAAGGCCACCGGCACGACTCCAAGAAAAATCATAATCGTGCCATGCATCGCGCCAAGGGAGTTATAGAACTCAGGGGCCATTTTGCCGTTCGGCATGCTGCCCGCTCCGAAGAAATGGCCAAGGGCGTTGCCGATCACCGGCAGTGTTTGACCGGGATAAGCAAGCTGCCACCGCATCAACATCATCAGGCTGAAACCGAAGAACAAAAAAACCAAGCCGCATAGGCCGTATTGGATCCCGATCATCTTGTGGTCGGTGGAGAAAATGTATTTTCGCCAAAACCCGAGCTCGTGATGTTCGTGCCCGGCGTCGTGGGCGTGAGGATCGTGATGCGTTTCTAGAGCAGTGGAAGGGTCCATTTCAGGAGAAAAGTTACTGTCTCAATATCGGGAGGCAACCCCGCATTGAAAAGCCCGAAATTGAAGGCGTTGAAGGATTGAAGCGTTGAATCGGGTAGCGGCGATTGGAATGGAGCAAAGGCAAATCCGCCGAAGCACGGATTGATTCGATCGCATCCCGCTCTCTCACCGTCGCCCCTCGGGTTCTGTGATCTATGTCGCGGCTTCCCAGCGCGCTCCATTCGCCGTGTCCGCCAAAGGACGGACTGGCCGTGGCGAGACGAACGTCAAAGAG
>Ga0137376_10003116_pt1 | contig 10215 bp, 13 predicted proteins | sample SagtaG_23_FD_104814 | JGI IMG/M metagenome (GOLD analysis project Ga0137376, IMG submission 104814) | Vadose zone soil microbial communities from Sagehorn Ranch, Mendocino, California, USA - Sage2_L_20_16 metaG | ecosystem: Environmental > Terrestrial > Soil > Vadose zone | place: USA... | reverse complement strand
TGCCAATAGCAATTACGAAGCCTACTTTAGCCCTGGTGTTGTGCTGCCTATCCTTAGTAAATCACCCTACGCACTGCGCGTAACGGTTGAGCGAAAGACGTATGAGAGCGTGTTGGCTACCTTTCAGGAGTTAGTTAAAAAAGGCGACCTTAAATCAAGCCCGGTCACGCTGCAGGGTCAGAACGGGACTCGCTTGGACGGTAATTTTAGCAAGGATGTTCAGGGCTCAATGGTTTTGTTTAAAGTTCGGGACAAGACCCTTGAGGTTTATACTCAGTCGCCAACCTTCCGGCCGGATTATGATAATATTGTTTTGCCTTCTATGATTTTCAATAAATAAGTCTTAAAATGAACTGCCCGCCCAGCTGGGTTGCTGGGCGGGCTCTGTGTCAGGCTGTGGCCTGACGGGTGGAGCTAGGAGACTTCCGCCGCTGGCGGTCGTCCTCCTGCCGGGAGGGGCGGGTGCCCCGCTTGGCGGCGTACAGGGCCCGTGTCGCCTCGGGACGGCTCGTCCCAGAGGTGGTGTCGACGATGAAGTCGACTCGCTCCGCCCAACGGCGGAGCTTGCGGCCGGGACCGCCCTGTGCGGCCACAATGGCCGCAGCGATGACGGCCGGCTCAAACGGCCGGCTCTCGGTCTGACCCTTGCGGATTTCAGACACTTTGCTCTCCCTTGTTTGTCGCTACAACCTGATGGTGCAGCGATATAAACATTCTAATATATATATATTCATATCTGTCAAGTATTTTTCATTTTCTCTGATAGGTAAGGTGATATACTGATAGAAAGAGGCAAGGGTATAAGTGAGCGTAAATCAGATCGAATCTCCCGAATATATGCAGAGTCTGGTGGCGGCTGCGCACGAGCTTAAGACACCCCTGACGATTATTACGCATTTAGCAGCCGCACTCGAGGACGAGGCGCTGGTAGAACGTCGCGATCGGCAGGTCTCATTGCAGCGTATTCAGTTGTCCGCCGAAAGGACATTGCGTTTGATACACGGTTTGACGACAACGTATCGTTTGGACGGTAACCAGTTGTCGTTTGACTTGCAACCGGTCAATGTCAGTCAAATTTGCGAGGAAGTAGCGCACGAGATGGTGCCGTTCGCTGCCATGCAAGACCAAAGAGTTGAGTTAAGCCTGGGACAGAAGCAGCAATTGGTGGTAGGCGACCGGGAACTGGTCCATAGCGTATTGTTTAATTTGCTCGATAACGCCATCCGTCACACGCCGCCGCAAACTACGGTGAACATTGCTGTGCGCCGCCGCACTGACACCGTACGCATTTGCCTGCACGATGATGGACCCGGCCTGCGACCATCTGATATAACCAAGTTACAACACCGGCTTGGCAAGCAGATACAACCGATTATCACGCGTTCAAGTGGTAGCGGTTTGGGGCTTTACATTGCTCAAACTCTGGCCCGGGCAATGGGTGGGCGGATTGGTGTGGGACAGGTAGAGCGCGGTGCGGATTTTCATCTTGATTTGTTGCACTCACGGCAACTAACGTTTTTATAGTTATGGCGCACGTATTGTTGATAGAAGATGAACCGTGGTTGGGAGAATTGTACGCGGTGCTGCTGGCTCGTGAGCATAATGTAACGTGGTGTAGGGACGGCTACGATGCCATAGAGCACATCGACCGTCGGCGGCCTGATGTCATTGTGCTCGATATAATGCTGCCCTGGGCCAATGGCATTCAGCTGCTGCACGAGCTAGCTTCGTATGGCGACACAGCCAAGACCCCGGTCGTGCTTTTTAGTGCTGCTGCGCTGCCCCGTGAGCTTGATGACGATACACTCCAGGCTTACGGTGTAGTTGCCAAGCTTGATAAAACTACCGTCAAGCCGAATAAAGTACTCAAAACCGTAAATGGTATCATCCGCGTTCATGCAAACGATTCGCACTGAGGCGATTATCCTGCGCCGCACCAACTACGGCGAGGCTGATCGCATATTAAACCTACTTACTCCTGAGCATGGCAAAATAAGCGCCATTGCCAAGGGCGTTCGCAAAACCAAGAGCAAACTTGCTGGCGGTTTGGAGCTGTTTGCCACCTGCGACATAACCGTCTTGCGAGGTAAAAGTGATATGGGTACTATTAGCTCCGCCAGGCTTATCAAATTTTACGGTGATATTTTGAAAGATTATGACCGCATGCAACTTGCTTATGAATTGGTTAAGCTTACCAACCGCGCTACCGAAACAGTTTCCGAGCCAGAGTTTTATTATTTGCTGCGTGATAGTTTGGTTTATTTGAACGAGTTGTCGGTGGATTGGCGGGTGGTAGAGTTGTGGTTTCGCTTGCGGTTTGTTGCAGCACTGGGCACAGCAGTGAACTTGGCTGCCACTGCCGCGAATCAGCCGCTCGAGTCGGACAAAACATATAATTTCGATTTTGGTGACATGGCCTTTGTGGAGCGCCCGAGTGGTCGTTTTGGTGCTGATCACCTAAAGCTGCTGCGACTGGCTAATGCTAAAGATCCAGCTGTACTGCGGCAGGTGAGTGGGCTGGACGTGGTTTTGGAAGATACTTTGTGGCTGGTGCGGTCGATTGACCAGTAGTATAAGTTCAGTTTGAGGGGTTGCCCCCACTCCGGATGTGTCTTTATCGACGGAGTGGGGGCGTGCGCGTTCGGCGCGCTCAGCGGAAGCGACGGCGGGTCTTGAGGTCGTACAGCCGCCGGCCGATCAGCGGGAAACGTATCAGCTTGGCCTCGTTGGCGCGACTCTTGGCAGCTTCGGGCACCTCGGCGATGATTCGGCTATGGAGCCGTCTCGCCGTCTGACTGTACACGCCCTGGTAGGCCACGACTGCCCGCAGCCAGTGAACCAGGTTGTTGTACTGCCACTGCTTGGCCGTGCGATTGCGCAGCTGGCTCCACCGCTCATCAGCGACGGAATGCGTCTCTGCTGCGGCCTGGAAGTGGCCACGGGCGTAGTCCAGCCGACCAAGCATGCCAAGCAGACAGGCCATGCGGTTGGCATCTTCGTAGTGGTGTTGCCGTGCCGAAGCGATGTTCGCTTCGGCGTCGTCCAGCCTGCCCATCTTGATCTGCATGATGGCCAGATCACGGTCGAAGTCGCCAGCCAGCTCTTTGGTGTAGTCGTGGCACTGCTCGGCACGCATTCTGGCCCTATGCACCTCTTCGAGGTGCCCAGTCAGGGCGGCTGCCAGCGCCACATAGAACCGCGCGCGAGCGCTGTACGGGTAGCGGATGACCATCTCGTGACTTTGTTGGTGCGCCCGCTCGAAGTCGCGTCGGTTGATCAGATAACTGACCCAACCCAGCCACCTCTCGAGCGTGTCGCCATCTGTGGCGGGAGGCTTGGGTGCCCCCGTGTTTTGTGCCACAGAACTCTCCCTTCGTCGGTGCGCTCTCTGCGAACGCTTGCGCATATTATGCAACTGATACGGGCAAAATACAATATCTATCTGTGAAAGAGGTGATTTTCTAAGCCTTAACCTATATAATCAAACCATTATGGATAGTACTGAGGTAAACCTGGAAACATTAGTTAGTTTGGCCAAGCGCCGTGGCTTTGTATTCCAAGCCAGCGAAATTTATGGCGGACTAGCCGGGTTTTGGGATTACGGCCCGTACGGCGTGGAGTTGGCTAACAACTTGAAACAGCTGTGGTGGAGCGCCATGGTGCGCGAAAATGTCGAAATTTACGGCGTGGACGGCGCCATTATTCAAAATTCGCGCTTGTGGAAGGCCAGTGGCCACGTGGCTGGCTTTACCGACCCGCTGGTCGAGGATGTAGTAAACCATAAGCGCTACCGCGCTGATCATCTGGCTGGCACCGATTCGACAGACTTGAATGAACTTAGCGAGCTACTCAAGGGTAAAAAATCGCCCGACGGTAACGCTTTAAGCGAGCCGCGCGTGTTTAATATGATGATGAAAACCTGGATCGGCCCGGTCGAAGACGACAGCGCGGTAGCTTATTTGCGCCCCGAGACTGCCGGCAGCATTTTTACCAACTACGAAAACGTCCGCGAGACCACACGCGGCAAAATTCCTTTTGGTATTGCCCAGATTGGCAAGGCTTTCCGCAACGAAATCAGCCCGCGCGACTTTATTTTCCGTGTGCGCGAGCTGGAGCAAATGGAGATGCAGTATTTTATTCACCCGACCATGCAAAATGACCAATACGAGCGCTGGCGCGCCTTTGCCTGGAAATTTTTGACCAAGCGCCTGGGCATAAGCGAAGAAAACTTGCAGTGGCACGAGCACGGCCCCGAAGAGCGCGCCCACTATGCCGCCGCCGCCCACGATATCTACTTTAAGTTCCCGCAGGGCTTTAAAGAACTGTGGGGCACGCATAACCGCACCGATTTTGACTTGTCTAACCACATGAAAGAGAGCGGCAAAGACCTAACCTACTTCGATGAGCAAACCCGTGAGCGCTACACACCCAACGTTATCGAAAGCTCAGTCGGCGTGGGCCGTATGATGTTGGCTGTGATTGGCGATGCTTATCATGAGGAAGAAGTGAACGGAGAAAAACGGGTGGTGCTGAAGTTTAAGCCCGAAATCGCCCCAGTCAAAGCAGCCGTGTTACCGCTCAGCAAAAAGCCGGAACTGAGCGAGCTATCTAAAAAAGTGTATACACAACTTGTTCAAAGCACCAATTACAACATCGAATACGACGAAACCCAAAGCATCGGTAAGCGCTACCGCCGCCAAGACGAAATAGGCACGCCATATTGTGTAACCATCGACTTTGAAAGTCTGACCGACAACATGGTCACCGTCCGCGAACGCGACAGCATGCAGCAAAAGCGGGTGAAGGTTAATGAACTTGAGTCAGCACTAACCCTCTAGTAAGCGCTATAATAAAAGTGCAAACTAGCTAAACAGCAAGGAGCAGATATGCCATCATTTTTTGAAGTCTTTAAGCGAATGGTACAGGGGAAGCCGGTTTTTGACGCGTCGGATGAGATGAAGAAGCAAATGGATCAGTCTCAGGCGCCAGGGCAACAGGCTGGGGAACAAACGTCGCAGCCCCGGCCCCAACGTCCGCCCTCAACCATCCAAAAGGGAAATGCCAGCACCTATCCAGTGGTGTACGTCCGCCACGTTACCCGCCATCTGAACGGGCCAAATATGCAGTGCTACGCCGCCATTCGCAATAACTCAACGGGTAATATCGAGCTGGATAAAATTCGCTTGCTGGGCACCGCGCGCGAGCTAGATAGCTTTTTGCGCCCCGGCGAGGAGCGCCAGTACGAGATTTACAACGGCCCGCGCCCAACCAGTTCGCATTACGACGAAGTTGAGCTGGATTACAAAGACCAAACTACCGGCGACTACTTCTCGGCTATTCACGACGTAGAATTCGACTACCAGCCCGACAAAACCTACGCGCTGGAAGAACTAAAACTGCGTCTGCCCATCCGGGACATCTGAGCCCGGCTGTTTGGCTGCAATTTGGTGTATACTTTAAGCTTAGACCTAACTTTGGGAGACGTATGAGCGTAGACGTAAACTGGTGGGCGGTCATTTTGGCAACCGCTTCGAGCATGGTTGTGGGCACGGTATGGTATGCCAAGGGAGTGTTCGGCGAGACCTGGGCAAAGCTGGCCAAGATCAACCTTAATAACGATAAAAAAATGAAGGAAGGCGCGCCTAAGGCAATTGGCGTGACCATTGTGGTGTCGTTTATTACGGCGTATGTTTTGGCGCACGTGGCATTTTTGTCACATCAATTCTTCAACAACTCGTTCTTTCAAGACGCGGTAACGACTGCTTTTTGGGCTTGGTTAGGCTTTACGGCGGCGCGAATCATCACGCACGACGCGTTCGAGCAGCGACCAGCCAAACTAACCATGATAACGGTGACTCACGAACTAGTGACAGTGCTGATTATGGGCGCGATTATTGGCTGGCTTCACCCGTAAATAGGTACTTGGTGGAGCGGACATGGCAAAATTGAGCGCTGGCGTTTTGTTGTGCAGGCGGAGCGGTAAACAATTGGAAGTATTGTTGGTGCACCCCGGCAGCCCGTTTTGGGCCAAAAAAGACACCGGCAGCTGGTCTATCCCGAAAGGGGAGTATAGCGAGAGCGACGATGCTTGGGTAGCCGCGGGGCGGGAGTTTAGGGAAGAAACCGGCCACGACCTGCCAACGGCTACGCCGATAGAACTTGGTCAAGTAAAATACAGCAACAAAGTATTGAGCGCATGGGCAATCGAGGGTAATGTTGAAGCTGGCGCCGTTAAAAGCAATAGTTTTAGCATGGAGTGGCCGCCCAAATCCGGTCAAACCCAGGAGTTTCCGGAAGTGGACAAAGCGGATTGGTTCGGTCCAGCAGCCGCCCGGCAAAAATTGGTCAAAGGCCAAGTGGAGCTGGTTGCGCGATTGTTAGAAAAGCTTGATCTGCCTATGCCAACGCCCGAAAGGGGTGAAAACGATTCGCCGCAGCTCACACTTTTATAACCCTACCACGTGAACGCTAACGCTAGGTCTTCCACTGGCTCCGTTCCAACCCTACTCCCACCTCCAAGCCATTCCATCGGCTCCGTTCGCCAGTTTTGCTCGTCAGCGTACCCTAATAGGTACGCTTCCTCACAAGAACTGACGAATGGCACTCGGTGGGATGTCTTTCGGTATGGGGAGTAGGGTTGGAATGGAGCCATGCCTACATCGCGCAGCAGCGGTTCGTCTTCCCCAAGTGTTTGAATAAATTGTTGGCTCATTATACCAGGGGTGAGTGCAGAAATTTGGCGGTTCAGGACTCCAACCAGATCGTAGAGTTTACGTTGAGAATTGGTTATTTGCAGTGGCTGGGCCAGGCGCAAAGTTTGCTGGAATTCCTGGGCTAAACGCGTAAACTGCGTGCTGACGTTCAGTAAAGAATCCAGTGCGGCATTAATAAGTTCGGATTGGTAAGAGTGTTCCGCTAAGTAATTTGGATTGATGTTTTTATTGTGCAGAAAGTGCTCAATAACGTGCCAATCATCCATGACAGCTTGTTCAAGTTGCATTTTGGGGCGCAGAGCGCAGGTTTTGGCAATCGTGGACTTCGTGTAGTCGATCACCAGTGATAAATCGGGCAGTTGTCCAATAACTGTCGCTAGCGCCTGTGTCTTGGTGTCGTCGGCAATATATAAGCTGTAGCAATCGGTCGGCAACATGTGCAGTTGCTCCGGCCGCCAGAAAAACACATCGGCGCCAGGGGAGTCCGAATACGACTTGTTCGCAAACTGCATACGCTGCATATGGGTAATGTCGTGAGTAAGTTGCAAAATTTTGTCGGCATTGAGCGTGCTGGAGCGCTCCCGCTGCAGGCCGCGCGCCAGGCGCAGCCAGTATTTGCGAGTCACGCTCATCATGCTGATTGGTTTATCGCATATCACCACCACCTTACCAAGGTGTTGGCGGGTTAAAATGTGCCGGGCAATATCCGAGCCGATGGTGGGATTGATCGCTGAGATGGTTCTTTCTTCGAGATATTGGCGCATGGTTTCATCCTATAACAAATGATGTTGCCTAAAACTAAAATGTTCGGTTTTAGTAACAATAATATGGTCGCGCAGCGGAATGCCAAGCAACTGGCCGGCGGCAGCAAGCTGTTGGGTAAGGGTAGTGTCTTTTTGGCTCGGCTGGGCCTGGCCAGAAGGATGGTTGTGCGCCACGATCACGCAGGCGGCGCGATCAACAATGGCGTCGGAAAACACCTCGCGCGGATGCGCCAACACCGTGTCGAGCGTGCCAATGGTGATAGTGCGCTGAGCCAGCAAGCGCTGTCCGCCGTCAAGCGACAAACACACAAAATATTCTTGCTGTTTGGTGCGGATGTCGCTTAGTCGGCTGAGCACATCGTCCATGGTTCGTACCGGTAGCGTGTCACGCACCAAGTGGCGCTTGGCTAGCTCGACCGAGGCCAAAATTTTACCAGCCGTCGCTAGGCTAACTCCATGCAGCGCCACCAAGGCCTCGAGACTGAGTGATTCCGTGCCTTTTTGCAGTAGTTTTTGGATTTGTTTGGCAATGTGGCCAACGTCGGCGCTAGCCGTGCCACTGCCAATCATAACCTCTAGCAGTTCAAAGTCAGATAACGCCGCCGGCCCTTTGCGTTGCAGCTTTTCGCGTGGCCGGTCAAGGGTTGGTATCTGGTGGATAAGTCGGTGCTTCGGCATGCCACGGATTGTATCATTAGTTGGGTCACTATAACACCCTTTTCGCCCTTTTCTGCCGCCCCAGATCACACTTGGTTGGCTGCAAGCTTCCCACCCTCACTTACCGTAATTTATGATTATGCTTCGCTCGGCTGAAAAGCTTTCGCTCAGCCAAGTGCAACCTGGCATCAACTTTTATACAGGTTTATAATAAAAGTATGAAAGTTACGCGTTTCCCCCAGTCGTGTTTGTTGCTTGAAAAGGACAATCATAAGATTGTGATTGATCCGGGTATGCATTTTTTGGAAACTCATAAAGTACAGGAGCTGCAGGATGTGGAGGCCGTGCTCTACACCCACGAACATACCGACCATTATGATCCTTCGATTGCTGAGGCGCTCTTAGCCCAGAAAATTCCTCTATTCGTCAATAGTGCCACAGCACAACTGATTGGTAACGAAAAAGTAACCGTGGTAGACGATGGCGATAATTTCACAGTCGCAACCTTTGAAGTTATAGCTCGCGAACTCCCCCATTGCCTATTGCCAAGCGGCCAGCCTGGCCCGCAAAACACCGGCTATGTTATTGATGGCGTGTTCTTTCATCCGGGAGATGGTAAGGAGATCGAAGACCTAAAAGTAGACAACCTAGCACTCCCCATTAGTGGACCAGACATCAGTATTTTGGATGCCATACAGTTCGCAAAACAAGTAGAGGCAAAATTGGTTATCCCCATTCATTATCAAGCAATTCCTGCCGACCCAGATGTTTTTGCGGCGTATGCCGAAAGAGGTGGGGCATTATTCAGAGTTCAGATTCTTGCCGATGGCGAATCGACCGAGTTTTAAGCTAAGCGGTTCAAAGTTGCAAATCCAGTGCCATTATGTTCTATTTGCGCAATTTCGTGCTTTTATGACATAGTTAAGTTATGAGCGTGGAGTCATCTGGCGAACCCCTACAACCCAAACTTGAACTTTCCAGAACATTTTTTATGCACGCCTGTCAACTGGACCCACGTTTTGCTAACGCCGAAGTTGGTTCTATGACTATCACCAAAGAAATTACCCACGCCCCGACCGGCAAGCGGGAGCTGATTAGCTTTGGCGCAACCCATATCTCCGGCGACGATTGCGGCGAGCCTGACAGCATATTGTATGAAGTAAAATATTTTATGTATGAGCCGATTAGTCCGATACCTACCGATTTGCTGCCACTCTATTCGCAGCTAATACGACGGCGCCGCTCCGTGTCCGGCAGCCGGCAATTGCTGCTAAATACCAATTACAAGTACGAGTTCGACAGTAGCAACGAAGAGGAAGTGGACTTTCAGGATCATTATCGTTTTTTGGTGGGCGGGGATCTGCTGTGCGAGTTTCCGGATACCTATCCATTTTTGTCCAAGGACGAGTTTGGCCATTTTGATTATTGGGAGCAAGATTTGCGCGCCAGCGGCATGCCTGAGAGAGCCCGTGAGATGCTGGCCTGCCTCCAGCTGATTGTGCAACCAACCTAACAGTGGTATATAATTGTCATACGTATGGCTGATAAACCGTTGCCTCTGTCATTTCCGAAACGTTTTTTTTGGGGTGCTTCAACATCGGCGCATCAGGTAGAGGGCGGTAATCACAACCAGTGGTCGGTGTGGGAGCTGGAGCACGCCAAAGTGCTAGCCCAACAGGCCAAGTATCAAGCCAACTATTTGCCAAAGTGGGGCGAGATTGAGGCCGAAGCCACCGACCCGGCCAATTACGTTTCCGGCGCAGCCGCCGACCATTACAACCGCTACGAAAAAGATTTTGCCATTGTAAAAGCGCTTAACATGAACGCTTTTCGCTTTAGCATAGAATGGTCACGGGTAGAGCCCGAGGAAGGTGCCTGGAATGCCGAGGCAATCCAGCACTACCGTGATTATCTGCGCGCTCTGCAGGCCAAAGGTATCGAGCCGTTCGTTACTCTGTGGCATTGGACCATGCCAACCTGGTTTGTCGACAAGGGTGGGTTCGAAAAGCGCGCCAACGTCAAGTACTTTGTGCGCTTTGCCGAAAAAGTTTTGCTGGAGCTCGGCCGCGAGTTCCGCTACC
>Ga0137376_10003114_pt1 | contig 10222 bp, 7 predicted proteins | sample SagtaG_23_FD_104814 | JGI IMG/M metagenome (GOLD analysis project Ga0137376, IMG submission 104814) | Vadose zone soil microbial communities from Sagehorn Ranch, Mendocino, California, USA - Sage2_L_20_16 metaG | ecosystem: Environmental > Terrestrial > Soil > Vadose zone | place: USA... | reverse complement strand
GTGTGGGCGAGAATTCCCCACTGCCAAGCTCTGGCCATGGCTCCGAGCTATGTAATGCACAGTCTTGACAGTCCCCCCGGTCAGCCGCACAATGCCTACACATTTTTTGCGGACCCTTGGAATCGCGCCTTTTTAGGGGGAAATCCGCAAAAAAAGAGGGGGGGCGCACGTGGAACGTCTGAAAGGCACCGTCAAATGGTTCAACAATGCCAAAGGATACGGCTTCCTCGGTCGCGACGATGGACCGGATGTATTCATTCACTACAGCTCAATCACCACCGAGGGCTACAAAAGCCTGCAGGAGGGCGACAAGGTGGAGTTTGAGATTGTGCAGGGACAGAAAGGGCCGCAAGCGGCCAATGTAACGAAGGTCCCCTGAACGGAGACCGCTCTTGTGGGCCGGTTTTCCCGGACCGAGCTCTATGCACCAGGACGCCCACGCCGGTGCCGCGACCGCGTGATTGTTACTGCTGTCGCTCCAAGCTTGCTGGTGGAGAGCCGGGCGTCCCCGCCCGGCTGGACGGGCGAGACGCCCGTCCCTCCATAGTATGAGCTCACCGTGCGGTCACGGTATTAGTTGTGTCCTCGGGCGCTGTCAACTCTCTGCTGCGCCGCTTTCTTCAGCGTTACAATCGTTCTCTCAGATCTACAACTCTGAATGGACAACAAGGCCATCGCCGGACTTCTTTACGAGACTGCCGATCTGCTGGAGATCGACGGGCAGGACTCGTTTCGCGTGCGCTCCTATCGCAATGCGGCGGAGGCTATTGAAGCCCTACCGCAACAGGTGGCCGACCTGATTCAGGAGCCGAAGAAGCTTCTCGAAATCCAAGGCATTGGCAAGGGCATGCAGGCCAATCTGGTGCAGCTTTTCAAAGAGGGCCGCATCGAAGCGCACGCCGAGCTCCTAAAAAAATATCGGCCTTCAATGCTTGAACTACTCAAGATTCAGGGTCTCGGGCCGAAGACGATTGCCTTGATCTGGAGCGCCCATCAGGTGAGCGATCTGGAGGGCGTGGAGAAATTGGCGCGCGAAGGCAAGATCCGCGAACTGCCACGCATGGGTGAGAAGCACGAACTGAAGCTGCTCAAAGCAATCGAAGACTACCGACGCATTGCCGGTCGATTCCTGCTCGATACCGCCGAAGAACTGGCCGAAAAACTAGTGGAACATTTATTGGCAACCCCCGGCATCGAAAAAGTTACGCCCGCCGGATCGCTGCGACGGGGACGCGAAACTGTCGGCGACCTCGACATCCTCGTTACCGGCAAGGCCTGCATCGAGGCAGAATCGCGTCAGACCCTCATCGAACATCTGCTCCGCTTCCCCGGCTTGATGGACATCATCGCGCAGGGAGAAAACAAGGTCAGCTTCCGGCACCGCAATGGCATGCAGGTAGATGTGCGACTGCTGCCTCCGGAATCCTTCGGAGCGGCCATGCAATATTTCACCGGGTCCAAGGCGCACAACGTTGCGTTGCGCCAGCGCGCCCTCAAGATGGGCTTCACGCTTAACGAATATTCTCTCGCCACACTCGAAGACGAGAAACCGGTTGCGGGTGCGACCGAAGAAGAAATCTACGCTAAGCTCAAGCTCGACTTTATCCCTCCCGAACTGCGCGAGAATTTGGGCGAGATTGAAGCAGCTGCCGGACACACGCTGCCGGTGCTGCTCGAACAATCCGACATCCGCGGCGACGTACATATGCATACTGTCGAAACCGATGGCCGCAATACCATCGAAGAGATGGCCGAAGCAGCACGGGATCGCGGCTATGAGTACATGGCCATCACCGATCATTCGAAAAATCTCGCGTTCGCCAACGGACTCACTGACGAACGCGCGCTGGCGCACATCGAAAGAATTCGGGCAGTTGAGAAGAAGATGAAGGGCATCCGCATCTTCGCGGGAGTCGAAGTCGACATTCTGGGCGATGGCTCGCTCGATCTCTCCGACTCGGTGCTCGAACAAATGGACATCGTCATCGCCAGCGTGCATTCGCTGTTCAACCAGGATCGCGCCACAATGACCGACCGGCTGCTTAAGGCCATCGCCAATCCCAACACCTCTCTGATCGGACATCCCACCGGACGGCAGTTGCTGCGACGCGATGCTTACTCATTCGATTTTGACGCGGTGCTCAAGGCAGCGGCCAAACACAAAGTGGCGATGGAGTTGAACTCCTACCCCGAGCGGCTTGACCTCAACGACGTTCATTTACGCATGGCCAAACAGCATGGGGTGAAAATTGTCATCAACACCGATTCCCACCACACTTCTCACATGGAGAAAATACGTTATGGAATCACGCAGGCGCGGCGCGCCTGGCTCACTAAAGACGACGTACTGAACACGCTGCCGCCGCAAAAATTTGCCAAAGCCATGAAGCATGGCTGGTAGCGCTCGGCTTGGCGTGCACTTTCATTCCCATAGTTGGGGGCGCAAGGTTGCAATCTGCTTCACACCCTTCCAACGGCGTGGCACGTTTTGAGGTAAAATGGTGCTCGGCTATTGTTTTTAATGGTTTACAAGTGGGGTATCGGGTGGCTTCGGAAGGCGAATTGCATCTTCTCAATGTTGATCGATTCTGCGGCCGGATTATATACACTGCGCAATGATATTAGACTAGTGGCTCCACTGGTGTTCCGGCGGTTACCTGCAGCCCCAGCATGTAGCTTGACGAGCCATGGCAAATAGGGCGAGCTTTGAAATAGAGACCCCCCAATTGATTTGCTTCAGCATAAATTTTGGTTAGAACATCCGGGAGGATTACTGCTTTGAACGCAACGACCAGTCACCTTATCGCCCCACACGGGGGAGAACTTATTCAGCTGCAAGTGCCGGCCGCGCGCGCCGCGGAGTTAAAAGCGCAATCAAAAGATTGGCCGTCATGGGACCTGACCGCCCGTCAGCTTTGCGATCTGGAACTGCTGATGAGCGGCGGCTTCTCTCCGTTGCGTGGATTCATGAACCGCGCCGATTACGAGGGCGTCTGCCACAACATGCGGCTCGCGAACGGCACCCTATGGCCAATGCCGATCACGCTTGATGTCACCGAGGACTTCGCAAAAAAACTGACGCCGGGCAGCAGCAAGATCGCATTGCGCGATCCCGAAGGGGTGATGCTCGCGGTTCTCAGCGTTGAAGATGTCTGGCAGCCTGACCGCAAGGCCGAAGCCCAGTCGGTTTTTGGTTCCACCAGCGCCGCGCATCCGGGCGCCGACTACGCCATCAACAAGTCGAATCCCTGGTACGTGGGTGGAAAGATTGAAGAGATACAGGCTCCGGCGCACTATGATTTCCGCTCACTGCGCCTGACTCCCGCCGACCTGCGCGCCCAATTCGGGCGCATGGGCTGGACCAAAGTCGTAGCCTTCCAGACGCGCAATCCCATGCATCGGGCGCACGTCGAACTGACCATGCGCGCCGCCAAGCAAGTCGAGGCGAATCTACTCATTCACCCCTCGGTCGGCATGACCAAGCCGGGCGACGTGGATTATTTCGTCCGCACCCGCTGCTATCAGTTGCTGCTCTCGAAGTATCCGCAAGGCACGGTCGAGCTCGCCATGCTGCCGCTCGCCATGCGCATGGGCGGACCGCGCGAAGCGGTGTGGCACGGCCTGATACGAAAAAACCATGGGTGCACGCACTTCATCGTGGGCCGCGACCATGCCGGTCCAGGAAAGGATACGGACGGCAAGAACTTCTACGGTCCTTACGACGCTCAGGAACTGTTCAAGAAGCATGAGAAGGAAATGGGCGTAGTTATGGTTCCCTTCCAGATGATGGTGTATCTGCAGAATGAAGACCGTTATGTCCCGGCCGACGAAGTTCCGCAGGGCGCCAAGGTGCTCGACGTCTCCGGCACGGAATTGCGCCAGCGCCTCAATGAAGGCCGCGACATTCCGGCGTGGTTCACTTACCCCGAAGTGGTGCAAGAATTACGCCGCAGCTATCCGCCACGGCACAAACAAGGCGTCACCATTTTCTTTACCGGGCTTTCGGGATCGGGCAAATCGACCATCGCCAACGCTCTCATCACCAAGTTCCTCGAGATGGGCGGACGTCCCGTCACTCTGCTTGACGGCGATCTAGTGCGTAAGAACCTGTCGAGCGAGCTCGGATTCTCCAAGGAGCATCGCGACATCAACATCCGCCGCATTGGCTATGTTGCTTCCGAGATCACCAAGAACGGCGGCATCGCGGTCTGCGCCCCGATCGCTCCTTATGAGGCGACTCGCAAAGCGGTGCGGCAGATGATTGAACCGTTTGGCGGGTTTATTCTGGTTCACGCTGCCACCTCGATCGAGGTTTGTGAACAGCGCGACCGCAAAGGCCTGTATGCCAAGGCTCGGGCCGGCATCGTAAAGGAATTCACTGGCATCTCAGATCCGTACGAGGCGCCGATCAATGCCGAAGTCGTGATTGACACCGCCAAGCTGAGCCCCGAGGAAGCGGCGCAGACCATTATTCTGCACCTCGAGCGCGAGGGCTTTGTCGGCGCCAACGGCAACGGGTAAAGAAGTTCTCAGTTCTTTAACCTGGCTTTGGTTTACTGAGAACCGAGAACTGGGAACTGAAAACTAACCAAGAGACGGCATGGAATTCTTGCTGCTAAAAATACTGATCGGCTTTGTAGTAGGGACGCTGATCGGGTTGACGGGACTGGGCGGCGGCGTATTGCTGCTGCCCATGCTCATCTTCGGCCTGCACATTCCTGCTATCACGGCGGTTGGTAGCGATGCGCTGTTCAACTTTTTCACGAAGATTCCGGCCAGCATCATGCATTTTTGGAAGGGCACGGTGCGGAAGAAGGTCGTACTGGCGATGGCGGTCGGCAGCATTCCCGGCTCTTACCTCGGAGTGACGCTTCTTGTCCACCTGCGGCAGGTCTATGGCAATCACGTCAACGACTTCATCAAATCCGCGGTGGGACTGCTGCTGGTATTGATTCCTACTCTCCTCCTTTTCCAGGGACGGATTGAAGAACATCTCGCCAAGCGCGAGCCCACCATGAAGTCCTTCGCCTTCATGAGTGTCATCGGACTAGTCGGCGGATTTCTGGTCGGCATCACTTCGGTCGGGTCGGGCAGCATCATCATGATGTTGCTGCTTTTGTTTTATTCGTTCGCTCCCAAGATCATGGTCGGCACCGACATTGCCCACGCCGTGATTCTGACGGGCGTCACCAGCCTGCTGCACTGGCGCGCGGGCAACGTCGACGGGCATCTGGTAGGAGCCCTGCTGATTGGCTCGATCCCCGGCGGAATGCTCGGCTCGCATCTGAGCACGCGCGTTCCGGTACTCTGGCTGCGGAGAATCCTGTGTACGGTTTTGCTGATGACTGGAGCCAGAATGTTGTGGGCATGAAAAACCAGGTAGCAGGTGTCAGGTCTCAGGCCCAGACACGAAGCTGCGAGCTGGAACCTGAGACCTAAGACCTAAAACCTAAACCTGACTTTTGGAGCATTAATGTCGTCTTCTTCCAATTCGCAAGAAACTCTCGAACGCATTCACGCCGCACTTGAAGCGGCGCGGGCCGTGCTCAACGGCTTCACTCCCGGCGCTATTGAAGCCGAATATAAAGTTGGACACGATCCCGTCACCGAGGCCGATCGCGCGGTCGACGACATTCTGCGCAAGACCCTTCTTCGCCCGGGCGAAGGCTGGCTCTCGGAAGAGACCGTGGACGACTTCACTCGGCTCGACAAACAGCGCGTCTGGGTCGTCGATCCGCTCGACGGCACTCGCGAGTTCGTGCAAGGCATCCCCGAGTTCTGCGTTTCGATCGCCATGGTGGAGAATGGAATTCCCGTCGCTGGCGGAATCTGCAATCCGGCAACCGACGAACTCATCCTCGGCTCGCGCGAAACTGGCGTGACCTACAATGGCAAGCCCGCACAACCGAGTCAGCGCAAGGACCTGCATGGTGCGCTCGTGCTCGCCAGCCGCAGCGAAGTGAAGCGCGGCGAGTGGAAGCAGTTCGAGTCTGCGGAGTTCAACGTTCGTCCCATGGGATCGGTCGCCTACAAACTCGGCTTGGTCGCCGCTGGTCGCGCCGATCTTACCTTCACGCTGGTCCCGAAAAATGAGTGGGACGTTGCCGCCGGGGCGGCGCTGGTGGAAAGCGCCGGAGGCTGGGTGCTGAAGCTCGACAATTCTCCGCTGCGCTGCAACCAGAAAAATCCGCTGATCTCCGGCCTGCTGGCGGGGAGTCCCTTTCTACGTGATCCGCTGCTTCTCCTGCTCGACCAGCACGCGCAGACGGTCGGCAGCGACAAGCGATCCCAAGCGTAGAGACGCGGCTTGCCACGTCGCCGGAGTAACTGGATTTCGCGCCCCCAGAGAGACGGGGCAAGCCCCGTCTCTACAAGCGAAGAAGCATCATGTCCTCATCGCGCATCGTGTTCCTGATGTACCACGAACTGGAGATTGCTGGCCGTAAGCTCTCCCAGTGCGAGCCCGGCTATGTGCGCTACATTCTGCCGCTCGATACCTTCCGCCGCCAGATGGCGTGGATCAAAGAATTCGGCTGGCGCGGAATGAACGTCGGCGAAGCTCTTCGCTATCCTGCCGAGCCGGGCGTTTGTATCACCTTCGACGATGGCTGCGAAACTGATCTTACCGCCGCCGCGCCGGTGCTTCGCGAGTTCGGCTTCAACGCAACCTTTTACCTCACCGCTGGATTCCTGGGCACGCCCGGCTACCTCAGTGCCAGCCAAGTGCAAGATCTCGACGCGCAGGGTTTTCAGATCGGCTGCCATTCGATGACGCATCCTTATCTCTCCGATCTCACCGAACCGGAACTGAAACGCGAAGTCGCGGATGCGAAGTTACAAATCGAAGCCATCGTCGGACACCCAATCGAACACTTCTCTTGTCCTGGAGGACGCTACGACCAGCGCACGCTCCAAATGGCGCGGCACGCCGGATTCGCAACCGTTGCCAACAGCAAGTTTTATGCGAACTCGCCCAGCACCAGTCCTTACGAACTCGGCCGCGTAGCTATGCTGCGAGATCTCACCATCGAGGAGTTCGGCGCCACCTGCCACGGCCGCGGGTTGTGGAAGAAACGCCTTCAGCATCAGGCCCGCCGCAGCGCGCAGCGCGTGCTCGGAAACCACGCGTACGATCACCTGCGCGCGGTCTTGCTGGGGAACCCCGCCATTAAACCCTATCGTTGGTTACTTTCGTTTCACCTGCTTTCCGCCTCATTTTTCCGACCCATTCCGAAGTAACCATATCGCCTAGACCGCCCGTCCCGCGCCTGTTTTCGCTTGCTTCGACAAAACACTGGCGGACACTGACGCACGCGAATCCGGACACGTAGCCCCGGCATGTACTAACTACGTCCCCGATGAACTTCTGGCATCTGGGAACCCGTGCCCCATCTCGGTAAATTGAGCATGAGGACAATCGACTAGTCCCCCAAAATCTGTAAGGTCGAGGGCTCATAATGTTTGAAACAGTGGCAACGTTTAAATCAGGGAATGCTCTTCTTAAATGTCATTCCAGATTTTCCCCTGGGTTCGCGCAGCGCCTCAGTGTTGTAATCCTCCTGCTGGCGGTCGCGCTGACGACCACCTCGTGCGGTACGCTGGCGCAAGCCAATGGCGCGCAGAACAATGCGACTCCGAACAACCTAATTCTCCACGGACATTTTCCCGCGGGCACGGTCAGTGAGTCTTACAATGCTGTGCTCGCAGTTGGTGGCGGAAAATTCCCCTACCATTTCTCGGTGAAAACCGGCGCTCTGCCCGCGGGGATCAGTTTGAACCCGACGACCGGTTCGTTCTCGGGCAAGCCTACAAAGGCGGGCACCTTCTCCTTTGAGGTAATTGTGACCGACGCCCCGAACCTTGATCAGGGGAATAAGACGTTCGTCATTGACATCGGCAGCGGAAGCATCGTTAAGATCACCGTGTCTCCGGCCAGCGCAACTTTATCATCGAATCAGAAGCAGCAGCTCACGGCTACCGTCAGCGGGACTTCCAATACCGGTGTCACATGGTCGGCCACGGCGGGATCGGTCAATACCAGCGGTCTTTACACTGCCCCAACGGTAACCTCGCAAACCAACGTGGTCGTCAAAGCCACCAGTAATGTTGACTCGTCGAAGTCGGCCACGGCCGCAGTCACCGTTGACCCGGTGAGTAACCAGTCACTGAAAATCACGACTGGCAATCTTCCCCAGGGCCAGCAAGGGGACACTTACAGCGAAGTCTTCAGCGCGACCGGCGGCACCGCGCCTTACATCTGGAGCATTTCCGCAGGCACTCCTCCGGCAGGGATCGCGATGAATGTGCACGGGGATTTTGCCGGCATGCCTACCACACCCGGTACATCCAGCTTCACGGCCATGGTCACGGATGCCGCCGCCAAGACTGCAACCGGCAATTTCAGCGTCACCGTCGTTGCCGGCAGCAATTTCGATGGTCCCGCGGAACTGCCGCGAGTGACCGTTCCCAGTGCAATGTCCGACACGCCCGCGCCGGGATCAGTCATCACCGTCAACGCCGGGGGTAATCTGCAATCGGCCTTGAACAGCGCTCACTGCGGCGACGCGATCCACCTTCAGGCAGGCGCAACCTTTACCGGCAAGTTCATGGTGCCGGCCAAGAACTGCGACAACAACCATTGGATCATCATCCGAACCAGTTCACCGGACAGCGCTCTGCCCGCAGAGGGTCAGCGCGCCACGCCCTGCTATGCCGGGGTCGCTTCTCTCACGGGGCGCCCGCAGTATAGCTGCCCCAATCTAAAGAACGTGATGGCGAAAGTACAGATTCACACTCAGGGCGATGGCCCGTTCCAGCTTGCCGCCGGCGCAAACTATTACCGCTTCATCGGTCTGGAGATTACTCGTGCCGCCGGAACTCCGGCTAGCGCCCGATTGATCTCGGGCAAAGGCACCACGGATCACGTCATTGTGGATCGCTCATGGCTGCATGGACTGTCTCAGGATGAAACTCAAGAAGGTGTGGGCCTGAGCGGCATGACTTACGCAGCCGTGGTCGACTCCTATTTCAGCGATTTCCATTGCATCTCCAGGACCGGGACTTGTACCGACGCTCATGCAGTCGCCGGAGGCACCGGCGACACCCAGGATGGTCCCTTCAAGATCCAGAACAACTTCCTGGAAGCCTCGGGCGAGGGCGTGATGTTCGGCGGCGGACCAGCCACGTTGAGTCCCAGCGACATCCAAATCCTAAATAATCACTTTTGGAAGCCCTTAGATTGGATGAAGGGGAACCCGAACTTCATTGGGGGATCCAATGGCAATCCATTCATCGTCAAGAATCACCTGGAACTCAAGAATGCGGTTCGCGTGCTGGTCGAGGCAAATCTTATGGAAAACAGCTGGGGAGGCTTCAGCCAGACTGGCTTTGGCATTCTGCTGACCCCCAAGAACCAACACACCATGAGCGGCACTAACGTTTGTCCGGTGTGTCAGGTGACCGACGTCACCATCCGCTATGTACGCGTCTCGCATGCCGGAGGCGGAATCCAGATGGCGACCGACGTCTCCGGGAACGGCACGGGTGGAGCGGCAGCGTTGGCAGGTACTCGCTGGAGTATCCATGATGTGGTTCTCGACGACCTCAGCCGCAAGTATGTGGGTGGCGGCGGCGGGTTCGAGATCATGAACTCATGGACCAAGCACCCGCTCAACACCGTCACCATCAATCACGTCACCGCTTTCCCGGATCCTAACAGCCACCTGATGACTATGGGGAACGTGATCGCAACTGCGCCGATGTATGGATTGGTCTTCACCAACAATCTGGTGATCACCGGCCAATACCCAGTGTGGAACACGGGAGGCGGCACAGCCAGCTGCGGCTTTAAAGACGTGCCGATCATCAGCATCACAAGCTGTTTCACCACCTTCCAATTCCACAACAACGGCCTGGTTGCGGCGCCACCGGCGTTTCCGCCGTCGACCTGGCCAGCCAACAACATGTTCCCGCCAACTATCAATGATGTTCAGTTCATGAACTACAACAGCGGCAATGGCGGAAACTACGAGCTTCATTCGAGCAGCCCTTACAGGAACAAGGCTACCGACGGCAGGGATCTCGGGGCCGACATAGTGGGGCTCAACGCAGCGCTGGCGAACGTCGAATAACTCTTCAGTTTCGAAGGATTGTAAGGCGTTCCAAGCAATCGAGGTCCGCGGTTCATCGCGGACCTTCTTTTTTGTTCTCTGCGATCGCCACT
>Ga0137376_10003110_pt1 | contig 10226 bp, 9 predicted proteins | sample SagtaG_23_FD_104814 | JGI IMG/M metagenome (GOLD analysis project Ga0137376, IMG submission 104814) | Vadose zone soil microbial communities from Sagehorn Ranch, Mendocino, California, USA - Sage2_L_20_16 metaG | ecosystem: Environmental > Terrestrial > Soil > Vadose zone | place: USA... | reverse complement strand
TTCCGGAGATCTGGGGCACTCAAATTCATTGCGAAAGAGGAAAGAGGTTGTGAAGGGACAGCATCATTAGTATGCTGTGGGTTGTAAGCGGCACGGTTGAGCGCTGACATTGAGCGCTTCATCTTCAATTTCGAGAAGATATTTCGAGAAGATACACTATCGTTGCCATGAGTCTGCGTCGGGGAATTGCTTCGGAATGGAAGGGAAGATTTGCGGATTGTTTGTGATTCGAACGAGACACGAGTTTTGTCCTTGATCGAGACCTTCATTGTTGGGCTCTTTACAGAATCGCCGGACAGGCGGGACTCGAAACTCGATGATAGTCGCGGCGAGGTGGGCGCTTGTGATAATATGGAAGAGACAGGGCGGTAATGGGGAGTGGATGGTCGCTGCTGTGGGACCTTCTTTTTTCGATCGGATGAAGAGGTGGAAAATACAAGGTATGAGAGCCAACGAGTGGAATCTGGGGCTGAAGCCATGTTGTGGACACCAGCATCCGCTAAACGGGGTCGAAAACAAAGCGGGGCAAGGTTTAAGAAGACAAGCCTTGGACGAAAATGGAATCGAACGAGGGCAGAGTAGGAACAATTTAATCAGTTTGAGCACCGCTCTTGTCTATAGCCATCATGACAAATGAGGTTACATTCAACTTTAGTTTTATCCTTATAGGTTATGACCATATTAGTCCTCCTCCTTCCGGGGCGGTGGTCCACACGGTTGCAGCATACGCTGTGTCACTCATCAGTCTGATGACTTCGCCGGTCCATGTCACACCCACCTCCGTAAGTTCGAATTTGGCCCGGCCAATTGCTTCTCCGTCCGCGAGCGCAACGTACGATAGCAACGTCGGATGTCCAGCTATGGACGACAGCGTGTCCCGGTGTTGATGAGTGACCCATTCACTAATCCTCTCCTTGTTTCAGCCGTCGGATGGAGATTAAGAGTCCTTACTATTTTGTGATATCCGCGTGACCTGCTCAAGTCAGTGTGAAATGGCTTGCTTGGCGCCTGCACACACCTGTTCCTGTGTACCTAGCATGCACTATCGTCTAGGTCAGCCGTGCGGGCGCAACCGATCCGTCAGAGACTCACAATGCTCTAGTTGTGTGTTCGCCGTGTATCTCAGTTCTGATGACTGTCAAACTGCGTAAACTGTCAGTCAACCAACTTTTCACATCACTTACCATGTCGAAGGAGTAGCGACTGTTTAACCGTATTTACGTCCCTTAATCTAAGTTGCACACGATGACTACGGAAACGGCTAGGTTGAAATCGCGGCTCGCCGCACTCGCGTCGTCCGTCAGCGATCTCGAGGAGCTGCTCGAGCCTCTGTTTGCTCAGTCGTTGCCTGAATCCATCATGGCTCTCGAGCCCATGCAACAGGCAAAATTACAGACCGTCCTTCCCTACCTTGTGTATGATCTCATCTTCAGTATGTGTTCATCCAATTCGTCCTGCGATTTCTTACATGCTTCACCAGTCTACCTTAAAGCACGTGGAATAGATCCAAAGAGTCACCCTGTTGTTTCAGAACTTGTATGATCTAAAACACGTACGGACATGCCCTCATACCTAACCTGGTACTATTCAGGATCGTGTCAAGCAATACTTTGAAAAGATAACAAGCGCTGAAAAGTCTGGAAACGGCAGTACGTCATGCCCTGTTATTACCCGGTGAACATAATCTCATGTGCCACACACCAGAGGAGCCCGCCACAAAAATAGACAAGGAGGCAGCTGGTAGATTCATCAAACATGCGATCGCACAAGCTTCCAAACAACCCACTCGGGATGGGCCAACACCGCTCACCTCTTCTTCTGGCTCTGCCCCTGTCCCTGTCCCTGTCAAAGTCACCAGTAAAATGGAAGCACGTGCTAAATACGCGCAGCAGTTAAAGGAACAAGATGCCCAATCCAGTGAGGAAGAAGAGCTTGAAGTTATTGATGAAGCGGATAATGACGGCATGGACATTGACAAGTCACCTCCAATTAAACTTACATCGGGAGCCCCCACGGACAAGATTGATGACGAAGACCAAACCCAGGTTGGCAATAAGCGCAGGCGGCGTCCCATAGATCCATTCGCAGGCATGTTTTGGCACCCTGTCACCCGCGTTGTACGTCATCTAACATTTATAGGCTACGGAGACGATTTGTCAACGTCTAACCATGGTGTCCAATCTCAATCAACGTCCTACTCGGTCCCGAGGTCTCAAGTTGACACTGGCAAAATTAATTCCAGCGATCAAAACTCTGCGTCATCCACTCCATCTATACGTCCAACGTCATCGAGCCAAAATTCACCCTCGAAACCCGAGAACAAAAAAAGGAAAAAGTCAAAGAAGCAAAGGAAGCCAGCAGTTTAGAAATGATGTCCGAATATTAGTACATTCTATCTGTTACATTTGATACCCCGAAGCAAAAGTAAGGTAGTAATACATGTAGTACATACAAGGAATTGAATTGAATACAATGGTTAACTTGAAGTTACAAGGAGAACGCGGGGAAGACGATTGCAATTGAACAACAAGCGAAAAGACTCCTTACATCAACAAACATCCATCGTTCCCATTTATATCTCCAATGCTCTGCGGAGTGTCTCTTCCGGAATTAGGCAACCTTCTGCCGCCTGGTGACCACCATCGCGTGCGCCATGACGACTCTTCACAATCCGAGCTATCGCTCGTGACACGCTTTGTTGCCCTGCGCCGCTTCTCTCTTGCCGCACGAACCGAATCGACCGTCTGCCAAGTGTAGAACGACTTGACTACGACGCGCTTCTCATCACATTCATCTTGACCAATCTTCAACTCTTCAGCGCTGTCATCCCGTGCATCAAGATACATTAATTTGCGAGCTGCGTGAGAACGCCACCCCATGCGTGGTCGAATAGACCCCGACAGATCTTTCACTAAGCCGTCATTTATGCCCCGACAGTCAACAGCCACAATCTTCGCATTGGATGCATTTCGCTCCCGGGCTAATTGAACGAACTCCCGCAGCACAGTCGGACCCATCCTGGTGTTATCTGCCTCGAGGCTCTTTAGTCGGGAACAATTCCTGATCAAGGATAGAAGGGCCTCGTCAGAGACCTGGCTTGCATGGGACAAGATTAGGTGTTCTAGTGCGTGGCCTGGTCGGGGAGTCCCCTCCAAGGCCTTGCGGGACCGCGATACGTTGGGATCGACATCAGGAGTGATTGCTTCTAGCACCCTATCCGTGATGTCAGACGCATCTTCGAGGTCGATACGTCTAATGTTGGGCGTCGTCTTGAATAGTCGAATAAGACCGTCATCCTTGAGATCCGCATTAATGCCGGCCATCTCGAAGAACTCGAGACAAGGGACAGAGTAAGCGAGGTTGGAGCATGCCATGTCCGTCAAAAGAATGCAGCAAGACAAGGATAAGTGACGCAGGCGAGTGATCCGCCTGCGATAATAGGCTCTGTTCCCGCTTTCGCGGCCAACTTCTCTTGCACTGAGAGTTTTAATCTCAACTCCTAAACCTTCTGCAGTGTCGGTCGGGTCGCACGTAACGAAAGCTTCTATCGCGGAATTGTGGAGTTGACGAGTGTAACTCAAGTCGAGAACTTCAAGGTAAGGTGCAGCTTTACCAAGGACAGACATCATGCTATCACTGATGTTCTTCAAACCAGAAACGCGTAGCGATTTTAACCTTAGATGTTTGTTCCTGAGAAGAGCAGTGGATGCCATGCATCGAATGCCATCCCCGTCGATATTTGGGCACCTGCTCATGTTCAGGTTCGTCACTAGAGGACAATAGATCGCGAGGATGTTGCAAGTTGTATTTGTAACGGCGCTAAGACCTTTCACATTCAGTGTTTGTAGAGACTCTGATAATATGAGGAGATGATGAAGCGAGCGAGTGGTGATCGAGGCGCAGCCTTGCAATATAATAGATGTTAATTGTGTGCAGGTCATGATACGAGGGGGAAGGCAGAGATTATCAGCTATGTTTATGAGAGTACTTGCATGAAGTTGAACGTGACCGGCAATATTCAAGCCTCGGATAAAAGAGCAACCGAATTCCGATAGACGCAAAAGAGCGGATTCGGGTAAGGTCGGGAACTCGTGCAGATCGATGAAGTTCCATAATTGACCGTCGAAAACTAGTCTTTGCCACGATTTAGATACCTTGAAACAAGCAATCAGAATGGATGGTCGCATAAAACGTGTTCCCTTTACCCGGCTTAGCTTAAATAACTCTCTGACACCCTTGGCTTTGCCAACCCACTGCCCCTTTGATGACGAAGCTTTGGACATTGACCATTTGCCATTGGTAACCAGACGTTGAAAATCCAATTCATGTAAATCTAACAGGGACCTGAATACTCGAAGACGAAGCTCCCTTGGCAGTTCGTCATCGTAGTAGTTCTTGATGACAAGAGGAATAGGTTCGTATATATCTAATGAGGACGTAGGGATGTAGTCCAACGCCGACAATGGTTCCGGAAGCGAGTTGGAACGGCCTTTCGTTCGTTGAAAAAGCTGATCAGGGGGTACACCGGGCAACCCATCCAGCCGCACCTCAGGGAGGACGTCATTTGGATATTGCAGAACGAGCGGGTCTTGTACCGAGTTAACCTTAAAACCTTTCGGAACAAGGAAACAACGCACCAAAGACAGCAACAATTGGATCAGGCAAATCCGTTGCTGGACCTGCCTGCGTCTTGTTTGTATCCCGTTTCTTGAAAGAAAACGCCCGAGAAAAATTGTGTTGAAAGCGAGGAGTACTCCATTTCACCTTGCCCCTCAACATCAACTGGGACTTTGCTGACAAGGCTGAAAGCGAGTGTCGCCGTGAGGGCATGCGTTTCGACGTGAATAAATCGACTTGGCTATGTTGGACGGCAGAAACAGGTGTGGAATCTGTCTGACTGCTGGTCGGGGTGCCCAAGGGAGCAGTGGGATACAAAGGAGAGCTATGATTGGATGGGCCGGGAGTAGACGAAGCCAATGGGGACCACACGGAATGCTCGAGGCTTTCTTGATCTAGACCTGCCAAATTAAATACGGGGGAAGTCAAAAAGGAGGGCGACTCCTTCTCTTTTCCTTTCCCATTAGCAAGGCTACGATAGAGTTGCGGATACAGGTCGTGTGTCTGATTGAGGTCGTTGTTCACAGGGCAAGCGAAATTGAGCGGTGAGATACTTAGGTGTGAAGACGATGGTGAAGCTAGAGGACTGAGATTGCTGGACTCGGCGGAGGAACCGGCTGAAAAGACAGGATCGAAGTCCGTATCGGTTGAACGCGTGGGCTGTATGGATAGAGGCCTGGTCACTTCCTTTCCCTTGGCTGCGGTTACAATGTGTCCGCCATGAGGAGACAAGTATTCAGTGAGGTCCGAGACGTTGTCGTGTTCTGTGAAACAGACTTCTGTAGAGGACGGGTTGGGATATGGGTCAAAATGGAAGATGGAATCATCGTTATCGTTATCATGGGTGGTGGGCATTGTGAGATGGTCTGACGTCAGGGGGGCCATTAACGGATGGATCATGGAGTACTGGTAAATAATAAGCACATTGAATTGCGCGCGAGTGCAGAAGAGAAGAAGAGATAAAGAGACAAACGATGCAGAGCGGAACGAAGAGAAATAATAGGAAGGAAAGGATGGATCACATATGTAGGGCGCTCTACTAGTAGCTGTTCCGCGCCGGAAACGCCGTGCAAACATCCCAAAATATTCTCCTCCGATGTCCTGCTCACGCGGCCCGTCTCGGATTCTCCTTCGCGTTCTTCCAGTTATCCGTCGCCTGCTTGAACCTGTGTTCCTTATCAGTCTGCCTTCGCCCTGTCGACGCTAGCCTCACCGTTCCCTGTGTTCCATCTCCGGATGATTCTCTTTCAATCGTGCTATCTCGGCTTGCTGATTTACCTGAGCCTCCTCGCTTAATTATCTAGACCTTGTTGACACTCACCATGAACTTGTTGAATGCAGTCGTCTTCCTCTTTCTACCTCCTCCAGATGACCTTGCTGCACGAACTTAGCATCAAATGACGTGATTGATAAAATGCATACTTTTCGGGCTCTTCACGACCTTGTCCTTCGTGCTTTCCTCCTGCTGCCTTACCATACTGTATGTTCAACCTTGACGATAATAAATATCAGTGAGCTGGTTGACAACCCGTATCGCACGAACCAGTGTCGGGTGGTCAAATTGGCGGGAAAGCGCGTTTGAATTATGGTCGGACCTCATCTTGCTCTTACTTAAATGTTCGTGCACCTCACGAGTCACAGGGCATTGCTGCTCCTACCCCTGGCACTCCAAAAGCCCGTGCTTACCCAATAATAGCAGATCCCGTCCTATTCGACGGACACAGGCAATTACAAATGATTGTCATTCTAAGATAAGAATCCGTGTAAAAAGGATCATCGCGACTTGTTCTAACTTGCTTCCCCGTTATACGGCGTCGGATCCCGACCAGAATTTGCCATGGGTGTCTGGGGTACTGGATGATTCCAAACAAGTAAACGCGTCGCGTAATCAACAGGAACGGCTTTACTAGCACCAGTTAGGGCGCTAAACTCTCTTGGACTCGTTGCGTAATCAGGAACAGCTTCACTATACATTCTAGTAATACATTTACATAACAGCGCATAGAAATCATCCTTCTCCGCATATCTCAATCGTTAGCCTTGGCTGCGAGGTCGATGATGCTGTCCACAACACTGTTTCCACTAAGAATGCCAGTGGTAGCAATCAAAAACTTGCGCCCTAGCGAAGATTGATCGCACATAACGTTATACGCTAAGCCAGGCACGTACCCTGATGTTGTCGGCCAACCCATCTCAAAGCAGCGATCTCCGTGTAAGTACAGCCGCCAACAAAAAATACTACCGTAACTTTCGTCCCTGCGGCTTAGATCTGAGAACCGTGTGAACAAGCTAAGAAAGAGTCATACCAGATGTTGAAGCAGGATCAGGCTCCGCTCGGACAATATCTACTGTTTCTCCAGGTATAGCGGCCACCACATCCTCAAAACCCTTCCAACCGACGATAGGGTGAGCTGGAACTTTGGCTGCCGATGCTGCTGCTGAAGCATCTCCGGTCGTGGATTTCTCCTTCTCTGCCGGGTTGCTGAGGACACCTCCCCTCTGAGCGACGCACTGAACCAGCCGAACGCTAATAGGCGCATAGCCGGAATAGACATAGCTGATATCATTCTCCACCTCTTCACGACCTTCAGGGGTATCGTCAATTAACAAACGGAGAGATTTCCTCAAATAGTCAAAGGGGTATTTTTTAACTTTTTCAGGTATAGGACTGGTTACCAGCAGTGCAACGGACGGATCGCTCGACGCGAGGATCAGTGGCAAATATTGATATCCGTAAACCTAGCAAGAGGGTAGAAGGTTTGGCTGAAAGGAAAAAAAAACTAAATATCCCGTACCTGCAAGAACTCAGCCTTGATATACTCCAGGATTTTGAATTTGGCGCCCCCTGAAGTAAGGCATGCAAGGGAAAGAAGCCTTATAATAATATAAAAATTGGCCCCTTCAGCCATCAAGTCTTCAATATTGATCACTTGCTCGTCAGGATCGACAGAAGCAAGCAAGTCTGAGAGTGTGTCAGCTTCGGCGCACCAACCAGCAACCGGCACTCGCCTTGTTGTATTTTCAGGGATTTAAGAAAGAATTTGTTTTGCGTATGTTCGGCGATAAGCTCCGACAAGCTGGTATCTAGAATTTCATTAGATAAGTTTTGAAATACAACGCAAGGCACTTACGGAAGCGCAAGGCTTCCTGCTGGGACTGAAAATCTCCTAATTTGCCGACAAAATCGCGCAGCTGTGCGACGGTTTTCGATTGGAGATCCGTCTAAAAGATAGTTACAAATGACTTTCACTGAACGACCCTAAGAGGTACCTTCTGGATCTCCTCTAGCTTGCGAGCGATGAGATTCAATTTCTTGCCTACAGCAGCAAAATTCAAATCTCTCAATTCGGCATAGAGAGGATCTGTGCTGGCCGTTAGGTGGTGTTTCTTCTTGGGATCCACCCTGAAGCCAGGTATCTCGACTTTGGGAATGTTAGGGATGGGAGGTACCTGTGACGAACTAGCAGGGACCGAAGGCGTGAACAGCGAAGCAGGGAGTTCTGCCTGAGCTGCGAGTAATGAGCCGAAGACAAGCGACTTGCACCAATACGCTTACAATTCTTAAGACCGTATGCCTCGTCGATAAGTCCATCATACGTGAGCTGGGTCAACATTGGTGTGATCATGTCGACGCGGCGGTCCAATATTATCAAACAATCCATCGTGCTGGATGGAGTCGTCGAGTTGTCGTTGGGATTTTCCGGCGGCTTGGATGCCTGGCGCTGCAACAAATTTGCCAGGAGCTAAAGATGGGTGAGTTACATGGTGAAAGTCGGGCTCAAACGTGCTTACAGCAGCATGATCGCCCTTGCCTACTATCCTGGGAAACGAACCATGATGTTTCTGAAGAGTTTCCAGAGCCAGCACCGAGTCGTAAACGACCGTTTCATCTCCGACCTAAGACAGCAATTGGTTACAGAAGATTAAGACTGACGTAACATACTCACAACCCAGATATCCCTGAGGGCCCTGTCATTTTCCAGAGATATCAAGTCGGGCGCGAGAGGGATGAACTGTAGGTTATAAGAACTGATAGTAACGTCACCTAGTACGCCTTCCTCTTCGAAAATCTGAGATACTAGCGCCGAGACGCGTGGAACGAGAATGACAGTGTAAACAAATTTTTTTGACTCTTTAGCATGCTGCTTTATATGTTCTGGTATATTGTTACTCTTCATAGTGCGGTCTGAACAGCACCGACGTACCGGCAATCATCTTGGCATTCTTCATCACAGCTTTGCAAAGGTACATCACATTTGTCGATGGAGGTGTTAATGTACCACTCTCCAGCCAGAACATTTTTTCGACACCATGTTGCTTGCGTAGTCACATTTAGCTTTTCATCAGACAAAACAAAATGAGACGATCGACTACCTTCAGCACGGATACGTCAGTTACGAGATTCAGGGCCCCTGACATATATGGATCAATAACAAGTGTTTTTGCCCCATTGACCTTATTAACAGCATATGAAATCGCAAAGTAATTGAGAATAGAGAAGAACAAACCGAGTTCAAGGCATCGACCAGTGCATTCTTGTTTATTTCGCTGAACAGGCTCACATCGATTGGAAACTGATCGTCCTCCATCGCGGTGGTGTTAATCAGCTCCCCGGCGTCTATCGTCCATCTTTTATATCAAGCAGCTCCGCTTGTCGGTGGCACCAAGACCAAACATATCATGTCACAGCCGTCAACACCATCCCAGTTGCCAAACGAGATATGGCTAGAAATTCTTAAATTGGCGACTCTTGACAACCGATGTACTGTCTCGCATTATATCCCTTTCCAATTGCGAGCTAGTAATGAAAATGACGGGGCTGTTCTTGGGATCAAGAGGAACCTCTCCCTGGTTTGTCGACAGTGGAGGCAGATGATAATTGAATTGCTGTACAGGAATATAAGGATAGCGCATGGTGCAAAGGGCCTCAGGGAAGTGTTGCGGACGAAAACTGCCGACGGCAGTTCAATCTATGGTGATTGGGCAAGTCAACACTTCGTCATGCAATTGCTTGCTGATATGGCATCGATAACTGATTTAGGTGCAACGAGCCGTCGTACCCTTTTCCAGTACAATCACCGGTCCATATGATACCTCAACCTGTAGGACGTCCGTGGATATTCTCGCATTATGCTCCAAACTACGAATACTTGTGCGGGATATTGCTAGTCACGAGTCTCAGTTCACGTTCCACTCCGAGGCGCAGCATGTTTCTTTCCCGTTGTTGGAACATCTGGAATGGTGGCATAACAACGAAGCCGAACGGGCGGGAGGCATCAATTCCCTAGGTGCCGTCCTCTGCACGGCCCCAAACCTAACCTATCTCTTTATTGCTGGCCGACCCGGTCGTTTCAGAACCATCCCTCGCTCTGTCTCTCTTCCTGTCTTAACGACACTACATTTGCACAACGTGGATGGATTGTTTCTGCATGTCATCGTCAATGGATGGGCACTACCCGCACTTGCACACCTCATACTTGACGATCCTGTGTATTCACGGGCTCTTCCCATAATATGGGAAATTTTCGGTTCACAACTCCGAACAGTAGAGTTGGGGAAACATCTCCGCTTTCTTCTGCACGATGTCATTTCACCGTGTCTACAAGATT
>Ga0137376_10003109_pt1 | contig 10228 bp, 8 predicted proteins | sample SagtaG_23_FD_104814 | JGI IMG/M metagenome (GOLD analysis project Ga0137376, IMG submission 104814) | Vadose zone soil microbial communities from Sagehorn Ranch, Mendocino, California, USA - Sage2_L_20_16 metaG | ecosystem: Environmental > Terrestrial > Soil > Vadose zone | place: USA... | reverse complement strand
ACTCATGGCGTTCCCTTCTGGCCATAGACGTTCTGGTAGCGCTGGTAGAGCCGGTCGATGTCGGCGCTCGCAATGGGCACGAGCTCGCCGAGTTGCCGCGCGGCGTGCACGGTGCGCGCCACGTCCTCGCACATCACGGCGGCCTTGACGGCTGCGCGTGCGTCCCGCCCGATGGCGAACACGCCGTGGTTCTTCATCAGGACGGCGGGTGAGCGCTGACCGTCCAGGGTCTCGACGATGCCCCGCCCGATCGAGTCGTCGCCGATCAGCGCGAACGGGCCGACCGGGACGGGTCCGCCGAACTCGTCGGCCATCGCGGTCAGCACGCACGGGATCGACTCGCCGCGCGCTGCCCAGGCCGACGCGTACGTCGAGTGCGTGTGTACGACGCCGCCGACGTGCGGCATCGTGCGGTACACGTACGCGTGCGCGGCCGTGTCGCTCGACGGCGCCAACTCGCCCTCGACAACATTGCCGTCGAGGTCGCAGACGATCATCGCGTCGGCGTTCAGTTCGTCGTAGGAGGCGCCGGACGGCTTGATCACCAGCACGTCGCCGGCCCGTCCGCGCGCACGGGACGACACGTTGCCCGCCGTCCAGACGACGAGCCCGTAGCGGACGAGCTCGCGATGCAGCGCGACGAGGTCGTGGCGGGCCTGCTCGATCGTCGGCGTCATCGCTGTTTCATCCCGCCTGGGCGGATCCGCGTCCCCACCACTCGCTGCGCTCGGGTGGACCCGCAGCTCCGCTCCACGCCTGTCGGCGTGGGCCGCGTCGCGGCGGCGGGGCTCTTCGCGCGAGCGCTCATCGCGCCGCCTCGTTCCGTATACGGCGCAGGCGATGCAGCACGTCGTTGCCGCCGCCGTGCTCGCCGTGGCCGAAGTAGTCGTGCAGCCGGCGGTACTCCGCGTAGAGCGTGTCGTAGCGTTGCCCGCGGTCGGAGTCCGGACTGTAGACGGCGGGGCGCGCGCGTCCCATTGCCTTGGCCGCGGTGGGCACGTCGTCGTACGCGCCGGCGGCCACCGCGGCGTGGATCGCGGAACCGAGCGCGGGTCCCTGCGCGGAGTCCGCGACGCTCAATGGCCGGCCGGTGACGTCGGCGTAGACCTGCATCAGGAACTCGTTCTTGAGCAGCCCGCCCGCGACGACGAGTTCCACGACGGGGACGCCGGATTCCTCGAACGCCTCGATGATCCGGCGCGTGCCGAACGCGGTGGACTCGAGCAGCGCGCGGTACACGTCCTCCGGACGCGTCGCCAGGGTCAGCCCGACGACGACCCCGGACAGCTCGTGATCGACGAGCACCGACCGGTTGCCGTTGAGCCAGTCGAGCGCGATCAGCCCGTGCGCGCCGACCGGTTGAGCCGCAGCGAGCTCGGTCAGGTACTCGTGCATGCCGAGCCCGCGTGCCGCCGCCGCGTCGGCGTACGCGGGCGGGACGCCGTTGTCGACCCACCAGGCGAAGATGTCGCCGACCCCGCTCTGCCCCGCCTCGTACCCGTAGCGCCCGGCGACGATGCCGCCGTAGACGACGCCGCACATGCCGGGTACCTCGACCAGGTTGGCGGCGGACATGACGTGACAGGTCGAGGTGCCCATGACGGCCAGCATCTGCCCGGGCTCGACGGCCTGAGCGGCGGGAGCGGTGACGTGCGCGTCGACGTTGCCGACGGCCACGGTGATGCCCGCGGGCAGGCCGGTCAGCTGCGCGGCCGACTCGCGGAGCGTCCCGGCGGCGGAACCCAGCGGCGACAGCGGATGCTCCAGACGGGTGCGGGCGAAATCAGCGAATCCCGGGTTGAGCGCGGCCAGGTACTCCTCGGACGGGTACGCGCCGTCCTGGTAGATGCCCTTGTAGCCGGCGGTGCACGCGTTGCGCGTCTCGCGGCCGGTCAGCTGCCAGATGATCCAGTCCGCTGCCTCGATCCAGCGTTCGGTTGCCGCGTAGACCTCATGGTCCTCCTCGAGCACTTGCAGCGCCTTGGCGAACTGCCACTCGCTCGAGATCCGCCCGCCGTAGCGCGCGATCCACGGCTCGCCACGCTCGTGCGCCAGCCGCGTGATGCGGTCGGCCTGCGCCTGGGCGGCATGATGCTTCCACAGCTTGGGCCAGGCGTGCGGGCGGTCGCGCCAGGCGTCCAGCTTGGCCAGCGGCGTCCCGTCCGCAGTCGTCGGCAGCACCGTGCAGGCGGTGAAGTCGGTGCCGATACCGATGATCCGGCGCGGATCGACCCGGCTGCGCACCACCGCGTCGGGCACCGCGGTCGCCAGGACGGCCAGCCAGTCGTCCGGGTCCTGCAACGCCCAGTCGCCGGGCAGGTCGCGATTCCTGCCCGGCAACTGCGCGTCGATCACGCCGTGGGCGTACTCGTGCACGGCGCTCCCGACCTCCGTCCCGTCCTCGACGCGCACTACTACGGCGCGTCCGGACAGGGTGCCGAAGTCGACTCCGATCACATACCGTTCATCAGCCATCGTTACTGCTCACACATCATCTCTTCTCGGTTGCTTCGGGCGCCGCGACGTTATCGCGCGGCGCGACAGGGCTGATCAGCCTCCTCACTCCTGGACGTGCGACGTGATCGCGTTCGCCGAGGCCACCAGGAAGGTCGCCTGCTCGGCGGTCAGCACTCCCTCGCTTCGCAGGTCGTTCACGTGCGTGACGAAGTCGCTCAGGACGCTGACGGCTCCGGCCTTGTTGTTGCGCTGGTACAACGACAGCACCTGGTTGAGCTGCGACGTGAGTGAGTTCTTGACGCCGCCGGCCACCGCCAGTCCCGCGACGTAGGTGTTGACGCTGCCGACCTGTGCGGCCACCGATTCGAGGTCGAACGCCTGCACCTCCGTCAGCCCGACCCCGAAGCCCGCCTGGCGGGTCATCAATACCCGAATCTGCTGGGCGACCAGTGGCGCGAACTTGACCTCGTTGTAGTTCGGCATCGGCGTCGCCGGCGACTTCGCCTGGCCAGGTATGTCGACCCAGTCCGTCCCGTTGAAGTACTGCACCGTGTACGCCGCAGGCTCCCGGTAGGTGTTGCCACACGGCGCTCCGGCGCAGGTGCCGCCGAACTGCTTGTTGCTGTAGAAGTACAGCTTGACGTCGTTCAGCCTGGTCGGCGCCCCGAGGTCGACCTGGAGCGAGTCCTGCGCGTTGGGCGAGCCGTTGTCACCCCAGATCGGGTTGGTGCCGACGTAGGAGCCCTGGGTCACCGGAAGGCCGCTGACCGTGAACCCGTCCACCGCGTTCGCCGGGCTGGTGGCACGGGACGCCGGGCTGGCCGTCGTGAACGAGGCGGACGCCGTCTTCCCCTTGGCGAGGTTGATCGTCGAGCCCGAGCCGGGCGCGCCGGTCAGGTCGATGCCTGCCTTCTGGAGGGAGTCGGTCACCCGCGCGTTGCCGGACAGGCTGACCTGGTCGGCCGCGAGCAGCGGCACCTTGGCGTTGAACAGCAGGTGCGCCCCAGGCGCGCTGACCGCACCGGTCGCCGAGTTCCAGGTCAGGTGCGCCAGGCCGTCCACGGTGAATGCGCGGTGCCCGTCCACGTAGAGCGAGTAGCCCATCGGCGCCGCCGCGTAGTACTGCTTACCGCCGGGCCGCTGCCACACGATCGTGATGTTGCTGCCGTGGTAGCTCATGTTGTTGACCGTGAAGTGGTCGAGGCCCATGTCGATCGGCCACAGCTCGACCTGGTTGTCCAGGCGCGCCTGCAGGCCCGCGACGTCCTGGTACATCATCCAGTTGAACGATCCGAGCACGTCGTGGTGGATGAACGACCGGCCCAGGGTCTGCGTGGTCGGGTCCCAGTCGAAGAAGAACTCGTTGTTGTCGGGGAACCGGTTGTCGCCGTCGATGTCCTCGTTCCACGCCTGCCACTCGATCATCTGCCGGTACATGTCCGGGGTGATGTACTGCGACGGGTAGTCGCGCAGCGCCTTGGAGAACAGCCGGGCCTGCAACGTCTCATTGATGTTGGAGAAGTTGTTGCTGCCGTGGCTGCACGCGTCGCACGCGTCGTCGGCGGCGGTGTCAGCCTGGTTGGCCGTGTACACCGGGAACAGCGGGAACTCGTTCGGATCGGCGTAGTAGCGCAGCGCCTGCGTGTAGTTCGAGGTGTTCGGCGGGATCCCGTCGATGAACGGTGCGAAGTTCTGCTGATCCTTCCAGCAGACCAGGTTGCCGGTGCTGAGGTCGCGCTGCAGGAAGACCTTGCCGGGACACGTGAGCGTCGGCTTGACCGGCGAGACGATCGTCGCGTTGCGGCCGTTGGGCGAGGAGTCGATCGCGGTCGCGCCGGACACCTCGTCGAACTTGTAGTCGGCCACGTCGCCGGCGCCCGGCGTACCGCCGGCCAGCGTGCCGATGTCGGATGCCGACAGCGCGTGGCCGTAGATCGCGAAGTCGTCGACGGTCGCATTGAGCAGCGGGTCGCCGTACTGCGAGCGGCCGATCCAGTTCTGGTTGGTGTTGCCGAGGCTCGACGGATGCAGCGTCATGTTCGAGTTCGTCGCGACCGGATTGCCGTTCAGGTACAGCGTGCCGGTCGTGCCGGACAGCGTCACCGCCACGTGCGACCAGGTGTTCAGCGGCAACAGCCCGCCGCCGGTGAGCTGCTGCTCGGCGCCACCGCCGCCGGTCGTGATGGCGAAGCGGAGGCCCGACCCGCCGGCGTTGACAGTCATGAACATGTTCAACGTCGTGCCGGTGCCGAAGTCGAAGACGCGTGACCAGGTCTGGTTCGCGCTGGGGTTGACCCACGCGGACACGGTGAAGTCGGACAGCCCGCTGACGATGCCGTCGGGCAGGTCGACGTACTCGGTGCTGCCGTTGAGCTTGACCGCGTTGCCGATCTTGCCGGGCACGCGCGGTCCGGTCGCCTGGCCACCTGGCGTGTCGGGGGCGTTGGTCACCGGCCCGTCGGCCCACAGGTTGTTCAGGATCGAGTCCTTGACCTTCTGGGCGATGGCGTCCATCTCCGCGGCCTTGGCCTCGTTGCCGAGCAGCCGGTACTCGGCGGCGGCGGCCTTGGCACCCGAGTACCAGTACGAGCTCTCGGTGCGGTCCTGCGACCGCGTGCCGTAGTACTTGAAGGCGACCGAGTCGGCATCGTTGCCGGGCAGCGTGCCGGACGTGTACTGGATCAGGTCGTTGCCGTTCGTGTCGAACTTGGCGAGCGTCCCCTTCACGTCGCACTCGGCGTACTTGGCAAGGTTGGCCACGACCGACTTGGGGCCGCCGTGCACCAGGTAGCTCTGCCACGCCTGCTCGGCGGTCCATTGCTCGTAGGTGTTGTTCCAGTTCCCGGTGTTGCCGGGCTGATCGTGGAAGGCAAGGCAGCCGGACTCCTCGCCCTGCGAGAGCCACGGGCCGTACGAGTAGAGCGGGTCCCGGTAGAACTGCAGGTCCTGCAGCCGCATCGGGACGGTCAGCGAGATCTGGTTGTTGTAGCCGAACGCGCCTTCGAGGTCGGCTGGGTACTGGTAGTCGTTCCCGGGGATGTTGCCGTCGAACATGTTGAAGCGGTTCTCCCACAGGCGGTAGTAGGAGACCTTCTCGACGTTCTTGTCGGGGATGTCGAGGTAGGGCACGTTGTCGACCCAGAACTTGTTGTACTCGCGCATCTGTGCCAGCCACGCCGTCTGCGGGTCGTAGCCGCGGTAGCGCTGGTAGTCCGTGGCCGACGCCGGGATCTCGTTCGCGACCGCGCCGAGTTGCACCTTGAGGCTGACCGACGCGCCGGGGTCGAGGGTGACCGTACGGGCGAGGTTCGTGCCGCTGACGGTGAAGCCGTCGCCGCTGAATCGCGGGAAGATCGTCGTGAGCCCGTACCGGATGGCGACCACGCCGGCCAGCTCCGTGCCGTCCGCGGACGGCGTGGTCGCGATCGGCGAGGTTGCCGTGACCGTGGTCGTCGCCGGGGAGCTGCCGGTGTTGGTCAGCGTCAGGTCGGTGACCGCGACGTTGTTGTCGGTGATGAACTTCTTCTCCGCGACGCTGAGGTCAGACCGGGTGAAGGCGGCGGAGAAGTAACTGGGGTACTGCATCCGCTGCGATGTGTTCTCGGTCAACGGGTCGCCGGACAGGCTGAGCGTGTAGAGGTTCCGCAGCGTCGGGGGGTTCGTCACCGCCAGCGGCTGCCGGTACGCCCAGCCGTTGCCCTGCCCGCCGTCGCCGTTGTTGTTCGCACCGGCGGAGGCGAAGCCGAGCGCCGACGGGTTGTGCGTGTACATGAACAGCGCACGGCCGCGGGTCATCAGCGAGTCCTCGCCGGTGGCGTCGGAGAACGGGCGGGCGAGGATGCGGTCGAACCAGTACGACGTGCCGCCGGCCGCGACGTCGGCGTCGTAGATCGCCTGGAGCCTGCTCTTCGCCGGGTCGAATGCCGCCGGTTCGGCCGGAATCGGGGTGTCCGAGCCGGTGAACGGTGGGGAGCCGAGCGACTGCGCAGACGGCTCCGATCGGGCTACGCCCGCGCTCAGTGCGAATGTCACCGTGAACGCGATTCCGATGGCAAGTGCCTTCCGGAACTTGCTGCGGAACGCCTTTGCAGGTCGTCGTGACATGGTCACTCCTGTCGAGTGGGGGATCTAGGAGGACGTGGACTGCAGGATCGTCGAACTGAGCAAGGTCGCAGAGGTGACGAGGTCTTCGGCCTGCGCGGCGGTGCGATCGCCGTCGTCGCGCCGGCCGTTGCCGACGAACGCGTCCGGATCGACCGGGTAGATGTTCGTGATGAACGGGTTGCCGACGCTGCTGAATCCGACCGTGGCGGCGCTGTCGGCGGGCGCGGCATGTGCTGGGGTCGGCAGGCTCGTGGCGAGGATCGCTCCCGCGGTGGCCGCTCCCGTCGTCGTCAAGAAAGTGCGTCGGCCGAATTGCCCTGCGGACACCTGTTGCCCTCCTCAACGCAGCGTGAGTAAGGTCGCGGGCGGCGCCGAAACATTCCGGAAACCCTTTGCCCGGCGGGAACGCTAGACCAGGCCAAGAACGAAGTCAACGGTCTGACGCCAGAAAATGTGAACGTACACAATGCTGTTTCCAAAGGGATATCTTCGACAGCTCACGCTATCCTCGGCCGATGGAGGCGGAGCACATGGAACCGGAAAGTAACTTTCCGTGAGGGCGCGCCGAGGGCAGTCGACGATTGCGGACGTGGCCGCGCTGGCGCAGGTGTCGATCGGTACCGCGTCCAAGGCCCTGAACGGCCGCGGGCAGTTGCGCGAGCAGACCCGCGAGCGCGTGCTCGCCGCCGCGGAGCAACTTGGCTTTCAGCCCAACGCGCTAGCGCGGGGCCTGCTGTCGGGCCGCAGCTTCACCGTCGGACTCATCACGACCGACAGCTTCGGCCGCTTCACCATCCCGATCATGCTGGGTGCCGAGGACGCGCTCGGCGCCGGCCAGATCTCGGTGTTCCTGTGCGACGGACGCGGCGACGCGATCCGCGAGCAGCACTACATCCGCAGCCTGCTCGCCCGGCGGGTCGACGGCATCATCATCACCGGCCGGCGAACCGACGAGCGCCCGCCGATCGACGTCAACGTCACGGTGCCCGTCGTCTACGCGATGACCCAGTCGACCGATCCTTCGGACTGCTCGCTGATTCCCGACGACGAGCAGGGCGGCCGGCTGGCCGTCGAGCATCTGCTCGCGGGCGGGCGCACCCGCATCGGGCACATCACGGGGCCGGAGCGCTTCCTGGCGGCGCGCCTACGGGCAAAAGGAGCGGTCGACGCGCTGGCGCGGGCAGGTCACGAACTCGCCGGCGGTGCCATCCTGCACGGCGTGTGGAGCGAGGAGTGGGGGCGACAGGCGACACACATCCTGCTGCGGTCAGACCCCGACGTCGACGCCATCTTCTGCGGATCCGACCAGATCGCGCGCGGGGTGGCCGACGTGTTGCGCGAGCTCGGCCATCGCGTCCCGGCGCAGGTCGCCCTGGTCGGCTACGACAACTGGGACGTCATGGCCGATAACTGCCGCCCGCCGCTCACCACGATCGATCTCAACCTGACCCAGCTGGGCCACTCGGCCGCGGACCGCCTGCTGGCCGCCATCGAGGGCAACCCGTCCCACGGGGTGCACACGATGCCCTGCCAGCTGGTCGTTCGCGAGTCGACCGGCGCGCCAACCAGGGTGTAACCGTGCCGACGCCACGTCCGGCTCATGCATGGTCATGATCACCTGCGGTTCGCAGACCGTCGCCGGTACGCGATCCGCAGGTGACCACGCCCGCAACGTCCCGATATCCACAGATCCCCGACACCACTGCGCCGATTCGGTCTCGGGCGCCAGCATGGCCGGATGGAATTCCCAGCCTGGCTCGACGACGAGGTTCCGCTACTCGATCCGACTGCCTTGCCGCGCATCGCGACCCGTCGCGACGCCCACGCGCACGGGCACCCCGACCGGGTCATCGCACGGCGGGTCGCGTCGCGACGATGGTGCCGCCTGCTGCCAGGGGTTTACCTGACGCAGCCGCCGCCGACCGCGAGCTGTGGGCGATCCTCGAGATCGACAGTCGCGACTACCACTTCTCGCCGCGGGACTGGCAGGCGACGCTGCGTCGTCACGCAGAACTCGAGACGGGCGGTTACTCGGTCATCCACATCGTCCCGTCCGAGCTGCGAGACGCCGATGACTTCGTCTGGCGGGTGCGGCGGTGGTTGACCGCGTGTCGCCGGGCTCAGCGCACGTGATCAGAACACGTCGGCGTGGTCGGTCGACAGGGCGACGCTGCGCCATTGATCCAGCTCGCGCCGTACCAGGTCGAGCTTGGCCTCGATCCGCTCGATGCTGTCGGCGCCCAGCTGCAGTCGCAGAGGTGGCTCGTCGATCTCGGTCACGTCGACGATCGCGGCGGCCGCTCGCGCCGGGTCGCCGCGCTGGACGTGGTTGTACGTCACGATCGTCTCGCGAGTCGCGCCGGCGCTGGCCGCATAGTCGGCGATGACGGTCGGCTCGATCTGCAGGCTCGAACTGTCGAGGAAATCAGTACGGAAGCCACCCGGTTCGACGACGGTGACGTTGATGCCCAACGGCACCAGCTCGCCGCGCAGCGCCTCCGACAGTCCCTCCAGGGCGAACTTCGTCGCCCCGTAGAGGCCCACCCCGGGCGCCGTCGCGAAGCCGCCGACCGAACCGATGTTGATCACGTGTCCCGATCGCTGGGCGCGCAATGTCGGCAAGGCGGCGCGCAGGACGTTCAGCACACCGAAGACGTTCAGCTCGAAAAGCGCCCGCGCTGCCGCGTCCGACACCTCTTCGACGGCCCCGACCTGACCGCGACCCGCGTTGTTGACCAGGACGTCGATCCGGCCGAACCGCTCGACGGTGGCCTCGACCGCGGCGTTGATCTGCCGCTCGTCAGTCACGTCCACCGCCAGGGCCAGCACGTTGGGCGAGTCCGCGAATACACGACGCACGGCATCGGCGTCCCGCGCCGTGGCGGCCACCTGGTGACCGCGGGACAGTGCCTCACGGGTGATCGCGGCGCCGAGGCCACGCGACGCCCCGGTCACGAACCAAACGCTCATGAGTACGCACCCTAGGAGTTAGAGCGGACTCCAGGTCAAGCGCGCCGATCGGGCCGTCCTTGTAGGGTGCGCCACGGCAGCACTGTCATCGGTTGGCGTGGGGATGATCATGTCTGAACCAGCTCGAGGTTCCGGCTATCAGGCGGACTGCTTCAGCCCGCCGCCGGCAGACGACCCGGACGAAGCTCCCCCACCCAGCGATCGCGGGCGACTGCCCGCGTATCCGCGGGAACGGCTCGATGCGGTCCTGAATTACCTCGCGCAACACCCGGACGAAGCAGGCCGGCCGGTGATGTTGACGGGCGGTCGAATGGCTGTCGGTTTCGTTGACCACGGATGTCAGCATCTTGAGGCACTTGCTCAGATTGTGCCTGGCGGCGAGGACGTGATCGAGGTGTTCCAAGTGCCTAACTCAGCGGCGCCGGTCGAGCGAGCGCACGACAAGCTGATCGCGGCTCTCAGTGCGAATGACCGGCGGCTAGCGGGATTCGACTTCGTCGGTTGGGGTCCTGACGATGTCGCCGGACACGAATCGGTCCGATTAATGGACGGCACAGGCGAGGCGCAGGCCGACGATCTACAGCAGCTGCTCACGCGCGATTTCGCGGATAGAAACGCATCCCTCTACTGCGTCGCCGTCTCGCACGAGCCCCTGCCGACTGAGTGGTGACCGCCATGGCTAGTGGTACAGTATCTT
>Ga0137376_10003108_pt1 | contig 10231 bp, 11 predicted proteins | sample SagtaG_23_FD_104814 | JGI IMG/M metagenome (GOLD analysis project Ga0137376, IMG submission 104814) | Vadose zone soil microbial communities from Sagehorn Ranch, Mendocino, California, USA - Sage2_L_20_16 metaG | ecosystem: Environmental > Terrestrial > Soil > Vadose zone | place: USA... | reverse complement strand
TTCCAGCAGCCGGACAACGAGCACGTCACTGTCGACACGGTGGCGACGTCGCTCTCCGGAGGTGCCGCGCGCGTGACGCTCGCCAAGCAGGGCGGCAACACGTTCGTCAATTCCGCAGTGGGCGTGATCTCGCCGGGATTCGACGTAAACGATCTGGGCTTTCTGTCTCGCACCGGCTACGTCAACATGCATTTCGGCGGCGGCAGGACCTGGACCAAACCCAGCAAGCTGTTCCGCTACGCGGAGGCCGGTGGCGCCGTGTTCCGGAACTACGACTGGGACGGCAACATCATCTGGTCGGGCCTGTTTCAGTTCGGCTACGTGCAGCTGCACAACTATTGGGGCCTGAACTGGAACCTCGCGTACAATCCGTGGACGGTGAGCAATCGGTTGACGCGAGGGGGACCGCTGGCCCTCATCCCTCCGGGATATCAGATCGGGGTCGATGTGAATAGTGACAGTCGCAAACAGCTGACGGTCAGCGGCGGAGGCGGGACGTATTACCGCGCGAGCGCGGATTACGACTGGTACTCGTACGTCAACGTGCAGTTCCTGCCGGCGCCGAATCTCTCGCTCACCGTCGGCCCAAACCTGTCCGGCGGGCATTATCCACGGCAGTACGTCGATGCGATTCCCGACTCGACGGCCACGGCGACCTACGGGACCAGCTATGTGTTCGGCCACCTGCGGCAAACCGAGCTGTCCGCGGGGATCCGGATGAATTGGACGTACAGTCCCACGTTGTCACTGCAGGTCTATGCGCAGCCGCTGATTTCCGCGGGCAAGTACGACGACTTCAAGCGCCTGGCGCGTCCGCGCAGCAACGACTACGAGCCGACGACGGCGCCCTACAATCCGGATTTCAGCTTCAAGTCGCTGCGCGGCAACGCGGTGCTGCGCTGGGAGTATATGCCGGGATCGACACTGTTCTTCGTGTGGACGCAGGCCCGTCAGGCGTCGGACGACACCGGCGAATTCGACTTCGGGTCTTCGATGAAGCGGATGATACGGGCGCCTGCGGCGAACATCTTCATGCTGAAGGTGACGTACTGGTGGAACCCATAACAGACGATCGGACGATCAGCCGATAAGACGATAGAGAATTACAGACCGTCCTGAGGCGGTCGGCGGGGCGCGGGCACGAAGTGGTTGAGTGGCCCGTGCCCCTCTTTGCGTCCGAGTCCGGGAGCCGCGGCAATCGCGCGATGCACGAAGTCGAGCGCGTCGGTGACGGATTGCTCGAGCGAGCGACCGAGCGCCAGGCCCGCCACAATGCCTGCCGACAATGTGCAGCCGGTTCCATGGGTTGAGGTCGTATCGATCCGCTCGTGCGTGAAGCGGCGCACGGCGCTCTGCTGCACCAGCACATCGACAATCGTGTCCGTGCCCGTGAGGTGACCGCCCTTGATGAGCGCGGCGCGAGCGCCGAGCTCGACGAGGAGATGGCCGGCGCGCTCCATCTGATCGGGCGTACGCACCGTGTCCTCGATGAGAATCTCCGCCTCGTTCAAGTTGGGGGTGACGAGGGCGGCCAATGGCACGAGTCGCCGTGTGATCAACGTCTCCGCGTCGCGATCGAGCAGCCGGTCGCCCGACGTCGCGACCATCACGGGATCGAGCACGTAATTCGGCAGCCCGTGCTCGGCGATGCGCTCCGCGACCGTTTCGATAATCGCGGCCGAGCCGAGCATTCCCGATTTGGCCGCGTCGGGTGGGAGATCCGCGGCGAGCGCGTCGATCTGCCGACCGACCAGCTCCGCGGGGAGTGCTTGCCAATCGAGCACGCCGACGGTGTTTTGCGCGGTGACGGCCGTAACCGCGGTCGTACCGAAGACGCCGAATTGGTGAAAGGTCTTGAGGTCCGCCTGAATTCCCGCCCCTCCGCCCGAATCGGAGCCTGCAATCGTGAGGGCGATCCTCATGGAAACGCTCGCGGCTTGGCGAAAGCAACGGGGCAGGCAATCTTACGGACACCCATGGCCAGTACGAGGACACGCATCGCCAGTAATCTGCAGACGACCGTGCGCGATCTCCAACGGCGCAAGGCGCGGGGCCGCCGCGGCCTGGCGGTGGTCGAAGGCGTGCGCCTGGTCGAGGAGGCGCTCGCGGCCGGTCTCGAGTTCAAGGGCGCGCTCGTCGCTCCCGAGCTCGCGCGCACCACGCGCGGCCAGTCGCTCGCCGCCGAGCTGGCGAGTCACGCCGTCGCGATCGAAGAGGTGGGGTCGCGCGCGTTCGCGGAGCTCGCGGGCACCGAGACGCCGCAGGGCATCCTCGCGATCGTGCAGCCGCGCACGTGGGCGCTCAACGACGTGACCGACGGTCCGCTTCTGGTTGTGGACGGCGTGCAGGATCCGGGCAACGTCGGGACGCTGATTCGCACGGCGCACGCGCTCGGGGCGGCGGCGAGCCTGCTGTTGCGCGGCAGCGCCGATCCGATGAACCCGAAGGCGTTGCGCGCGGCGATGGGGGCCACGTTTCGTCATCCCGTCGTCCAGCTCGACGACGCACCGTTCATTGCGTGGGGCCGGGAGCACGGCGTGCTCCTCTGGGCGGCCGCCGCCGATGGTGTGCCGCTGCCGCGCGCCCTCGATGCGCGCACGTCGCGGAAGGAGCTTATCGCGGTGATGGTGGGCAACGAAGGAGCCGGCATCCGGCCACACCTCAATGAAATCGCCGCGCAGCGCGTGGCGATTCCGCTCGCGCGCGGCGCGGAATCGCTCAACGTCGCCGTCGCTGCCGGCATTCTGCTGTACGAGGTGCTGCGTGGGCGCTGACCCGCTGATCGTCGCCGGCGCGGTCCTGCTCGGACTCTGCGTCGGCAGTTTCCTCAACGTCTGCATCCTGCGACTGCCGCGCGATCAATCGCTGCTGCGGCCGCGTTCGACGTGCCCGCACTGCAAGCAGCCGATCGCCTGGCGCGACAACATCCCCGTGTTCTCCTGGCTGTGGCTGCGCGGCAAATGCCGCTGGTGCCATGCGCCGATTTCGAAACAATATCCCCTCATCGAAGCGTTGGTAGGCGTGTTGTTCGGCGTCTCCCTGCTCGTGTATGGCATGACGCTGCATGCCGTGGCGGCGGCGCTGTTCGGAACGATTCTGCTCGGCATCGCGATCACCGATGCGCGGCACTACATCATTCCCGACGAGTTCACCTGGGGCGGGCTCGTGATCGGCCTGCTGCTCGCGCTCGGCGGCGGCGTGCAGGGATTCCTGCAGGCCTTGCTCGGCGCGGCCGTCGGGTTCGCGCTCTTGTGGCTCGTAGGCACCGCCGGCAGCTGGGTATTCAAAGAGGACGCGATGGGCGGCGGCGACATCAAGATGATGGCGATGGTGGGTAGCTTTGTGGGATGGCGCGGCGTGCTGCTCACCATCTTCGCGGGCGCGTTGCTGGGTTCGCTCATCTTCGTGCCGCTCTCACTCAAGAAGAAGCGCCTCGTGCCGTTCGGGGTATTCCTCGCGGTCGGCGCGGTGGTCGCGTTCGTTTTCGGCGATACGATCATCGCCTGGTATGGGCATTTTCTCAAAGGTGACTGACATAGATGGGTAATCCGTTCGAAGGATTGTTCGATAGCGGTAACGTGCTGGAGCGCGTCGGCATCGACATCACGGCGCAGGCGCGGCGTGGCGATCTCGAGCCCGTGCGCTGCCGCGATGCCGAGGTCGCGCGGGTGATCGATATCCTGCTGCGTCAGGGGAAAAACAACGCCGCGCTCGTGGGGCGCGCGGGTGTCGGCAAGACGGCGATCGTCGAGGGCTTGGCCCAGCGGATCGCCGCCGGCAACGTCCCGCCCGCACTCAAGGACGCCCGCATTCTCGGATTGGACCACGTCTCGATGCTCGCGGGGACGTCGTTCCGCGGTCAGTACGAGGACCGCATCCGCCGGCTCATCCAGGCGCTGCAAGCCGATCGCAATCTCATCCTGTTCGTCGACGAGCTGCACAACCTGATCGGACAGGGGACCGCGATGGGCGCGGCGATGGACGCGGCCAACATGCTGAAACCCGCCCTCGTGCGCGGCGACATTCGCGTCATCGGCGCGACCACCGGCGAGGAGTACACCAAGTGGATCCGCTCCGACCCCGCCCTCGAGCGGCGCTTTCAACCGGTCACGATCGAGGAGCTGGACGCGATTCAGACCTGGGAGGTGCTCGTCGCGCGCCGGCCGCGGCTCGAGCGTCATCACGCCGTCGCCATCGTGGACGACGCGCTGAAGGCCGCGATCGTGCTGACCGACCGCTTTGTCCCGGAGCGCGCCCGCCCCGACAAAGCCATCGACGTGCTGGACGAGGCGTGCGCGCACGCGCAGGCGACGGCCCACGTGTCACCGGAGCTCGACAAGCTGATCCGGGATCGCAAGAAGCTCGAAGCCCTGATTCGCCGGGGCGCGAGTGAAGAGGCGGAGTCGGCGCCGGAAGAGCCGCTGCCCGATCTCGCGACCGTGCTGCAGAGATTTGGCGAGGAGATTGAGCAATTGCTGGGTGGCCGACCGGCTCGGTCGCGGGAAGAGTCGCACGAAAAGGAAGACCGCCCCCTAGCCCGCCAGCCCGCCGGCCCGTCGCTCGATGAGCAGCGCGCCGATCTCGACGGCCGCCTGCGGGCCGAGCTCGAGCGTCAGGGCATTGTGGTCGACGGGAAGGATATCGCCCGCGTCGTTGGCGTCGCCGTCGGGAAAGGCATCGAGTGGGCCGGCTGAGGCTCGCGCCGTTGTGTGGGGTCGTCGTTGTGCTGGTCGCCGGAAGTGCATGTCGCGAGCGCGCCCAGCAGGTGCAGAGCGAGGCTGAGCTGAAGGACATGGTGCACCGCATGATGCCGCTCGTTGCGCAGGCGGCCGGCCTGCCCTTCAAGCGCGAGCCGCTCGTGCTACGCCGGTCCCGGGCGCAAGTCCGCGACTACGTCATTCACAAGTTCGACGAGGATCTGCCGCCCGGCGATCTCGCTGGCCTGCAGTCGTCGCTGCGGCTGTTCGGCCTGATCCCCGATTCCCTGCAGCTGCGGTCGACCATGATCGATCTGCTGACCGAGCAGATCGCCGGATACTACGATCCCGATTCAAACGCCCTCTACATCCCCGCGGATATCGAGCCGTATCAGCTGCGCGTCGTCGTGTCGCACGAGCTGGTGCACGCGCTGCAAGATCAGTACGTGAAGCTCGACTCCATCATCACGCAGCGGCGGCGTAACGACCGGCGCACGGCGGCACAGGCGGTGCTCGAGGGACAGGCCACCGTCGCGCAAATCCCCGTGCTGATGCCGGAGCAGAAGCCCGACACGTTCCCGCTGGGCTGGTTCTGGAAACAGCGAGCCGTCATGGCGCAGCAGCAGGCGCGCATGCAGCAGTTCTCCAAGGCGCCGCTGTGGCTGCGCGAGGGGCTGGTCTTCCCGTACCTGGGTGGCGCGGATTTCATCATCTGGTACCGGCGGAAGTATTTCGATGAGTCGATCCTCGATCCCTTGCACATGCCGACGTCCACCGAGCAGATCCTGCACCCCGATCGCTACGCTGCCAAAGACGAGCCCACGGATCTGGTCTTCACCGGGCCGAACGTCGACACGGTCCAGTATGAGGACAATCTCGGCGAGTTCGAGACGCGACTGTTGTTTCAGCAGTGGCTGAACGACGAAGCGGAGGCGGCGCAGCTCGCTCAGGGATGGGACGGCGACCGCTACCAGGTGCTGGGCGACAAGGCGGACGCCCTGGTCTGGTACAGCGTGTGGGACGACGGCGTCGCCGCGGCCAGATTCGCGCATGGGCTCGAGCGCGCGTGGGCCAAACGGCGGGCGAGCGAGCCGGCAGGCAGACGGTCGGAGATCCAGCAACTGACTATTCAAGGCCGACCGGGTGTGCGGTTGGTCGACGCCCCTGCGACGTGGAAGGGATGGACTACGGTACCGGCCGTGCGACTCAGTGCACCAAACGAGTGATGGTGTAGATCGCGAGACCGACCAGTCCTCCCACCAGCGTGCCGTTGATGCGCACAAACTGCAGGTCTCTTCCTACCGCCAGCTCGAATCGCTGCGACGTCGCCGCGGGGTCCCAGCCCGCGACGGTTTGCGCGATCAAGTCGCCGATTTCGACGCGGTACTTCTCAACGACGCCCGCGGTCAGATCGATCAGCAGATCGTCGATCTCCGCGAGAATGGCGGGATTCGATTGTAGCGTGCGGCCGAATTCACTGAGACCACTATCGAGAGGAGTTGGGAGCGTGCTGTCGCCCCCGGGCCCGCCCCTTCCCCCCGTCCCCCCCCCCCCGCCGTCGGCGCCGGTCGCGTAACTGCTGACAGCCTGTTGAATCCCGTCCCACAGTCGTTTGGAGAGCTCGAGCGTCCCCTCGTCCATCAGCCACTCTTCCTTGAGCGCCTCAGCGCGCGCGATCACTTCGGGCGAGTGCTGCAGGCGGTCGATGAAATCCCTGATGGCATCGTCGAACGCGGTCCGCAAGGGATGCGCGGGATCCTTGACCATATCGCCAAGCAGTCGTTCGACCGCCTCGATGATCTTTTGATAGATCTTGTCATCCAGAACGGGCGGCACCCACCACGGCGTCTCGGCGCGCACGCGGTCGCGAATCACGTCCCGGTTGTTCCGCACCGCGTCCGCCGCGAGGCGGACTGCCGCGTTGAGCAGCTCCTCCTGGCGGTTGTCGGCGAGCGCCAGCGCGAGCGTCTTGCCGAGCGCGGGCGCGACGCGAAACGCGCGCACGCGGTTGCGCACGACGTGAGCGACCAGCTCCTGGACCTCGTCGCGCGGCAAGGCCTCGAGCGTCTTGGCCAGGCCGCTCGCGAATTGTCGGGCGATTTGACGGGCGTGCTCGCGGTCGGCCAGCCACAGCGCGGCCCGCTCCGCCGGATGCACGCGGCGCAGATTTGCGCTGATCACGTCACGCGACAGGAAGTGCTTCTGGACGAATGTGCCGAGGATCTGCCCGATCCGTTCCTTGCGCGTGGCAACGATGGCGGTGTGCGGGATGGGAATGCCCAGCGGATGCTTGAAGAGTGCCGTCACCGCGAACCAGTCGGCCAGACCGCCCACGAGGGAGGCCTCGGCCGTCGCGCGGATATAGCCCAGCCACGGGTATTGCGGCTCGAACACCAGGGCCACGATGAAGATCAGCAGCGCGACGGCCAGCAGCCCGGTGGCGCGCCGCTTCATCGCGTCTAGCCGGGCCTGGCGCTCCGCGTCATCGGGGCGCGACCACTGTGGTGTGACCGCCATAGGACGCAAACTTAGGCCCCCACTTGGTTTCGGGGTACTCGCCATTTAGCTTGCTACGCTTATGTTTACGGCCCTTTCCGAGGAGCTGACGGGCGTACTGAACCGGCTCAGGGGCCGCGGGGTGCTCTCGGAAGGCGACGTGACCGACGCGCTGCGCGAGATCCGGCGCCACCTGCTCGAAGCGGACGTGAGCTTCGAGGTTACGCGGGGTTTCGTCGAGCGGGTTCGCGAACAGGCGATCGGCGCGCTCGAGGTCAAAGCGGTCAGTCCCGGCCAACAGGTCACCAAGCTCGTGCATGACGAGCTCGCGCGCATGCTGGGCGCGACCGAGCAGGATCTGGCGGCGAATGTCGCGGTGCGCCACGGTGTGCCGCTCGAGTTCGCCTCTGTAGGTCCAACGGTGGTATTGCTCGTGGGGTTGCAGGGCTCGGGCAAGACGACGACCGCGGCCAAGCTCGCGCGGCGCCTGAAGCTCGAGCAGAAGGCGCCGGCCCTCGTGGCGGCGGACGTGTACCGGCCCGCGGCGACCGAGCAACTCCAGCAGCTCGGGCAGCAAATCGGCGTTCCGGTTCTCGGGAACCGGGAAACGGGAAACGTCGTGAAGCTGGTGCAGGACGCGCTGCGGGAAGCTGAATCGGAACGCGCCCGCGCAGTAATCGTCGACACTGCGGGCCGGCTGCAGATCGACACCGAGATGATGGACGAGCTGCGCGCGGTGAAGGACGCGGTGAAACCGCGCGAGATTCTCCTCGTCGCCGACGGCATGACGGGGCAGGACGCGGTGAGGATCGCGAAGGGCTTCCACGACGGCGTCGGGCTGACCGGCGTGATCCTGACGAAGCTCGACGGCGACACCCGGGGCGGCGCGGCGCTCTCGATTCATGGCGTGACCGGCGTGCCGATCAAATACGTCGGCGTCGGGGAGAAGACGGATGCACTGGAGCCGTTCGATCCCGTGCGTATGGCGGGACGGATCCTGGGGCAGGGCGACGTGGTCGCGCTGGTCGAGAAGGCGGCGGCAAACGTCGATGCCGAAGCGGCGAAGCGACTCGAGCAGAAGGTCCGCTCCAAGAAGGGGATGGACCTGCAGGATTTCCTGGTCGCGCTGAAGCAGATGCAGAACATGGGTCCGCTCAAGCAGGTGCTCGGACTGCTGCCGGGGATCAACGCGAAGGCGCTGAAGGGTGTGTCGCTGGACGATAAACGTCTCAAGCACGTCGAGGCGATTGTGCTGTCCATGACTCCGGAGGAGCGCGCCGATCCCAGCGTGTTGAAAGGCAATCGCAAGTTGCGGATCGCGAAAGGGGCCGGACGGCCCGTGCAGGAAGTGAATCGCCTGCTGGAACAGTTCCAGCAGATGCGCAAGCTCAGCAAGTTCATGAAAAGGATGTAGGACGTTATGGCAACTCGTATTCGTCTCCGCAGGGTGGGCCGGAAGGGGCAGGCCTATTTCCGCATCGTGGTCGCAGATTCCGAGTCGCCCCGCGACGGGCGGTTCGTCGCCGCGATCGGCCATTACAACCCCAAGGCCAAACCGGCGGTGATCAACGTGAACGCCGAACAGGCGCGGGCCTGGCTCGAGAAGGGCGCGATGCCAACCGACACGGTGCGCTCGCTCCTCAAGAAGGCGGGCGTACTCGGCAAACGGCAGCCTCCGCCCGCCGCGTAGTCGGGCGGCTGCGCAAGCCGCACGGCCAGCAGGGGGAAGTGGCGGTCATTCCCCTCGTGGAGAATCCGGGGACGGTGTTCGTGCCGAAGGCGCGGCTGTACGTCCTGAACGAAGCACGCGATGTGCTGGCGGGTCCGCTGGTGGTGACACGCCGCCGCTCCTATCACCGCGGATGGCTGCTGGGGTTCGAAGGCGTCACGTCGCGCGCGGCCGTGGAACGCTGGCGCGATCAGCTCGTGGCGGTAGACGAGTAAGCGTTGTTGGGCATCAACGTGGTGACGCTGTTTCCCGAGTGGTTCACGGCTCCGCTCGGGTCGAGCATTCTGGGACGCGCCGCCACCGCCGGACTGGTTCGATATCGGGTCGTGCAGCTGCGCGACTACACGCACGACAAGCATCGCACGGTGGACGATACGCCGTACGGTGGCGGCGCGGGAATGGTGCTGAAGCCCGAGCCGTTTTTCGAGGCGGTCGAGGACCTGCGGGCCAAGCCACCGATCGTGTTGCTGTCGGCGCGCGGCAGGCCCTTCACGCACGACAGCGCGGTGCGCTATGCGGTCGGCAGCGAGTTGACGTTGCTGTGCGGTCATTACAAGGACGTCGACCAGCGTGTGGCCGATGGCCTGGGTGCCGAAGAAGTGTCGATCGGAGATTTTGTGTTATCGGGTGGCGAGCCCGCGGCGCTGTGCATCGTCGATGCCGTGGTGCGGCTCCTGCCCGGCGCGTTGGGAGATCATGAATCGGCATCGACCGATTCGCATTATGAAGGCCTCCTGGCGCCGCCGAGCTACACACGGCCGCCCAGCTATCGCGGGCTCGACGTCCCGGAAGTATTGTTGAGTGGCGACCACGACAAGATTGCGGCATGGCGGGCGGCGCAAGCCGAACGCCTGACGCGCGAACGGCGGCCTGATCTCTGGTCGCGACATGGAGAGTAGGTATGGAGAAGTTGAGAGCGGTCGAGCGCGAAGGCCTCAAGACGGATATCCCAGCCTTCGCTCCTGGCGATACGCTGCGCGTCATGGTACGCGTGCGCGAAGGTGAGAAAGAGCGGCTGCAGGCGTTCGAGGGCATTTGCATCGCCCGGCGCGGCGGCGGCGTGAACGAGACGTTCACGGTTCGGAAGATTTCGGCCGGCGTCGGCGTCGAGCGAATCTTTCCGCTGCATGCGCCGTCGATTGCCGAGATCGGGCTGCTGCGCAAAGGCCGGGTGCGGCGCGCCAAGCTGTACTTCCTCAGGCGGCTTGCAGGTAAGGCTGCACGGATTCGCGAGAAACGCGGGATCACCGTCCCGACCGCCGGCACCGCCGAACAAGAGCCGCCGCAGAGGTGAAGCACCGCCGCCCGT
>Ga0137376_10003106_pt1 | contig 10234 bp, 9 predicted proteins | sample SagtaG_23_FD_104814 | JGI IMG/M metagenome (GOLD analysis project Ga0137376, IMG submission 104814) | Vadose zone soil microbial communities from Sagehorn Ranch, Mendocino, California, USA - Sage2_L_20_16 metaG | ecosystem: Environmental > Terrestrial > Soil > Vadose zone | place: USA... | reverse complement strand
CCGCTTCAAGCGAGTCGGGCTGCCATACACCGAGGTCGTCTACGAAGACCTCGCCGACGACGACAGCGGCTTCGCGTCGCTGTTCGCGTTCCTCGGCGTCGAGCCCGCCCCGGTCTCGTCGTCGCTCCAGAAGCTGAACCCGACCTCGCACGAGGAGCTGATCGAGAACTACGGTGAGGTCCGCGACGCGCTCGCCGAGACCGAGTTCGCCGGCCTGCTCCGCTAGAAGCAAGGGCCTGTCCCTTGTTAGGGCCTGTCCCTTGTTAGGGCCTGGCCCTGGTTAGAGCTCGCGGTCGATCGTGTACAGCGGGCGCCCCTCGACGTCGCGCTGGATCCGGCCCAGGTACTCGCCGACGAGCGCCAGGATGAAGCCCTGCATGCCGAGGACGAAGATCACGCCCACGCCGCCGAACAGCGGGCCCGGGAAGTTCGACCTGCCGATCCAGAACACGACGCCGTAGATCCCGAGCGCGAGGGCCGCCGTCGTGCACAAGACACCGAGCGCGACCCCGATCCACTGGATCGGCTGTGGCCAGAAACCCGCGAGCACATGTAGCGCCAGCCGCGTCAGCCGGAGCGGCGAGTAGCGCGACTGGCCCGCCCGCGGCGCATGCGAGACGTCGACCTCCGTGACGCTCGCGCCGCCCGACAACACGAGCGCCTTCGTGAACTTCTGCTTCCCGATCGCCCCGAGCATCGGCTCGATCGCGCTCCGCCGATATGCGTTGAACGCACAGCCGAAGTCGGAGATGTCGACGCCCGTGAACTTCCGGAGCATCCCGTTGATCACGCGCGACGGAAGCGTCCGCCCCCAGGAGTCGCGCCGCGCGGTCCGGGTCCCGCTCGCAACGTCGGCGCCCTCCTCCACTGCCGCGATGAGCCGCGGCAGGTCCTCAGGCGCGTTCTGGAGGTCGCCGTCCATCGTCACCCAGATCTCGCCGCGCGAACGCACGAGGCCCGCATGCATCGCCGCGTGCTGGCCGAAGTTCCGCTTGAAGCGAACCGCCCGCACGCGCTCGTCCGCCTCGCGGAGCCGTTCGAGCTCGGCAAACGTGCCGTCCGTCGACCCGTCGTCGACGAAGATCAGCTCGAATGTGCGCGCGGCCTCGTCGAGCGTCGCGGCCGTCCGCGAGTAGAGCTCGCGCAGCCGCGGCCTCTCGTTGTAGACGGGAATCACGACCGAGATCGACGGCGACGGCGCGTCGGAATCCATGGCGTGCGGCGCCGGATAGGTCTCCTGGCCGATCGTGGCCATGACGGAAATCTAACCTTCGGCGGCTAAACTCCCTGCATGGCAGGCCTTACCGCCGCGGTCGAGGAGCTGACCGCCGATCGCGAGCACGGCGCCAGCTGGATGGCGCGCCGCACCGTCGAGACGCTGCTCGAGGTCAGCGAGCAGCCGTTCGAGACCTCCACCGAGCTGTTCGACGCGCTCATGGACGCAGGCCGACAGCTCGCCGAGAGCAGGCCCGGCGTGGGCGCGATCGCAGGCGCCGCGGGCCGGGTCCTCGCCGCCGCGAACGCCCACACGTTCCTCGAGCCCGACCAGCTCCGGCAGCTCGTCTCCGAGGAAGGGCAGTCGATCCTGCAAGGCCGCGAGCGGGCGGCTGTCTCGATCGCGATCCAGCTGGGCGACCAGCTGGCCGACAAGATCGTGATGACGCACTCCGCGTCCGCCACCGTGCACGAGGCGCTGCTCTACGCGTCGCCGAAACGGGCGATCTGCACCGTCTCCGAGCCGGTCGGCGAGGGACGAGCCTTCGCCGAGGAGCTGCGCACGCAGGGCCTCGACGTCGAGCTCATCGACGACGTTGACGGCGCCAAGGCGCTGGCCGATGCGGATCTCTTCCTGATCGGCGCCGACACCGTCTTCCACGACGGCACTCTCTGCAACAAGATCGGGACGACCGCGCTCGCCGAGGCCGCGCAGAATCAGGGCGTGCCGACGATCGTGGCCTGCGAGATCATCAAGCTGGCGCCGATCGACGTTGCCTTGGCCCCGGAGCAGAGCGAAGCCGAGCGCGCACTCTTCGAGATGACCCCGCCCGAGCTGCTGAGCGAGATCGTGACCGAGGAGGGCTCCGTCACTCCAGACGAGGTCGGCGCGCTCATCGACCGGACGCCGTTCCTCCGAGACGGCTACGCGCTGCTCCTCCCCGCGAACGCCGTCTAGCGACGTGCGAGCAGCCGCGCTGACCCTCGTGGCCCTGGCCGCAACCGGGTGCATGAGCCGGAGCGACTCGAACGACAGCGCCTCGAGCCCGACGGCCGACCTCCAGATCTCCGTCTCGATCCGCGGTTCGGAGGCGCCGACGAAGTCCTGGACGCTGCACTGTCCGCCGGGCGGCACGCTCCCCGACGCGGCCGACGCGTGCCGCAAGCTCGGTCAGATCGACGACCCGTTCGCCCCGGTTCCCGAGGGCACGGCCTGCACGCAGATCTACGGCGGCCCCGAGATCGCCGACGTCAGCGGCACATTCAAAGGACAGACCATCAACACCCAGTTCAGCCGCGGAGATGGCTGTGAGCTCGAGCGCTGGAAGCTCGTCGGCTTCCTCTTCCCCAACGTCAGCTGACGATACTTCCGGGCCGATGGCCCTCCGAGTCACGCACTGCCCGGTCAACCTGGCCGGGGTCGGGTGGACGAACGTGCAGGCGCTGCGCAAGCGCGGCGTCGACGCGCGGCTCGTCGTCTTCAACACGCAGCCGTTCCGCCCAGACCAGGCGGACTGGGACCTGAAGCGTCCCCGCACAGGCCTCCTGCGCCAGCAGCTCGTCCAGTGGCGCGCGTTCTCGAAGCTCCTCCCGCAGACCGACATCTTCCACTTCTACTTCGGGCTCACGCTCGTCCCGAAGAGCGTCCAGTTCCCGATCCTCAGGGCGACGCGCCGGAAGTCGCTCTTCCACTTCCTCGGCGCCGACATCCGCGAGCGCCCGAAGGAGCAGCTCATGTATGGCCTGAAGGCCGACGCGCGCGTCGTGGGTTCGTTCGCGGCGCTGCGGTTCATCCCCTACGACGCGGAAGTGCTGCCGCCCGGGATCGACCTCGCCGCCTACGACCCCGTGCCCGCAATCGAGCGTGAGCGTGTCCGAATCGTCCACGCGCCGTCGAACAAGGACAAGAAAGGCACTGAGCACGTGATCGAGGCCTGCAAGCAGCTCCCGGTCGACCTCGACGTCGTCCACGGCGTCCGGAACGAGGAGGCGCTCGAGCGCTACAAGCAGGCGGACATCGTCGTCGACCAGGTGCTGCGCGACTGGCACGGCATATTCACGATCGAGGGCATGGCGCTCGGGAAGCCGGTCGTCACCTCGCTCGACGAGGACGCGGTGCGGCAAACCGAGGAGGCGTTCGGCTTGAAGGTGCCGATCGTGCGGACGACGAAGGACGACCTCGTGGACGTGCTGCGGCCGCTCGTGGAGTCGTTCGAGGAGCGCAAGCGCCTGGGCGAGGCGGGCCGGGCCTACGTCGAGGAAGTGCACGACATCGAGCGGATGACCGACCGCCTGCTCGACCTCTACGGTCGCCTGTAGATGGGCCTCGTCCAGGAGATCAAGCGGCTCGGGAAGCATTCCGCGATCTACGGCGTCGGCGGCCTGATCCAGCGGATCGTCGCCGTCCTCCTGCTCCCGCTCTACACGCGCTTCCTCAATCCGTCCGACTACGGGGCGATCGAGGCGCTCGTCGCGCTGTCCGCGGTCATCTTCGCGCTCCTCCGAGCCGGGATCCAGAGCTCGTTCTTCCGCTTCTACTTCCACGCGGAGACCGACAGCGAGCGGTTGACGGTCGTCCGCACCTCCTTCTGGTTCACGATGGGCGCGGCGACGATCGCGCTCGCAGGAGGAGAGCTGTTCGCCCCGCAGATCTCGCATTTCCTCTACGGCTCGCACGAGCACGTCAACCTGGTTCGCGCTGCCTTCGTAGGCCTCTGGGCCTCCATGAACTACGACCAGCTGACGGCGCTCTTCCGGGTCGAGGAGCGATCCGTGAGCTACGCGACGGCCAGCCTCGCGAACGTCGTGATCACGATCGGCATCACGATCTTGCTCGTCGTCGCCCTCGACCAGGGGCCGCTCGGAGTTCTCGTCGGAAACTTCAGCGGGACGCTTGCCGTGTACGCGGTGCTCCTCGCCTACCGGCGGACGCAACTCGGTTTCGAGTTCAACACCGGCGTCTTCCGCAAGATGACCGAGTGGGGCATGCCGCTCGTGCCCTCGGTGATCGCGCTCAACGCGATCGATTTCGCCGACCGGTTCCTCCTCGTCCGGATCAAGGGCCAGCACGAGCTCGGGCTGTACGCGATCGGGATGCGGATCTCGGCAGGGCTCCTCTTCGTCCTCGCCGCGTTCCGCACCGCGTGGCCGGCGTTCGCCTACTCGATCCGCGAGGACAACGAGGAGCGGCGCACCTACGGATTCGTGCTCACCTACGTCACGTTCTTCTCGTCCTGGGCCGCGCTCGCTCTGGGCCTCGCCGCCCCGTGGATCGTGCGCCTGCTCACGACCCCGGACTTCTACGGCGGCGCGCGCGTGGTGCCGATCCTCTCCTTCGCGTTCGTCGTCTTCGGCGCCTACGTCGTCGTCGTGACCTCGATCGGGCGCGTCGGCCGCCGCGGGTCGAACTGGATCATCACCGGGATCGCGGCGGTGATCGGCGTCCTGCTCAACCTTGCGCTGATCCCGCCGTTCGGGATGACCGGCGCCGCGGTCTCGATGCTCCTCTCCTACTTCGCGATCTTTCTCGGCATGACCTGGAAGGCGCAGCGCGTGTTCCACGTGCATTACCAGTGGCGCCGCCTGGCGACCGCTGCGGGAACCGCGGCCGGGCTGACGGTGATCGGGAAGCTCGTCGACGGCGGGCTGCCCCTGGCGATCGCGCTCACGGCCATCTACCCGCTCGTGCTCAGGCTAACCGGCTTCTACCTGCCCGAGGAGCGCGCCCGGATCGGCGCCTTCGGCAGGCGGTTGCTTCCCGGTCGCGTTTAATCCGCCGGTGGACTCGGGAGAACTGGCTGCGGTACTCGGCGCTGCAGGCGCCGCTCTGATCCTTCTCGGGCGCGGCCGGCTCATGCTCCTTGGCGGGCTCGCGCTGCTCGCCGTCGCCGAGCTGGGCCTCGTCCACGACCTCTCCGGGAACCGGATCTCGCCGAAGCTCGCCGCGCTCGGAGTCGCCTCACTCGTGCCGCTGGCGATCGGCGCGTGGATCTTCGTCCGCTGGCCGACGCTCGTGACGCCGCTCGTCGCGCTCGCCGCCCCGTTCCGGCCGCCGCTCTCCTTCGGCAGCGAGCATCGGTACTACGTCGGAGTCGCGAGCTCGGGGCAGCTCGGTCGACTGCTGCCGCTCTACGGCGTCCTCGGCGCGACGGCGCTCGCCCTCGGCTGGCACGCGTTACGCGGCCGAGTGAACCGCCCGGTGCCGTTGATCGTCTCGATCCCCGCGGCCGTTTTCATCGCCGTCGCCGGCCTCTCGCTGCTCTGGACCGAGGACCTCGTCTCCGGCGAGAATGTGATCGCCTACTTCCTGCTCCCGTTCGCGGTACTCGTCGTCGTCGTCGCGCACGCGCCGTTCCCGCCCTGGCTGCCGAGGGCGCTCGCGGTTATCGCGGTCGGGCTCGCGACGCTGTTCGCCGTCGTCGGGATCATTCAGGCGGCGACGCACAAGCTCTGGTTCTTCTCGCCCGCGGTCGAGGTCGGCAACGCGTACAGCTCGTTCTTCCGCGTGACGTCGCTCTTCCGCGACCCGAGCCTCTACGGGAGACACGTGGTGATCGGGATCGTCGTGCTGCTCGTGTGCGTGCTGTACCGGAAGGTGAACCCATTCCTCGCCGCGGGGCTGATCGCCCTTCTCTTCGTGGGGCTCTGGTTCTCGTACTCGCAGTCGAGCATGGCGGCGCTGTTCGTGGTCACGCTCGCCCTCGCCGCGGTTGCCGGGGGACGGAGCCTCAAGCTGGTCGCGGCTCTCACCGCGGTGGTCGTCCTCGTCGGCGCTGCCGGGATCCTCGCAACCTCGGTGCGCGATCACTCCGCGCGTCGCTTCACGAGCGACCGCTCGCGGCGCGTCGAGCTGACGTGGAAGGTGTTCCGGGCGCATCCGGTCGTCGGCGTCGGCCTCGGCAGCCAGCCCGTCGCAAGCCAGGCCCGCTCGAAGCAGGGCGGGTCACCCACGCGCTTCGTCTCGCACACGACCCCGCTCACGGTCGCGGCCGAGCTCGGCGTGATCGGTCTCGCCGCCTATCTCGCGCTGCTCGGAGGCTCGGCGGTCCTGATCGAGCAGGTGCGCCGCCGCGCGCCGCCCCTCGGCCTCGGGCTCGGCGCCGTGTTCCTGGCCTTATTCGTCCACTCGCTCGCGTACAGCGGGTTCTTCGAGGATCCCGTCACGTGGCTCGCGATCGCGGTCGCTGCCTCGTACATGCTGTCGCGGAACGCGGCCATACTCGACCCGTGAGCCGATTTGGTCCCTGGGCGCTGCTCGCAACGCTCGGCGTGCTCGTCGCGATCACGATCCCGGAGCTCGGCGCCGATCCGTGGCCGTTCATGCCGGCCGCGGTCCACCCGCGCGGCCTCCTCGGCCCGCTCGTCCGCGTTGCCGACCGCGAGTGGGACCTCGGCATCCTGCGCTCGACGGCGGTCCTGGCCGGACTGCTCGTCGCGCTCGCCGCCGCAGCGACGTGGCGCACACGCTCCTGGCCGCGCTGGTTCGCAATCGCGCTCCCGATCGTCGTCTGCGGGATGCTGCTCGTGCCCGCGGTGCTCCTCCAGGTCGGCCTTCGCGATGCAACCGAGCCCTGGTACTTCACGAACGACTCGACGTACCAGATCGAGATCGCCGGCGACCTCGTCCGGCACGGACACACCCCGTACGGCCACGACTACGGGAACTCGGGGCTCGAGCGCTTCTACCCGGCTGCGAAGGACGAAGAAGCGGCGTTCGACCGCACGGCGAGACACCACTTCGCCTACTTCCCGGGCACAGCACTCACCGCCGCCGCGTGGCGTGTGCTCCCGCGCCCCTGGGACGACTACCGCATCTTCGTGCTCCTCGCGACGCTCGCGCTCTTACCGGCGGCGCTCGTCTTCCCCGGAGCCCTGTACATGCGCCTGGCCGTCGGTTCCGGCCTGGCCGCGAATCCGATCCTGCTCAAGGGCGCGTGGTTCGGCACTGCCGACGCTCCCGCGCTGCTCGCGCTCGTCCTCGCCTTCGGGCTCCTCGCGCGCGGCCGGCTCGTGTGGGCGGCCGCGAGCCTCGGCGCCGCGCTCGCGCTCAAGCAGTTCGCGCTCGTGGCCGTCCCATTCTTCGCCGTGATGCTGCTGACAAAGCACACGTCACGCGCGACGCTCTACCGCGCCGGCGCCGCCTTCGGCGGTGTCTTCCTGGCGACCGTGATCCCGTTCCTCATCGCCGACCCCGGCGCGCTGTGGCGCGACACGGTCTCCTACGGTGCAGGGACGTACCGCATCGTCGGTTACGGCCTCGCCGCCCTGCTCCTCAACCTCGGGGCGATCGACGACCGGTTCGGGAACTACCCCTTCGTCTGGCTCGCGCTCGTCTTCTGGCTCCCGCTGACCGCGTGGCTCCTCTGGGCCCAGCGACGCGCCGGGACTCTCTGGGCGGGCGCTATTGGTTTTTCCGTTTCGATGTTCGTCCTGCTCTTTTTGAGCCGTGTGTTCCAGAGCTCGTACCTCGCCTGGCCTTTGACAGGCATCGGGCTCGCGCTCTTGCTCGCTTCAGGTGAGCGCACTTCTCCGCCGCATGCAGCCGCCGGAGCTGCTCCCAGCGCAGCCGCGGAATGAGCGCGTACACCTTGTTCCGGCCCGAGATGTAGATCCGCCTGCCGTCCGCGACGAGGGCCGAGTACTTGCCGTCGGGAAAATGCCAGACCGGGTCGCCGTTGCGCGCGTTCAACCCCCAGGTTCCGCGCGGACCGATCTTCACGCGCCGCAGCCCGCCCGCGCCGCAGCGACCGCACGTGGAGAAGTAGACGATGCCGGCCAGGACCGTCGGCGCACCGGTGATCGAGGACGGCGCGTCGTATCTCCAGCGCACGTTGCCCGTCCGGGCATCGAGCGCGACGAAATTGCCGTCCCAGGTCCCCACGAAGACCGTGTTCCGCCAGACGGCCGCAGCCGTGTACACGTACGTCCCGACCTGCCGCGCCCAGAGTAGATGGCCGCTGCTCGCCCCGAAGGCGTACACCGTGCCGTCGGAGTTGCCGATGAAGACCCGCCCGTACGCGACAGTGGGCGTGGCGTAGAAGTACTCGCGCCTGCCGAAGCGAGAGAACGACGTCGCGTGCCACCGCTCGCGGCCGGTCTTCCGGTTCACGCCGTAGACGCTCCCGCTCGAGGTCGCGACGATCACGAGGTTCCCCGCGCTCGCCGGAGCGGCGACGATCTGATCGTCGGCGTTGAACGTCCACTGGAGGAGCGGCCGGCGCTTGCCACGGATCCGGTACGCGTAGAGGTGCCGGTCCCAGGAGCCGAAGTAGAGCATCTTCCCGACCAGGAGCGGCGACGACTCCACGGAGCCCGCGCGCACACGCCAGAGCTGCCGGCCGTTGTTCGCGTTCCAGGCAATCACGAACCCCTCTGCGCCCGCCGCGTGCTTCCGGCACGGGAGCTCGTGCATGTACGCCTGGTAGACGATCCCATCGGCGATCGTGGGCGAGGCGGCCGAGCAGTTCGGGAAGTGCTTCGTCCAGACGATCTTCCCGGTGCGTGCGTTGATGGCGTAGAACCGCCCCTTCTGCTGGGCGACGTAGACCTTGCGGTAGGCAACCGAGGGCGGGAACTCGATGTCAGCATGGGCTTTCAGCTTCCAGAGCCCGTGGTACGGCGGCCTCAGGTTGCGCCAGCCGGGTGCCAGGTGTGTGCGCTGGGTGTCGTAGCCGTAGGTCGGCCACTGCACCTGGGTGAGCTCGACGCTCGGCTTCTCGGACGGCTTCGACTTCTTCGGCTGCTTGCGAAGCGTGTTCGAGAACTCTTCCGTCGGAGAGCCGACGACCGTCCGCGGCTGCTTCTCGTGCCAGGCCCAGCCGCCGAGGACCGCCCCCATCCCGAGCGCGAGCACCGAGGCTCCGAGCAGGGGCCACTGGAACACGCCGATGCGAGCCCGCGTCAGCCCGTAGGCAAGCGCCAGCACCGCGCCTGCGGCGAGTAGCAATTCGGCGGAGTCGGTGACCGCGCGTTCGAGCGATGCGGCGAGCGGCAAGATCCGGGGCAGGTTAGCGGCGCTACTGGCGGACGACGACGGTTGCCCGCGCGCGGTGGCCGTTTGCGGTCACGGTCAGCGTGTACCGGCCCGGCTTCGAGGGCACTGGAAGCCTGATTCGCGGCGGCTTCGCGTTCCCGCGCGTTCGGCCGAGGCGCCAGCCGACGGTCTTGGCGTCGGTCGAGACCCGGACGCGCAGGATCCGGCCGCGCGGCGTGAACTTGTGTTTGAAGAGGTCGATGTAACGGAGCCGAACCGTGAACGCTCGCGTCGAGCCTGCCATATTGCCGGCTAGATCCTGCGCCGCGAGTGCGAGCCGGTAGTCCCCGGGCTTCTTGCGGCGGCCGTACCACTGGATGGCGTTGACTGGCTTCTTGCGGAAGCTCGTCGCGACCCTCTTGCCGTCGACGTAGAGGATCGCGTAGGCAGGTTCGCTGAACGCGTAGTGAACGTTGACCTGGTCGGCTCTGTGATCGCCATCCGGTGAGAAGAGGCGATGCTTGATCTTCACATCCTCGATCGTAGGCGGCGTCGAGTCGACCCGGATCGTGCTTGGGAACTCGATCGTCCGGTCCTCGTCCTTCAGCTGCAACTGGACGTCGTACACGCCGTCCGGGACGATCTGCCCTGCGTCGTTCCGGCCGTCCCACGCGAACTGGTGGAACGCCTGACCGAAGACCCCCGAGCCGAGCCCGTGGCGCACGATCGTCCCCTGGTCGTCGACGATGTCGAGCCGGATGTTCTCCTCGCGCCTCAGTCGAAAGCCGATCCTCGCCTCGCTCTTCTTCGGCGAGAACAGCGCCGGGATCCGCGTTCCGAGGACCGGGCTGTCCTCGAGCTTGAGCCGCTCGGTGACCGCGAATGCAGTCGCCGTCGCCGCAAGCAATCCGGCGACGATCAAAGTAGGAGCGAGCTTCTTCACCGCGCATCGATCTTAGAGTTCCGGCCATGGCCAAGCTCCTGCTCAGCTTCGACTTCGAGGATTGGCACCAGCTCGTCCACCGCGGCCTCGGCCACGCGGACTGG
>Ga0137376_10003104_pt1 | contig 10237 bp, 9 predicted proteins | sample SagtaG_23_FD_104814 | JGI IMG/M metagenome (GOLD analysis project Ga0137376, IMG submission 104814) | Vadose zone soil microbial communities from Sagehorn Ranch, Mendocino, California, USA - Sage2_L_20_16 metaG | ecosystem: Environmental > Terrestrial > Soil > Vadose zone | place: USA... | reverse complement strand
TTCTTGCCGGTTGTACTCGCCATGATTGAAAGTTCCTAACAAAGAATACCGTCGCTGCGCATATTCAATATATTTCCGCTCCACATCATATCCCACATAGGTCGAATGAGGCACGAAGGCCGCAACATAGCCGGGGCCGCAACCTATGTCCAGGATTCTTGCGCCTTGGGGAATGTTTAAATATTGCTCGATGCAAAGTCTTCGGGTGCGAACGCCACCCACAGCCGTCTCGAAAAGCATATATAATCTCGGATTTTCTAATAATTTTTTGAACATAGCGATGAATTCATCCTTTTTGCGGTAATTATATTCGATATTTCTAATCAGGCTCCGAGCTCGCTCATGATCACTTTATCGTTGCCCGAAATTTCGGGACAAATCGATGATACGAATGCGGACGTCCTTCCCTTGTAGCGCAAGAGCGAAGTCGATTGAACTTTAGTTTGATCATATTATCTTAAGTAGCTGGGGGTGGAATGGCAGCGAAGCTTAAGGCCTATGCTCATCTGGCGATTGCGCACGTTCTGTTCATTGACATGGTAGGTTGCTCGAAGTTGCTGGTCAACGAGCGGCGAGAAGTGGTCGATGAACTCACGCGTGTATTTCGCAAGACGGCACAGTTCGTAAAAGTGAAGCGGCGGGCGAACTTATTCGAATCCCCGTGGGCGACGGGATGGGGCAGGTGTTCTTCCAGACGCCGGAAGTACCGGTGCAATGTGCGATGGAAATTGCGCGCCGTTGAAGAATCATCCGCGAATCCGTGTGCGCATGGGTGTCTATAGCGGGCGGGTCGATCAGGTCCGCAACGTTAACGACTAGCTACAGTTCAAGTGTTTGAAGTGCGGATATCAAAAATGATGCGAACTTTGTAGGGGCGTGGAATGTGGCAACAAGGGAAGTGATCGATAAATGAGTAAAATAAATAAAAAATACTTTGAGACAAATGATATAACTATCTGGTGGAATCCAGACCACGGTAAATTTTCCGAGTATTTAGATGGTAATAAGAAGATAAAGGCGTTTCACGATAAGATCCTGAAGGATTTCCTGGAGAATGTGGACTTTAAAGGAAAGTCTGTGTTGGATTGCGGCGTCGGGAAGGGTAGGTTCGCAGTTAATATGATGATAAATGGCGCGGCTGGGGTGACCGGGCTTGATATCAATGAAAGAATGCTGGAGATCACTAAACAACGGTGTCCTTCGGTGGATACTGTACTTGGAGATATTGAGAATATCGAGTTTCCATGCAGGTGGTTTGATGTGGTTAGCTGTATGGAGACGTTGATACACGTGCCTGATAAAGAAAAGGCTGTTTGTGAGATGGCAAGGGTCGTAAAGAAGGACGGCTGCGTAGTAATAAATGTACAGTCTGGATATTCTTATCTGGCGTATCTGGAGTTTTATAGTGTGAGTGAATTGGTTAGTGGAGCGGTAAGGCTTGTAAAGATGAGATTATGCGGGAAAAAGGAGCACACGAAGTTAATTACGAAAAAGCATATTGAGACGTTATTGTCTTGCGCCGGGCTAAGAGTTGAGAAAGAGATTCGGTACGGGAAATGGTTTACGATACTGACTACCTATATTTGTAGGAAAGTATGAACAAAGTGGCGGGGCTACGTTGATTTTCTTAATAAACGATGCTGTGTCTTGGGCGATATTGTTCATGTTTATTTTGCTGCTTATTGGATTTCGCCACGGGCGATCTGTTCCCCTATCGTGAGCTGCCGAACTACCTAGGCTGAGGCGGAAAAACTGGATCACAGTTTTTCAGGCGCTAAAGGTTTCGATCGTTATTCCCTCTTACAACGACACAGCACAATCGAAAAGGTTGTGCAGGCTGTTGACACATGAACGGACCGCGGCGCGAATTTCTCAGGCGAAATCTGCCACAACTGGATCACCGTTAGACTGCCGTAGCGTGCATCGTCACGGTGTCGCATCGCCAGTGGCAGGCATCTGTACAGGAATCTTCTCATCAAAGAGAAGTCCATCCGCGCTGCGCACTGCGTACTGTAACTGGGGGTTGTAATCCCGTATGTAACCAACAAAGTCAGTTGTGTTAAACTTACCTTAGTGAAAGATATAATTAACAAGCGGACTCACCTCCTGTCCATCTACGCAGGGATACCATAGAGATGGACCGGGATAATTGCTTTGGTGCGCTCAGTGATAGCAGCTTCAAGCCTGGCGGGGCACATGGTCCGACGTACCGGGTCGATATCTACAAAGACTGGCTTTGCGCCGACATAGCTGATCGCCCAAGCAGTTGCTATGAAACTCATCGCGACGGCGATAACTTCATCCCCTAGCCCGATATCGAGCCAGCGTCGCGCGAGATGCAGCGCGCTCGTCCCGCTGTTCAAACCCACGCAATGAGCCACTCCGCAATACTCTGCAAATTTTTCCTCAAATTCTCCGGTCGCGGGTCCTTGAGTAAATTTTGCCGACTCACAAATTCGTTCTAATGCGCTCAATGCTTCTGGACGGATATCATTGTATTGAGCTGTGAGATCCAGGTCCGGGATGCGCCCCATATGGTCTGTGAGGTATGACGCCTCCTTCAGGTCGGCAGATTTTTTATCGATTAATGAAGCCACAACAAGCGATATCGCATCCAGCTGCGACGTTCACGCTTCGACAACGGTACGTTAGAGACCTCTCGCGCGGTTATCGCCAACTAATCTCAAACAATCCCTAAGCGACGCAAGAATGTTACGTAAGGTTGCCCCCTTCGCCTTTCCATGAGTGCGCGGTAAAAAATTGATTGGAACGAACTCAACGCGATAACCGCGTTTATGTGCTCGAATGATCCTTTCCGCTTCGGCAAACGGACTTCGGGAGATCACATTACAGGTAAAGACCTCCCGCGCGCCGAGTTTGACACTGCCAGCATCGCGCGTGGCAACGCCAAAGAGCATTTTAGGAAGCAGATTCAATGCCTGCGATACAATCCTGCGACGCAGGCTGTAAATTGCTCTCTTGTTTTGCCGAACCCCGACGACCAAATTAGCTCCTGCTTGCAGCGGCGGGAACATTTTTAGCAGGTTGCTGGCCGGCCACTGCCGATCTGATCCTGTAGAATAAATATGCGTCCCCCGCGCGTTGAGATATAGATCGGTTTGAGATTGATAGATTCCTTTGTTTTCCGCGTGCCGGACCAGCCGGATCTTGTTCGTTTGTTGTGAAAGCTGTTCGATAACAGCAGCGGTACTGTCCTGGCTACCATCGTCGAGACAAACAATTTCCCAATCATCCAGCGAGTCTGCCAACTTTGTCACCGCCTCGACGTGTTCTCTTATTACTGCTTCGATGTCAGGCTGCTCATTGTAAGCAGGCATCACGATGGAAAGAAATATTGGAGGTTTCATTAAGCCGTTGCTTTGCTGGCCAGTTCTCGCGCCGGATTGCCTGCCACTACAGCTCCATCTTGTACGCTGCGCGTCACGACGCTACCGGCGCCTACAATAGCACGCGCGCCTATAACCACTCCGCCAAGAATCGTGGCGTTGCTACCGATGCTGGCCCCCCGCCGCACCAGCGTTGGCTGGACTTTCCAATGGGCTTCGGTTTGTGGCGCGCCATCCGCGGTCGTAGCCCGGGGATACTTATCGTTGATGAACTTGACTCCGTGCCCAATGAATACTTCGTCTTCGATTGTTACACCTTCGCAGATGAAAGTGTGGCTAGAAATCTTGCACCGTTTTCCGATCGACGCCCCCTTCTGCACTTCCACAAATGTGCCGAGCCGGGTGTCGTCGCCGATCGCGCATCCGTACAGGTTGACGAAGCTGTGAATGGTCACGTTTCGTCCAAGCCGCACATCCGGCGCGACAACGCAGAATTGACCTTTGATTGCCACTTGTTCTCCCGAGCGCAGTATAAGCTCCAGTTCTCTAGATTGCGACCGGGTGACCCCCATTTGCAATTGAAGCGCTCGCAGCCTCGAGGATCTTTACCACCCGCAAGCCGCTCTGACCGTCTGAATTGGGACGTTTACCCGTGCGGACGCAATTCACGAAGTGTTCGCATTCGACCGACAATGCTTCACGCACATCGAGCTTGGGCGACCAGACGTCGCCCATGCGGTAATCTACCAGCGCCTTATAAATTCCGTCCTGCGATCCAATCTGGATGCCGCGATCGTAAACGCGAACCTTTTCGCTCGGCTCCATGTCATCATAAACAAGCATTCGACGACTGCCGCCGATCAAGTTTTGCCGCACTTTTACCGGGGACAGCCAGTTAACATGGAAATGGGCGATAAGGTTATTCGCAAAGTATAATGTGAGGTAAGCTACATCCAGCAGCCCGCGTCCCGTGTGATCGGCTCCTACTGCGGAAACGGACTGTGGCTTGTCTGGGATGAGATACGTCAAGATAGACACATCGTGGGGCGCCAAGTCCCAGATAACATCAATGTCATTCTGGAATAGCCCAAGGTTAACCCGTACGGAATCGAAGTAGTAGAGCTCCCCCATCTCACCGGCATCAATTATTTCCTTTATTCGGCGGACGGCTCCAGTGTAAACGAACGTGTGGTCCACCATCAGAACGAGATCCTTTGTTTCTGCTAGTTTGATAAGCTCTTCGGCCTCTTCGACCGTGCGAGTCATAGGCTTCTCTACCAGTATGTGCTTGTTAGCTTCCAGCGCCCGCTTTGCCAGTGCATGATGAGTAAAGACCGGTGTAGCCAGAACGACTGCGTCTATCGCGGAATCGCTTAAGATTTCGTCGGCCTCCGCAGAGACTGCAACGCTCGGGTAGCGTTTACTCGCAGCAGCCCGCCGCTCGGGGCGCAAATCGACACATCGCTTGACTTCCACCCCATCCGTCTCGTGTAAGTTGCGAAGCAGATTAGGGCCCCAATAACCATAACCGATAAGACCCACTTTCATTTGCGCGTTACCCATTTTACACAGCAGTCGTGACAAACTCTAACATGTCCTCACCATGCCCGCGATCCGAATCAAGTTAATTTGCTCAAGAGCGACCTAATTAAAAATTAAAAATGAACTGAGAACGAGAAGCACGTTCACCCCAATTCAGCGATATGCTCATAGTCGGTACAAAAAGCTCCCTGGACCGTCCAGACAAAAGTCCCCTGATGGCTTTCAATTAACGCCGTCTCCCGAAGCGGAGAATATTCAGTTTCGATCATAGCATGGTCAATTTCGCGACAGGGATCTGCACAGGAATCTTCTCATCCGATAGAACTCCATCTGCGCTGCGGACCACATACTTTAACTCTGGATTGTAATCCCGTATATAACCAACAAAGCCAGTCGTGTTAAGCTTCCCGCGGTAAAAAATGCGATTAATAAACGGGCTTACCGGCCAAGCGCGCGCCACCCCGCGGATGACTCCCGCTGGATCGACAATCACCCATGTCTTAGGAGTTAGGTGTCCCTTCTTAATTTGCTGACCGAAGATCCAAGAGACAGGGGTAATTGCCCATCGGATGATCGGGTTTACGCGTCGCTTCTCTATTGCCTGACCGACGACTCGGGCCGCCGGAGCCCCGTTATCACATTGAAGCAAAGCGTCAACGCTACACTGCCCCGTGAGCTTTTCCGGCTTATGCTTTCCCCCAAACAACGTTGTTTCATTAAGTCCGATCCAGTCTTGTAAGCCATCGGCAAACATATCCAGGCGGTCTGAGCGCAGAAGCGGCACCAACGCGTCGATCTGCTCTAGCTCGGCCAGAAAGCTCAGCTGTTTAACGTCGCGGACTCCGTCAATCAAACTCGTGGCAGCAACTTCGCAGTTGACGCGCACAAACCTGTCGGCCACTGCCGAGGAAAAATGACTAGGCCACGCGAGGATGGGAATCGCCAAGACGATAACAAAGATTGGCCAGCGTAAATAGCGCGTCTTTGCGCCGCGCTCGAGCATGAGGAGTAGGAAGCCGCCCCAGAAGAGCGTGCTCCAGAAAAAGTACCGCGGCGCGTTCGCCTCTGAAGGTATGTCGCGCAAAGACGGCGCGCGGCCGATAATTATAATGATCATCGCAAATAAAGCGAACGTTATTAGCGCAAAGCCTGTAAACTTCAGACAGTTCTGGCCGATGTTGCGCTTAATTACTGAGCTCGCTACTGCTACAATTGCCAGTACCAAGCCCGCCACGCCGATCCACAGTGGAATCCAAGACTCAGCTATTAGAGAAGGCGACTGCTGGGAAACCCAACCTGCGATTACATATGCGACGGGAGATCCTATTAGCCGACACAGCCAGCTCAGCATGCTAACTGGCGCTGCCGCAGCTGCCTCCACCAGTTGGCGAACCGAATAAAATGTCTGATCAGGTGGCAATGGTAACATATACATGAGAATCACTGCTATGATTGAATAGATTAAGAGCACGACGAGTGAGCGAGTGCCCAGCCGCGCGGCCCATGCCAGCAATAACAGCGCAGGCCAGACTGCCAGGCCCGTTCCATAGCTAAGAGAAGCTACAAACCCGCCAATTAGTACGGCCACGGCCGCCCCCCAAAAATGCGGCGAGTCGGAGCGCAATTTCGGTAGCCACAGAAAAGCCACTGCGAGTGGGCAGAGAACGAGATAACTAAAACAATTAAAAAAACCGATGGCCGTAGTAGTGTCACGACCCAGCCAAAAATTGCTCATCACAACAATGAGCGCAGCCACCATGCGACTGGTGGTCCCGACTGCTTTGTCACGCCATATTAGCACCAGCAGGATCAGTGTGGTCGCGATCGTTAGGACAATTCCAAGCAGGATAAACGGCGCTTGTTTGCCGTGGAAGAAGTGGAGATCAATAATGCCCAAAAGATTCGGGAAAAAGCAGGGATGGTCGTTCCATCTGGGCAATGCAAACCTCAACCAGGAAAGCGTCAGGCAGCGTTGAAAAATGCGCCATAAATCCGAATAGATGACTGAGACTGACCCAAAGTACAAGTAACCGAGCCCCGAGATGGAATAAAAGAGAATCGCAACAGCGATCCAAACCTCAGCGACGAGATTCGCCGCGCGCGATAAGTCACACTTCACAGGCAGAATATCGAGCAGTTCCGTCCATTACGATAGCACTTGAAACAGACTTGGATGACTGCTGTCCCATTTCGCTGGATCTGCTTAACAACCGAGATCGCTGAACTTCAGGACTGTGTCGACTACATAGCCAATGGCCGCCGCGTCAAGATGTGGGCCGATTGGTAAACTGAGAGTTTTTTCCGCCAGTTCCTCTGTGACAGGAAAATCGCCACGTTTAAAGCCTGCGTCGGCGTACGCTTGGGAAAGGTGTGGCGGCAGGGGATAATGAATGAGGGTGCCAATTCCGGCTTCGTTCAATTGCTGCTGCAATCTATTGCGCTGCGGGTGGTGGATGACAAACAAATGCCAGACTGGGTCTGCGCCTGCTGCGATTCCGGGCAACTGCAAATCAGCCATATCAAATAATCCGTCCAAATATTGCCGTGCAATAGCTCGCCGGCGGTCGTTCCATTCGTCCAGCCACTTTAGTTTAACCCGAAGAAACGCGGCCTGCAAGGCATCAAGCCGCGAATTAATGCCCTTAACTTCGTTGTAATACTTTTTGCGTGATCCATAGTTTCTGAGAACGCGAACTCGATCGGCGAGTTCATCGTCATTGGTAACAACTGCGCCGCCGTCTCCAAACGCACCCAGGTTCTTGCTCGGGTAGAAACTAAACCCGGCTGCGTCGCCCAAGGCACCCGTACGATTGCCTTTGTAGATAGCACCGTGGGCTTGGGCGGCATCTTCTATCACCCGCAGTCCATGCCGATGCCCGAGCTCGACGATCTGCTGCATCTCTGCCGGCTGACCGTACAGATGCACTGCTATTACCGCTCGACTCTTCGACGTGAGAGCGGATTCAATGAGTTCCGGATCAATGTTGCCAGTTATGATATTCGGTTCGACTGGAACTGGCCTTGCGCCAACATAGGAGACCGCAAGCCATGTGGCAATGTAAGTATTTGCAGGAACGATAACTTCATCGCCAGGCCCGACGCCGTATCCGCGCAGAATCAAGATCAGCGCGTCCAAACCGTTTCCCACCCCGATGCAATGTTTAGCATTGCAGTACCGGGCGAAAGCACCTTCGAACGCTTCTACCTCCTCTCCCAGAATAAACCAGCCCGACTGCATTACCCGTTGAAAAGCCGCATCCAATTCAGGCTGCAGTTCTCGATAGGCTGCGTGAAGATCGAGAAATGGGACAATCATTTGCTCAGGCTTGTCTTCGCCAACGACCGAATTCCACCGTATGATTTTCTCGCAGCGGCCAGTAAGGCTACGCCAATTGGGAGCGAAGTTCTTCTTAGCAGGCTGAGCTCGAGCGCCAGAATTTGCCGAAACAAGCGAGGTGTTAATGAGTTCGCGGCAGAATCAAAATCACGGCCCGTTACCGATCCGCCCAGTGTGCGAGCGAGCACTGCCAGCGGGAAGAGTAGGGTGGTCCGCTGCGGGCGCAAGAGCGAGGCCGAACGCAACGTCGGGTGATCAATCATTTACAAAGCTGAGTTCGAAATCGGTTGCAGCGCCTCAGCTTCGCTCCGAATGCGCTGATAAAACTCGTTTACAGAGTGCAGCTGCGCAAAACAGCGTCGTAATAATGGACAGTTTGATGCGCGAAGAATGGTATAGTACCGCCGGCTCTGCAAGCGACGGTAGTCATCTCGATAATATGCCGGCAGACACCCTCACGAAACAACGGCTCGATGATGCTGGCCGGCGGTCACATGGAGGGCGGCGGTACCGATACGCCGGTTAATTCCACCTGCGTTCAATATTGCGCGTGACGAAATGTCATGAGCTTCGAGGGCCGTGGGTGATATTTTTCTGCGAGCTTGCTGAGTTTCCTCCAAGCATGAAGCTCCAAATAGAGCGGACGCAATTCGCGCACGCCGCCGATTGTCGATTTCCACTAAGAATGCGTTTCAGAATCTCAACAGGTCTTCGGCTCAGCTTTTTTTGCAGGCGAAGAATGACAAGATCTTTGGTTTTAACCTCCTCCTTCAAGCGAAGAATCCGAGATTCCTTTCGGTCGATGCGCTCAGCGTTTTCCTTTTGCAACGTCGTAATTATCCGCTGGGCTCTGCGATATTCGCTGCGCGGAACATGGCGCGAATTTAGCGGAAACACTAGTTTGTCGATCTTTCGCGTAGTGAGGGCTTGATTACGCTTAGTGCGATTTTTCTTTCTTGGGATTCACAAAGTCGGCCAAAAGGTACTACCGGTAATAAGGTGGGCTGTTATTTTCGCCGCCTATCGCGGGAGCTGTACGAGACGTGATTCCTGAAACCGGAGGCGATATCGTGCCTCTGGTGGAAATTCTGCGACCAGCTTCGCGTGAACATCGGTCCGACCAAGAGCTACCTGGGTTGCCGCAAGCAAGAGATCCTCATCAAAGAGTGAAGGTTGTGAATCGAAGAAGATTGTCTCACCCGGTGGCGGTGCGGGCAGTGCTCGCAGACCGGTTACGAAAGCGCGATACTCGCCCGTAAGAGCTCGTTCCCATAAGCGTTGAGGGCGGTTGGCCTCTTCGTGGACGAGGAAAGTGCCCCCGCACAGCAAAATAAAAACAACCGATGCGCCGCACTCAACGAGCCAGCGTGTATTTCGCGTTTCAATCGGGACGACAACAGTTTTAGCCAACATCGCCGCAAGGCCGGATACGCCCAAAAACGGAAGGTACCAATAGAACGCAAATCGATGATTGATCAAAAAAATCACCGGTAGAAATGCGATGAAAACGTAAGACTGGAAGAACAATGCGAGACGGTTCCGTAAAAGCGCAAATACCAGCAGCAGTACCACAAACCCGATGCACCAGATGCCCCATTGAAAACTCGTTCCGAAAAGCATATTAAAGTAAATCCCGAAACCGCGGGCCAATGTCGACGCGCTGATACTCATGTAATAAGGGTCGCTGGGTATCATTCCCGTCATCGCCGTCGCTTTGAGGCCGTACAATAAAGCGAGACCGCTGGGGAGTATCCAGTGAGCGGCCATTCTTCGTACCATATTCTTCCGAACAAGCAGATCATAGCTGAGCCAAATGAGGGGCATAGTAAGCGCCATTTCCTTGCCTTCTATCGCTAGAAGCAATGCGAGCGAGGCAAATAGTACCCGTAACCAGCCACGCCTCTCAGATGTCCACACAAAAATCCCCAAGAGGGAAAAGAACGCCGCCACGAGCTCGAAAATTGTCCCAAAATCCCAGTAGATAGCGGCGAAGACCGCTTGGCTTGCGAAC
>Ga0137376_10003097_pt1 | contig 10243 bp, 8 predicted proteins | sample SagtaG_23_FD_104814 | JGI IMG/M metagenome (GOLD analysis project Ga0137376, IMG submission 104814) | Vadose zone soil microbial communities from Sagehorn Ranch, Mendocino, California, USA - Sage2_L_20_16 metaG | ecosystem: Environmental > Terrestrial > Soil > Vadose zone | place: USA... | reverse complement strand
TACTGGGCGCCGGACCTTAAGGATCAGGATTGGCGCTGGATTACTCCCGGCTCGCTTGTTGCCGTCGTCCTCTGGCTCTTGGTTTCGTTCGGCTTTCGACTTTATCTGCATTACTTCAATTCTTACAGCAAGACTTACGGCTCGCTGGGGGCAGTTATCATCCTTATGCTCTGGTTTTATTTTACCGGGGCGGCAATTTTGATTGGTGGAGAAGTCAATTCTGACATTGAGAATGCGGCCGCTCGAGCGGGAGCCCCGGAGGCAAAGAAAGAAGTAGAGAACGAACCGTGATGAGATCTGAGATCCATTGCTGGCCAAACGTTGTTCGAGTCAAGAGGTCAGTACGGCTGGACAGTTGAGGTACCAAAAAAAGGGGAACAAGCTGACTTGCTCCCCATTTGGATTGACCGCGTTATTCGCAGATCAGTAAAGAAGAACTGAGTCGCCCTGCATCAAACCCCAACCGGACTGCTAGTCTGGGGCCTGACAACAGGGCTGGCGCAGAAATCAGAAGAGAAACTTCACTGCCAGTTGCACATTGCGGCGTTCGACGTTTCCGTTTGGCGTTACGCCCTTAACGGCGCCGACGAAGCCGCTGGTTACATCCTGTGTACCTGGTGCGATGTAAAGATTCGCGTGGTTAAGCGCATTGAAAAGCTCACCGCGAAGTTGGAGGCTATACCGCTCACCCAGCTTGACGTTTCGGCTTACACCCATATCGAGGTTCCAGAGACCGGGACCGCGAAACTGGTTGCGCTTCGTCATGTTTGCCGGATAAGGACCAAAGTCCGAACAGCCACCACATACAGCGTTGCCAAATGCTCCTACCGGTTGACCACTTAGATCAATGTAGTTGAAGAAATTGGCGTTGCCCGTGTCAGTGACATGAACGCTCAGCGGTCCGTTTGCGACCAACCTCGGACTTGAAAGGTTGGCATTTGTTCCGTCAAAGATGGTGAACGGTGTGCCGGTGCGGGCGTTGAAGATGCCCGTAACCGACCAGCCATCTAACAAAGCCTTCGTTACACCATCGGTGTTCTTCGCAAATGGTATCGTCCAAATCAAGCTGCCCACAAAGCGATGCCTGACATCGTAATCGGCCGGGCCATAGTCAAAGCTCGGATCGTAGGGATTGGTCAGTCCCAAGTTGCTGTTGAAAGCCCCTTCACTGAAGGTGGAACTGAGGTTGTCCTTCGCCGCGGCAAGTGTGTAATGGGCTGTGAACTGCATCCCCGTGTTGCGGAAGTTGTTCCCGTCAAGCGACACAATCAAGGCGTTGTAACGCGAAAAGCCTTCATTGCCGCGCGTGTTGATGTTTGAGTACCGATTGTTGAGTCGCGAATTTGGATTCGCGTCTCCCAGGTAGAAAGCTCCCGATCCCTGTATGTTCAAAGGCGAGATCGAATAAAGCTTTTGACCGCGCGAACCTGCATACTCTACAGACAATACGTTGCCACGACTGACTTCGCGTTGGAACGCGAAACTATAAAAGTGAGCATACGCATTGACGATGTCTTCGCGGACGTGGCGAAGACTGGTGGCGGGCAAGGTCTTGGTCGGCGGCGTAGTGCCGGCCAAAGGCCCTGCGTTGTTGCTGGTGATCTGTAGATTGGTTACGTCTACATTGTTAAAGAGCGAGAGCACCGCGTAGTTTGGTGGATTCTGAATCACGTTGAACGTGACGTTGCCAAAGTTGCGCTCGTAAGCCAGACCGTATCCGCCCCGCAAACTGGTTTTTCCGTCACCAAAAATATCCCAGGCGAAACCGATGCGTGGCGCGAAATTGTTCTTGTCTGGTTTCCATAGACCGCCAACCGGACTCTGGCTCGCGATCTGGACACTCCCGTTCCGGATACGTTCCTGAAGAGTGGCTCCAAGTCCGAAGTAGAAGTTGGAATCCAGATCAGGATTCTTATTGTGCTGGACTCCGTAGTATTCATAACGCACGCCAAGATTGAGAACGAGACTTGGCCTGACGCGGAACGAATCGTTCAGGTAGGCCGCCCACTCGTTATAGCGATTGCTACGGGTGAAGTCCGGTGGTCCTACCGGTAAGTTCACACTCTGTCCCGGAAATTTTCCCTGCGGAAATATGGCCGCCTGAAACTGATTGATGTTGCCAGCGACAAAGTTGCCCAGGGCTTGCGCGTAATTGCCCTGAGTGCCGAGGCTCTCAACCGCGTTCTCATAAGCGCCGAAGGTGTGGGTGTCCTGAATGTAAACGTACTGACCACCAAACTTGAGTTGATGGCGACCGAGCGTGTAGCTCAAATCTTCATACGCCTGTCCCAGGTTCTGTGGACCGCCGAATCCTGCGGGTGAATTCGCCGCGTTATATGGCCAGTAGCCGGGCATCGCAATGGCGTTGCCTCCGATTGTTCCCGTGGCGCCGGGGAACATGAACAGACCCGGACCAATAGGATTGGCCCCGTAAGGCTGATTACCGTTCAGGCGATTGAAGGCAATCTTGCTCTCTGAAACGAGGCGTGGAGAGAAAGTGTGCGTCAACGCCACGAGAAAATTGTTGTTTAGAGCGGTAGCCGGCGTGTCGAAGCCTGTATACGGGCTGAATGCCGAGGTCCCGTTGAAGAAATTCTTGTTCTCCCGGGCATAACGGCCATAAATTGAAGTTTTGCTGCTGAGGTTGAAATCAACTCGAGCAGCCGTCGAATAAGTGTTCTGCGGAATTCCACCGCCGAGGTTTGTGGGCTCAGTAAATCTTACGAGCTCAAACGCCTGCAGATTAGCCGGCAGCGCGGCGAAAGCATTACCGGCGGGAAGATTGAAGGTATTCACTAGCTGCCCGACGGTAAAGCTGGTTCCGGTTGGCGAGCTTTGCAGTGAAAAACCGGAAAAGTAGTTGCGTGTCGACGCCGCGGAAGCGTTGATCAGAGCGGCCGTTGGAACTACTGATAACACATCGCCGGCACTGCGGACACGAGTCCATTCAGTGCTGTTGAAGAAGAACAGTTTGTCTTTGATGGCCGGTCCGCCAAACGTGTAGCCAAACTGATTTCGTGTGAAAACTCCGCGGGGAATTCCGTTGGCATTGTTGTTAAAGCCATTCGAAGCCAATCGGGAGATGCGATTAAATCCGAAACCTGATCCGTGGAAGGAATTTGAACCGCCACGAGTCATGACGTTGATGATGCCTCCGGAAGCGCGTCCATACTCCGCGGAGAAATTGCTGGTGACTACTCGGAATTCGCCCACCGCATCGAGCGGAATGTTCTGGCCCAGGGCGGCGTAATAGACGTTGTTATTGTCAACGCCGTCGAGCAGAACATTGGTGCTGGCCGCGCGCAGGCCGTTTATGTTAAAGCCTGCTCCGCGACCGGAAACGCCGACACCCGGCACCGCTGGCCCCGGATCGTCATTCGAAACGTTGCTGGCGAGACCGATTAGATCATAGGGATTTCGCGTTAGCGTTGGCAGCTCGCGAATCTGCGTTCCGGTAACGATGTTGGAAACCTCCGCGGTCTGCGTGTTGACTTCAACGCCTTCGCTGGCAATTACGCTGACGGTTTCTCCAGTCACCTCAGTCAGCGCGAGTTGCGTATCGACGGAAACCTTTGAACCAATCGTTATCTGCACGCGCTGGTTGCTAGCCTTGAAGTTACCGCCTTGCACGGTGACGTCATAGAGGCCAGGCGTGAGCGCAGTGATCGTGTAGCTGCCATCATTGTCAGAAACGGCAGTCGTTTCACGGCCTGTGTCTACAGACTTCACAGTGACGTTTGCGCCGACAACCACTGCCCCGTTTGGATCCGTTACCTTGCCGACGATTTGGCCGGTCGCGCCCTGGGCGAACGTGTTTCCGGCCATTACGGCAATAGCAATCAGGACTGACAGCAATGCGATTCCGCCGCTCGTCGCCGTGTGTCTTAACTTAGTCTTACTCATCGTCAAATCCTTTCTTGAACTGTTTCCCGCGATCGAAAAACACTGGTCTGGTCGTGATGCTTGCTACCACCCGATGCGGGCTGTGGCCTTCCCTATTTTGAAAAACCTGGGCTCACGACGAAGGGGAGCTTCTCAGTGTCGCCAGGACGGCTATGCTGGCCCATAAGGACCAGGTTCCGGAGTCGGAAGTTATCCAGGAACTCGGAAGACGCCCTGAAGTCACGCAGTTTCAAAAGTGCAAAGGTCGTGCCCATTAGCTCACCTGCACAAAAGGCCAACTCGTCACTCGCCTGGGCCAACTCGTAGCCGGCGCGCTAAAAGCAGCTTGCGGAATTTGGATTCTCGGGAAGGAGCAGATTGCGGTTAATGGATTTTTGGTAGCGGAGTAGTTGCTTTGCCGATGCAGGAATACATTTTCTCGTTTGCGTTGAGCTGTGCATCGCTCGGCACATCAGAACCGGGAGCGGTAGCGACCGGCCGAACGCTCAACTAGAGACTGTCGCTGGCGATTTAGGAGCCGGTGTATTCCAAAGCCTCAATGGGTTGGGTTGAGCCTTTGGGAAGGAGCAGATTTTCTCGTTGGCATTGAGCTGTGGCATCGCTCCGTCCACATCAGAACCGGAAGCGGTAGCTGAATCGGCTGAGGTCTCAACTAAAGAATGGCGCCGGCGATCAAAGACACCCGGTGTGCTCCCAAGCCTCAATCGGCACGATTGGGTTGAGCGTTCGGCCGGTCGCTACCGCTTCCGGTTCTGATGAGTCGGAGTCTCGGCCACTACGCAGGTTGATGATCCTCGATAGCGGGAGTTTCAAGCAACTGATAGACATTGGCGAAACCGCCGGGATTGATCCGGTAGTGTTTGATCTTGGAATTAAGGGTTGTCACTTTCAAGTTCAATAGTTTGGCCGCCTGGACTTGATGACCTCCGGTCTGCAGCAGCGCGCGCTTAATGAGATCAATCTCGAAGCGACTCACTTCATCGTAGAAGTCGAGTCCGTCCCTGATGTTCAGCGTGTTACCTTCAGCAACGCATTGGAGCTCGCTAAGAAGCCGGAGGACCAGTTCCTTCAGAGTGGTTACGCTACTCGGAAGTGACGAGGGCTCGTTGTTTCCATTTGGCTGGACGGCGTGGTCCAGTTCTGTATTTTCCCAGGTTGCGGTTGAATTCATATGCTCCTCCATTCTCAATCCTTGTTCATCCTCAGCTAATCCTCGCGGACGGTGTTGGCGGCTTCCTTCGCGCTCCCCTTGTCTTCATGTTTTCTCAGGGCTTTGATTTGTTTTCCACAAACACTTGCAATCTTTTTCGAATTGAGCCGGCTGAGCCTGTCATCTTTACCGTCGTCGGGTAGCAGCCAGTTTCCGTCTTCGCCCTTCATCACGTGGCCCAGCTCATGTAATAACATCAGCACTCGAACCTCCTTGGTACTTGGTTCAAAAGTACCGATCAGCGGCAACGGAACACCTGAGACTGCGAATCGTCTGCGATAAAACGGGCCCTGGGTATTGATGACTACTTTGTTGAATAACCTATATTCCGTCCCGGTCACGGCGTTGCTTACATTGATGGCGTCACCTGACATTTGGATTCCTATGGGCGTCGTGAAGTATTCCTTCTGCACCTTGCCAATGAGGTGCTTGAAAACGTCGACTGACCCTGCAGAACCGCCAAAGAATAGACTGCATGCATTGTTCGTGCTGAGAATGCTCAGCGTATTCAAGTAGGCTGATATCAACGCCTTGTCATTGGAGACTGAAGGCGAAGATTCAACCGGGAGCGTTTCAATCGGCCTCACCTCGGCATCATTTCTACTATCAACTTCAGAAGCTGGCATTTGTTCGTCACGGAAAGCGTCACTCGAAACCGACAGTGGATTGCCGTTCGCCGAAATCATGGCAAAGGCTACCAGCGTCAGAAGTATCAACAACTCGCGCCGTCTCATGGAGAGCACCTCCTGTCGGAGTCCAGAGAGTTTGTCCGGGTCTCACGGGCTCAACCCGGAATTGTGCGATGGGCTGTCGTTTTTCAATTCCCCGGCTTTGACATAGAACCTTATACGCGTAAGTTTTGCGCGCTGGTCAGCTTTTGTGACGGAACGGCAGAGGTTTGGGACTAGGAGGCTTTAGGCGGTGATAACCGCGGTCAGGTAAGTCTAATTGGGCTAGGGAAGTTTGCCCAGGGCTTCTTGTAGCTTGTCGCGATGGTTACGAGAGAGCGTAAGTTGAGTGCCGTCTCGCAGGATGATGCGATATTCGCCATGAAACCACGGCTGCAGCTCATGGATGAAATCCAGACGAACTATCGAGGAGCGATGGATGCGAACAAATTTCTTGGGGTCGAGCTGCGACTCAAGGCCGCTGATGGTTTCCCTCAGCAAGTGGGATTTCTTAGCGCTGTGGACCGAAACATAGTTGCCCTCGGATTCAATCCAGTCTATCTCCGCGGTCTCAAGAAAATATATGCGTCCGCCCGTTTTGATTACCAGACGCTCCAGATAGTTTTTACCAGCCTTCAATTCTTCCAGCAGGGCGAGGATGCGCTGGTCCATGCCACTGACGCCGTTTCGATCTCGTATGATTTGTGCCTTGGCGCGCTGCCATGAAATGTCGAAGCGTTCCTGATCGAATGGCTTTAGCAGGTAGTCAAGCGCCTGAACTTCAAAAGCGCGAACAGCATACTGATCGTAAGCGGTAACAAAGATGACGTGGGGTGTTTCGCCCTTGCCAAGAGAGGCAAGCACTTCGAAGCCGCCCACCTCGGGCATTTGCACATCCAGAAAGACCAGGTCAGGTGAGTGAGCGCGAATCGCTTCCAGGGCTTCGCGGCCATTACAAGACTCCGCAACAATGGCCACTTCCGGATCGCTTGCAAGCATCTCCCGCAACATTGCCCGCGCGAGCGGCTCATCGTCGACCAGGAGTACACGGATGAGGGGAGATTCAGTCATAGCTTCTGATTATTGCTATGAGTGTCCGCAAATTAATGATCTTGGGTAACCCTCGGGCTGTTATGCCAGGTATACCGCGGACGCGTCAGTAGCAAAAAACTTCCTGGTTTCGATTAGGTCGAAAGGTGGAGGCAACGGAAATCAGGCTATGTAGGCTACTCGATTTCTGATTGGCTGGGAGCCGCGCCATCCTTGTGAAAAGGTATTTCCAGGGTCACGATCAACCCGCCATCGGGGTTGTTTCTCAAGTCGAAAAGATGAGCCGCCCCATATAAGCGTTTCAGCCGAGTCTCGGTATTAGCCAGCCCCAGACCCTTCTTAAACAGATACTCAGATGTCCGATGTTCGGAAAGGCCCGGGCCGTTGTCTCGAACTTGAATACGAAGGGTGCCATTGTGTTGTTTCGCTTCAATTTCGATCAGGCCGGGGGTGGAGCGTGGGGCAATTCCATGGCGAATCGCGTTCTCAACTATCGGTTGCAAGATGAGATTAGGGACTTTGGCGTCGAGGGTTTGTTCGCCCAGATACATCCGGGTCACCAATCGATTCTGGAACCGGATTCGTTCGATCTCGAGGTAACACCGGAGAAAATCCATCTCCTGTTGCAGGGTTACTTCCGGCGACCCGGAATTTTCCAGAGTGAGACGCAGAAAGTCGCCCAGGCGGGAAATCATTTTCCGGGCCGCCTCGATGTCCATGGTAAGTAGCGCGGAGATTGAATGGAGGGTGTTGAAGAGGAAATGAGGATGAAGCTGCATTTTTAGCGCCTGCAGTTGGGCCTGAGAAAGCTGCGCTTCGAGCTGCAAGGTTCTCAGCTGACCTTCCCGATAGCGGCGGTAGTAGTTACTGGCATAACTCGTCAGCGCTATCAGCAGGTATATGCCGATGCCCTCGCTGAAGTTTGCCACGACAAACCGACTCATATTTGCGAACGAGAAGGGTTTGCCTGCGCGATAGCCCCAGTAAAGCCAGAGAAGGATATTACCGAGAGCAGTGAGGAATACGCTAAGCAGGATACTGATGGGCACGTGAAGCAGTGAACTGCGAATCCAATTGTTTCGTTCGATCGGCAGTCGCGCGGACGCCCAAAGCACTAGCGGAGTGGCCAGCGCCCAGAGGTACGACCAGGTCATCTGCAGGTACAGCGAGTCGACGAAGGGCATCGGGCGCTCGGAGCGATAGGAAGTGAAGTAGCCCTGAAGGGTAAAGACAAGGCCAATAAAGGTCCAGATTCCCCAGATTAGTCCGAGGCGCGCCCAGCGCCGGCGCCGGACCTTTATGCGAGAACCCTTGCTCTCAAGGTTTTGAAATGGTTCTTCAGTCATGCAAAACAGAATACTCTGCTAAAGTCCGGTGCCTTCAGTCATAGAGATATTGCTTTCTAACTTGATAGTAAACCCCTGGGGCAAGCCGAACACAACTCGGAAGCCCGCATTGTCTTGAATATCCGGCCAGGTCCCGCGGGTTTCGTGAAAAAGATGAAGAACCGGTGCTGAAGGATGGTGTTCAGATTTCACAAGTGCCCATGCCACGGCTCGCTTAAGCTCGGCTTCGCCCGCGCCCAGGCTTCCGCGATTTTACATGTAAGGCTAAAGGTAGATTGGGCGAACTAGACCATTAGGACATCTCATGAGTTTGAACAATCAGTTTGTGATGAACTGGCCGCGAGCGCTGGCCAAACGGCCTGAAGGAATGACGACAAAAACTTTCATCGATCTCGTCAAGGCGCGCAAGAAAATAGCCACCGGTTGGTGGCTGTTTTCCTCGTAGAGATTTGGCTTCCCACACTGGACACTCTTCGCAACCTTTTTTCTGGAGCCAACAGAAATGCTGGCAGTTTGTCGAGACCGTCCGTAGGGGTTTTGCGAACTCAATTCATGAACAACTCGGCCAGTCTGGTCGCATCCTTCTCAGCGAACTGTGCGAACGTCAAATTTGACAGCATCACAACAACAATCTCCTGATCGGGATAGAGGATTATGAAAGCGCGCGCTCCGATTGCGTCTCCGCCATGGTGATAGATACGCCGCCCTTTCTGATCTTTGCCTATTCGCCATCCGAGACCCACGCCGGTTTCCTTGCCGTCACTCGTGCGCTGCGAGGTAAACATTAGCGTCCGCGTTTCTTTTTTCAAGAAGCCGTCCTTCAAAAGTGCGGCACCGAAGCGCGCTAAATCCTCCGCCGTTGAGAGGAATCCGCCGGCAGGCAACCTGTCACTGAGGTCAGTAAACGGCGCGTCGATCACTTTGCCACTTGAATCGCGCGAGTAGAAGCAAGTTCGATTAGGAAGAGTCTGTCGGGCGTCGTCAGCTATCGTCGATTTCATCTTGGATGGCAAAAACACCTGGCGCTCGACATACGCCAGGAAGTTCTGCTTTACCGCGCCCTCGATGACGGCGCCGAGCAGGTCATAGCCGTAGGACGAATACGCGTACCTGGTTCCGGGTGGAAAAAGCAAAGGTGACTCCTGAAAGACGTTTAAACTCTCGGTCAGACTGCCGTAGTGTTTCGGGTTGATGTATTCATCTCTTGAATATTGCCTGATTCCAGACAGGTGCCCCGCAAGTTGGCGAATCGTAATTTCCTGCCCCTTCTGTGGAAACGCTGGGACGTACATTTGCACGGGGGCGTCAAGTTCGATTCGGTTCTTTTCATAGGCTCTGGCGAGCGCGGCCGCAGTCAGAAGTTTCGAGAGACTCCCAATCCGAAACTGCGTCTTTGACGAGACGGCAACCTTTTTCTCCAAATCGGCAAATCCGAAACCCTCAGACCAGACAGTCCTGTCTTTAACCGCTACTGCCACAGAAAAGCCGGGGATGCTCTGCTGTTTCACCAGCTCGTTGATTAAGGCGCTGCCCTTTGCCCTGGCGGGACCGAATTGATCGCCGCTTAGAGTTTTCCCAAAAGAACTCGTGGTCAACCCATGTCCTGAATGACTGACCGAGAACAGAGTAGCGAGCAGGAGCGTAACGGCAGTGATATGAGTCGCTTTCTTCATTTCAGTTGTTCGTTTATGTTGTCGATGCGCCAACCCGGACCTTCTTTGATCTAAAACGCGATGCAGGTCATCTCGTATCACTCATTCCGAAACGAACGTAACATGGACGCTGGATCCTGTCATTAATTGGACCGCTGCGCTTTAAGCTGGTTTTACGTCTCTGTGCAAACGCCAGGCAAAAATAAAAAGGCCGCGGATTCTTTCCGGCGACCTTTTATCAGGAATTTGGCTCCGCAGGTAAGACTCGAACTTACAATCCCGACTCGTCGGGACTAACAGCCGTAGGATAGGCAGCCAACAGGTGAGCGCGAATCCGTGAGGCCCACTTCCTACACCCAAAACATAAAAATTGGCTCCGCAGGTAAGACTCGAACTTACAATCCCGACTCGTCG
>Ga0137376_10003092_pt1 | contig 10248 bp, 7 predicted proteins | sample SagtaG_23_FD_104814 | JGI IMG/M metagenome (GOLD analysis project Ga0137376, IMG submission 104814) | Vadose zone soil microbial communities from Sagehorn Ranch, Mendocino, California, USA - Sage2_L_20_16 metaG | ecosystem: Environmental > Terrestrial > Soil > Vadose zone | place: USA... | reverse complement strand
TCTGTTTCAGCCTCGGGCCGCGCCCGCCGCTCTGGCCGGCGGCCGCCCGATCCAGCACCGCCAGCAGGGCCTCGACCTTGCCGAGTTCTGCCGGCCCCTCATGGCCCCATCGATTGATGGTCCGCTGCAGCAGCCGCAGCCGGATTTCCTCGGGCATCGCGGCGAAGGCTTTTGCGTCAAATTCCTTGGCGTCAAATTCCTTGGCACCGCGCCCCGATGGCAAGGTCGCGCGATCCTGCAGCGCGAGATAGCGTTCGGCGCCATCGACCAGAACGTCCACCGCGGCATTGGCCCGGGCAAGCCGCGCCGCCAGCCGCGCCAGATTACGTGCGTCGCCGCCCTCGGCGGCGAGAACCGGCATCACCGCGCGGAGGCGAGGCCGGGTAAAATTCATATCGTGATTGGTCGGGTCGTCAGCGAACCCGAGCTTCGCCTTGTTGAGCGTGGCGATGAGCTGCGATTTCGACACCTGCAGCAACGGGCGTGCCAGCAATACGCCATCGCGTTGGGATTCTGGCGCCATCGCCGCGAGACCGGCGATGCCGCTGCCGCGCAGCAGCCGCATCAACAGCGTCTCGGCTTGATCGTCACGGGTATGCGCGGTGAGGATGTGCGTGGCGCCGCTGGCCCGGGCCGCCTGCGCCAGCAGACGGTATCGCGCAGTGCGCGCCGCGGCCGGCAATCCGGTCTTCGGCTTGGTGTCGGTCCAGCGCATGGTCCGATGCGCCAGATCGAGCGTTCGCGCCAGCCGCTTGACCTCGCGCGCCTCGCGCGCGGCCTCAGGCCGCAAGCCATGATCGACGGTGACGGCAATCAGACGCGGCCCGCGCGTCAAGGCGCTGCGCCAGCGGGCCGCGAGCCACATCAGCGCGATCGAATCGGGACCGCCGGAAACCGCAAGAACGATCGCGGGCGCGGTTTTCCAGTCCGCGAACAGACGTTTCGCGTCCTGTGCCGAGATCGGAGAGTTGTCGTCATCGGGCATGGCGTTCGGAAACCCGGTTTCCACCTCGGACCAGGTCCGAGGCCGCGCTTTAGCACTTTACCCGCTTTTGCTCACGGTCGACGGCCGCTTTGACCCCGCTCGTGGCGCGCGGATATTTCCGCGACACCTCACCCAGCGCCGCGCAAGCGGCTTCCTTCTCTTTCAGCGCCGCCAGCGATTGTCCGAGCCGCAGCAAGGCATCGGGGGCTTTCGCCGACTTATCGAATTTGGTGGTCACCGCGAGGAAGGCTTCGGCGGCGTCACGGTAGAGCTGGCGCTGGAAGAAGCTCTCGCCCAGCCAGTATTGCGAATCCGCCATCAGGGGATCGCTGGGGTATTTCTGCGCGAAGTTGCGCATGGTCTCTCCGGCCAGCGCATAGTCCCTGCGCTGCATGTAGCCGATGCCGAGATCGAACTCGTCCTTAGATGTAGCCGACGGCGGCAGCGTCGCGAGCGTGCCGGACGCGCCGGGATTGCGCGGCTGTGGCGGCAAAGCGGCCGGCGGCGAACCGCGTGGAGCGGTATTGGCCAGATCGAGAGGTTCCCCGGCTCCGCGCCCGCCGGGAGCGCCGACCGGTGTCCCAGCCTGGATCGGCAATTGACCGCCGCCGAGCGCGCGCGGCGCGCCCGGGGCATTCGGCACCTGGCTGGGATCGAAGGCATCGCCACGGCGCCGGCCGGGCGCCCCTGCAGGCACTCCCGCAGGTTCCTGGACGATCGGGGCCGGTGCGGCGATCTGCGGCTCGTAACCCGGCTGGGCTTGCGGCTGCCGCATCGGCGGTGCCGGCTGCATCGGAGGAGCGGCGGCGACGCCGGGCTGGACCATGGCAGGCTGCTGACTTGCTGCGGCAGGCTGACCCGCGGGGGCGCCACCCTGAAGCGCCCTCAGGCGCTCTTCGAGCTGCCGGTTGCGGTATTGCAGCTCTTCATTCTGGCCGGTGAGCTGCCGCAGCTGATTTTCAAGCTGTTGGATTCGCATTTCCGGGTCGGCATCATCGGATTGCGCGAAAGCCGGTGACGACAGCGCCAGCATCGCGGACAGCGCCGCGGCACACGTAATTTGATGAAATCTGGATGACATTTTGCCCTGACGACGAAATCGGCGTGACATCGAAAGCGACGCACCTAGAGAGAGGGAGTACGCCAAAAATGTGACTGATTTCCCGGATCCGGCGCACCTTCCATGCCGTATGATCTAGTGTCCGCTCCGAATCAAGCGGCTTGGCCAATCGGATCAATCACACTTCGCCAAGACAAGCGCCAAGACACTCGTTCAGGGAGATTTGGCCGTGCACGTGCGCGTCAACGGGGTGCGGCTGTTTTTCGACGTCGAAGGTGCGAAGCTCGTGCCCGACGGCCCCACCATGCGGGAAAAGCCGACCTTGCTGCTTCTGCATGGCGGCCCCGGCTTCGACCACTCGATCTACAAGCCTGCCTATTCGGCGCTGGCTGACGTCGCTCAGATCATCTTTCTGGATCATCGAGGCAACGGTCGCAGCGAGGATGGTCCCAAGGAACGCTGGAACCTGGCGCAATGGGGCGACGACGTGCACGCGTTCTGCGATGTCCTGGGCATCATGAATCCGATCGTGCTGGGTGCATCGTTTGGCGGCATGGTGGCGCTGGCTTACGCCACGCGTCATCCGGTCCATCCCTCCAAGCTGGTGCTGATCAGCACCGAAGCCGTCGGAGGTTCGTATCGCGAAAGGCGTGTAGAACTGTTCGAACGCTTTGGCGGTCCGGAAGTCGGCGCGCTGGCGCGCCGCCGGTTCCTGGAGTTCGAGGGTCATCCGGATCAGGCCTCGCTTGACGCCTGGCGACGGTTGGCCTTTCCGCTCTATACGCGCATTCGGCGTGATCCGGACGTGGGCCGCCGCGCGGTCAGCCGGTCGGAAGTATTGCACTGGTTCACAAAACCGGGCGGCGAGAGTCACGCATTTAACATGTTCCCGGATCTGCATCGCATCCAGTGCCCGACGCTGGTACTTGGCGGCGAGGACGATCCTATCCATCCAATCGAGAGCCAGGCAGATATCGCAGCCGCACTGCCGTCGCATCTCGTGCAGTTCGAACGATTTCCGAATTGCCGACACGCGGTGATCCCCGACGCGCCCGAACGCGCGATGGCGGTGATCCGCAGCTTCATCGAACGATAGCAAATACCCAAAACAAAACCGGCGCCCGAAGGCGCCGGCGAAAACCTTGCGAAAGATTAAGCCTCTTACGAGCTGGCGTTCAGGACCGTGACGGCGCGGCGGTTCTGCGACCAGCAGGAGATGTCGTTGCATACCGCGACCGGGCGTTCCTTGCCGTAGGAAATCGTGCGCATGCGGCCGGGATCGATGCCGCGCGAGGCCAGGAAGGTACGAACCGACTGGGCACGGCGGGCTCCCAGCGCGATGTTGTATTCGCGGGTACCGCGCTCGTCCGCATGGCCTTCGATGGTGAAGGAGTAGCGGTTGTAGCTCTGCAGCCAGCGCGCCTGCTTCTCCAGGGTCGCGATCGCCTGCGGCGTCAAATCAGTCTGGTCGCTCTCGAAGAACACGCGATCGCCGACATTGACCACGAAATCCTGCTGGCTGCCAGGCGTCGCCGCATTTGCCATGGCGCCGTCGGCGCCGAGGTTCTTGTTGGCGCAGGCACCCATGGAAAGCGCCACCGCGAGCACCGCGGCCAGCTTCAATCCCTGGAGGATACGCATCTGATGTTTCATTCCGGAGCCTCCACGCTCACGTTTTTCGACTGTTCTCGGTCTACAGGGCGATGGTTAAGCGAACGTTCCGTCAACCTTGATGGGGTGTTGCCGGACACGTTCAAATGCCAGCAAACGGCGAAAAGCAAGTGCGATAGTTAATGGTTTGTAAATGTGGCGCGACGGTGAAGCCAGGCAGGGTCGCCGGGGATAACCCGTTTTCGCGTCAACGCAATCCGATTTACGGTCGGTTCAGGAATATGAACGCCTTGGCGATCGGGAACCCGTCCCGGAAGAGCGGCGCACCGGGCCTCCTGCTCCGCGGGGAGTGGCAGAGAGCACAGGAATGGCTTGGCCCGATTCGTCAGAACTGCGGGAGGATCGAGGCCGGTTTGGGCGCGGACAACTTCGTATCCGCGGAGGAATGACCCTCGCCGCGGCGCTGGAACAACATCCGCCGTTCGAAGGCGCTGGAACGCATATAGGGGAAGCGCTGGAACACCTTTTCCCGGATGCTCGGATAATGGGCGGCCATCAGTCCGACCGGCTTGATCAGGCCCGGGTACAATCGCGGTTCGCCCCAGGGCTGTTGCAGAAAGACCTTGCGATAAAAGGCCCGATGTTCGGGGCGGACGTTGGCAAGCCCGATATCGGCATTGAAATAGCCGCACGCGACATAGCCTAACCTCACTGTGACATAGGGAAGCTCGGGAAACGTTCTCGCCTTTTCGGGATCGGCGACGAAGCGGGTCGGATCGACGATGACCTTCCCCCGATCGAGCTCCGGATGCAGAAGATCGGTAAACATTTCGGACGAGGGAGACCCCCGGTATTCCGAGGTCAGGACGCTGATCCGAATTGAACTGTAAAGCTCGCCCTGAACAAAGATGCCGAAGGTGAAGTTATTGGGCAGGTCGTCGTAGCGATCGGTCACGCGCTCGGATTCCGATGGCAGGATCGCGCCCTCGCGGAGGTAGGCCCGGTAGCGCAGGCGATAAATCCTGTCCTTGTCCTCGGACGTTTCGGCGAGACGGTAGTCGATGTGTTCGAGAGGATCGGCGCTGCGTTCAGGAATATGGGCGATTGCTTCAGTCGCCGACCTCATCTGCTACTCCCTACTACGACAACTTCCGCGCGTAATGACCTTAGAACAACCTGTGCGCGTAATCGAGAAGATTAACAGCTCCTTAACAGAATGCAAACGGATCGAGGCAATACAGTTAACCCCGGCGGTGAAAGAGCCGCACAGGCGCGAGATCAATGCGGCGAGGAGAAATTACGCCGGCAAGGCTGTCTTTATTTCAGGGCTGTCGTATTTTTTTAGGGCTGTCGTATTTTTCAGGCGATCGATCGCGACGGCAGTTCGATCGGCTTGTCGTCCGGCAGGCGGCGGCCGTGCGAAGCGTTCAGCAACTGGCGTACCCGTACCGCCGGCACCGGCCGGCTGAACAGATAGCCCTGCGCCTCGGTCACGGTGCCGTCGGCGCTGATCAGTTCCAGTTGCTCGTTGGTCTCGATGCCTTCGACCACCACCGACATTCCAAGGTCGGCACTGAGCCGCGCCACGCCGCGCAACAGCGTCAGCGGACGATCGCTATCGATGCCTTCCAGGAAGGAACGATCAATCTTCACTTTCTGCAGCGGGAAGTTGTGCAAGTAACTCAGGCTCGAATAACCGGTGCCGAAGTCGTCCAGCGATATTCGCACGCCGATCATGTGCAATTGCGACAATACGTCGTGGGTCAATTGCGTGTTGCGCAACAGCGAGGATTCGGTGATCTCGATCTCGAGGCGGTGTGCGGGCAGCCCCGAGACCTGGAGCGCGTAACGCACCTCGCTCAGCACGTCGCGCTGATGGAACTGCTGCGGCGAGAAATTCACCGCGACGCTGACGCCTTCCGGCCACTTCATGCACTCCATACAGGCCTTGCGCAGGATCCAGCGGCCGAGATCGACGATCAGGCCCATGTCCTCGGCGACCGGAACGATGTCGATCGGGGAAACCGTGCCCCGCACCGGATGATTCCATCGCAGCAGCGCTTCGCAGGTCCCTATTCGTCCGGACTTGAGATTGACCAGCGGCTGGTAGAACAGCTCGAATTCCTCGTGGGCCAGCGCCTTGCGCAGGTCCAGTTCCAGAATACGGCGCGCCTCGACGGTTTGCGCCATCTCGTCGCGGAAAAAGCAGAAGGTCCCGCGGCCGTCCGCCTTGGCGCGATAGAGCGCCATGTCCGCGTTCTTCAACAGGGTATCGGCGCTGATGCCCTCAGGCGAGGTCATTGCGATGCCGACGCTGGCACCGATTTCGACCAGATGATTATCGATCTTGTAACGCTCGCTGAGGCGCTCGACGATTCGTCGCGCGAGACCGGCGGCTTCCTCGTTCGATGCGATGTTCTGCTGGAACACGACGAATTCGTCGCCGCCGAACCGCGCCACGAAATCCTCCGGGCGCAGCATCTCGCGCAGCCTGTCGGCGACAGCGCACAATAACTGATCGCCGCAAGGGTGACCCAGAGTATCGTTGACCTGCTTGAATTGATCGAGGTCGACAAACAGCAATGCCGACAACCGTTCGGCGCTGTGAGAAATGGCCAGCAGCCGCTCGATTTCGTCGCGGAAATTGACCCTGTTGGGCAGCGCCGTCAGTTCGTCGTAGCGCGCCAGATGGCTGATCCTGGCTTCGGCATTCTTGCGTTCGGTGATGTCTTCGACCAGCACGACGGTGCCGCCGCCGGCCATCGGTTGAAAGGTCCAGGACAGCGCCCGGCTCCTGTCGACGTCGGGATCGGCCGTGACGATGTCCCTCGCTTGCGAATTCTCGATTTCCGAGAGAATCATCTTTCCGCTCGCCGCCGAGATCGATCCGGAGCTGACACAGGCAGAAACGATGTCGGATGCGCTGGCGCCGGGGCGCACCAGATCATCGGACAGATTCATCATGTCAGCGAAGCGATGATTGACGACCGCCAGTCGGCCGTCGGCGCGAAACATGCTCAGGCCGTGCGGCATGTTGTTCAGGGCGGTATCGAACTGGCTGGCCAGCGCCGCCTCGCGTTCGCGCGCAATCAGCGCCCGCACGTAAAGCTTTTGCAGACTCGTCGAAATGTGCTTGAGGGCGAAGAAGAACAGGACGTTCAGCACCGCCATCCCGAAATAGTATGGACTTCCATAGAGCGCCATCGCCAGCGTCAGCGGTCCGCAGGCCAGCAGCATCTGCACGTGAAAGATCCACGGACGCCCGTAGGTTCGGCCACCGCCGGCGGCGACGTAGCAAAGCGTCACCGAGGTGGCGATCATGTGCGCGACGGCATCATTGCTGCCGAGCAGCGCCACGACGCACCATAGCCCAAGCGCGGCCGCATAGAGCATCGCCCCGATTTGGTAGCGAACTTCCCAACGCGCCGCTTTCTTCGAGGTCAAACCGGAACAGCGCCGTTGACGCTGATATTGGTGCATGTCGAGCGCGCGGACGGCGCCGGTGACGACGAGAAGCGCGACGCAGGGCCAGAGCCAGGCGTTGCCGGTTTTCATGGCCGTCATGAGCGCCGCGACGGCAGCGCAAAGCGCGCCCGCGAACAGCGGTCCCGGATCCTGGAACAGCGAATCGATCAGTGCCGCGTAGATCGACGGCGACATCCTCTGCGTCGGGTCTCTGGCTTCGCCTGCAAGCTGCATCAGGGTGCGCGCACGTCCTCTTCGGGTACGCAGTTTTACCTTCCGCAGATGAAGTCTTTCTGAGGGAACATCGTTACCGGAACGTTGTTTTTTAACCGGCAGGATGAAATCTGCCTGCTAAATCAGCAAGCTAGGCAAGGTTTGCCGACCTGGACAGGCGTTCGGCCGAAGCGGCGATCTTACGACAACAGCGGTGACCATGCCGGATCGGACGCGAAGCCGGGGGTCGGTACTTTCTGTTCGTTGCGTCCGGAAATATCCACGGTGAACAACGAGGGTCCGCCATTGCCGCCGGGATCGCGGAAGAACATCACCACGCGGCCGTTCGGCGCGAAGGTAGGCCCTTCATTGTGGAACCCGGAGGTCAAAATCCGCTCGCCGGAGCCGTCGGTCTTCATGATGCCGATGGAAAACTGGCCGCCGCCTTGCTTGGTAAACGCGATGTAGTCGCCGCGCGGCGACCAGACCGGGGTCGAGTAACTGCCTTCGCCAAAGGAGATGCGTTGCGCCGGTCCGCCCGCCGCCGGCATGACATAGATCTGCGGCTTTCCGCCACGGTCGGATTCGAAGCACAGACGGGCCCCATCGGGCGCGTAAGACGGCGAGGTATCGATCGCTGGCGTGTCAGTCAGGCGCGTGGTCGACTTCGAGCGCAGATCCATCACGAACAGGTTCGAATTGCCGCCCTGCTGCAGGCTCATGATCACGCGCTGGCCGTCCGGCGAGAAGCGCGGCGAGAATGACATGCCGGGAAAATTGCCGACGATCTCGCGCTGCCCGGTCTCGATGTTGTAGAGATAAACCCGCGGATCGCCCTGCCCGAACTCCATGTAGGTGATTTCCTGGGTCGAGGGCGAGAATCGCGGCGTCAGCACCAGGTCGGCGCCTTTGGTCAGATAGCGAACATTAGCGCCGTCCTGGTCCATCAGCGCCAGCCGCTTGACCCGCCGTTCCTTTGATCCGGTTTCATCGACGAACACCACGCGGCTGTCGAAATAACCTTTCTCGCCGGTCAGGCGTTCGTAGATCTGGTCGGAGATGATGTGCGCAATTCGCCGCCAGTATTCCGGCGAGGTCTGGTATTGCTGGCCGGTAAGCTGCTGGGTGGTGTTGACGTCCCAGAGGCGGAATTCCGCTTTCAGGCGTCCGTCGGCCTGCCGGGTCATGCGGCCGGTTACCAGCGCCTGCGCGTTGATGGTCTTCCAGTTCGCAAATTGCGGGGCTGCGTCGATGTTGGAGATTTTTTCGATGTAGGCGGCCTGGTCGATCGGCGCGAACAATCCGCTGCGCCGGAGATTGTTGGTGATGACCTGAGCGACGCCGACGCCGACTTCGCCGTCCGACGGCGATCCCGCGACGAAATTCGGTATCGCAATCGGCAGCGGCGCGGCCTCGCCGCCGATCACGGGAACGCGCGTCTGGCCGAACGCGTGATGCACGCTGCTCAAAATCAGGCCGCTCGATGCCAGCCCCGACAGAAGTTGCCGGCGATCCATGCGGAACGGTGCTTTGGTCAGCTTGGGCTGTTGTGACATCGGTTCTCTGCTCTCAGCGCGCCGCTATAGGTCTCGGCTATCGAAAACGGGGTTGAAATATTTCCATTCTTCAAAGAACGCCGGAGGCAGCCGGTACGGCGCGCACTCAATGATCGCGCGCAACCCGCTCTCCTGGAAGACGCGCTGGAACGGGCTGCCTGGCGATGTCTGCGCAGCCGGCATCGCTTCGAGCGTGCCGTCCTTCTTGAGCTTGATGCTGAATTCGGCCTCAACCCGTTGCGCCTCGATGCCGCCGTACGGCTTCTTCCAGCAGCGCAGGACCTGCTCCTTGAATAGCGCGCCCCAGGTCGCGGAATTGTCTGCGGCCTTGCCCTTGGCAAGGCCTAGCGCGGCATTGGAATTCAGCGTGTCGCCGGTCACGGCCTGCCGGGAAGGATCGCGCTTGTCGAGCAAGGCGGCGATCTTCGACTGGTCGAAGACACGTTCGGCCTTCGGCTTCGATGGCTGCGGGGGCGCGGCGGCTTGGGCCTGCGGCTTCGGTGGCGGCTTCTTCTCTTCCTTTTTAAGGGCTTCCGCGATCGGATCGACCTTGGGCGGATCCGGTTTCTTCTCGATCGGCTTCGGTTCTTCCTTGGGCCTGCTCTCGACGACCGGCTTCGGCGGATCGGGCTTCTTCTCGACCGGCTTGTCCTCGACCTTCGGCTGCGGCGGCGGCGCGGTGTCGGTCACGACCGGGGGCTTTTCCGTGATCTTGCCGACGACGTCATCCACCGGCTTGGCCTCGGCGACTTTCTCAGCTAGCGGCTTTGGATTTTCCTTCTTGCCGGTTTTCATGCCAGCAGTGACCTTGGCGAGCTGATCGGCGGAAATGATATCGACTGGCAGGGATTCTTCCGGCACCTGTTCGAATGCCTTGGATGAAAACGATATCACCCCCCACCCGATCACGAGGACGTGCAGGGCCACCGACGCAACGAGTGTCTTGTCGACCTTCACGCTTTAGGATCCCTGCTCCACTTCAGTGACCAGCGCCAGCCGTTTGAAACCTGCGCCCGACAATTGCCCCATCACCCTCGCCACGGTGCCGTAATCGGCCTTCTTGTCCGCCCGCATGAATATGCGTTCGTCCAGGCCGCCCCTGGCGTCGGTGATCGCCTTTAGTTTCGGTATCAGCTCGTTCATCGCCACTTCGGTATCGTTGATGAATACCTTTCCCTGAACATCGACTGAAAGCTGCAGCGGCGTCTTGTCCTGCTCCAGGCTCTTGGCCTGGGTCTGCGGCAGATCGAGCGGCACCCCCACCGTCAACAGCGGCGCCGACACCATAAAGATGATCAGCAACACCAGCATTACGTCGACCATCGGCGTGACGTTGATCTCCGCCATCACGGCGCGAC
>Ga0137376_10003089_pt1 | contig 10249 bp, 7 predicted proteins | sample SagtaG_23_FD_104814 | JGI IMG/M metagenome (GOLD analysis project Ga0137376, IMG submission 104814) | Vadose zone soil microbial communities from Sagehorn Ranch, Mendocino, California, USA - Sage2_L_20_16 metaG | ecosystem: Environmental > Terrestrial > Soil > Vadose zone | place: USA... | reverse complement strand
TTTGCTCGCGGCTGCGGCGGGTGGCGCAGCGTGCGGCCTCACGACCCTTCGGCGCGGCCCCCCAGAACGGCAATGGGCGACCTTGGCGATCGTCGCCGCGGTCGTCTTTGGGCTCTGGCTCGTGTTCGCGGTGCCGGCCTTCGTCGGGCAAGTCGGCATTGGGGGCAAACTCACCATCGGCGGGCTGGATCTCACCGGCTTTGCCTCGCCTCTGGTGGAGATCGGTCTCGCGGCAGTGGTCCTTTACATGGCGGCCGCGCGGAGGCTCAGCGCGACCCAGAGTGTGTAGGCATGACGCTGCCCTGAGTGGGCAGCCTCCGTTGGACATACAAGGACTCGGTACGTCCGGAGCGGCCGCACGAGAGGGCCCGCGTTGCAAGCGCAACGCGGGCGCGTCTCCTACGTCAGGTTGTTGCCGACGGTGCTGAAGATGTTCGTGAGCTGATCGCGCAAGAAAATCATCGCCACGATGACCGCGACCGCGATCACCGCGATGATGAGTGCGTACTCGACAAGTCCTTGACCCGCCTCGTCATGCGTGAAACTACGCAGATCCATCCCTAGCCCCCTTTCGCTGGTCGCCTTCTGATTCTTTCCGGCTGCAACCGGCCGGACAATGCCGGGAAACAGGTACGCCCCCTTCGCGCGACGGCTGAGGGGTGTATTTCCGCCATCTGCCTTCACAGGAAGTACTGCCTCGGACAGGTCCCCCCTGCGGTCATGGCCCCGCATTACTGCGATTGGCAGTACTGGTCGTCCCCATTTGGCTTGCTCCGCCACGACGAAAGTAATGGTTCATCCCGGCCCGTCATTCCGCTTAGGTAGCGGCAGCCGAGCGCTCGAGCAGAGCGCGGCGGGCCGGGAGGAGTGCGCAATTTATGGAATGGCTTGGTGGCCTCGCACAGGCCGTGATCAAGGTGGCTCTGGCGGTCAGCTCGCTGATCGCGTCCATCGCGCCGGCAAGCGGACCGTCACATCCGCCCAGCTCTTCTCATCCAACGTCACCGGTGCCTGTCGTCGCCAGAGCGAATGTCGCCAACCCAATTCCTGGCCAGCTGCTCGTGCGATACCGCGACGGGCTCTCGGCGGACGTCGTGGATGCTTTGGAGCGCGCACACGGTGCGTCCAAGAAGGCTGAACTTCGAGCTTTGCGGGTTCATGTGCTCACAGTGGCGGCTGGGCTCGAGGGCGTCGTTCTTCAGGAGCTTGCCGCTGATCCGCGAGTCGAGTTCGTCGAGCGTGATTTCTCGCTGGCGGCGACGGGGACGATCCCAAACGATTACTGGTGGCCCAGCGAGTGGTCTCAGGTCAAGACTCGGACGAATCTCGCGTGGGACCTAACGCAAGGGTCCCCCAACGTCGTTATCGCGTCCCTCGACACGGGCGTCGATCTCACGCAGCCCGACCTTCTGGGGAACCTCGTCGGCGGATACAACGCATTGAGCGGCAGCTCCGACACTACAGACGACAACGGCCACGGCACGTGGAGCGCGGGCGTCGCCGGCGCAACGAGCGACAACACGATCGGTGTCGCGTCGTACTGCTGGCGTTGCTCGCTCATGCCGGTGAAGGTTTTGGGGGCCGACGGCACGGGGACGACCGCTAACGTCGCCGCGGGAATCACCTGGGCAACTGACCACGGCGCACGGGTCATCAGCATGAGCCTGAGCGGCACGACCGGCACGAACACTCTGCAGAACGCGGTGCAATACGCGCACTCCCGCGGGGTAGTCCTCGTAGCGGCCGCGGGCAACAGTGGTTCCGCGACGCCGAACTACCCGGCTGCGTATCCCGAGGTGCTCGGCGTCGCTGGCACCGACCCGAACGACGCTCTTTACTCCTGGTCGAACTACGGGACGTGGGTGAAGCTGGCGGCCCCCGGGTGCAGCTACACCACCGGCCGGGCCGGCTGGTACGGATCTTTCTGCGGCACGTCCGCGGCGACGCCGGCCGTCGCGGGCATCGCCGGACTCGCGCTCTCGTACTCCGCCGGCGCCACGAATACTCGCGTGGAGGCCGCACTCGAAGCGAGCGCGGTGAACACCGGAGCTCCTGTCGGATATGGGCGCGTCGATGCGTACGCGACGCTCCTGGCACTCGGGACCCCGGCCCCACCCGCGCCGACTATCACCGCGGCGCCGACCGCCAGTCCGACGCCACCGCCAGCACCAACGCTCAGCCCCAGCCCCAGCCCGACCGCGACGTCATCTCCGGGCGTAGCGATCTTGTCGACAACGATCAGCGGTGCGGTCACCAATAAGAATCCATCTCGCACATTCGCGATCACGGGAGGGAGCGGCCCGGGGTCGTTGGTCCTGACATATTCGAAGATCATCCCGTTATCCGTGACGGTGTATGGACCGGACGGTGTGGTCGTGGCCAGCAGCAGCGGCGGCAGTCCATTCGCGATGAGCTTCACGCTCACGGCCGGAACGTCACAGATCGTGGTGAGCGGCAGCGCACAAAGCTCGTTCTCGCTCACCGTCACATACCCCGCCCCGTAGCTCCAGCAGATAGAACGAGGCCCGGCTCTTTCGGAGCCGGGCCTCGCCTTGTGTTCGAGGGTTGTCGCTACGGGGCTTGCAGTGCCTTCTCGTTGTTGATCGCGTCGAAGGAATCCTTCGCGAGCTCCTGCGTGGACTTCACGTTGGCGTACCACATTGATCCGCCAGCGTTCGACTGGCTCGCTGCGTAGGTCAGCATCTGGCTGACGGTCATGCTTGCCGCGCCGCCGAACGCGCTGCTGGCGTTTTCGTAGCTCGAGCAGCTAACGGCATCGGCGCACATGTTCACGAGATCGATGTTGCGTGCCCCGATCGGGCTCGCCGCGTTGATCTTGTTCGTACCGAGCGCGGGATCGCTGAAGTAGACATCGAGCGCGGTCGCGAGCATCTGGGCCTTGAGCATCGGGTTCATCGAGTCACCCGCGGAGCTCGCGGCCTTGATGACGTTCGTCGCGTAGGCACCGACCTGCGCGCAGGTCGCGGTCGCGCTGAGGTCCTGGAAGGGTGCGTACTGCCTCAGCCAAGTGCCCGAGTTGCATATGTTCGCAGTGCTCGAGCCGCCCGTGATGATCGCCTGGCCGTTCTTGTTCTGCCAGAAGCCGATGGTCAGCGCGCCGGTCTGCGGCGGGATGCGGCAGACCGTCACGGTCTTCGTTGCCGAGCCCGTGGTGAGGGTGTCGTTCGTCGTGAACGTCGCGATGTTGCTATACGACACGCAGTCGTGTGCCGGCACGTTCACGGTGTGCGAGTAGGTGTACGTCGCGGACGCGAACGGAGCCGCCTCCGTCGCGTTGACTGTGCCGAGCGTTGTAGGCGTCCCATTGAACGTGTCGGTCACGGTGATGGACTCGTCCGTACGTGTCGTCGGTGTCACGAACGCTACGTTCTTTGTGTCGGACGCCATGCCCGTAGGCGTCGTAGCGGCTGCCTTGTCCCAGGTAGCGGTCGCGGTGTTCGTCGTGCTCGCACCGCTCGCGAACCCGCACGTGTAGTGAAGGGTGGCGGTGCCCGACGCTGCAACGCTGACGACGTTGTTTGCCTCCGTCAGCGCGCATGTCCCGCCGATCGCGGCGTCACTTACGGTCGCGGTGATCGCCTCGAAGTCATTCGGGTTGCTGATGGTGATCGAGCCCGTCGCGGCCCATCCGCTATCGGTGGCTCGGGTCTGAGAGGCGACGACGGTGTAGTTGAATGTGGCCGTTCCGTTCAGCGCGCGAACGGAGGTCTTGTCGACGTTCTTAGTGATCGTCCAGCCGTAGGTGCGGGTGAAGGTCGGGACGACCGTCTTCGCCACGGTCACGTCCTTGGCGACGCAGACCGTCACGGTCTTGCTCGCCGCATCCTGTGTGGACGTCGTGTTCGACGTAAAGGTTGCCGTGTTGTCGTGGGACTTGCAGGTCCCAGCTGGATCGCCGCTGTACGTCGTCGAGTAGCTGAAGCTCTGTGGGTTCGTGGCAGCGCTGTACAAGAATGCCCGCGGCGCGCTCGGGTCGAGCGGGTCGCTCACGCTCACGCTGCCGTCCTTGATCGTCGGGTCGCCGAAGGTTCCGGTGGCGGTGCCTGTCGCGGAACCGCTCGGCGTGGATGCCGTGGTCTTGTCCCACGTCGCCGTCGCCGTGTTGAGGCCCGCGAGGGCGCTCGGCGCCGAGGCGTACGTGCAGGTGTAGGCGAGAGGCGCAGAGCTGCTGCTCTTCCCGATCAGCAGATTCGTCCCGCCCGTGACCACGCAGGCCCCGCCGTTGTCGATCGCGTCAGTCACGTTTGCGGTGATGTCCTCCCAGTCGTTCGGGTTGGACACCGTGATCGTGCCGCTCGTCGTCCAGAGGCTGTCGGTGCCCGCGTCGTGGCTGACGTTCACGGTGTACGTGAACGTGGCCGAGCCTCCCTCTGCGATGGTGAGCCGCGTCTTGTCGGCGTCCTTCGCGATTGTCCACCCATACGTGCGGGTGAACGCCGTCGCCGCCGTTTTGACTACCGTCAGGTCCGCACCGACGCAGACCGTGACCTGCTTGCTGGCCGTGTCGGTCGTCTGCGTAATGTTCGTGGTCGAGGTTGCGGTGTTGTCGTGCGTCGTGCACTTACCGGCAGGATCGCCGCTGAAGGTGTGTGAGTACTTGAGCTCGGTCGGGCTCGGGTCTGTCGAGGACACCGTGCCGAGGCTGCCGCCATTTGGCGCATTCGGGTCCCCAACTGTGACGCTCCCGTCCACGGTCGTCGTGGGCCCGCCAAAGGCGAAGGCCTTTGTGGCGGTGGTCGTTCCGGCCTGAAGCAGTCGACCGTCGGTCATCTGCTCGAGCCACGAGATCGTCGCCGTGTTCGTCCCGCTTGTTGCTGCGGTGAGTGAACAGGTGTAGGTGAGGTCGGATGTGCCGTTCGCGGCCACTGTCGCAACGCCGCCGTTCTGGACGGCGCACGCGGTGTTGCCGATCGCGTCGGTCACACCGACGGTGACAGCACCGGCATTCGGGTTGGTGATGGTGATCGTCCCGGCGACGGCCCAGCCGCTGTCCGTTCCGGTGTCGTGCGTGACGCTGACGGTGTAATTGAACGTCGCCGCGCCACCGTCGGCGATGTTGATCGTCGTCTTGTCGGCGTTCTTCGCGATGTCCCACGCGAAGGTGCGGGTGAATCTCGGCGTCGCCGTCTTGGATGCTGTGAGTCCGCTCGCGAGCGGGATGTTGCCGAAGTTGAGGCCGGAGGCCGAGCCCGGGCCGGTGTTCGGCAATGTCAGCGTGTAGATCTTGTTCGTGAGGGCGACGCCCACGTTGCCGGTCGCGCTGGACTGGTCGGTGGTGTTGCCGGTCTGGAGGAAGCCCGACTGCTGTTCCTCGGAGATCGTGAAGGTCTGCGACGTTCCCTCAGCCACCTCCGGGGTGGTGAAGGACCAGTTGCCCTCGGCGTCGGTCGTAGCGGTACCCACCTCGCTCGCGCCGTCGTTGATGTCGATCGTCCAGCCGACGAGTCCCGCCTCGCCTGGATCGAGCACACCGTTCATGTTCGCGTCGAGATACTTCGTGCCGCTCAAAACAGCCTGCACCCTGACCGGCGCCTCGGGCAGCTGCACCTTGAACGCGTCGTACTTGCAGACCCTGGGGTCGACGAGCTCGTCCTGGGTGCTGATCCGGCAGATCGCCAGGATGTACACGCCGCCGTTATTCGTCGTGTCGTCATACGGCATCAGCCGGATCTTGTTCGAGTCGAACGTGTGCGTACCAAAGTACGAGACTGTGCCGCCGCTCACGGTGAATGTGCGGTTGCTCCGAGCGTCGCCGCTCGGGATGGCCGATCCGTCGGCGTTCAGCGCTTCGGCGTCGTACGGCGCCGCATTCGTGTCGGAGAGGTTCTTCTCTGCCCCCTGGTTCGGATTGTGTTGGCCACCAGGGACGACGACGGCGAAGGAATACATGCCGTCGGCCAATGCGGCGTTCTCAGGGCCGCCGTTGAGCCAAACGTACTGCTTTCCACCGTAGATGTTGCAGTTCACGACGGTTTCCGACGCGGGCTGCCCGTTCTTGCAGAAGTTCCCGCCGTCGGCGTCGAAGTTGATCGTCGTGAATGTCGCCGGCGGCCCGCCAGCAACGGCGAATGCCGACGGCAGCATCGCGAGCGCTAAGAGCAAGCTTCCGAAGATCACTCCGATCTTCCTGATCCCAACCATCACCCGTAACCCCCTGCCGTGGTTCGCCGACGGTTCCGCTCGTAGAGCGGCAGCCGAAGTGCGCCCAGCTATGGCCGGAGGAACCTATCGGTCGCAACCAGTCGCGAAAATTCCCAAGAGCCGGTATGTGGATAGCGGTGCGACGAGTGATGCGCGACGCGTCATCAGGCGCCGCGATGACAACTAATTGATTACTCAATTTGATGGAGGTCTAAACACCGCATGCAAAAAATGTTCGCCATCTTGATCGCAACTACCGGCTTTTCGGTACCTCGCGATCCGTTACGGCTGGTAGATTGCCGAGCGGTGGAGCGGGCCATTTGGCCCATAGCAGGTGGGGAGTTAAGGGTATGGACGCGGCTTCCTCGACGACGTCGGGTGTCCTTGTGGTCGACCGTTCGGGGGTCGTCTTCAGTCTTTTGCGATCGCTAAATCTCGGGGTTCCGCTCTGGCGAATCACGACGGCCGCGGAGGCAGACCACGCGGATATCGGACTCACGGTCGTCGCGGCGTACGACGAGACGGATTGGGAGCTCATCGGCGAGCTGACCGAAAGCATGACCACGGTCATCCTGACGACGAATCCGAATCCCGATGATGCCGCTCACGCGGTGACCTTAGGCGCGTTCGGATATGTCGATACCCATCTTGCGGGCGAGGCCATTCGTCGCTCGATCCTGGGCGCGATGCGTGGCGAGCACGCGTACTCTCGTCGCGTGCTCTCGTCTCTCATCAAGAACGGCCACTGGCTTCGCCCTTCCAAGGCCCTCCCGCTGACGCCACGTCAGCGCGAGGTGATCATGCTCATCGCGCGCGGCGCCGCGGACAAAGAGATCGCGCGATCGCTCGGCATCACGACCGCGACCGCGCAGAAGCACGTGACCAACCTTCTACGGCGATTGAACGTTCCAAATCGGGCCGCGGCCGTCGCGGTGATGTCCTCGGCGTTCCCGAGCTAGGCAGGATCCGGCACACCACCAATAGTGGGTAGGGTCATTGACACGGGCACCTCCCGCTCCGATTGTTCGCTCGCTAGAGGCTAGGGAGCCCCGTCCGCTCGGACGGTAAACGCGACTGGGGAGACGTGACCGACCGAACGCACGAGAGACCCGCCGGTTCCCGGCGCCCGCGGATCTGCGTCATCGACTCGAAAGAAGTGGGCCTCGCCTACGCGCGCCTGGACGAATGCCGCGTGGAGGTCATGGGCTCGCTTCCGAGACTGACGCAGCTCGACGCGCGGGCGGCGAGTGCCTATGACGCGATCCTCGTCGGATGCACGGAACGGCTCCTGCTCAGTCCGCCATTCCGGGCCCGCGTGCATCAGCTAAGCCGGACTGCGCGTCTCATCGCGCTCATGTCCTCGCCGACGCCGGAGGCGGGCGCTCAGGCCGCCAGCCTTGGCTTCGTGGGTCTCGTCTCACGCGACGCGACCCCGAAGGCGCTCGATCGGACCATCGCAGCAACGGCGCAGGGCGAGAGCGCCTTTCCGCGGACCGTCTTGAATGGCCTCGTCCAGATGGTCTCCCGGCTTTCGTCGACTCACTTTGGAAGCTATACCGGTGTATCTCTCACACCGCGGCAGGAGCAGATCGTCGACCTCATCGCGCAGGGAGCGACGGATCGGAAGATCGCGGGCGTCCTGCAGATCAGTCAATCGACGGCGCACAAGCACGTACAGAACGCGCTGCGCCGCCTGAACGTGAAAACGCGGAGCCAGCTCGTGGCCTCGGCCCGACCCGCGTTCCGAAGGGGCCTCGTCGACTAGCGTCGCTGTCAAGCGGGTCAGTTTTCGGTATTGCCGCTCCTTCTGACTACTGCCTCAATTGACCATGCGGACGACCGGCGTACCGGTGCGTGGCGCGTGGGATTGGTGTGGGTAAGGGAATCAAGTTGGCTTGGGTGGATCCGGCCGGGCAGAGCCTCGTCGAGGTCGCGCTGGCCCTGCCGATCCTCCTCATTCTCCTGCTCGGGATCGCCGATGGGGCGAGGGCGTATTACTACGCCGGCGTCGTCGCCAATGGCGCGCGCGAGGGGGCCAACTTCGCCGCGCGCAATGACACCGCGACGGTCGCCCAGGTTACGCAGCGTGCGTGTGACGCAATGGGCCTGGCGGCATTCGGCAGCCCTTGCCCCGGCCTCACCGCTACCTGCACCTCGAGCAACGGTGACGCGACCGTACGCCTCACCTACAACTTTTCGCTGATCACCGCCTCGATCGCCGACGCGGCGTTCAAGGTCAACCCAGTCGCGATCCGCGCTGATGCCAGATTCCCTCTCATGACCGCAGGCAGCCCATGCGCAAACTGATGCGCCGAGACGAGGGCGTAGCCCTTATCGAGTTCGCCCTCATCGTGCCGTTGCTCATCCTCCTCAGCGTCGGTGTCCTCGACGTCGCGCGAGCTTTGAACGCCGTCGTCGTCCTGGGCAGCGCCAGCGAGGAAGGGGCTCATTACGCGATCCTCAATCCGACGGCGACGATTCCGCCCGGACAGAGCGTGCCGCCGGCGATCGCAAGCGCCGCGCGTGCGCGTACTGCTCCATTAAACGCCGACGCGATCACCGTAACGGCTGAGTACTACGACAACGCGACCGCGGGCTTCCATCCTTGGCCGACCGCTGGTATTCCCGCCAGCAGCCCGGCGCCCGCCGGCGTAATCGTCAGAGTTCGGGTGAGCTACCAGTGGTCGGCGGTCTCGGCTGTCGCCGGAAACCTCTTGTCGGCCACCGGCTCAAACACGCTCTCCGCGACCTCGTTGATGGAGACGCGTCGATGAGGATGGTTGACCGTTCATCCGAAGAAGGGCAGGCGCTGATCGTCGTCGCGCTCTGCGTTGCCGTCCTCATCGGCGGCCTCGCCCTGGCTGTTGATTGGGGCTATGCGATGGCGCAGCGCCGTGTGATGCAGAACGTCGCAGACGCAAGCGCGCTGGCCGCGGGCAAACGCCTCGCGACCGCGGTGATCAAGATCAACGGGACTATCGCCTTCAGCGTGACGCAGGAACAAACCTGGTGCACGGCGAATGCATACGCGAACCCAGCGGACTTGAAAAAGTCCTTCGCCCCGACGAGCACCTCGAATGATCTTCAGCTCCTCTACGGCAACGCCGCCAACCCGACTGCTTGGACGACGAGCGCGGCGACGTGTGCTGGCAACACCGCCATTCCCGCCGGCACGATCTACGTTCGGGCGGTCGTCGGAGCCTCCATTCAATCATTCGCCGCCGGGACGATCGGCTCGACCTCGAACACCGTGAGCGCGTCGGCTCGGGTACGGCTGTCGGGGACGCCTGTCCCGCTCACCGGCGGCCCGATGTGGGCGATGGTCCGGCACTACAACCCGGCCGATTTCAACAACACGTGCACATCCAATCCCTGCGATCCAACGGATCCCAACCAGGTGCAGCCGAAGCTGTTCTGGGACGCGAACGCGGCCGACGTCGCGTTCGGGTCGTTCAAAGGGCTCATCGACTTCTCTCATTACTCGCCCAGCTTGAACACGCAGCTCGCGGTCCAAACACAGCAACTCATAGCGGTCGGCGACACGTTCGCCCACGCTCCGAACCCACTTCAGATCGACCACAGCGGTCAGAACCAGTGCCCCTGGGGCCAGAACGCCAATGGAGACAAGCTCTGGGACTCATGGGGCGAAGCCGACTCAACAAAGGACACGCACTGCAGCATTCCGAACTGGGTCTACTACGGCTATCGCGGGACTCTCACTTTGGATACCCGGTGGAGTGGGGCCGCACTTCCAGCTGGACAAGAAACGCCGACATCGCTGACCCCGCGTTCCATCTGCAATCCCAAGCCCGACCCGGCGCCATCGTGCGACGACCCGACCGTCGGCGACTGGGTCGAGACCGCTGGTGGGACGGTCGCGAGTCTGACCGACGTCGTCCGCGATGCGGTCTCCAACAGCCCCCGCGGAACCACGAACCTGCCGTACTCGAACAAGCTCGTCCCAGGAACGAACACCCTGTTCGGAAAAGGTCTGGTGGTTCTCGTGTTCCTGTGGGACTGCGGCGAGAAGTTCAGCAAGAACCACGCGGCCGGTGATCGTTGGGATCTCATCAATCCAGGCGGCCAA
>Ga0137376_10003084_pt1 | contig 10254 bp, 9 predicted proteins | sample SagtaG_23_FD_104814 | JGI IMG/M metagenome (GOLD analysis project Ga0137376, IMG submission 104814) | Vadose zone soil microbial communities from Sagehorn Ranch, Mendocino, California, USA - Sage2_L_20_16 metaG | ecosystem: Environmental > Terrestrial > Soil > Vadose zone | place: USA... | reverse complement strand
CGGCGAAAGGAAAGCCGATTGTCAACCTGATCAACGTGAATCCCGATACCCGCGTCGAATCGTTGGTGCCGGTGCGTGAGTTCAGCGATACGCAGTTCCTTCTCTTTTGCACCAGAAATGGAACGGTCAAAAAAAGCGCGCTGTCGCAGTACTCGAATGTCCGCGCGACAGGAATCAAGGCGATCAAGATCGAGCCGGACGATGCGCTGATCGATGTGCAGGTCACGAGCGGCGCGAACGACATCGTTCTCGCGACAAAGCACGGACTTTCGGTGCGATTCCACGAGCAGGACGTTCGCGAGATGGGTCGCGACACCACCGGCGTGAAGGGAATCGAGCTCCGAAAAGGCGACTCACTCGTCGGAATGGTCGTGATCAAGCGCGACGCGACGATTCTCGTCGTCACCGAGAAGGGACTCGGAAAATGCTCGCACATCGACGATTACCGGGTGCAGCGACGAGGCGGCAAAGGGATCATCACCGTCAATCGCACGGAAAAGACCGGCGATGTCGTGGGAGTGATGGAAGTTCTTCCCGAGGACGAGATCATGCTCATCACCAGGAACGGTGTAATCATCCGTTCCTCGGTTGCCCAGATCCGGGTAACCGGACGTATCGCGCAGGGGGTCAGACTCGTCCATCTGGATGAGGGAGATGTGCTGACTGCGGTTGCCCGTGTGATTCCGGAAGACGATACGGAAACGAACGGGGATGATTCGGCTGCTCCTGATGGAGAAGTGGAGGTCACCGCAGAAGAAGAATAACCCACCATCGAGGCGCGCCCGCTTGGAAAAAGAAGTCCTCAACGAGCTTCAATCTCTGAGAGCGGCGCTCCGCAATGCGGAAGCCGAACTTCAGCGCGTAAGCGATGAGGGCGAATCACGGCGACACCTGGTGGATATTCTCCATGAAGTGATGGGTGATCTTCCTACAGACGAAATCTTTCATTTTCTCGCGCGCCGTTTGGCGCGCGCGCTGCGTCTGTCCCACGCGTCCGTGATTCGCGCGAACGTCGGCGCAAAAACCGGCATCGTCGTCACCGCTTTCGAACAACCTTATCTCCACGATCTCGAGATCGACCTCGAGCGTTATCCTGAAGTTGTCGCTGCGTTCGACGGACAGATTCCAGTTCTTATTCCTGATCTCACGATCTCTCCGCTATACACGGCATTACGCGAAGGATGGGCACGCGAGGGTACGCAGGTGATGGTGCGTTCCGTCATGGCGCTGCCATTTCCAATCGATGCCGATGCAATGGGCGTTTTTCTTCTCCGAAGAACTGCTCAGGAGCCGAGGTTCGAAGCAGCGGACGTTGAGTTTGCGTCGACGGTTGTGCGGAGCGGCGTTGCGGCAATTCAGCGGGCACATGCAATCGAGAATGCGCGCGCCGACAACAGCAGGCTCGAGGCGCTCGCGCATACGGATCCGCTGACGCAGCTGGTAAATCGCCGAGCACTCACGATTCGCCTCGTGACAGAGATGGAGCGTGTTCGCCGATACAACGCGCCTCTTTCCATGCTGTTGATCGATCTCGATCACTTCAAGCTCGTGAATGACACATACGGCCACATGGCCGGCGACGATGTTCTTGCATCGGTCGCGACCCTCCTTCAGCGCGCAGTGCGGACCGTGGACATCGTTGCGCGATATGGCGGAGAGGAGTTCATCATCGTTCTTCCCGAAACTGGTCGTCAGGGTGCGATACCGTTCGCCGAACGAATTCGCGAAAGAATTTCAAACCACGGATTTACGATTGGCGAAAATCAGACAATCCGTATAACGGCGAGCATCGGCGTTGCGACTTATCCCTCGCCGAGGTTGGATTCGGTGGAAGATCTTTTCCGGGCTGCTGATATTGCGCTCTATCGCGCCAAGGGCAACGGGCGTAACCTAGTTTGTAGCTGAACGACTGCGGCCTCTCGAGGCCCGCGCCCAACCGATCGACAACATGAACGACATTACGCTTCGCGCGACGTCCGCGCTTCTCGCGCTCCTGACCGTTGCATTCTCAGGATGCATCGACGTCTCGAGCAAATCATCCACTAACGCGTCCGGCGTTTCGCGCGCTACTCCGTCTGTGAATGCGACACCCGTGAATCAGGCGACCTCCGGACTTCGTTATCGGGTGCGTTGGGTGATGCCATCCGATAGCTCTGCAATTCTCGTCGTGGTCGATCCGGTCGGCCTCGAGAATGACGCAATTCCGAATGCGTTCTTTTTTGGAAGCGAGACGCGGAATTTCCAGGCGCGAATGGACAGCGTGTGGGACGTTGCGCCATCGCCAGATTGGCAAGCGCTGGCGTTTTCGCGCGCGCACATCATCAAGGGCGATCAGACCGACAGCATCCCATCGGTTGAATGGGTGTCACTCGCGCGTCAAACGGGAATCGACACAGCGACTCTCGTCCAGAGCTCGTTTGCAACAAGTGGCATGACGACTCAGCGCGGAATCGCGCAGCCGGGGGTGATAAGAATTCCCGTGGACATTCGCGCGCCTAATGCGAGCGATGAGGCAGCGCCGAAATTATTTCCGATCGCAAGGGGCTGGCAGGTGCGATGGGTGCCCGACGGATCCGTCATCGCACTCGGCAACAATCCTGCGAAAGCGAGCGACAGTGAGAATTCTGAATCATGGGCGGAGCTCGATCCAAAAACGGGAGCGTTGCACGGAACGTTTCCGGCTGGAGCAAAGCTGGTTGTCCCGCGTTGGGTGAACGGTCCAGTACTCGAGAGCTCGGTGCCGGTTGATATGAGCGGTGCGAAACCGATTCAGGTGAGGGTGGGAACCAAGACTTACGCCATCGAAAGTCAGCGCGGCGTTATCACAGCACGCGAAACAACAGCTGGTGCTGATTCGACGGCGGGACCATTTGCGATCGGGTCAGGGAAAGCGATCACGTCAACTCGAGGTGGGCGCTATATCCTCGCTCTTGCTCCGCGGCGGAATGCAGTCGCTAATGAGATTCCTGTCGAGGCGGTTGTCTACACTGTTGCTTGGTAGAGACTCAAACTTTCTAGGCCTGAGTCTCTTATCGACCAATTCGACGTAATTCAACCATCAGACAACGATCCTGCACGACTTTGATTCCGGCGCGCGCCAATTTCTCCGCCGCTTCATCGTTCACGATCCCGGACTGAAACCACACAGCCTTCGGCTTCTTCGCAATGATGTCGACGACATGTGGCGGAATGTCGTTGGGACGACGAAATACATCGACGATGTCAACGTCACCGGGAACGTCCGCCACTTTCCGATAGACCGTGCTCCCGAATAACTCAGTCAATTCCGGATAGTAGACCGGCACCGGAATAATCTCGTATCCGGCCATCTGCGCGTACTCGGGAACGAAATACGCCGGCCTGTCGAACATTGGCTTTATACCGAGCACGGCGATTCGCTTCGAATTCTCGAGTATGCTGCGAATTCCGTCGGGCGACGTTACGAGATTGTCTCGCCACGATTCATTTGCAGATGTTGTCATAAATCTCCATGATTAGCTTTCGCCGATGCGAATGCTTGTACTCGGCGCCGGACTTCAAGGGTCGGCGTGCGCCTATGATCTTCTTCAGAATAAAGATGTAAGCGAGGTTCGCCTCGCGGACCTGCACACCGGACATTTACCGGATTTCCTCGCACGGTATTCGGGTAAACGACTGATTCCGACGCCACTCGACGTACGCGATCGCGAAGCGCTCAGCGCGCTCATGCGCGAAGCCGACGCCGTGATGAGCGCGATTCCATACTATTTCAATCTCGATCTCGCCAAACACGCTGTCGAAGCAGGCGTTCATTTTTGCGATCTCGGTGGAAATACCGAAATTGTCTTCGAGCAAAAGGCGCTTGACGCGGACGCGCGTGCCAAAGGTATTACGATCATCCCAGACTGCGGTCTCGCACCTGGAATGGTGAACATTCTCGCCGAGCATGGGATCAGGCAGCTCGATACCGTTGACGAGGTAAAGATTTTTGTCGGCGGATTGCCGCAACATCCGGAGCCGCCGCTCAATTATCAGATAGTCTATTCGCTGGAGGGCGTGCTCGATTATTACACAACGCTTTCATGGATCATCCGCAATGGAGTGCGAACGCAAGTCAAAGCGTTGTCGGAGTGCGAGGCCGTCCTGTTTCCCGCGCCACTAGGCGAGCTCGAAGCATTCCATACTGCTGGTGGGTTGTCGACGATGGCGTTCCGCTACGAAGGAAAAATCCCGTCGATGGAATACAAGACGCTTCGCTATCCCGGTCACGCGGCGATAATGGAAGCGATCCGTGATCTGGGTTTCCTCGATCAGGATCCAATTGAAGTGAAGGGAGGCCGTGTCGCTCCGCGCGACGTGGCGATCGCGACAATGGGACCGCGTCTGACGAAACTTGGCGCGCACGATGTAGTTGCGCTGAGAGTCACGGTGCGCGGACAAAAGTCCGGAAAAGAAAAGCTGGTCGGTTGGGAGCTCGTCGATTTCTACGACGAGAAGCACGGCATCAGCGCAATGATGCGCACCACGGGCTACTCACTCTCGATCACCGGTCAGATGCAGGCGCGCGGTGACATCGACAGGAAGGGAGTCCACACGCCCGACGGGTGTGTGCCGGCACAAACCTATATCGACGAGCTTCGTCGACGAGGTATCAACATCAAAGAGATTTCCAGTTAGCGCGCGAAGCTGGCCAGCGTCTCACCCATTACGTCGATCATCGTCTTGGCTGTCCATCTGTCGGCGCCATTGTAGAGAAACGAGAACGCGATCACCTCACCATCGAGTGCGGTCACGTATCCACCGAGTCCGATTACGTCGTTCGTCGTGCCGGTCTTCGCGTGAAGATTGCCCTGCGCTGGACTCCCTTTCATTCTACGACGCAGCAGCTCCGATTCTCCCGCCACCGGCAGCGACGCATGGAACCAAGGTCCCCAATCAGCACGGTGCGCGTAGCCGAGCATCTGCGTCATCGCTCGCGGAGTGACGCGGTCGAGCGTCGACAGTCCGCTGCCGTCGAAAACCTGAAGCGATGATGAGTCCGCGCCGACCTTGGTGGCAAAGAATTGACGAAGGAGCTCACGTCCGCTCGCGACGCTTCCCTGAACTTTTCTGTCGGGCCCTCGTGCTGCAGCGCGCAACAACAGCTCTGCAAAATGATTGATGCTCTCCCGATTCATTGCGGAGATTATGCGATCGAGCGTAGGCGATTGAATGCTGGCGATCTTGGCCGCGCTGGATGGAGTGGTGCCGAGTTTGACGCCGCCATCGACGGTGATGCCCGCCTCGATGAGTGACGCGCGCAATGCGCCGGTTGCGAAGCGCGCCGGATCTTCCACGACATAGACGTATCGTCTTGGCCCAGCTCGCGAGCCCATTGTCCCCGACACGACAATGCTGCCATCGCCAAACCTGCGAACGGAAAGACGCGCACCCGTGCCGGGAACTGTGCGCACGTTGTTAGTGAGGGGAATCGAGGTCGTAGCGGGCTCGAGTTTCACGCCGCTCGGAGAGATCGTGACCCAAACGAGATTCTCATTGAGCGACAGCGCCGATACGCGCGCTGCATAACCCGATTGCAGATAGCGTGTGAGCCATCCTTCGGGAACGAGCTGATCATCAAACGCAGAAGCGTCGCCGATGACGTCACCCGTGATGTGTTTTATCCCGCGAGCGGCGAGCTGCTGCGCGAGAAATTTTATCGGCGCGCCGGGACCGCCTTGCAGATATCGACCGGACAGTGATGGATCGCCATCACCGCGAATGTACACATCCCCGTGCAAAGTTCCGTCGGGGTCGATCGTTCCGTTATAGAGGACGTCGGTGCTGAATTGATATTTCGGACCCAACCGGTCGAGCGAGACGGCGGTAGTCAGCATCTTCATCGTCGACGCCGGCATAAGAGGAGTACCGGCGTTGAAGTTGAAAAGTGTGTCGCCTCGCGTCAGTGACACGACCATGATGCCGAACTGCCCACTTCGTATGCGGCCAGCGAGCGCGCCGATGTCAGCGGCGAGAGATTGCACCGAGCGCGGCGAAGTATAGTGGACGACCGGCACCGGAGGCCCACTCGGCTTCTTGCCCGATGCTTTCTTCCGGGCGCGTGATTTCGACGCTGAGGATCGCGTCGTTTTCTTTTTGGTTCGAGTGCCTGTCTGTCCGCCGGAGGAAATTGCGATCAATGACGCAAGTGCGACGATTGCAACCGAGCGAAGACTACGATACAAATTCGTTCTCATGGATGTGAATCAGCAACGTAATAGAACGGCTATGCAAACGCGGACAGTTTGAATAACTTCCCGCTGAATGGGCGAACGATTGAGGAGAATCAATGGCTGAACGGCACAGTTCGATTCGCGAGGGGGTCATCGCCGGATTATTGGGCGCCACCACGATCGCAATCTGGTTCCTGATTGTGGATGTCGTTGCCGGTCACGCATTGTACACGCCCGATCTCCTCGGACGCGGACTGATCAGCGTACTAGGCAAGCCGCCGGCGATGCCCGACACGATGGCCACTCACGTTTTGGCATATACACTCTTTCACTATGTGGCGTTCATTCTCGTCGGTGTGGTCATCGCGTGGATCATTCATCAGTCCGCGCGCACGCCAGCCGTTCTTGCCGGACTGCTGCTGATGTTCGTGATTTTCGAGCTCGGCGCGTACATGGTCACGGGACTCTTCACGGAGACTCAGTTCGGCGGGATGGCGTGGTATCAGATCTTCATTGCCAATCTTCTGGCGACCGTAGTCATGGGATGGTACATGGTTGTCCGGCATCCCAATCTCAGGCGCGATTTGAACGCCGCGCTAACCGGCGAAGACGCGTAGCGAGTAGTCAGCTAGGCTGCGTGCGGCTTCCAGTCCACCTGCGCGCCGGCGGTGGAATCTTCGCCACGCGCAGCCCAGCGGAAAAACACGACGGTCATGATGAGCGCGAAGATCAATCCGCCAGGTACCCACATGATGAGCCCGCCGAGCATCTGATCGTCCATCGGCGTTAGCCAGGTCACCGTCGGCGCGGTTGCATATAGGGGATACAGGACGCGATCGGCCATCGTGATGTATACAGCGATGATGGACATCGGAATACTCATCAAAAAGCAGTAGAGCATTTGCCCCGGATACGCGAGCCTCGGCAATTCAGGGAGCGGGCTCATCAGCGGCCACCACATCAGGACCGCCGCGGTCATGAACATCAAATGCTCGACGATGTGAATGTTGTGATTCGCCATCGCGGCATTGTAGAGATCGGGAATGTGCCACGCTGCGATCACCAGGTTGAACGCGATGAAACAGAAAACAGGTCTCGTGATTCGTCGCGCGATTGCACCGGTGGTCCGATTGCGCGTCAGCGGACGCACCATCCATCCAGCTACGCCGGCAATCAGCAGCGGAGGCATCGCCAGCGTCAGCAACAGATGCTGCACCATGTGCGCGCTGAAGAGATAGTCGTCACTCAAATCGTGAAGCGGTCCGTTGAGCGAGGCGAACATGACGAACAAGCCGGCAAAGAACGAAAGCTTGCGCGCGCCACTCAATTTTTCGCCGGGTGGCGCGCGTCGTCCGCGCCAGAGATAAATCGCGCCGAGTGCGGCGATTCCAACCACGGTGCTCGGATGGATTGACCATGCTAACCACCCGAGCTGCGTGAATGGGTGAAGCATCGCGAGCACCGGCATCGTCGTGGGCGCTAGAGCTTCGCCGCCAAATGTCCGAAAAGGAACATCAGGGCGATAAGCAAAGAGGCAGCGATGAAGAGCGGTCCCGTGAACAACGCCCGGAACAGCTTGTGGTCGTACTTGAGGTGCATGTAGAACATGACGACGATCGCGAACTTGAGCGCCGACAACACCAACAATCCGGGGACAAAGCCGCGCGACGCAACGATCGCTGGTGAGTAGTACATCCATACTTCGACGGCGGTGATGATTCCAAGAATGAGCGCCACCTTCCAGTAGGTCGACCACTGAGGATGGTGCTCTACGTGTTCCGCCGGGTCATGTGAGATCTCGGCTGGTGCGTCCGCATAAGTGGTGTCGTGTTCCATAGGCCTACTTGATCAGATAGACGAGAGTGAAGATCGCAATCCAAACGACGTCGACGAAGTGCCAGTACAGTGCCGCGATATCGACCTTCAATGCGTCCTTTGGACCGAGACCGCGCTTGTAGTCGATCGACAAAAGCGTGAGCAGCCAGATAACTCCGGCGGTTACGTGCGCGCCGTGGAATCCAGTGAGTGTAAAGAACGACGATCCGAAAAGATTCGTCCGAATCGACAGTCCCTCATGCACGAACGAAGTGAACTCGAAGGCCTGGAATCCAAGGAACGTCGTGCCGGCAATTGCCGTCGCCCACAACCATAGTTTAGAGGAGCCGAGTATTCGCTCGCCCCTCGTGTTCTTGGGCAGCGCTTTGTTCTGCACTGCGGCGAGCGCGAGCACCATGAAGAGCGACGACATCAGCAGCGTGAACGTCGACATCGACGTGACGGGGATGTTCAGAATCGCGTGTAAATGACGCCCTGTGACCGGATCAACCCAGGCTTCATGCGGGAATGGTCCAACTCTGCTGCGTCCCTTGTAAATCAGATACGTCGAGATCAGCGATACGAACAGCATACACTCTGAGCCAATGAAGGCCCAGATTGCGATCTTGCGGCTGTCGAGGCCGGTCGAGGTGTAGTGATGTACGACCGGATGGGCGATCGGATGCGCAGCTGCGGCTGGTGCAGTCATCTAGTGATGCTCCGGCTCGAGCGGGGTGCATAGCCACGTGTAAAGCGAGACGACAAGAATCGCGGCTCCCGCGAATATCAGCACGCGAGTCGTTATCAAGCCGCAAAACATCGTGATCAGTCCGAACGCTACAATCAACGGCTTGATCGTGCTGTAGGGCATGACGATTCCCAGCTCTTCGGCGCTCTTTCCTTCCTGTGCATTGATGCGCGCGCTCTCGCGATCGATCTCACTTCCTTCCCAAAGCGGATAGCGCGACGTCACCTGCGGTAGAACTGCGAAGTTGTAATCGGGCGGCGGCGATGGAATGCTCCACTCGAGCGTTCCAGCGTGCCACGGGTTGGGCCCGGCGATCGGTCCCCGCGAGCGGCTCGTGAAGAAGTTGTACAGGAAAATCAACGTCGCTACAAACAGCATGTACGCGCCGATGCTCGACATCAGGTTGTAGCTGTCCCATCCTTGGCCCGAGTCGTAGGTGTAGACCCGGCGCGGCATACCAAGCATTCCCGAGAAATGCATCGGGAAGAAGGTGAGGTTCATGCCGACGAAATTGACCCAGAAATGCCACTTGCCGAGCCGCTCATTCATCAAACGACCAGTAATCTTTGGGAAGTAGTGGTAGATGCCGGCGAAGATTCCCATGATGGATCCGCCGAACAGCACGTAATGGAAGTGCGCCACAATGAAATAGGTATCGGTCTGCTGGAGGTCAGCGGGCGGAGACGAGTGCATCACCCCGGAGATTCCACCGATGGTAAAGAGCGCGACGAGCGCGATGCCGAACAACATCGCTGTCGTGAACCTGATGGACCCCTGCGCCATCGTCGCCATCCAGTTGAATATCTTCACTCCGGTAGGAATGCCGATCAACATCGTCGAGAGAGCGAAGATGCTGTCGGCAATCGGACCCATCCCAACTGCGAACATGTGGTGGGCCCACACGCCGAATCCGAGAACGCCGATCAGAATTCCCGAGTACACCATCACCGGATAACCGAACAGCGGCTTGCCGGAATATGTCGGTAGTACTTCCGACACCAGTCCGAACGCCGGAAGAATCAGGATGTAGACCTCGGGGTGACCGAAGATCCAGAAGAGATGCTGCCAGAGAAGAGGATCGGCGCCGGCGTGGATCGCGTAGAAGTTCGTGCCGAAGAATCGGTCGAACAGGAGGAAGACAAGCGCGACGGTGATGACGGGGAAGGCAAAAATGAGAAGGAACATCACGACGAATGACATCCAGGTGAACATCGGCATCCGCATCAGCGTCATGCCCGGCGCGCGGAGATTGATGATCGTGGTGATGAAGTTGAACGCCGCAGCGAGGGAGGAGATGCCGAGTACCTGGAGACCGATCACCCAGAAGTCGATGTTGATGCCCTGAGAGAAATCCCTCGTTGTCAGCGGTGCGTATCCGAACCAGCCGCCGTTGGGCGCGGCCTGGAAAAAAATCGGCACCGTGATGAAGATCCCGGCGAAGAGAAAAACCCAGTAGCTGAAGGCGTTGAGCCGCGGGAATGCGACATCGCGCGCGCCGAT
>Ga0137376_10003083_pt1 | contig 10256 bp, 6 predicted proteins | sample SagtaG_23_FD_104814 | JGI IMG/M metagenome (GOLD analysis project Ga0137376, IMG submission 104814) | Vadose zone soil microbial communities from Sagehorn Ranch, Mendocino, California, USA - Sage2_L_20_16 metaG | ecosystem: Environmental > Terrestrial > Soil > Vadose zone | place: USA... | reverse complement strand
GAGGCGCTCCTACGCGTTCCGCTGCCTGGCGGCAGGCGGATCTTCTCTGACGACCTGCAGGATCCGCTCGCGTCGCTTGCCGAGGCGCTCGACGAAGACGTCGAGTACGACCCCCGCAGCCGCAAGCCGATCGTCGGACCGGTCATCACCTACGCGCGCAAGGTCGTCATCTCGCTGGTGCGCTGGTGGATGGGCGCGATCCTCGAGCGCCAGGAGCGCATCAACCGGCTCCTTGCCGCCGCGTACGACTACGAGGGGCAGATGGCGCCGCGCTTCGGCGCGCGCCTCGAGCGTCTCGAGCGCGAGTGGAAGGAGCGCCGCGAGCGCGAGGTCGCCGCGAATCTGCACTCGGTGTACTTCCAGGCGCGCTTCGGCGGCGAAGAGCCCGTCATCCGCAAGCAGTCCGAGGCCTTCGTCGACCTCTTCGCCGGACGCAAACGCGTGCTGGACCTCGGCTCGGGCCGCGGGATCTTCCTGCAGCTCTTGAAGGACAAAGGCATCGGCGGCTACGGCGTCGATCTCGACCCGCGGATGGTCGCGCAATGCCGCGAGAAGGGCCTCGAAGCGCACGAGGTCGACGCGCTCACGCACCTGCGGCAGATCGAAGCCGGCAGCGTCGACGGCCTGTACGCGCGCCACCTCGCGGAGCACGTCCTCCCGGGCGAGCTCGTCGAGATCCTTCGCGCGTGTCGCCGCGTCCTCGCCCCGGCCGCGCCGCTCGTCTTCGTCACGCCGAACCCGGCCACGCTCACGGTCGGTGCGCACACCTTCTGGCTCGACCCGCAGCACCTGCGGCCGATCCCGCCGGAGCTCTTCAAGTTCTATCTCGAGGTCGAGGGCTTCACGGAGGTCGAGATACGCACGTTCGAGCCGACGGAGCAGCGCCTGCGTGAGGACGTGCCCGAAGGGCCGATCCGCGACAACGTGAAGCTCCTGAACAAGACGCTCTTCGGCGACCGCGATTACGCCGTGATCGGCTGCGCCCCCGCGAAGTGAGAGTCCATCAGTTCCACCCTGTGCTCGCGCCGGGCGACGCCATGAGCAATCACGTGTTCGCCCTGCGGAAGAGGATCCGCCACTGGGGCTTCGAATCGTTCGCGTACGCGGTCGAGACAAAGCCAGGAGTCGCCGATGTCCGCACGTATCGGCGGATGTTCCGCGACGTGCGTCCGGACGACCTCGTCATCGTGCACTTCTCGATGGGCAGCGAGGTGATCGATCAGATCCTCAAGATCCCCGCGCGGCGTGTGCTCGTGTACCACAACATCACGCCCCCCGAGTTCTTCGGCGGCATCAACCCGCACGCCGCGGCGTTCGCGCGCCTGGGGCTGCGGCAGCTCGCACGGATAGCGCCGGCGTTCGAGCTCGCGATCGGCGTGTCCGAGTTCAACCGCCGCGCGCTCGAGGAAGCCGGGTACAAAAAGACCGCGCGCGTGCCCATCCTCATTGATTGGGAGCATCTCGCGGTGCCTCCGTCCGAGGCGGTGCTCGCGCGGTGGAAGGGCCTGCGCACGGTGCTGCTCTTTGTCGGCCGAATTTCGCCGAACAAGCGGCAGGACGACCTCGTGCGGATGCTGGCGTACTACCGCCGCTGCATCGATCCGGAGGCGCACCTCGTGCTCGTGGGGGCGTACCGCGACCAGCCGCAGTACCACGCGCGTGTCGTCGCGCTCATCGAGCGGCTCGGCCTGGGCGGCGCCGTCGCGTTCGCGGGCGGCGTCGACGATCCCGCGCTGCTGGCGTATTACCGCGCGGCGTCGTGCTTCGTCTCGCTTTCGGAGCACGAGGGCTTCGGCGTGCCGCTCCTCGAGGCGATGCGCTTTCGGTTGCCGGTCGTCGCGTACGACGCGGCGGCGGTGGGTGAGACGGTCGATAGCGCTGCCATCCTGCTGCGCGAGCGCGATCTCGCGGAAGCTGCGGAGGCGTGCGCGATGGTCACGGAGCGCCCCGATCTTCGGGAGCAGCTCGTCGCCGCTGGCGAGAGACGCGTGAAGGACTTCGACCCTGAAAAGGTCGCCGAGCGCACCCGGGGGGTGCTGGGATTGTGAGCGAGCGGCTTCGCTTCGCGCACCAGTTCCACCCCGTCGTCGCGTACGGCGACGCGATCGGGAACGACGCGTTCGAGCTCCAGCGGATGTTCTGGTCGTCCGGCGTGCGGAGCGATCTGTTCGCCTGGGAGGCCAAGGCCGAGGTCCGTGGGCTCGTGCGCGACTGGAAGGATCTCGAGCGGGTCACGAGCCGTGATGGCCTTCTCCTTGTCCACCATTCGATGGGCAACGACGTCGTCTCCGATGTCGCGAGGCTCCCTCTGCGCAAGGCGATCGTCTACCACAACATCACGCCGGCCAGGTACTTCGAAGGCCTGAACGAGCACGCGCGGAGGTACGCCGAGCTTGGCCGTGAGCAGCTCGCCGAGCTCGCGCGCGCCGCCGAGTTCGGGTTCGCCGATAGCGAGTACAACCGCCGCGAGCTCGCGGAGGCCGGCTGCGCCAACACCGCCGTCGTCCCGATCGCCGTCGACTGGGAGCAGTTCGACGTCGCGCCCGATCCGGAGGTCGCACGGCGTCTGAAGGACGAGCGCACCGCGATCCTCGCGGTCGGGCAGATCCTGCCGCAGAAGGCGATCCATGACGTCATCGCATCGTTCGCCAAGTACCGCGAGTCCGACCGCTCCGCGCGCCTCTACGTCGTCGGATCGACCGCGATGTCCGGCCAATACCTCGCGCGACTGCGCGACCAGATCGCTCGCGCCGGCCTCGACGACGCGGTCACGTTCGCCGGAAGCGTGACCATCGAGCAGCTCGTGGCCTACTACCGCGGAGCGACCGCGTTCGTCACGCTTTCCGACCACGAGGGCTTCTGCGTCCCGCTGCTCGAGGCGATGCGCAGCGACCTTCCGATCGTCGCGCATGCCGCGGGCGCAATACCCGAAACGCTCGGCGACGCCGGGATCCTTCTCGATGACAAGTCGCCGGAGAAGGTCGCAGCCGCGATCGAGCGCGCCGTCGGCGACAGCGCGCTGCGCCGAGAGCTCATCGAGAAAGGCCACCGGCGTGTTGAAGAGTTCTCGCGCCAGAAGGTCGCCGGCCGCCTCACGCTCGCCCTCGCTCAAGGTGGATGGGATCTGCCACCCGCGCGATCGAGACGCCTCGTGGTGCTCTCGAGCGACCAGCGCTGCGGCATCCATCACTACTCGCTCGCGGTCACCGACGGGCTGCGCGACCGCGGCCATCAAGTGACGTTCGTCGGCGTGCGCCACCTCGACACCGCGGATCACAACCGGAAGCTCAAGTTCATCGCGAAGACCGACGCGGTCCTCATCGAACACGAGGCGGGGATCTTCCGGGACGTGCCGTTCGTGCGCGCGCTGCTCACGTTGTGGATGCGCCGCCTACCGGTGATCCTCTCGATGCACGAGCTCGAGCCCGAAAAGTTCCATCACTACCGCAGGCTCTCCGCAGCGCTCCACTACGGGCCGCGCTACAGCTGGCCCCTCGAGCTTCTGCGGATGCCCTGGGTCGGCCTCAGGCTCATGAACTGGTTCCTGCGCTACCGGCTGATCTTGACGCTCATGGGCTCGATCCCGCGCAAGCTTGTCGTGCATTCCATCCGCAGCGAGCGCTGGCTCAAGCTGCTCACCTCGGACGCGGAGAAGGCCGAGCGCTTTCCGCTCCCGATCATGCCGCTCGAGAACACCGTGCTCCCTCATGATGAAGCGGAGAAGCGGCGTCTCCGCGCGCGCTTCGGGCTGCCGACACACAAGTTCATCTTCGTGTCGCCGGGCTTCTTCTTCGCGCGAAAACGCTATCTCGAGGTCATCGAGGCCCTCCCCGACGATTCGGTGCTCGTCCTCTCCGGGACGCGCTCTGATTGGGAGCCGCGGTACTTCGACGAGGTCATGGAGGCCGCGAAGCGGAAGTCGAACGTCGTGATCAATACCGAGTACAACACCATGGGCGAGTACGTCGCGGCAGCGGACTGCGTCGTCCTCTTTTACGAGGACGTCTTCCAGAGCGCGGTCGTCACGCAGGCGGTCTGGGCCGGTCTGCCGTGCATCTTCTCGAATGCCGAGGGGTTCGCGCCGTACCACGCGGCCGGACCGGTCGTGCGGAGCGTCGACGAGCTCGCCCGAGCGATGCGCGAGATCCAGTGGCCGGAGAACTACGCGAGGTACGCGCGCGGCGTGCGGATCCTGCGGCGTCTGCTCTCGCCGGAACGCAACGCGGAGCGCTACCTTGCCGGAATCTGAGTCAGGCGGGGCGCATCCCAGCCGGATTGCGGCCGCAGTCAAGCCGGGGAGTCACAAACCGTCGATTCACTGGGTTGGGTTTCCACCTGAGGTGAGTGACGGTGCCGACAAACGCGTGGCCCTGCCTTGGCCCTCGTTGCTGGTGATCTCCACTGAAAATGATGGGATCTTTCTCGTCCGGTACGCGCCGGACGGGGAATTTGCAGGCGACACCTGGCACCAGACGATCGACGAGGCGAAGCGCCAGGCCACGTTCGAATACGGTGAGTTGGTCGGCCCATGGACCGCAATCCCATCTGACGTGCAAGACATTGCAAGCTTCATGAACCGACCGAGCTGAAGTGAAGATCCTCATCGTCGTCCAGCGCTACGGGGCCGAGGTGATCGGCGGGTCGGAGTCGCACGCGCGCGTCGTCGCGCAGCGCCTGGCGAAGCTGAACGAGGTGGAGGTCGCCACGACGACCGCGCTCGATTACTGGTCCTGGGCGCCGCATTTCCCGGCGGGCGAGTCGATGGACGGCGCGGTACGCCTCCGCCGCTTTCCAATCGCCGGGCTCCGAAGTCCGACGTTCAAGGACACCGAGCGCCGTCTGCTGTTCGAGCCGCACACGCTTGCCGAGGAGCGCAGGTGGCTCATCGAGCAAGGCCCGCACGTTCCTGCGCTTCTCGAGTTCCTCCATCGCGAGGGCAGCCGATACGACGCGATCCTGTTTTACACATACATCTACGAGCCGACCGCGGCCGGTCTCCCGCTCGTCGCCGAGCGTGCCGCGCTCATCTCCACGGCCCACGACGAAGAGCCGCTGCGTCTCTTTCCGTACCGCGCGCTCTTTCAGCTGCCGCGCGCGTTCGGCTTTCTCACGCCGGAGGAGCGCGACCTCGTGCATGCGCGCTTCGCGAACGACCACATCCCGAGCGAGATCCTCGGAATCGGCCTCGATCCGCCGCCGTGGCACGACCCCCAGCCATTCCGCGACCGCTACGCGCCGCGTGGCCCGCTCGTCCTCTACGTGGGGCAGGTGAGTGAGGGCAAGGCGGTCGACGAGCTGGTCGCGGACTGGATCGAGTACCACGACACCGGCGGCTCGGGGACCCTCGTCCTTGCCGGAACGCAGCGGATGCCACTCCCCGATCGCGACGACATCGTGTCGCTCGGCCATGTGAGCGAAGAGGAGAAATACGCGCTTCTCGAGGCCGCCGATGTCCTCGTCCTTCCGTCGCATCTCGAAAGCCTCGGCATCGTGCTCCTGGAGGCGTGGCAGGTCGGAACGCCGTGCCTCGTCTCGGCGCACAACCCAGTCACGAGAGGACAGGTCGCGCGGGCAAGAGGCGGCCTGGCCTACGAGCGGGACGACCTCGCGGAAGCGCTCGCAGCCGTGCTCGCCAAGCGCGACGCGCTCGGCTCATGGGGCCGTCGATACGTGGAACGCGAATGCACGTGGCCGGCGTTCGATGCGCGCCTCGAGCAGCTCGTGGACCTGGCGGCGAGTTGAGCGACCCGAGCCTGCTCGTCGTCGTCGCGCGCTACGGCGACGTGCCCGGCGGCGCGGAGGCGCACGCGCGCTCTGTCGTGCAGCGACTCAAACCGAGCTTCGCGATCGAGGTCGCGACCACGACCGCGACCGACTACCGGACATGGCGCCACGACCTGACCGCGGGGATCGACGCCGTCGACGGCGTCACGGTGCACCGCTTCCCGGTCGAACATCCGCGCGCCTGGAACTTCAAGCTCTTCGAACGGCGTGCCTTCCGCGCGGGTCACACGCTCGACGACGAGCGCGTGTTCATCGACGCGCAGGGCCCGTACGCGCCGGAGCTGCTCGAGTTCCTCTTCAAGCGTGGCCGCGACTACGACCATGTGCTCTTCTTCCAGTACCTCTACTACCCGACCGTGCTCGGCCTGCCGCTCGTCCCCGAGCGCGTCGTGCTCGTGCCGACCGCGCACGAGGAGGCGGCGATCGGCCTGTCCGCGTACAAGCCGGTGTTCCTCGCCCCGCGGGCGATCGCGTACAGCACTGAAGAGGAGCGGCGAATGGTCTGGCGCCGCTTCCGTAATCACCGCGTGCCCAACGAGGTCGTGGGCGTCGGTATCGAGATGCCGGCGGATCGCGACGCCGCGCGGTTCCGCGCGAAGCACGGGGTCGACCGCCCATACCTTCTTTACGTGGGCCGCATCGGGGTGAGCAAGGGATCGCGCGAGCTCTTCGCCAATTACGAACACTGGCGGGCGAGCGATCCGTCGCACGATGTCGCGCTCGTGCTCATCGGCGACGCCGAGATCCCGATCCCGAAGATCGAAGGCGTTCGTCATCTGGGGCGCGTGACCGAGCAGGACAAGTGGGACGCGCTGGCGGGGTGCGCGGCGTTCGTCATGCCGAGCCTTCTCGAATCGCTCTCGCTCGTCACGCTCGAAGCCTGGGCCGCTGGGCGGCCGGTCATCGTGGACGCGCGGTCTCCGGTCCTCGCAGGCATGACCCGGCGCGCGCGCGCCGGGCTCGTCTACCGGAGCTCCGCGGAGTTCGCCGAGATCTGCGAGCTGCTCATGGATGACCCAGCGCTCGGCGACCGGCTGGGCAGGTCCGGCGCGGAGTTCGTCGCTTCGACGTACACCTGGCCGCGAGTCGTCGAGACGTACGTCGATCTCTTCGCCGAAGTACGCGCAAGACAGAGCCGACCCGTCAACTAGGTAGACCTTCGGTAAACGAGGCGGCCGAGCGAGCGAGTCGGTGTTCGTTACTGGACCGTTACTTGCAGCGGGCGGGAACCCGGCGCGCCGGGAATGGCGCGACGGGAGGGTCACGTGCGACGAGTTGTGGTCTTTGGCGTCGTCCTCGCGCTTCTCGCGCTCATCTCGCCACATGCCCTGGCAGCCACGCCGCCTAGCGGCACCGTCAGTGACGCGGCGACGACCACCAACTGGAGCGGTCCGATCTTCACCGGCGGCTTTTACACCGCGGGCGACCGCGGCGCGAAGTGCTTCGACGCTTCGGGTCAGCCTGTCTCGCCTTCCCCGACGGCCGGACAGAGCGCGTGCGATGTCTTCTCGCTCACCGTGAGCGTCACATCTGCCTTCTGGACGAACAAGTCCGGCGGGGTCGCGGTGCGCCTCGACAACTTCGGCACCAACGACTTCGACCTCTACGTGTACGCACGCAACGCCGACGGCACTAAGGGCGCGTTTGTTACGAGCTCCGGCGGCGTCGCCGGGCAGCCCGAGAACGCGATCATCGACAACGCCTCAGGCGGTTACTACATCGTCGCCGTGGCCTTCGCGGCAACCGCGACGAGCTACGACGGGCACGCCACGTTCTTCGTCGCGGCCGGTCACGCGGCAGTGCCGCCGACCGTTACGAACCCGCCGGGCTACCCGGCGTACCGAGCGAGCCAGGACCAATACCTCTCGCACTCCGAGCCGCACATCGCGATGAACCCACGCGATCACAACAACCTCGTCGCTGGCTCGAAGATGTACGTGAACCTCGCGAACTATCTCTTCAAGATCGGCATGTACGCCTCGTTCGACGGGGGCCGGACGTGGACCGACACCGGTCAACTCCCCGGATACCCTGCCGCGAACCCAAGCGACTGCAGCGGCGCGCCCGACGGGCAGACCTTCTCCCAGGCCTGTCTCACCACGACGAGCGATGTGTGGACGACATTCGACGACGAGGGCAACGCGTACGCCATGGTGCTCTACGCCCCCGGCGGCGCGTCCTCGACAGGCTGGGGCATGAACCTCCACAAATCGACCGATGGGGGGCGGCACTGGGGCCCGCCGATCGTGATCCATGATCACGTCGGCGGGCTGCTCCGCGACATGTTCCTCGACGACAAGAACGCTCTCGCGGTCGACAACTACACCCAGGTCGGCGTGCCCGGGGTGAAGAACAACCCGGGCGACGGGAACATCGGAACGATGTACAGCTGCTGGAACCTCGACGACACGACCAGCGGCCTCCACCAGGACATCGTCGTCTCGACCTCTGTTGACGCCGGCGCGACATGGAGCTTCCCCGAGGTGGTGTCGCCGGGACAGGATCTCGAGATCGGCTGCCAGTTCGCGATCGCCCCCTCCGGGACCGTCTTCGTGTCCTGGTTCCACTACGCGACGACGGTCGCGGGACAGCCCGGGCAGATGTTCGTCGTGCGCTCAGAGGACCACGGCGTCAACTGGAGCCCGCCGGTCCTCGTCGCGTCCGTGAACCCGCTCCCGACGAAGCTCCCCGGCTCGCGGTTCCGCAACCTGTCGATCCCGGCCCTCGCGGCCTCGCCGGTCGACGGCTCCGTGTACATCACGTGGGCCGACTACCACACCGCCGCCAACGGAACGAAAGACGGCGACATCCTCTTCAGCAAGTCGACCAACGGTGTCGCCTGGGACACGCCGAAGCGCGTGAACCAGGACAAGATCGGCAACGGCAAGGATCAGTTCCAACCGCAGATCGCGATCACCTCGTCGGGCCAGGTCAACATCAGCTACTTCGACCGGCGCAACGATCCCGACAACTTCTACATCGACACCTACCTCTCGCGATCCGACGACCGCGGGGCGCACTGGTCCGACATTCGCGTCACGCAAAAGATGTGGGACCCCTCGATCAACCCGCCGATCTCCAGTTCCGGCGAATTCATCGGCGACTACCAGGGTCTCGTGGCCGACGACGACGTGGCGATCCCCTTCTGGCAGGACACGCATGTCGGTCCGTACCAGGAGACTTACGCGGCCCGTGTCCCGAACCAAGCGGACCTCACCGTGGCGGGGATCACCTTCAGCAATAGCAAAGCGCCCGAAGGCGCGAAGGTCACGATCACCGCGCAGATCGGAAATATCGGCTATCGCTTGGCGAGCAAGATCGCGGTGCGCTTCGCCGTCGATGGCGTCGTCCAGGGGTCGGATCAGACGATCGCGTCGGTCGCCCCGGGCGCCTCGGCGAGCGTAAGCATCAACTGGCCCTCCGAGGGCAAACCGGGAACGCACACCGTCCGGGTGACGGTCGATCCCTTAAACACGATCCGCGAGTCGGACGAAACCAACAACGCCGGCACGGCCACGTTCTTCATCAGAGCGAACAAGGTCCAGAACTCATCGTTCGAGCAGACCGCGACGGCCAACCCCTCGCAGCCTGCGAACTGGACCCCGACCGGCACCGGCACGACCTACGACGTCAGCGGCGGCCACGCGGCCGACGGCTTCGCCGCGGCAGGCATCGTGGCCGGTGCGGTTCCCGGCCAAGCCGGCAAGTGGGCCTCTGACGCGATCCCGGTGGTCGCGGGCACCTACTACGAGGTGAACGCGACGGTGCTCACCGGTGGCACCGCGGCTCACCCCACGATCGTCGTCACCGCCGCGGGTGCCGCGAACGGGGCAGCCGCCCCGCTCCTCACGCTCACACAGCTTGTTCCGGTCAACACCGTGACCCAGCTTGTTGGCCAGGTCCAGATTCCGGCCGGCGTGAGCCAGGTCGTCATCGAGTTGCGCGAGGAGCTCGATCGGAACCTGACCATCTACTACGACAAGATCGGGCTGTTCGCGCCCGACTGATCAGCGTTCGGTCTCGGCCCCGCGGATATCTCCGCGGGGCCGGGACCTCTTTATGCCTAGGGGATCGTCGCGTTGATCGTGGTCGGACCGCTCACCACGACGGCGAGTCGCTCTACCTTGACGGCCCCGCCGACGAGGAATCGGACATCCCATGCGATGCCAGGCGGCGCGCTGTCGAGCGAGATGTAGTACGTGCCATTCCCAGCGGTCGTCGTCGCGCAGCGGATCGGTGGTCCGATCGTGACGCACACGCCGCCGTAGCCGGCGCCTGCCGAATTGGTCACGCGTCCGCCGATGCCGAGCCCGCTTGGGTTCGGTGGAGGTGGCGGAGGTGGCGGTGCCGTCGGTCGCCGCGTGGGCGGTGGAGGAGGCGGCGGCGGCGGGGTCGGCTCCTCGGTTGGCGCTGCCGTTTCTGGTGGCGCGCCAGTCACTGCAGGAGTCGGGGCCGCGCTCGGCGTGGGATCT
>Ga0137376_10003082_pt1 | contig 10258 bp, 7 predicted proteins | sample SagtaG_23_FD_104814 | JGI IMG/M metagenome (GOLD analysis project Ga0137376, IMG submission 104814) | Vadose zone soil microbial communities from Sagehorn Ranch, Mendocino, California, USA - Sage2_L_20_16 metaG | ecosystem: Environmental > Terrestrial > Soil > Vadose zone | place: USA... | reverse complement strand
TGTGGTACCAGGTGCCGTGGTTATTGGGCTGCTGGGACTGGGTTTGGCCAGGATCGCTGGTTTGCAGCCAGTCTAAATAATCCGACGCCCATTTTTTGAGCGCCTGCTGGTCGCTGCTGCTGAGCTGGTTCGAGCCACCAATCATGGTGGCGGCATCGAGCACCTGGGGGAAGTAGCGCAAATCGATCAGCCCAGTACCGTCATTTTTGTGCCCCTGAATAACTTGGGCGTAGGTAAGGTTAGGGTTCATGCGCGTTTGCCCATCGATAAACCATGCCCGCAACAGCTGTGCAGCACGCTTGGCATATTGCGGTTTTTTGGTGTAATAGTAGGTCAGTGCTTGGGTGTTCAGGCTATCGACCATTTTGTTGAAGTTGTCTTTGTCGGCAATGTCAGTCGTCGCCGGATTAGTCTGACCATCCCGGCGAACGTAGGGCAGGCCATCGGACGTATCTGGGTTGGGCCACCAATACACGGCCAAACTGTAATAATCGTGCGCGTCGCCGCTTGGGGGCAGCTGAGGTTTGGCAGTGACGGTCTGAATGGGCGCGTTAAGTGTTTTATCAGCGTTTTTTTGCAGCCGGTTTATCAGTGCCACGGTGTTTTGGTCATTCTTTTTATAAGCTTTAAGGGTTTGCTGCAGACCGGCGGCGTCGCTGTATACCAGTGGTGTGCCATCGTTGTTCAGCACATTCGACGTTGCCTTAATACTGTTCATCATATGTAGGCTTACAAAAAAGGTTAGCACAACTGCCAAGATAACGCCCGAACTAGTTATTATCCAGGGAAGTTTGTTGTGTGATTGTCGAAAACGTTTCATACCCTTCCAGTATACAGCTCTGGGCAAGCAGGCTGAAATAAGTGATTGACCTAGGCAGTGCAAAATCAATACAATCAACTAGTCAACTGCTTAGGAACGGCGAGTATCCCCTCGCGGCCTGTGGCTGCGAGGAGCTAATTGAATACGACATCGACCCAATAGTTGGTATTGTTAAACGTCGAGGTAGGAAAACCGCCGCCATATTTGTACACACCCGAACCCGCCCCAGGCACGTGCAGCGGAGGGTTGTCGAGCGGGTTGGCAAAGTAGCCAACATCAGCCGAATACGAACCAACTGGCGCAAAGTACGACGCCACATAAGTGGTGTTAGCGTTGATCGCCACCGGACTCGAGAAGGTCATGGTTTGCCAACCAGACGCCGTCTCGTTGGTTACGGTCGCCGCGGCCAGCGCCGTACCTGCCGTGTTCCAAAGTGTTATTGTGTGCGTACCAGTATTCTGCGGCCCTTTGTAGAAACGAATGGCCGAGACAGTACCCGTTCTGTCAGCCGTAAACTTCACCCCAAGCTCAACCGCCTGCGTGTCATTGGCGGTTATCAGGGCCGGCGTGGCTGACGGCGCCCATAAAGAACATGGACACACCGGGCCGTTGGCCGCCGTAAATGACCAAGTACGGTTGGTGGCCAAAGCGTTGCCAGCTACATCTTTCACTCCCGAACTACCGCCTTTTACTGTAGCCGTGTAGGTCGCCCCGCCAGTCAGCGACAAAACGGGGTCAAGCGCGGCAACTTTGTTGGCACTATCGTACGTGACGGCGGCCGGAACCAGCGCGTTGGAAGGATCACGCAGCTCGAAGGTGGTAGTGCTGATGGTGGCGGCGTTCATTGCCTCGCTAAAGGTTGCTGCCATGTTGGCGCTGGTTGGCACATTAGTCGCACCAGCCACAGGCGAAGTAACGGTAACAGTTGGCGGCGTAGTATCCACGGCATAGGTGGCGGCAAACGTGCCACTGGAAGCCGGGAAGATAGCATAACTTACACCTTTCAGCGTATCCACCGTGTAGCTAAGGGGGCTACCGTTTTGAGTAATACCCGTCAGTGTGCCCTTACTGGAGGTAAGTGGCAGCATACTGCGAAGCATTGTGCCAGCCCGCCCATCCACACTGGCCGTGAAGTTAAGCGTGCTGCCGCTCCAGGCAATCTGAGTCATCGACGAGTTATTGCGTCCATCGGTCCAATCCAGCATTTGCTGAGCTGAAACTAGTGGGACATTACGAGCCTGGGCCGAGGCCATCAGCTGTTGGTCAAAGCTATCACTGTAATCATAGTGCGTGCCAAACACGCCGTAGTAGCCTTCGGGCCCGAGGGCACGATCAAGCACGGTGTTAATTGCCTGCGGATAGGTCATGCCGCTCTCGTTCACCAAGTGGCTGGGCAATTGATAAACATCAATCATGCTGCCGTCCGCATCACCGTAGCGCATAGCCATACCCGAGCCCGTCATAAAGCCAGGGCGATTTTGCACCCACGAACCTGGCCAGTAGTAATAACCCATGTCTATGCGAATACCATTATTCAGCTCCACCTTGGGCAGCGTTGCCCAATCGCTCCACACAAGACAGTGCAAGCGGTTGCCTTGTTGCGGCGGCAAGCTAGTATATTTGGCGCGGAACTGAGTTAGATCGCTGGTAAAATTGTCGGCCAATGAAGCAGGCGTCCAGTCCGAGCAGCCAGAACTAATGTGCGAGCCTATGTCAAAACCTTGAGCTCTATAATTCGCGGCTTGAGTGTCAGTCACCGGTGTGTCAGTGTAAATCCATGATGTCGCGCGCAAACATTCCCAGTTGGCAACCGAACAGTTAACAGGGCTGTTGGCTAGTAAATTGTTAAATGTCTTAACCGTGCCGTTGGCAGTGGCGTGGTCATCACCAGCCATAACTATCACGGCCTTGCCGCCTTTGGGGAAATACCAAAACTTAGGGATTGGCTTGCGGTCTTGGTTCATATAATTGACCATGTTGGCCAGCAGGCGTTGTTGCTCGTCGGCCTGAGGAATAGCAACTTTATTCAGGTCTACCCAATCTGGCTGTACATCGCCCACTTTGGCGCCAAAAAACAGATCATCCGGACGAATTGGCATCAGACCATCGCGCTCCTGGCCGGCCCAAGCCGGGTTGCCCTGGTGGGTATAGATGACCGATTTAGCTAGGTCGTAGGTAAAGGCTGCCGCTTGTCCGCCATTCGAGCCAACGCTGCGCATCGTGACTGCCGGATTGGTAGTAGCTATGGTCGCGTTCGAATACAGCGTAGCGACCGCCGAGGTGCCGCTCTTTAGGGCATACTTGTCGGCCACGCCATGAAACTGAATGGTCTGATCGGTAATGCCCGCACCGGGTGCCGCCGCAGTACTAGCCAGCAGATAAGCGTTCGACAACGTGCTGGCCTGGTCAGTCAAACCAAGCAAATTAGCCAGCTTTTTATCCGGGCGCATAGCAATCAAGTTGCCGCCCGCGTTTACCCAGTTGGTCAATAGCGTTACTTGAGCGGTGGTCAGTGATACCTCGCCCAGCACCACCACATCGTATTGGTTTAGCATAGTGGACGTGACGGTTGAAACATCGGCTGTGGCGAACGAATTGAGTCCTTCGGCCCGCAGTATTTCGGCATTGTACTTACTAAACGGCTGGCTATCCGACTTTATAACCAAAATCGGGCCGCCCGGGCCTTGGTCCAACGGCGCGCTGGAAGAGGTAGTGAACGACCAGCTATACGAGGCAGCCAGAGCATTGCCCGCCACGTCTTTAATGCGTGGGTCAGTACCGCCACCCTTAAGCGTTGCGGTATAAGCAGTATTCGACGCTAAATCGGCCGTCGGGTTAAGCGTGGTAGTTTTAGCGGCTGCATTATAACTTACGATTGCTCCGACTAGATTATTAGCTGGGTTGCGCAATTCGAACGTCGAGGTGTTGACGGTGGCGGGATCAATGTCTTCACTAAACACCGCGCTCACATCGCTGCTCGCTCCCACGTTCGTAGCGCCACTGAACGGCGTGGTTATAGCCACCGTTGGTGACGTGGTGTCTGGAACGGTGGTGGTCGAGAAAACTACATCCACCCAATAATTTGTGTTGTTGAAGCTCAGGACAGGGAAGATATCGGCGCCATAAGCATACACGCCGTTACCACCACTGGCGGCAGAGGAAGGGGCATGCAATGGCGAGTTATCAGTGACAGCGGCAAAATAATCGCCATTGGCTGAATAATTACCGACAGGCGCATAGTATGAAGCAACATAGGTCGTGTTAGCCGTTACATTGACAGGACTAGCAAAATTTACTTGCTGCCAGCCAGAGGCTGTCTCACTGGTAAAGGTAGCCGTGGCCAGCCGCGCGCCACTTGTGCTCCACAACGAGCCAGTGTGCGTACCAGTATTCTGCGGCCCCTTATAAAAACGAATGCCGGTTATCGAACCGGCTACATCTGGGCTAAATTTTACTCCGAGCTCCACCGCATTAGGGTCGTTGACGGTGACTTGGCTCGGCGTGGCGCTACCCGGCCATATCGTACAAGGACACGAGGCCCCGGCCGCCGGTTTGGGCATAAGACCCATCAGCAGCAGCATTACCATCACTCCACTCATTAGTCGTTTTAGTATTGCTTGTTGGCGCGACAAACTCATAGCTTCTTCTCTTCCCACCTGTTACTTAAGCTCTCTCGAAGTGTAGCATCAAAGCTCAAAGTCACAAATCTTCACGACTTACGCACTTTCCCCTGACGGCCGTCTTGTGCCTGAAGGGGAAGGTGCGTAAGTCGTGATCTTTTGCAAAAAACGTAAACGTTATAAGGTCGTAGCTTGAGCAGGCTCCTGTTTTGTGCCACACTCGGGCTACATGGACAAAGAGATTATCAGGCGGATTTTAAACGAATACGAGCTTGAAGCGCATGAATTGCTGCCAGCGCAAAAAGGCTATCGGAACGAATCGCGCCCAATTGTTCTGCATAGCGGCCAAACAGTCAACCTTATGCTGTACAAAAGCGAGCCTGGCATGCTGGATAGAATTCGCCGGGCAAATAGCGTATCGGATTTTTTATCGCTGCAGGGTTTTCCCACCCGGCGCACACTGAGCAAGAATATTATTCGCTTAAAATCAGGCACATTAACCAGGTATGGTGCAATTTACAACTATTTGCCTGGACAAACCATACCCTGGGAGGCATATAGTAAACTTTACATCAAACTGCTTGGCGCTACTATGAGCAATATGCATGCCACACTGAAAGCTTATAAGGCTACCCTGCCCAGTGTGGCGGATGAATACCTGCAAATCACCGAACGCATGGGGCGATACTTTCGCGACCCGCATGTCCAGCAAGCTATGCAACGCAAGTTAGCGCTCAATGTAAATCGTGCCACGATTGGCGAGTTCAACACCCTACTCGCTGCCTGCAAAAAGCTCCCGAACCAACAAGCCCTGCACATGGATTTTGTACGCGGCAATATTTTGTTCGATACTGCCGGCGTCAGTGGCATTCTAGATTTCGAAAAAGTAAGTCACGGCCACCCACTGTTCGACATTGCCCGCACATTGGCTTTTTTGCTGGTCGATTGCAAATACACGCCGGACGCAAAAGTCCGCAAATATTTTCTGTATTCCGGCTACAACAAACGAGGGACATCGGCATTCCGAAACATTCTGCTAACTGCCGGCACTACCAAGATCAACCTGCTCGAACAACTCCTGGACCTCTTTTTGTTCTACGACTTTTACAAATTCCTGCGCCACAACCCTTATGAATTTTTAGAACAAAACAACCATTTCGTTCGCACCAGAGACTTGTTGGTCGAGCGACAGGTGATAGCATATAATAATAGAAAAGGAGCAACCAATGGCCGCCGACTGGAAGAAAAGGCTGATTTCGCAGAGTGACCTAGCAGAACTGCATGAAAAACTGAAGGAGAAAGGCAAAAAGATTGTCTTTACGGCTGGGTCGTGGGACTTGTTGCACGTTGGCCATTGTCGCTATTTTGAGGAAGCCAAAAAACATGGTGATATTTTGGTCGTCGGTGCCAGCAGCAACGACGCCATAAGACGCGTGAAAGGCCAGAACAAACCTATCCTTGATGAAAAGATTCGGGCGGAAATGCTAACCTACATACGAGCAATTGATTTTGTAACAATTCTACCCGAGCCAAGCTGCGCCCCAACGCTCGGATTACTGCGACCAGATGTATTCATAACGGTCAAAGAGGATTGGGCAGCCAACTATAAAGAATCAAAAGAGTATAAAATCGTCAGCAAGTACGGGGGCAAAGTTGCGGTTGTGGACAGACAATCTACAACGCTCTCAACAACCAAGATCGTCCAGCGTGCGATTGGCGGCGAGCTGGGGAGTATTTTTAAAGACTTTATGGCCCTGCGCAAAGATCCGCTGAAAGAAAAATAAGTGAAGACAGAGCCCGACGAACAAAAAAAGCAAGAGCTCTACCGCGATGCTCGCGTGAAAGGTCACTATGACAACATTTGGCAGTCAGTTGGCAAATGCGTGTTTTGCGACCTGAACGAAAAATACGTGTTTTACGAGGAAAACGGCGTGGTTATGACCGTAGCGCTCTACGCCTATATTGACGGGCACTTTATGATAATTCCGCGGCGCCACATGCGTTCGGTCAAAGAATTAACCCCGGCCGAATGGGAAACCATGCGCAAATTTTTCTATATTGCCAAAAAACTCATCCGCGAAATTCACGGCGCCAAAGGCATGCAAATTGTCGAAAAAGACGGCGTGGAAGCCCAGAGCACGGTCGAGCATCTGCATTTTCACTGCGTGCCATTCGACGCGCCCGACCTAGCTACCTGGAACTACCGGCAGCTTAAAAACACACCGCTCGAGAATGCCCAGCTATATAAAAAATCCCGCGGCAAAATCGCCAAACTCAGCAAGCGCTTCGGAGAAAAATATCAAGATGGCCAAGATAGCTAACTACGATTTTGACTGGGCCGAGCTGGCCTTTGGCAGCAAAAAGCCAATAAATACTTTGCAGGCGATTTTTATAGCCGCGCCGCGCGAGCTGTCGGCCAAACGTTTTGCCCAGCTGGTTAAAACCTATTTGCCACAGGGTAATATTGTGCTGGGGCTGGCCAAAGAGGATTACGTGTTGGGGCTTGAAGACCAACCGCAATTTAAAATGCTTAGCGCGACCATAGTCGATAAAATTAACCACTCAAACACCAAACACAACATCTATACGCTTAGCTACTTCCAGCGCGACACCCGTTACATACTGGAAAAGCTAGATTTTAAACGTGTCCTGCTGATCAATGGCTCGTGGAAGCAATTGTTTCACACCTTGCCGCAATATTATGTATTGACCACGCGCCGCATCCCATACGACATGCTCTCGCCATTTGCCAGCGAGGAAGAAGCGCGAGAATTCGAAGCCAAAACATCCTTGCCCAAGCTGCCAACCAATGGCACGTTTACAACTGAAGAAATGCTTGAGCTGGCCCAAAAAGCCTCAACTCATTCCTACGACTACGGCTTTCAGACCGGTGTCACGCTCGGCAGAAGAAAGGGGAATACATATGAACTACTGGCCAGCACTTTCAACAAAGTCGTGCCGTTTCAAACCTATGCCATGCACTGCGGTGCCTCGCGCGAGCAAAACTTTTCGCCCATGCATGATTTAAACCACTACGACACTATTCATGCCGAGATCGCGCTGATTATCAAAGCCCAGAAGGAGGAGATTGATCTGCGCGGCACAACACTTTTCATCAACCTCCTCCCATGCCCAACCTGTGCCCGCATGCTCACCCAAACCGACATCGCCGAATTCGTTTACCGCGAAGACCACTCCGAAGGCTATGCCATCAAAATGCTCGAGCTAGCGGGCAAAAAAGTAACCAGGATTGTACAATAACTATATGACCCATCCCGAGTATCAATACCTGCAGCTGATGGCCGACATTCTTAAAAACGGTCGCAGCAAACCGTCGCGCGGTATTCACGGGCTTAAGTCGATGTTTGGCGCGCAGGCTCGGTTTGACATGCGCTATGGTTTTCCGCTACTGACCACCAAAAAAATGCCGTTCAAGACTTTGCTGCACGAGCTGTTGTGGTTTATTTCCGGCAGCTCCGACGTCAAGTACCTGCATGAGCACAACATTCACTACTGGGACGGCTTTTTGCATGAAGGCTCGAACGACCTCGGCCGAGTGTATGGGGTGCAGTGGCGGCATTGGCTCCGGCCCGATGGCAGGGAGTTCGACCAGCTACAGTGGGCTATTGACCAGCTCAAGACCAACCCAGACTCCAAAGGGGTTATTGTAACCGCGTGGAATGCTGGCGAGCTGGAGGAAATGAGACTGCCCCCATGCCATACCATGTTTCAGTTCGACTTGACCCACGGCAAATTACGCCTGCATTTATACCAACGCTCGTGGGATGTGTTTTTGGGCGCACCGTTCAATATTGCCCAATATGCGCTGCTGCTGCACATGGTGGCACACCTGGTGGACGCCGAGCCACGCGAGTTGATCATCTCGGCCGGGAACGCTCATCTTTACGCCAACCACCTAGAGCCAGCCAAAGAGCAACTACAGCGCAAACCATACCCCTTTCCCAAGCTCAACATCATCGGCGACCTTAAAGATATCGACAGCTTTACGGCTGAAAACTTCGTGCTCGAAAACTACCGGGCGCATCCGCACATAAAGGGCGATCTGGTTATTTTGTAAGCCGCTCGTACACGGCAAGGTGCTCGCGGCACATGCGTTCTAGGGTAAAGCGGGCTTCGAAGTCTTGGCGGCAGGCGCTGCGGTCGATGGAAGCTATTTGTTTGATAGCTTCGGTAAGGGCGTTAACCGTCTGGTCTTCATCACTGATTTTTGGTACAAGTAGGCCAGTTTTGCCATGCTGAATAATTTCCGGAATCGCGCCAGAATCCAGCCCAATCACCGGCGTGCCGCAGGCTAGCGCCTCGATTATGACCATGCCAAACGGCTCCTCGAAGGTAGAGGGGACGATCAGCGCGCTGGCGTTGGCTAAAAACGCCTGCTTGTCGGCGGCGTCATCGATGAAGCCCGCATATTCAATCTCATTACCATCAATTGCTGGCAAAATATGTTGCTGCCAATACTCATCTTTGTGCCCAGCATAATGCTTGCCGGCGATTTTTAGCTGTAGCTTACGGCTGGGATTGTCTAGGTTGTATTTTTTGACCGCCGCAATGGCCAGGTGCACGCCTTTGGGCCGGATGATTCGCCCGAGGTAAGCAATGTAGCCGCCAGTTGGCTGCTTGCTGGGCACAAAAATATCAGGGTCCAAACCGTGATAAATATTCCCCACCCAGTTGGTATTTTTAGGCATGCCCGCCCGCTGCGCCAGCGACATCGACAGCCAATTCAACTGCGCGTATTTGGGAAATACATGTTTGTATTTGACCAAAAAATTAAACGGATCGTGGTGCGTAAACACGACCGGACGGCGACAGAGCTTGGCAAAGGGCAGGGCAATGTCTTCTTCGTTGCTATATATGTGCACCACGTCTAGCTCGCCACGGTTGGCCATGTCGTAGGCGCGGGCTATCAGCTCGCTTTGCACTTGGCGGGCTAGGGAAATGAAAATGCCGGGGTGTTTGCGTAGCAAGTCCAAATAATCATCACCGCGCAGGCCTAATTCTTGCTCGAACGGGTGCAGGTCGGCGGTTATATTACGCACTGACTGCCGCGACCGGAGCTCTTTCCTCTGACGGCCGTCCTGTGCCTGAGGAAAAAAAGGCTCCAGCCGCGGCGGCATATCAACCGGGCCAGGCGAAAACAGCGTCACCTCAGCGCCTAGCCCCTGCAAACCCTGGGCCAAATCAACAGCCAACTTACCCGGCGCAAACAGCACCTTGGGCAGAATATCGCGGTGCATAAACAGGTGCGGGACGACAATACCTACCTTCATAGCGGTTCAATGAATGCGGTGAGCCGGTTATTTTTGCTGCGGCTTTTTTGGTTCGGTTTCGTCTTCGTCTAAAAAGCTCAAATCCAGCTCTTCAGCGCTCACATCGTCCTCGGAGTAGTAGCCGTCTGGTTGCTGTTCGTCGGTTTCTGCCATAGTTGTAACCCCAAATTAACTACTAAAAGTATGACGGGGCAGGGGAGAATTGTAAAGTCGTGAGCATACAGCCAATGCTTTGTTTGCCAATCCTATTTGCAATAATCGCTTGTCTTGCCAGCCACCGCATTGCCGCCAGGGAGTGCTTTGACCACGCTCGCTTCATTGCCGGGCAGTAAGTTAAGCCAACACACTGCGTAAAACGCTTGTTCCTTTTCGTTGGCATGCTTTTGAGGCTGCCAATTTGATAAGACCCTCCCCAAGATCTCTCCCTGCCTGCCAAAATCACTCCTGAATTGGCCATAAAACAGTGAAAGGTGAGGAAGCATACTTATAAAGTATGCTGACGAGGCTTTCGCGGTTTTTGGACGGTT
>Ga0137376_10003079_pt1 | contig 10262 bp, 11 predicted proteins | sample SagtaG_23_FD_104814 | JGI IMG/M metagenome (GOLD analysis project Ga0137376, IMG submission 104814) | Vadose zone soil microbial communities from Sagehorn Ranch, Mendocino, California, USA - Sage2_L_20_16 metaG | ecosystem: Environmental > Terrestrial > Soil > Vadose zone | place: USA... | reverse complement strand
TCTGAAAGCAGCTGTACACAATCCACGTGTATCTGAAGAGGCGAAGGAGAGCGCTTCAGAGCGTCTTCATGAGATGGGTGAAGACGTTGAACCGACAGAAGAGACCACCGGTATGTTAATTCTTACGAGCCTAGGCGGGAACTATTGCTCACTGACGCGCCAGGCAGGACCAGGCGCAAAGCCAGTAGATCACCGGGTGAGAGGTCCTACCTTTTACGCTCCTTCTCACGTTAGTAACCGTAGTGAAGGCCGTCAAAGGCACGCCATAGAGAAAAGGCACGCCGAAGAGAAAAGGCACGCCGAAGAGAAAAAGCACGCCGAAGAGCAAATGATGGAAGGGAAGACGGAGAGTCGAGTTATGGGAGGGTATAAGGCGACTCTAAAGAGTAAGCATCGACAAGAAGCAGTGTCGCGCAATTGACTTTTGTTTAGATCCTCGAGTATCTCCGGAAGCCAAGGAGCATGCAGAGGAGGTGCTTGAGCAACACCACGTCCCTCACTGATTCTCTTTCTCAAAGTATTTCCTCGTCTACAGTAATTATCGTCGTTTCCTGTACAATTATTGCCTCCGAATCTATAAGTGAATCGCATCGGTTTCAGGCTTCCAGAAGGTAGTTGCTTCTCCGTGAGAAGTGGCATTGTGAATAGCGTTTCGAGACCGTCAGCAACGTGAAGATCAAATCGCACTTGAATGACTGGAGGCGACGATGGCAGTAGCACATCGTCGATCTGTGCCTGAAGCTGTGCAACCTGGGTCGACAGAATACAGCTTCTTCTTGCGGCCCGAAACCACGGTATAGTGATAACCAGACTGTTCCCCCTTCTTTGCTGAGCAACAGGGAACATAGGAGGGATGTCATGGAGTGTTGGCAGCAACCTTCGCCCCGCAATCGTGTCAGCTGTCGTGGACGCTGCCCAGTTTGTGTTCTCGCAACCGGGGATGCATCTCGTGCAAGCGACTGGCCATAGCCTTCTACGCACTCACAGCACAACCTGGGACCTTGATCGACTGGACCATATTAAACGCTAGTTTTGAGCGAGCAGCCATTCGGCTGTGGAAACATTCAAGTGGTTATGACAGAAATCGGAGACGAGGTGATATCATAGCACACATGCCCTGGAAGGACGACCATTCACATACTGCTGGGGAAGCTGTAGTCGGGTTAGTCGTTCGTTTATTCCCGTGCAGCGGACTGGATTTTTCCTTGCTGCCTGTTACGCCACAATATATCCCTCCGCTCCTTGATCCATTTCATCCCCCGTCCAAACTCCAGTACGTTGTTGAACGACGTGTTCAATCGGCGGGCCAACGCAAGAAGAACCAGATCTCTATCTCCTTTTTAGCCCAGGAGTTCCGTGATTGGAGGAGAATTGGAATTCTATTTTCGGGCGGCATTGCGGGAAACATCAACAACGTACTCCATACGCACGAAGGTGTGATTGATGCATGGAACAATTCCCCGCACTTTCAACATGTGAATAATGCGAGGGACCTCCGCCAATATTCAGGAGCACAAGACAAATGGGTGTTCTATAATTATTAGTGCGTACATAATGCCCCTGTGAATTGGACACCCTGCTGATATTATCGTAGCCCACAGATTATGTCTCTCTTGGGAGAAGAGCCGGTCGAAAGGGAGACCCATCGGAATTCCGTAGCGCCATTTGGACACCCTTTCGAAGGCGATGATGACTACTCGTGCAACGATTCCGGAATTGATATCCAATCACCTCAGAAGCATGACCGGGTTGAGCGGGGACTTCATGATACTTTTGACGATGAACCTCAGTCATTAATGACCGATCGACCAGTCAGAAATTCCACGATGCAGGGCCAGCGCTGGTCCATAGATGAAATGATTACCATATCACTTCTCGAAGCTTCAGAGTTCCGGAGCCGAGCAAACGTAGGTGATCCTCATCGAGGAAAACCATCTGCTAAGGGACGGACGACCTTGCGGCGGGGGATTGCCAAGCTGTTTCGGAAACTTCGCCTTGGATGATTTAGGTTACGGAAAGAGTCGGCTTTGTTAGAACATTTCACTGCTGTTTGCTCATGACAAACGGCTGTTTGGTTAGCGGACTTATCATATGTATGTACCAAGTTTTCTTGCTGTGTCTGGACTCCATTAGGGTAGTAGTATTAGTGTATCAAGCTCAAGGCTGGACCAGGTATATATACGTGCGCTCGTCGTAAATAAAACGTGTGTACGTCAGAATCATTCCCGAGAATTTCCGAGTACACAGCTTGAACGAAACTTGTTAATTGCCGACTTGAGCTTGTATATAATCGGTGCCAATGGAGCCTGATTCATAATCCCCTCCTGTTACGACTATTTGGATCTGAAATGTTACCGCTACGGGTATCGTGCATAACTCTATCGGCGCGTAATTTTAGCTCGACAACCACGCGATTCAAGCAACGCGTCGTTATTCTAGGATCTGGGTGGGGCGGGTATGAAGTCCTGCGAGGAATTGACAAGAAGCGCTGGGGTCATTCTATTCGACGTTTGTAATGTTTTATCGCTGAATTGCCACCTTAGATGTCACGGTGATATCTCCAAACACTTATTTCAATTTCACACCTTTGTTGGCTGGTACGGCCGTTGGAACTTTGGAATTCCGTTGTGCCGTCGAACCGGTGCGTTGAAGAGTGGATAGCAACGCACTCCTTTACTAAGTTCTTGCGTAGGTTAGGCGGTATACTCCCAAAGTGGTACGTAAGGCGAAGATTTGCTTTGCGTTGTTCCTAATGTTACGGTAGACATTCTATCAAGCATGGTGTGATAAGATAGGTGCGTTCTAAACTTTGCAACATAGCAGACTACCGACGATGATCAAAGATTTCGCCAACAAGATCTTGAAATGTGTATGTAGAAGTCACAGCTCTCCTTATCGTGTGCTGAGGTCGTTACAGATGCCCGCGACTAGACCAATTGCAGCGCAAACCCCATCCACTGTGGAGGACGAGAAGGCAGCCGGAACACAACGCTCTCCTGCTCGGGTTGAATCAACACCATTTACCCTACGTTATGATAAGCTTTTAATCGCAGTCGGTGCATATTCACAGAGTTAGTGGTTATCAAAGACGAGCGAGCTTGTCCTGATGGGTCGTAGCTTTCAACGTGCCCGGTGTAAAGGAACATGCGCATTTTCTGAAAGATGTCAAAGACGCACGATTGATACGTAGCCGAATATTGGAATGTTGGGCTCATCGGTCTTTTTTCCCAGTACGTGAGCTAATGATTAGCAGGTTTTGAACAAGCGGCCCAGCCAACTGTATCAGATATTGATCGCAGGAATGTCTTAAACTTCTGCATTGTCGGCAAGTTAACAATGCATAGCTAACTGCTACCTTTCTCTGATCATATTACAGGTGGAGGGCCCACAGGCGTCGAGTTCGCCGCAGAGTTGTACGACTTAATACACACCGACATCCGAGCCCATTATCCTAACTTGGCGAGACTATCTAAAATTACGATTTACGACATTGCACCAAGCATTCTTGGTTCATTTGACAAGTCATTAGTGCAGTGAGTGTTCCGTACCCTGTTCAACTACGGTTCTCACAGTCATAAGATATACAACGAAGAAGTTCTCCCGCGAAGGTATCAACGTATTTACGAGACGTGTTGTCGAACGTGTCGAGCCCGTAGGTGATATTGAATTCAATGTTCATTTTCTCATTAAATTCGCAGGGAAGAATGATTGTAAAGGAAATGGACAATGGTTCGTCAAGTACTCAAGCAATCGAAGGTATGTCTACTACTCTTGGACCTCAGAATAACTAGAACATTTCATAGTTCCGTTTGGTCTATTGGTCTGGTCCACCGGTCTGGCCCCGAACCCCTTGATATCGGCTATTACAAAAGTTAGAAAGGACGGAAACTCTCAAAGGTGAATTTAACATTGCAGCGTGCTTTGCCTGCTGATAATCCAATTGAAGGAGTCTAATGACCACCGAGCATCTGAACGTCATTATGGATGATGGGACGGTGGATCCTGATGTTTGGGCTATTGGTGACGCTTCCAGGATTGAAGGAAATTCATTACCTGCCACAGCCCAAGGTACATAATTAGACCATGGAATGCTCGTGATTCAAGCGGCATTACAGTTGCAAACCAAGAGGCGAAATATTTGTTCCGAAAGCTGAACAAGTTAGCAAGGGATCAGGAAAGTCCAGAGCCATTCTCCTTCAAAAATCAAGGTAGTCTGGCCTATGTCGGGGACTGGTAAGAATTCGGAAATTTCGTTGAATATGTCGCGCTCAATGTTTCATAGGAAAGCCATATATGACAGACCCGCTCCTGAAAGTGCATTCATGTCAAAGGAAGCAGGTCGTGTAGCATGGTTGTTTTGGCGCTCTGCTTATTTCACGAAAACCTTGAGTGTGAGGAACAAGTGAGTGAATCATTGTGTCATGACGTGCACGTTATTAATTGGTGCCAGGATCCTCGTTCCACTATATTGGTGAGATTATTTTCTTATAACTAAGGTTGATATTTACGTTTAGCATGCAGGTTCCTCAACTGTCAGTGCATCGAATTATCTGCTTCCTTGTTTGGCTGACATAATTTTAGGGATTTTTGGAAGGGACCTCACACGTTTCTAGCCTGTCCTGATCCATATATATCATGATATCGACAATAGTTTAAATCGGCCTATAGTAAAATGGTACAATACGATCTGCAATAAATAGAGCACCGCGATTGCTCCAACAAGCAAATTATTTGCGCGATGGACAGAAGGAGACTAGAGAAACGGAAGTCAATACACGAAGAACCGACGTGCAGGAGATACTCCACTGTCATCTGAAAGGTATCATTGCAACGCTGGCAGGTTCTCTGGGTACGAGAACTCATCAGACGTCTCTGAATTATTCGAATCTGATTGCTGAGGGCTCCGGTCGACGCTGCTGGGGATAGCCAGCCAAACCGGTTCAGATACTTTTGCGCTTCTACCCCCATAGGTTCCAAATCTGCCCAGGCCTGTGATGCGTCGGAATGAATCTGCCACTATCGGAAACGTCTGATTTTTATTTGAAACCAGTTTCGCGGGTTGAATCTTGCTTGCTTTCTTCGTTCCTCTGCGAGAAAGGGATCTGGCAAATACTGGCGCTCATGCATTACGGCGTTTCTGAGCGCTCGTGATAATTACATACGCTTGTCTGGGGATGGAGGAGGAATGTAGTTCGCTCGGACTTGATCTGCAAAGTTTGCGGCTGCATCGTCATAGTCAAAGACAAAGCCGTATTGACGTGTCTGAATTCCTGTTATATTCCAACTCTAGACTACGACGAGACAAAGCACGGACCAGTCCTTGTATGACATGAAAATATGGCTTGTCTATTTGATAGTTGAGATCCTTAGGGACCTTGAATAACCACACTGTTTTCATTTCTCCTGATCTCGTCACCAGGAGTCTGAACCAGTAGGCATCGTCGGGGTCTGGTGCTGCACCCACTGCAAGCGGATAGGAATTAATACCGAGGTTCCTCCCAAAGACAAGGATTCCCCTATAGTTCGAGTATTCCCACTGGGGAGGTTTGGAACCGAACGGTGCATGGTAGTAGCGTGCGGACGCTGCGGTGAATATCTTATAAGAGCCGTGTGGAAGGCCTGGAATGAATGTTTCCGCTGGCGACATGAGTGACTGGATGAGAAGGATGGTGTGCTGGTACGTGAATAGACTCCTCGAAACGAGCCAGGCTGAGCCATCGTGGTGTCCGCGTTGCTTCAGAGATAGCACTTTCGAGGTAAATGATAATCTTAACTTGTGCGATCACGTGCTTCTCAGGTTGACGCGTCGCGACAAGTTGAACGGGTCCCATCATCATATGTCCAACACAACCCAAATTCTCTTCAATTCTCCCGCTCTCCATTCCCTCAAGCGCGATCAACTCTTAAAGTTATGCAAGATACACTCCATAAAGGCCACAGGCAAGAACGTTGAGCTCATAGAAAAACTCAAGCACCATGCCCTCACTCTTCCCAAAGATGCCCCGTTAAGCATTGCAACAAGGAGTGAGGTTCCGCTGGACACGAACGAACTTTCTGAGTTTGGGGATCAATCGTCATACCAGCGATCACGACCCAGCGAGCAATGGGAAGTTGTCATGGATAGCATCGAAGAGAAAGAGGAAGCATCCTCCGCACAAGGTTCCCTGAATTCTTTAAAGACTATTGGAAAGGATAAATCTACTGGAGAATTTGGCACTACCGGGGGATCCATGTGTACGTTCATTCATGCCAGTATCTCGCCCAGCTCAATTTCTTCGTAGCTTCGGTCAGCTCTTCACTCAGGGCCTTTGCTAGTTCTCTTGGCTTGAAGCGTGCAGGTACCTCTGAAAACGCCACATATTCCAAATCCTCTTTGGAATCTGCATTACCCACAAATATAACCGCTGAAGCCGCGAGCGAACTCACGCAAATCACCGCGCCATGTTCGCAGTGACCCTCAGAGGGTCCTGCACCCCAATCAGATCCTTTCATCTCTGAGGCTCATAGATGCACCCATACCTCTGATACAGATGTCGATATGGAGGCACCTGTCCCCGGCCAAGCACTCCGTCCGGGAGTCCCAGCACCTCCTGATGCGCGACTGAGCCTCGGCCTTAATCTGGCATAGCCTCAGACGCCATCGAAGGGGTCGCAACCAACCACTACGATTCGGCTCATTTCCGGTCAACATAGGTACAATTTACGGAAAGCAGCGAGTCCAACGCCTTCCACCCCTCAGCTCATACCTTTTAGAACGACCTTTGACTTGATTATGAGCCCTCGTTTGGCCTCTGGAATCGATTTTGGCACGTTTAATTCTGCAGTTACCTGTTCTTCCGAAAATCCGGACATATATCCAACGCTGCCGACAGATACAGGGGAACCCTCATCCCGCGCAAAATCTCCGGAGTTGGGTAGTCAATTGACCAGTGCCGACGCTGACGAGGATATCACTATGCCTGGTGCATTTTCATCGCCATGTACCGCTCCCGATGTCAGCGATGCTAAGATGGCATCACCTTCCGAAACTGCCCTCAGCAGCACCGCTCTCAGTAGCAGCACGCCGATGCCATTCGTATTTGGATCACCGCTTCCAGGGCATCGCGTCTCCGACGTGCAGTTTCGGGAGGCAGCGGCAAATGTTCTTGAAGAAATGAACCTGCGTTTGCAAGCCGAAGGTGTAAACCCAGTCGATCTTGATATCGTAAAACGATTCCATCCCGGGAGTGACGCTGCAGCAGTCCCGCAAACGGCTTGTGAGAACCAGACCGGAGAAGTCAAGAAAATGTTCGAAAAGATGCACCAAGCTGATTTCGACAAAATGGAGGGGATCGATGCGCTCGTGAAAAGAAGGGCCATGGCCAGTGCCAATACAGGTAGTAGCGCACCTAAGAGCGACGTGGCTAGCAAAAAGCGTAAATCAAGTGTACTCGTCGAAGAGCCTAGAAGAGTACCTCCCCAAGCTACTGGTCGAGCTTGTGGTACTCGCGTCATAAGCAACGGCAGACGAGGCAAGATGGGCTCAAAAGCCTTCAGTAACGAAGGCTCTGATCAAGCAGCTGACGCTGACGAAGAGAGAGGGAAAAAGAGGCCGAAGATGGATGAGAGCTCAACCGACGTGCATACTACGAATCTGGAGGCGCAGAAAAAGAGCGAGAGAGAGCGAGAAGCAGTCCGTCGGAAGCTTGAAATTAACAAGGCGAAAAGAAGGAGCAGCGCTGCCGCAGTTAAGCAGAGTGGGCGCGTCAGTATCGGAAAGGGTAGGTATGATCGATTTGAGCCTAAATTCTGGATGTTCATTTCCATGCAGCTCAGCAGAAGCAGAAGACATCTCGCTTTGGCTTCTTGACACAGGCTAAATCATTTGTACAAAGTATATTTGGGCGAAGCAAACCTACCGCAACGGGAACATCCACCGTTACGGCGCCGACTGCTAGTTCCAAGGCGAAGGCAGGAAAGCCTCAAGAGACAGAAGCTTCTAAGAAAAGTCAGAAGAATACTACAACTGTGTCACGGAGGGAGCCAGTCGCTGGAACTAGCGGAAATATTGGCAGCACGAAGTCATTTGGAGGTGGGACCAGCCTTGACCATGAGAAAGACCGTCAAACTATAAACACTGTACGATCGCGTTTCCCTCCTAATTTCATGGAAGTTCAAATCGAAACCACACAGGCTACAACCGTAAGAGAGAACGCCCCGTCCTCAGACGTCAGCAGCATAGGCCGCAAGGCCCTTGCGACCGAAGGCAAAGCGTCGTCAATAGGAACGCGGGGATTAATCAGCAGGCCAACGATCAATAGTCCAAGTGCCAAGGTGTCTGAAAAGGAGCGAGTCCCATCTTCATCTCGATTGCATGCACCAACAGCCAGTTCGTTGGCGAAGATGAACACCCGCATTGCAACAACACTAGGCACGGTGGGATCCCCAGGTGACAGTAAATATGCATCAAGAATACCTGTTGTCAGAAAACCAAATACACTCACATCCATAACCAATAACCTCGCACATGACGCCACAACGAAGTTGACCTCACCTCTAGCGGCCGAAAAGGTATCCAACAAGCCGTTGAGCCCAACATCATTCTCACCAAGTGATATAACCGCGACGGAGAATGAAACCAAGGTGGCGACAACCCTGGCATTGGGTGCAAATGGCCCATTACAGCGTCAACGGACGCTAAGCGGCAGAAAACCACGAATTTCTCGATCGAAAGTGATTTCCCGTCTTGCGTCACAACGTGCGAATGCTGTAAGGAATGGAGTGCCGAACACTCCTCGTACGGGCGCAAGTAGCAAACCAGCGGTGTCTGCAGGGAGGACCAGGTCAAGCCTGGGGATCAAAACAAATAAGCCTACAGGGAGATCAAGCCACTCAGGGCTGCGTGTCGTCAGCGGCGGGAATGACCTGTTGATGAGTGCAAAGAAGAGAGCAAGGCAGAGTGAATATTATGCCAGGCGGCGAAGCCGGGCGGAAGCTACGAAGCCGACGAAGATTCTCGATATGCATGAATAATTCTTTTTGCCCATACCTCCATCAACGAACCTGCACAGCAATACTCGTTAAAAACATTGGTACAGCTCTGTAATTTTCTTTGCTCCGCGCTTGTCGCTTGTCTACGCATTTGTCTGCTGTATTATTATTGTATCTGACGCAGCATATTTTGTAGACATATCTTTTTTGGCATAGTTTTGTACTTGATTTACAAGGAGCAATACATAAGAAATCAGCGAAGTGCTGGGCTACTTGCCAAGCCTTCAAGCTAGTTTCAAGTCCACACAAACAATACCTTGGAGATTCAACGCGCTGTTGAAGGTACATTTGGACGTCGCTAGATCAAAATAGGAATCCGTGGCAGAGTAAAGCTTTGTCAGATCTTCACTTGTCCAATGCAGTTCAACTTCTTTGGCTTGCTTCCAAATATTATGGTGTTCAGTGAACTAATGACCAGATATGCAGCCAACGATTCCTTCGACGTTATTGGCTCTTTCTTTCCCAAATCGCTGGACACCTTCCCTTGGACTTTCATGCGCCTAGGTTGAATAACAAAGTCACTAGGCAGCAAAACAACTGTGTTGCTCACGACACCCATACATGATATTGAATACATACAGTACAACATCAGCTCGCACGCAACAACCGTAGCGCCAACTCTTCGTCTACTTCGACGGATGCCTGCTTGCGCTTGCCTGTTTTACTCCGTTTACGTGGAGGGGGGGTAACTTCATTCTCATCTTCTGAATGGTCTGAGATATCGAAGCTGGGGGAGACGTAGCCGTCGTCATCTAATACTGGCTCAAGCACAGCATTCGAAACTCCAGCCTCTTTCATCTTTGTTCCAGATGCTTAACACGCTCTCGAATGGTTAGATTGAATGGAACTTACTGCTTTCTCTTTCTCTTTCCGCTTCCGTTTCTTCTCAAGTTTCTTTGATCGAGCTTCTTGCTTGTCAATTACATTGGTCACCTTCATTTTCTCCCGCTCCCCTTCAGCATACTTTTGGCCTTCTTCTTTGACACCCTCTGGCCCACGTCTTTCCTGAAGCCATCGTTCTCCATCTTCTACCTCATACAACTGGTGCGCCTCTCCTTCATCATCAAATATGAGTTTTTTGGCAAGTCCGCCCGCAAGAATCTTTCGTTTTGCTGTTCCCATCTTGAGCTTACGATTCGACAATTCGTTGGAAATATCAGGAATATCGCCACCAAGGTCATGGTCTGCACGCTTTAGCGTGATGAAGTCGTCTTCGCTATCCTCGGGTTCAT
>Ga0137376_10003074_pt1 | contig 10268 bp, 9 predicted proteins | sample SagtaG_23_FD_104814 | JGI IMG/M metagenome (GOLD analysis project Ga0137376, IMG submission 104814) | Vadose zone soil microbial communities from Sagehorn Ranch, Mendocino, California, USA - Sage2_L_20_16 metaG | ecosystem: Environmental > Terrestrial > Soil > Vadose zone | place: USA... | reverse complement strand
GGCTACAACGGTCTAAGTTACATTCCCCAACCCGCTACTGTCGCTCCTTCCTACAATGCAAGGGGCCTTCCCTGTGTAGGTAACCCGACGAATGCCCAGCCCATTTGGCCTGCAGTGTTATGTACCCAAACCGTTCCTCCTGGTAATCCTGGAGCGGGTAATCCAGTCGGATTTCTTTATGTATTTCAGTACACCGGCAGCGCCAATAACTCGTTCGGGGCTTTGACGGTTACACCCTCGGGCTTAGTCACCGTTTGGATGTACTCCGGTAAGGATGGCAATGGCATCGATTATTGGTCGCAATAATGAGGCTTGAATTATGAAACGATTTTTCTTTAGACGAAGCGAGCAGCGGAACTCCAAGGCCGGCATGACCCTGATCGAGCTGTTAATGGCTATGTCAGTGGCCGCCATTGGCTTGACCGCAATCACAGGTTTGTTCGTGACCGCCATCGCCAGCAATAGTCGCGCCAAGCGCGATACCACCGCCACCTTGCTTTCGCAGAGTGTCATGGAGCAGATATTACTGGCCGGCACTAACAATGCCGCCAACATCCCCATGACCGACTGCCTCGGAAATGCGTTCAATCTCTCGACTCTCGGTGCAGCCGGAGCCGGCGCGGGCGCGGCCGTGAACGCCAGTGGTGATATCAGTTTCGCAGCCGGCGCCCCGGGCAACGGTTACAGCATGAATTTCAACGTGTGTCGCGCCAACGGGCAGACCATGCTGTTTGACGTCCGCTGGAACGTTCTCGATATGGATGTTTCTGGCGTAAACGTCTTGACCCGGTTGGTGCGAGTTTCAGCTGCACCTGTTGGCACTAATGACGCCAAGTTTTTCGTGGCACCAATTACTTTGCGCGGCATAGCGTCCGTGGCACAGGACTAGGGGTATCGCATGCGACAAGCTGCCAATACGAATACTGCCAACCACAAAGAGCCCGGATTCTCCTTGCTGGAATTAATGGTCGTGGTGGCCATTCTGAGCATCGTGATGGGCGCAATTTTTACCACCATCAATGATGGCATCAAGAAATATCGCGTCGAAGAAGCCCGCCTCAACATTACCCAGCAATCGCGGGAATTTTTGGACCAGATTGTGCGCGACTTGCACAGCGCCGGCTATCCCAGCGTCAAAATGTACACCCCTGCGGCCATCGGTGTGGTTCCCGCCGCATATAACAACCAGTATGTGGCGCAAGGCCTCGTAGCGGTTTCCAGTAGCAACATCATGTTTGAAGGTGACGTGGATGGAAGCGGTGTAGTCCAAAGTATCCGCTATACCTTGAACGCCGATGCCAATGGCAATTGTCCTTGCACTATGCTTCGTAGCGCCGTGCCCAAGGTAGCGGGCGCACCCACTGCGCAGGCAACTAATTACAACACCCAGTTGCAGAACGTAATCAACAGCCTGCCCGGCGGCGCCGCCTACCCGATCGCCGGCACCACGGTATTTGGAAGCGGTCAGGCGCCCGTTGCCAATGATGCTTTGTACGCAACTTACAAAGGAGTTGCGGTTTTCACATTCTTCGACAACGCGGGAAACACTGTAGCCGTTCCTGCGGATTTGGTCGGCGCTAACTTAGCCGCCGGTCAGGCTGCAGCAGCGAACGTTCGCATAGTCAGCATTGCTCTGAACATGCTCTCCCCTGACCAGGACCTGCAGACCAAAATTAGGATGTCGGTCTCCATGCGCGGCATGGTCAAGTTGAACAATCTATAGGGAGTATGATCGAAAATCCAAAGGCGAGCGCGGCGTCGACATGCCGCTCGTCTTGTTCTCCCGTATGATCCTCACCGCGGTCGGACTCGGCATGATCTATATGACTGATCCCGAGACCGCGCAGTAACGCTGAACCAGCGAAGGCAGAACAAATTCTAGTGGTGGGCCAACCTGGGCGCCCTCTTTTTTGGCGTGGAATTACCTGTCGAGCCGAAAAACTCTTTCTCTGAAGATGTGCGGCGCTTAGACAGAACGGGAAGTGGTAAACTCTTGCAAACGACCCGCCGGAGAGGTGGCCGAGTGGCTGAAGGCGGCGGTTTGCTAAACCGTTATAGGGTCAAAAGCTCTATCGGGGGTTCGAATCCCCCCCTCTCCGCCAAATTTTGTATTCGGCTCGATTTTTGATTCTCCCCTCCACATCATGAGACGTTAGACTATTGATTGGGGGCCGGTGTGGTACACAGTTATAAGCTGGCTGGTTCGACTCGGGTACACAGTCCATTACGGAAATTAAGGAGAAATGATGCCTAAGAGCGGAAGCACAGAAAAGAGCGCAGGCAAAGCAAAGGGCAACTCCGCGTTCATGAAGCCGATGCAACCTTCTGAAGCGCTGGCACAGGTGGTGGGTAAAGATGCCTTACCTCGAACCGAAGTGACTAAGAAAATTTGGCAATACATCAAGAAACACAATTTACAGAATCCCAACAACAAGCGCGAGATCATGGCAGACGAGAAGCTGGAAAAGGTTTTCGGAACCAAGAAATTGAGCATGTTCGAAATGACAAAAGCTGTTAATCGCCACTTGAAGTAAGCTCGCGTGGCCACAGGATGCCCTACGCCGCCGAGGGATGCTGTGCCTTGATGTGGCTGTGTAAAAGCGATTCGAAGCGGTCCTGCAGGGCCGCTTGCATTTTGTTTTTAGCGTCTTCAAAACTGGTTCCGGACACCGAGAGGTGTAAGCTTTCGAGCGCTCCATGCCAGGTCCCCTCGTCAATCCAGAACTTGCATTCAATCTCAATCGGGGCAGCGACGGGAACGTTGACGATATGGGCGGCCATGACTTGATTTTATGTCGAAAATTACTGTAATCAACCGCAAAATCGTCCTCATAGCCTTGCTTCGATCAGAGCCCTGCCAATGATGCTACCGTGAAAATGCTACAGTTAGGTCCTGATGGCGGCGCCTGATTCCGTGTTTGTCAAGGCTTGTAAGGCACTACCAGTGCCATCTACCCCGGTATGGTTCATGCGGCAGGCCGGCCGTTACATGCCGGAGTATCGCGCCATTCGAAAGCAATATTCCCTGCTCGAAATATGCAAAAAACCTGCGCTCGCGGCCGAAGTCACTATCACCGCGGCCGAAAGATTAGGTGTGGATGCGGCGATTATTTTCGCCGACCTGCTGCTGCCCCTGGAAGTTATGGGGTTGCCGTTCCATTTCTCAGCCGGCGAAGGCCCTGTGGTCGAGGCCCCACTCCGAGATGCGCAACATATCGCCGCGCTACGAATCGACCGGGCCGGCGACTTAGGCTACGTGTCGGAAGCCATTAGTCTTGTTTCGCGGCATTTTCGCGACCGCCTGCCGGTGATCGGATTTTGCGGCGGGCCATTTACCCTCGCCAGCTACATGATTGAGGGCAGCGGATCGCGCAGCTACGTCAATACCAAAAAGATGATGTACCTTGAACCCGCCGCATGGAAGGAATTGATGCGCAAGTTAGTAACTGTGCTGACCGAATACGTCGGACAGCAGATGCTGGCGGGAGCAGATGTTATCCAGGTATTTGATAGTTGGGTTGGCTGTTTGAGCGTCGAAGACTACCGCCGTTACGTATTGCCGCCGACCACCGAACTCATTGCAGCCATCAAACGCAGCGGCTCCCCCGTCATCAATTTTGGTACGGACACCGCGACACTGTTGACTTCCATGAAGCAAACCGGAGCCGACGTGATTGGCCTGGATTGGCGGATTCCTCTGGATGAGGGTTGGCGAAACCTGAACTTTCAGGGCGCGGTGCAGGGAAATTTGGATCCTGTGCTGCTGTTTGCTGGATGGCCGGAAGTCCGCGCTCGCGCTGAGCAGATACTTCGGCAGGCAGCCGGAAGGCCGGGCCACATCTTCAATTTGGGACATGGTATTTTGCCGGAAACTCCGGTGAAGAATGTCCGTGCGCTAGCTGACTTCGTGCATGAGCATTCGGAAAAAATAGCCTCGGCAACCCGATAATAAACCGTGCAGCAAAATTTTCGGGAAATAGCAACGTAACGTGAAACGTGTGGCCATTATCGGCGGCGGCATTTCCGGCCTAAGTACGGCTTTCCACCTCCAGCAGCACCGCCGCAACGGCGCGCAGATTGAATATGTTTTGCTCGAGAAAAGTACGCGACTCGGCGGAACAATCCTCACACAACACGTTGACGATTGCATTGTCGAGGCGGGGCCCGACTCCTTCCTCAGCGAGAAGCCCTGGGCAAGTGAGCTGTGTCGTGAGCTCGGGATTGCCGATGAGCTCATCGCTTCCAATGACGCGCAACGCAAGACCTACATCCTGCGAAATGGCCGACTACTCCCGATCCCGGCCGGACTGGTGTTCATGGTTCCCACCGAAATACTTCCCACACTTGTTTCGCCGCTTTTCTCGATGCGCACCAAACTTCGAATGGCATGCGAGCTGTTGCAAAGTCCGAGTGAGCCGCAGGAAGATGAGAGCGTCGCCGCACTGATTGACCGGCACTACGGCGCGGAGGTGGTCGAGCGTCTTGCCGATCCCCTGCTGTGCGGAATTTATGGGGGAGAGGCTGCCTCGCTGAGCTCTCATGCGGTACTACCTCGCTTTGTTGAGATGGCACGAAGCCGCGGCAGCCTGGGACGGGCCATGCTGTCCGCCAAGAAAAACAGCCGGAACCAAACTTCTGTGTCGCGGCCCTTGTTCACCTCGCTGCGTAGCGGCATGCAGCAGATGGTTGAAGCGATAGTCGCGCAACTGCCCGTGGAATCGTTACGAAGACGCTCACCTGTGCGAAGTTTGCAACCGGGAGAAAATGGCTGGTGTTTGTCCACCGAGAGCGCCACGGTCGAACATTTTGATTTCATTGTTCTCGCTACTCCGGCGCGGGTGGCGGGCACCCTGCTACAACTCAATGGAAGCGCCCCAGAGGCCCAAGCGGAACTGTCGCGAGAACTGCTCGCTATCGAATACACATCGTCGGTCACAGTTACTCTCAGTTACAAAAAGGCGACCGTCAACTTGCCACCTGGATTCGGTTTCCTTGTGCCGCGGACCGAAGGCAAGAGGATGTTGGCCTGCACTTTCGTGCACCAAAAATTTCCTTACCGTGCTCCACCTGATCGCGCTTTGCTGCGTTGTTTCCTCGGTGGCTCGCGGGATCAAAATGTCGTCGCCGCTTCTGATGATGAATTAGCGAACATTGTGAGGGAGGACCTTCGCCAAATTTTGGGTCTCAATGCTGAACCGCTCTTCACTCGCGTTTTCAAATGGAAAGCTGCGATGCCGCAATACGCGGTTGGCCATCTCGATCATATGAATCGAATCGAGAAACTGTTGAACCGGCTTCCCGGATTGGCGCTGGCTGGCAATGGCTATCGGGGCATTGGCCTTCCCGATTGCATCCATTCAGGCATGGAAGCCGCCAATCAGGCCTTGTCGGCAGGATCAACCGTAACCGAAGTCCCAGGCGAACTCAGACGCAGCTGACCACCCTTTGCCGACGAGCTATTCACGTCCTCAATAGCAGCCTGCAATTGTTCCACCGCCCAGCGGACTTGCGCTGCCGAAATGATTGCCGGAGGTGCGATCAACAAGTGGTCACCAGAGTAACCATCCACACAACCTTGCATAGGATAGACCAGCAGTCCGCGTTTCGCGCACGCCCGACCCACTCGCCCCGCAAAATTCAAATCAATAGGGAAGGGCTTCTTCGTCTTTCGGTCCGCCACGAATTCAACCCCCCACAGCATTCCGAGACCGCGCACCTCTCCCACGGCCTGAGCCGCAGACAGTTTCTTTAATTCCCTCGCCAGCGAAGCTCCCACCTCACCGTTGGTTGCGGCCGCAGCTACTAATTTCTGATCACGGATGCGACGCAACACTGCCCGCCCGGCGGCGAGACCAACAGGATGCGCATTGTAGGTGAAACCATGAATGAACGATCCGGAGCCATTGGCGATTGCGTCCACAACTCGCGGGCTGGCAATAACCGCGCCCAGTGGGGCGTATCCGCTGGAAAGCCCCTTGGCAGTGACCAGGATATCCGGCAGGACTCCCCAATGCTCCACTGCAAAGTTGCGACCCGTGCGGCCCATTCCCGTCATCACTTCATCGGCAATCAACAGGACCTTAGGCTTCGTGCAGATTTCCGCAACTTGCCGCAAATAGCCGTCGGGAGGAACGACCGCACCCAAAGTCGCCCCACTCATTGGTTCTAAAATGAATGCGGCAGCTTCCTTTTCCACTCGTCCCAGCACCATGTCAAGTTCGTTCGCATATTGTTGACCGCAATTCGTGCACAAGTACTTGCAGCGATAGCAGTAAGGCGTATCAATCTGCTCGAACCCGCGGACCATTGGCAAATAGATTTCGCGGCGACGTAGGTTACCCGAAACCGCCAACGCCCCTAAAGTTGAACCGTGATAGCTCTGGTGTCGGCTTATTATGCGAAAGCGTTCCTTCTCTCCGACTTCCACCTGGAACTGACGGGCGAGCTTAAGTGCAGTCTCGATCGCTTCTGAACCGCCGCTTGTGAAGTACACGGCGCCATCGCGAAAGTGCTCGCCGGCAAAATCCAGTAGCTCACGCGCGTACTCCCGCGCCACGGGCGTGCTGAATTGGCTCGTATGGACGAACTCCAGCGCCCGTGCCTGGTTTGCCATGGCTTCGGCGATTTCGGCAACCCCATGGCCGATAAAATTCACGGCTGCCGAACCGCTGAAGTCCAGATACTCATTGCCGTCTTTGTCCCAGAGCAACGCGCCTTCGCCGCGTACCGCCTCAGGGAAGGACTTGTGAAATGAGCGAAGAAATACAGGTGAGCGGGCCGAAGCTGGGGAAGCCGGGGGACGAGGCACGTTCCGGATTATCGGATTCAATGTTCGCCCATGTCAAAGCAGGAACACTCCACCACGCTAAGACCAATTCTGGATTGAGATAGGTTAATCTGCGGCTGATGGCTTTCTCGGAACGCATCATGCGGGTCTTTCGGCCGTCGCACCAGCACAGTGCTATGTCCGCGACCCTACTGCTGATGTCGGCTGTGATGCTTTCCCGAATAATTGGCTACCTGCGCGAGGCTTACATAGCGTATGCGTTCGGCGCTGGACCTCAAACCGATGCTTACGTCGCTGCCTTCACCCTGCCGGATTGGCTGAATTACCTGGTTGCTGGCGGCACTGCGTCCATCACTTTTATTTCCATCTACACACGATTCCTCGCACAAAAACGCGAGGACGAGGCGCAGAAAACTTTCTCGATCATCATTACCGTCATGACTGCAGTCCTCATCGTAGGAATCGGACTGGCGGAGTTGTTTGCTCCCAACATTGAGCGGCACTTGTTCCCGAGATTCACACCCGAGCAGCTTGATCTTTGTGTACACCTGACCCGCATTCTTCTGCCGGCCCAGGTGTTTTTCTATGTGGGCGGCGTGGTCTCCGCCGTGCTGCTTTCGCGCCGTCTGTTTTTGCTGCCCGCACTGGGCCCACTGCTTTATAACCTTTTTATTATTCTGGGCGGAATCATACTGGCCCATCGTTTTGGGATCGCGTCGCTCGCTTATGGAGCCCTTGCCGGGAGCTTTGCCGGCCCGTTCTTAGTGAATGCAATTGGTGCGCGACAGGTGGGTACGGGTTACCGTCTATCTTTCAATTTGCAAAATCCCGCATTCCGGGAGTGGGTAAGACTCTCCATCCCCTTAATGCTGGGAGTGTCCCTGGTTACCGCCGACGATTGGATCCTCAGGTACTTCGCATCTGGCGGAATGGGGACCATCACTCGCTTGAACTTTGCGAAGCGATTATTCGCAGTTCCTATTGCGGTGCTGGGACAGGCGGCCGGCCAAGCTTCTTTGCCTTTTTTTGCCCGGCTTTTTGGGGAACGGCGCATGAGCGAATTTCAAGATACCGTGAATGCTTCGGTTTACCGTATTTCCGCCGTGTCGTTGCTTGCAACCGCCTGGATGATGGCCTCAGCGTTGCCTTTGGTCGATTTGGTTTATCGGCGCGGACGCTTTCATTTTTCGGATTCTCGCGAAACTGCGTTGTATTTTTTCTGGTTCGCGATATCACTGGCATTTTGGTCGGCGCAGTCAATTTATTCACGTGCCTTTTATGCTGCCGGAAACACCGTCACTCCCATGATCGCCGGCACCATAATTACCCTCGCCTCATTGCCGGTTTATTCCGCCCTGTTCCATCGTTTTTCCACAGTGGGTTTAGCTATCGCTTCTGACGTCGGCATCGTCGCCAACACCTTGGCCTTGGTCATTCTGTTACACCGTCGAAAACTGGTGTTTGCATCCGCATTGCCTTGGAAGGAATTAGGAAAGGCGGGATTCGTCGCTGTCTTCGCACTGGTTCTGAGCTACGGTGTTTCGCGTTCCGTCAAGCTGGACGGAAGTCGTAAGGCCGACATTGTGGTACTGGCATTGGTCACCCTCACCTGGGCCGCGGCGGTGGCTGCGGGGCTCTGGGCCACACGTTCCCGCCTGGCACACGCCCTTCGGTCAAGAGGCCAGCGTACCGCTTACCCGCACGTGGCTGAAATGAGCGCTGAAGAGACTAGTTCTGCAATCGATCCCTAGTAGCGAGGCACGCCTCAGCAACCGCCTCAGCTCGGATTTCGTTAATGGCAGGGCCCAGCCCGCCGGAAACTCCGGGAAGGTGTACAAAAAATTCGGGCGCTCTGTGTGAGCGCCCGAGGTGTGAGTTACGGGTTGATTTTCAACTACAGGCAGCAGCTAATTCGCCGAACCTGCGCGGGCCACGGAAGCTGTCGGTGTTTCCACCGCATCCTTGGCATCGCCGTTGACCTTCTGGCCGGGTTTGCGAATATCAATTCCACCCTTGAAGAAGGCGCCGTCCTCGATGCTGATGCGGGCGGCGATCACATCACCGGTCAGGGAACCGTCGTTGCGAATGTCCACCCGATCGCTGGCGGTGAGATTGCCGCGTACTTTGCCGAGTACAACGATTTCGCGGGCATTGATGTGGGCCGCCACCACGCCGTTACGGCCAATGGTGACGCGGTTTCCGGCCAAATTAATGGAGCCTTCCACACGTCCATCAATGTAGAGCGATTCCGATCCCGTGACTTCGCCTTTAATGACCAGCGATTTTCCGATGGTTGCCTGCTCTGCGGTGTTGGTCACCAGTGGACGGGTCGGGGTAGCGGGACTGGTCTCCGTTGAGGACAAGGAGGATGTCGTGGTACTGGCCGGACGCTCCATTTCAGGAGTGTAGGGCTTAATGCTGCTCGTGGGCTGATTTGTGGGCTTCCACATGTTCAAAATAATTCCTTTCCGTAAATGGAGATAAGTGACGCTTCCAGTCGTTGTTTAATGATCTAACTTTGCATTTTACCCTGCAGTCCAAGCCGGTTACTGTGGAAATCCGGACGGGCCTGAGGAAATAAAGCAACAACCGTCGCAGCACATTTCGCGATCCCTACACCTGAGCGGACCCTGCCGCGCGCTACCTTCCCATGTTCCTGGATGGGCAACGATTTTTCAGTCCGGCAAAAGCCCTATCTGCGTGTTTGTTTCGCGCTTAGGATACTGTAAGGGAGAAAGGCTCAAAACCGGCCATTACGGTAGGACTAGCCCCATTGCCAGCCCCTTCTTCATGTGCCCCGGTTTGACGGTCTTGAGAACTAATGATTTCTGATAAAGCAATTCTGAAAAAAATCGAACGCCAACCCCGCCGAACTGCAGGCTACAAGCAACTGGTGCACGAACTAGGCCTGCAAGGGAACGAGCGCCGCGAATTGTCTGACCGCTTGCGGGATCTCATTGCGCGTGGCGATCTCGTCGAAGTGGATCGCGACCGTTATGCCATTCCCCAATCAGCCCATGGCAAGAATGTCATAACCGGACGGCTGAGTATGCATCGTGATGGTTTTGGCTTCGTAATCCCAGAGGATTCCGACCTCCAGCAACGCATCAGTGGCGACATCTACATCAGTCCCAACGCGGTTGGCTCAGCCATGCACGGCGATCGGGTAATGGTCGAGATGGAAGCCATTCGCTCGGATGGCCGCGCAGAAGGTCGCATCTTACGCACCTTAGACCGTGCTCACTCGACGGTGGTTGGCATTTTCCACTATGGATCGAGGAACAACTTCGTTCGCCCGATTGACGAGAAGCTCGCCCAGGACATCATTATTCCCGCGGGCATGGAACTGCCTAAAGCGGAAACACCCGAATCCACCGCCGAGAAAAAGGCCCGCCAACCCGCCAAAGTTCAGAATCGCGTGCTCGGCGAAGAGGCAAAACGGCGCACCAACACGTGGGATGACTTGGAAGGTGTTGTGGTG
>Ga0137376_10003073_pt1 | contig 10269 bp, 9 predicted proteins | sample SagtaG_23_FD_104814 | JGI IMG/M metagenome (GOLD analysis project Ga0137376, IMG submission 104814) | Vadose zone soil microbial communities from Sagehorn Ranch, Mendocino, California, USA - Sage2_L_20_16 metaG | ecosystem: Environmental > Terrestrial > Soil > Vadose zone | place: USA... | reverse complement strand
TAGCGGGTTTCTGGGGCGGCCACTCTCAACGCCTGAAGTGGCCCATTTACCTGTCTGAGGGTGATCTGCAACTAAACCGCTTGGTCGAGCTCTGACAAAAGCAGATTTGAAAATGTCCAAAAATAGCCATCGGTTTACTCAACCCTCTCGTAGAGATGAAAAGAAGTTATGTTCCACGTGGAACAATGCCGCAATTCTGCAAACCTCCACGTGGAGGGCCACCAAGTTCAGACATGACAAACTGAATCTCCCAACCGCAAACTTAGAACCCTGCTCGCCCGGCTGTTCCAAACAAATTGCTTCGCCCGGAACAAGAGTGGTCAACACGTCCGCCGACTCGGCAATGTTCCACGTGGAACACGTAAACCCGCGACAATCGCGGCAGCGGAGTGATCTCATGATTTCTCCGCCCGCAATTGAATCTGTTTTTCCGCAGGAAAATTGATTTTGCACAAATTTGATTGTTGAATCTGAAAACTTGGTCAATTACCCTCGGCTCACTCTGCGATCTCCTAAAATCTAAATGGGACGCGTAATCGCGATTGCCAACCAGAAAGGTGGCGTAGGCAAAACTACTACGTCCATTAATCTGGCTTCTTCAGTTGCCGCGGCCGAAGTTAATACCCTCCTGGTGGATTGCGATCCGCAGTCCAACGCTTCGAGCGGCCTCGGTTTCGTCAAAGATCCTGATCGAATCAGCACCTACGACGTGCTTATGGGCATGGCGAGCGCGGAAGAGGCGTTGCAGAAACTGGAACTCGACCAACTTTGGGTCATTCCCGCGCACAAGAACCTGATCGGCGCCAATCTGGAGCTGATTGACGTTGAACGGCGCGAATTTCAGCTGCGCGACGCCCTGGTGCCGGTGCGGGATCGCTTTCAATTCATTCTCCTCGATTGCCCGCCGGCGCTCGATCTGCTCACGCTGAATGCCTTGGTGGCAGCGGATTCCGTGCTCATTCCCATGCAGGCGGAATATTTTGCGCTCGAAGGAATCAGCGAATTACTGGATACGGTCCAGCGCATTCGTCAGAGCTTTAACTCGCGCCTGGAGATTGAGGGCGTGGTCCTGACCATGTTCGATGAGCGCACCAATCTGGCCCAGCAGGTCGCTGCGGAGCTGCGCAATTACTTTGCAGAAAAGCTTTTCACTGCCACGATCCCGCGCAATATCCGGCTAGCCGAGGATCCCAGTCACGGCAAGCCGGCTCTGGTTTACGACGTGCGGTCGCGCGGCGCGGAAAGCTACATTCGCCTGGCCAAAGAAGTTTTGGAGAACGAGGCAAAGCGGCGAACGCAGGCACTTGACGCGCTGGTTGTGGAGACCGAAGACAGGGCGGACGAGTTGGGCGATGTATCGGAAAACGAGTTGGCCGATCAGCAGTTGCCGAGGGCGGTTAAGGATGCGCAAGAGTCGGTCGCAGCCGAGATTGCAAGCGAAGTTACAGAGCAGGCACCTGCCGCGGCCGAGCCGGCTGCGGATGCACTGCAACAAGTTGCCGGCAACGACGCCGCCGTCAGCGCATCGGACGTTTCCGAGCAGCCGGAGCCGGCGGCACAGATTCCCAATCAGCAGGTACCCGATGCAGTGGTGCAGGCCAATCAGCCGGCCAGGCCGGCCATCGCGGAGCACGGTGACTAACGCGTTTTCCAGTTATAAACGTTCGACGAGCACGGAACCAGCAGCGATATTAACTTCTAAGTAAATAGGTGAAGAACGAATGACAACCAGTACGGCTGCACCGGCTACGCCGGACAGGAAAAAAGCTCTCGGACGAGGGCTGGCGTCATTGTTGCCGGGCGGATCGAAACCCGCCCCGATGACCAATCTGCCGTCTCCCGCACAGGCGGGCGCGGCTGCCGCGCCGGCGTTAAAACTGAATGCCGACGGCCAGGGTTGGCGGGAGCTCGATCTGAATTTGGTCGATAAGAATCCATATCAGACGCGCGGATATCTGGATGAGGCGGCGATGGAGGAACTCGTTGCCTCAGTGCAGGCCTCCGGTGTAGTGCAACCGATTGTAGTACGACCGGCAGGCGAAGGCCGGTATCAACTCATCGCCGGCCAGCGTCGCTGGGAGGCGTCGAGGCGCGCGGGAAAGACGACGGTCCCGGCAGTGGTACGGCAGGTTTCGGATCAGCAGGCGATGGAGATGACGATTATCGAAAATCTCCAGCGTCAGGACTTGAATACCATGGAGCAAGCGCGCGCCTTCGAGAGATTGAGCCGAGAGTTTGGACTCACTCAAGAACAAATGGCCCAACGTACCGGGATCGATCGCACTACGGTGTCCAATTACATACGTCTGCTGAAGTTGCCGATTGAAGTGCAGGCGCTGGTGGAGCAGGACAAAGTCAGCTTTGGCCACGCCAAGGTACTGTTGTCGGTAAATTCGCCGGAGACGATCATTAAGATTGCCACTAAACTAGTGGAAGAAGAGCTTTCGGTACGAGCACTCGAGGAATTTGTTTTACATCTGGAACATCCGCCGGAGAAACAATCCAAAGAAGTTCACGTGGATCCCAACGTGCGGGAAGCGCAGATGGAATTGGAACGCGCGCTGGGCGTCCGGGTGCAGATTCGCGACCGCAACGGAAAAGGGAAAATTATTATCGAGTATAAGACTTTGGAAGACTTCGATCGCGTGGTTGAAGTTCTCGGCGCCAAGTAACAGTCGGTAATTTTGTAGCGCAATTTCTGCCCATCCTCCACGTTCTTCATTGCAGCCAGCTTTTCTCGGAACTGAGCAACCGCGTTGCGTCACAAGCGGCGGCAAATCGGCTGCTATAATCAGCCATTAGCCTCATGAAAAAGCCGCGTTTGGTGCGCTCCACTACGGTTTTGTGCGTTCGTCGTGACGGTCACGTGGTGTTGGCCGGCGATGGCCAGGTCACCCTCGGCGAAGGAGTAATCAAGCATACGGCCAAGAAGATTCGCCGTCTTTACCAGGAGAAGGTGCTGGCGGGTTTTGCCGGATCAACCGCAGATGCTTTTTCATTGTTTAGCCGGTTCGAGTCCAAGCTGGAGCAATATCACGGCAATATCGGTCGCGCCGCGGTAGAACTGGCAAAAGACTGGCGCACCGACAAATTCCTACGGCATCTCGAGGCACTGTTGCTGGTATGTGATCACAATCAGACGTTCTTGCTTAGCGGTCAGGGCGACGTGATTGAGCCGGACGGCGGAATTGCGGCCATCGGTAGCGGCGGACCTTATGCAATGGCGGCAGCGCAGGCTTTAGCCGACCACACCAAACTTTCCGCCCGACAGATTGCGGAAGAGGCCATGAAGGTGGCGGGTAAGATGTGTATTTACACGAACGACAAAGTGACATTAGAAGAATTGGGTGGCGAGGCGCCAGAAGCTAAAAAAGCCGGATAAGGTTTGGATCCGAAGTTGGGCCATGGCCGAATGTCCGCCTGGCAGCTCTGGGCGGTATCTCTGCTGAGTGCTTATTAGTCATAGAATTTGGAATAAACTCGGAACAGCAAAATTGTTATGGCGATTTATCTTCCCTCAGCCGCCGAAGAAGAACAGCTCGTATTAGACGAATTGACGCCGCGAGAAATCGTGGCGCAACTGGACAAGTATGTCGTAGGCCAGCACGCTGCTAAGCGGGCAGTGGCTATCGCCTTACGCAATCGCATGCGGCGGCAGAAACTTGCCCCTGATCTGGCCGAAGAAGTCATTCCCAAGAACATCATCATGATCGGCCCGACGGGAGTGGGCAAAACTGAAATCGCGCGTCGTTTGGCCATGCTGACCAATTCTCCGTTCATGAAGGTGGAAGCCTCCAAGTTTACGGAGGTCGGATACGTTGGCCGCGATGTTGAATCCATGATTCGCGATCTGGTGGAAATAGCCATCGACATGGTTCGCGAAGAAAAGCTCGAAGATGTTGCGGATAAGGCCGAGTTGAATGCTGAGGAGCGTCTTCTGGACTTGCTCCTGCCCACGACTGCGGCCCGTTCCGGCGATGGCAGCGGTGGAGTCGTGATCGAGGGCAACTCGCTGGTGGAGTCCTCATCCCGCACCAGGGAGAAATTGCGCCAGCAATTGCGCGAAGGCAAGCTGGATGAGCGGATTGTAGAGATCGAAGTCCGCGAGAAATCTTTCCCAGCCTTTGAGATCGTTTCCAATCAGGGCGTCGAGGAAATGGACATCAATGTCAAAGACATGCTGCCCAACATCTTCGGCCAACGTACCAAAAAAAGAAAGATGAAGGTCGGCGAAGCATTTGACTACTTAATTCAGGAAGAGGAGCAGCGCCTGATTGATATGGACCAGGTCACTCGAATGGCCATCGAGCGGGTGGAGAACTCGGGCATTATTTTCCTTGATGAAATTGACAAGATTGCGGGCCGGGAGAGCGGCCACGGGCCTGATGTTTCGCGGGAAGGCGTGCAGCGCGACATTCTGCCCATCGTCGAAGGTACGACGGTCAATACGCGATACGGGATGGTGCGGACCGACCACATTCTGTTCATAGCCGCCGGCGCTTTCCACGTTTCGAAGCCGAGTGATCTCATTCCCGAGTTGCAAGGTCGCTTTCCGATCCGGGTCGAGCTGCAGTCGCTCACCATGGAGGACTTCATCAAGGTCCTCACTGAGCCCAAGTCCTCGCTGGTCAAGCAGTATGTGGCGCTACTAGAGACCGAGGGCGTGAAGCTGGAGTTTACTCGGGATGCACTCGATGAAATTGCGCGCTTTGCGTTCCGAGTGAATGAGGGCACGGAGAATATTGGCGCCCGCCGCCTGCACACCATCGTGGAACGCGTGCTGGATGAGGTCAGCTTTGAAGCCCCAGAACGTAAGGGTCAGAATTTCGTTATAGACGCTGACTATGTGCGCAAATCGCTGACTGACATCGTGAAAGACCAGGACCTGTCGCGCTACATTCTGTAAGCGTCGGGTTGTTAGTCCGAGCAGATCCCGCCCGAAAACCTCAATCTGAAATACTTTCGGCTCTCGTTAGGTTTAAAGGCCCATTCCGTGCTCTCATGCAAAAGTTTGCACACCCGAAGCAGCTCAGGCTTAAGACTTGCCCGTGTTTGCGCCGGCTAATAAGATGGAGACTCTAGTAGCGGAAACGAAATGAGGATCGCAGACTGTGGCCGCTCTAACCGTCGGACAAATCGCACCGGATTTTGACTTGCCCGCTGTTACGGGAGAAAAACAGCACCAGGTTCGGTTGGGTGATTTTCGCGGCCGGAAGAACGTAGTCCTCGCATTCCACCCCCTCGACTGGACCCCTACCTGATCCGCGCAATTGCCGGCGTTCAATGCAGACCTACCCAAGTTCGCCGGTCTTGATGCCCAGGTTCTGGGCATAAGCGCCGATCCCACATCTTGTCACGTTGCCTGGCAGAAGAAAGACATTGGCATGATGTCTTTCCCGCTGTGTAGCGATTTCTACCCGCACGGGGAGATCGCGCGCCGCTACGGAGTTTTTCGGGACGGAGCACCCATCCCTGGTATCAACGAGCGAGCGGTGTTCATTGTCGATAAGGATGGGCGTATCGTTTTCAGCAAGGTATATCCGCTGGACCAGATTCCTGAGAACGAAGAGTTGCTTGCGGTGTTACGACAAGTTGCCAACAATCAGTCGGTGAGAAGAAGGGCCTAATAGCCCCATCTTTTGTTGTCGTTCTGCTTCCAGTCTTCGCCCGTTACTACTCGCGCTTCATGTCATCTATCATCTGAAACAACTGGCTGCGATCCACTACTTCGACGAATGGCTTACCTGTCGTTCTGCTGCTGACCACATAGATGGTGGGAGTGTGGTCGAGACCAATTCGCTGGCCCAAGTCGCGATCGCGTTTAATCTCGTCCGCCAATTTTCCTTGAGGATCTACCGCAAATGGCAGATCCACTTTGTGCTCGCTGGCAAATTTCTCGGCAAAGCTTCGCAAGGAGTCGGGTGTGATCTCACTCTGATGTTCGAAAACTTTGTCACGAAAATCGTTCCCCAGTTTTTTCGATTGCGTATCGAAGTAGCGGGCCAGAATGGCAGCCTCGTAGGACCAATTGTGCTTGGGTAGCGGAAAATCATGACGCACTACGGGAATCTTATAAGTCCTGGCAGCTTCTTCCAGCAGCGGCGCCGCCCGCGCACAATCCGGACACTGCAGATCCTCGAATACCACAATCGCCACCTTCGAGCCTTTAGGTGGCTTCAACGCTGAGGTATCTCCGGGTTCGGCCGCCAAGGCGACAACCACCCAAGTGAGAGCAAGCAGGAGTGTAAGAAGAAATCTATGGAGCCTCATTTGCACACCTTCCAAAACTCTGGTTTCCCTGACTGTTAGATGCATGGACAGCGTTTTCGTCTGGTTACTTTCGTCAGTCAATTCCCCGCGCCGCCCATAGATACTCTATCAATACTTAAACTTATATTGCAGCTGCACAGAGACTTGCCGGGGAAAAGCGAAGTGCGTCCCCCCGAAGGTGTTACTGTTGTCCAGCAAATACCGATGGTTGGTCAGATTCAAAGCGGTCGCCTGCACCGACCACCGCTCGCCAATGGACTTACCTAATGACAGGTCGGCGGTGGTGTGGGACGGCAGGTGCGAGGGCCCGTCGCCATTCAGAAACCCTGAACCATAGGCGATATTTGCGTTCGCCCAAGCCTGCCAGGGAAGGGCAACCTGTCCTCCCACGCTAAGAGTGTCGCGCTGATCGTGATCCAGAAAAAATAAGTCACTGCTTTCGGGAGGTGCGAAGTCGGTCAAACCTCCGGTCACCCCGCCGCGACCCTCAACAAACTGGTGAGAATAAGCGATGTGCAATTGCGCTCGACTGGCCAGACGAGGGGACCTAAGACTGGCTTCCCATCCGCGAATTCTGGCGCGCTCAAAAGTGAGAGGGAAAAAGATATTGGAATTTCCCAGTGCGTCGTGATCGAAAAAGTTGCGCGCGCCGGTGTGGAAGTAGTCGGCATCCAGGTTCCAATTTTTTAGCGGAATGGTCAGTCCAAACTCGTGCTGTTCGTCTCGCTCGCCGTGGAGCGGCAAAAATCCGAACCCCTGCTGAGCGGCCACCTCGAGCAAGGGACCGGAAACAGTAATCAGTGGGGGAGCCTGGTAGTAGCGGCCGTAGAAACCTCGCAGTACCACGCCCAGTCTTGGCAAGCGGAAAGCTGCGCCCAGCCGGGGATCAACCGCATGTTCGTTGAGCAAACCGGAAAAATGCGTAACCCGCAGGCCAGCATTGAATGTGAGCCAGGGAGTTGCCCGGTACTGTTCCTCCAAAAAAGCGCTGTTGACGGCTCCCCATTGCAGTCGTCGTTCTCGGAAGGTGGCGAGCGAGGGATCGAGTGCTGGGTCGGTTGCAGAAATTCCAAAAAGTTCGTTATCGCGCTGTACGAACCCTTGAACCCCTACCCGAGCATTATGTTTTCCTTCCACCCAGGCGGCGGTAGCAACGCCGCCCGCATAATTCGAGCCTCGATCATCTTCCGGACGGACTGGCACATCTCCCGGTCCTCCGATGTAATGAGCGCGATTGAAATGGTAAAAAGGAGAAATCGTAAACAGCTTGTGGCCAGTGCTGTGTACCCAGGAAAAATTTAGAAATGAGTCGCGTTCATCTTCAACATCCCGCGTACCGCTGAGTTGCTGCTCGGCATCATTTGGAACCTGATAGTGATCCGAACGATTGGAGCTGACCAAGCGGAGCTGGTCCGAAGGAGTCAGGTTGAAAATCAAGGAAAGGAAGCCTCCAAAACCATTGGCGCTATCGTGCAATGCATCCAACGTCGGGGCCATAAGGCCTAAGTCAGTACGATTGCCATTGACACTAGCGTAGTAAGCAAAACGCTGAGTGTGGCTGCCGATCGTGATTTGATCATCAGTAGTATTGAAGTTGCCGTAGTTGAGAATCAGAGTGCCTTCATTTTTGCGCTCAAATCCCGAACGCGGGACCACGTTGAACACACCATAAGCGCGGTCGCCGTATTCCGCCGAGTAGCCGCCCCGTTGCACTTCGATCTCGTCCACATCTTTGGGATCGAACTGCGGGCCCACGTTGCTGGCGATATTGGTATTAGGGACGGGAACGCCATCCAACAGCCACGTGACCTGATGTCCACCGCGCACATGCAGCTGGTCGTGGACCATGACTGCTCCCGGAACATAATCCGTAATCATGGCCAGGCTGTTGGTACGGCTGGCTCCAGGTGTTTGCGCGATCTGATTACGCGTGACGTTAACAGGGGTGCTCGAAGATTCAGTGTCAACCACCTCGGGCTGGGCCGAGACTTCGACTTGCTCATTTACCTGAGCCAGGCTGAGCGGGAAATGCAAATCGACGGTTGCCCCGGAGTTGAGCACGGCGCGCTGTTCCGGGACTACAAATCCTGGGTAAGCCGCCGATACTACGTAGTAGCCCACCGGAACGGCGTCGAAGCGAAACTCTCCGGAAGCGTTGGTGGTGGTGGAACGATGCCAATCCAGGTTTTCGGCGCGGATAGTGACCGACGCTCCGGAAACCGGCCGATGTTGAGGATCGTGGACCAAGCCCCGAACCGTACCAAAGATGGTCGCATAGGAATTCGCTGTGACGAAAAGCAGGCACAGAAACACGACTGCGAGATATCGCATAGATCTCCCTAAAAATGGATCTTCCTCAAACAGATTTCTCTAATGGGAAAAACTCAGGCGATACTCGGAGGCGACCGGCCACGCGAAATATCCGCATGATCGGAGGAAAATTGGTTGGAGGCGGGCGGGACAACCAGAGCAGAAAGGCGAACGGCTTCAGACACGTTAGAGAAGGATGTTGACCGCGCGACTCGTTGACCCAATTGCCAACGGCAACACTGGTGCGAGTCTTGCAAGGATTGGAAACTGGCGCCGCGTGTAGTCGATGAGTGCGCCTTGTGTCGCACGCAGCACGCGTGCTGTGAGGGCGTACTCTGCAGGTTAAGTGCCGAGGCGAGAGTCGGCCACAGCAGCACTACCAACAGACATTTCGCAAGTATCCGCTGCATTTTAGGCGCTCTACGCCGAACGACATTCAACTCAGCAGTTCTGGACGCAAGAATATTACACCCAACTCGCTATCGGGAGCACCTCGCGCGGGCGGCTTGTGCGTCTGCGATCTGAGTAGGTGCCCCCCTGTGCTGTTGAGTGTGTAAAATCCGCTGTGTTAGCATCCTAAGTTTCGGCAGGCTCTCTGCCATTCGACTGTCTCCGCATCTCTCTACTGACGGGCCGTCTCGCCGGTGGGACGTCGGCTCGAAGGAGTAACCGTGAAGGTCTATGAAGGCGCCAATATCAGGAATGTCGCAGTCGTTGGTCATGGTCACGCAGGCAAGACTTCGTTGGTGTCGGCCATGCTGCACACCGCCGGATCCACGCAGCGATTGGGGCGCGTGGACGAGGGCAGCACGATCACCGATTACGACGAAGAGGAAATCGCGCGGAAGATGTCCATATCGGGCGCGCTCTCCTACGCGGAATGGGGAAAAACCAAGGTCAACCTGGTGGACCTTCCCGGGTTCAGCATGTTCGTGCACGAGGCCAAGTTGGCGATGCCCGCGGTGGAAGCCGTGATGGTGGTAGTGGATGGCGTAGCGGGTGTGGAAGTGGTTACCGAGAGGGTTTGGGGATATGCCGACGAGAACCAACTGCCGCGCATCATTGTGGCAAATCGGATGGATCGCGAGCGGGCGGACGCGGGTCGAGTGCTGGATTCGCTGACTGCGGCTTTCGGCCGCACGGTGATGGCGTTGCAACTGCCGATTGGCAGCGAACGTCAACTCAGCGGCGTGATTGATTTGGTAAAGATGAAGGCCTACACCTACGAACTGGGTGGCAATGGAAAAGGCAAAGAGGGTGAAATTCCGGACAATCTGGCCGAGGCGGCACAAAAAGAACACGAGAAATTGGTGGAACTGATTGCCGAAGGCAATGATGAACTGATGGAGGAGTTTTTCGATAAAGGAACTATTGGCGAGGAACATATGATCGCCGGCCTGCACGAGGCCATACGGGAGGACCGCATTTTCCCCGTATTGTTCACCTCAGGCCTGGGGAATATCGGGGCGGATAAGTTGCTGGATTTTCTGGTGGATTACGGACCAAAAGCCAGCGAGCATCCGGCCGTGAAAGGCACAGCAACGCCCAACAACGGCGAGCCCCCCACCCGCAAAGTCGCCGACTCAGAGCCGGTTTCGGTGTTCGTTTTCAAAACCGTTTCCGATCCGTTTTCCGGGCGCATCTCCTATCTGAAAGTCCTCTCCGGCGTGCTAAAAAACGACGCTACCT
>Ga0137376_10003070_pt1 | contig 10279 bp, 8 predicted proteins | sample SagtaG_23_FD_104814 | JGI IMG/M metagenome (GOLD analysis project Ga0137376, IMG submission 104814) | Vadose zone soil microbial communities from Sagehorn Ranch, Mendocino, California, USA - Sage2_L_20_16 metaG | ecosystem: Environmental > Terrestrial > Soil > Vadose zone | place: USA... | reverse complement strand
TTATCAGACAAACATTGCAAAAGGCTTAGTCGTGAAAGTAGATTCCGACGGTCATCTCGGTACGGTAGGCTCCTCGGCGCGTTTCAAGGACGCGATCAAGCCGATGGATAAGGCGAGCGAAGCAATCCTCGCGCTCAAACCGGTGACCTTCCATTACAAAAAAGAGCTTGATCCCGATGGCACGCCGCAGTTCGGCCTCGTGGCCGAGGAAGTGGAAAGGGTCAATCCCGATTTGGTGGTTCGCGACGCCGATGGGAAGCCATACACTGTCCGCTACGAGGCCGTGAACGCGATGTTGCTCAACGAGTTCCTGAAAGAACACCGTATAGTGCTGCGACAGGAAGCGAAGATTACCCAGCTACAATCTACGGTTGCGCTGCAACAGAAGGGCTTCCAAGCAACTGCCACACGCCAGCAAGAGCAAATTGAAGCGCTCGCTAAGGGCTTGCAGAAAGTGAACGCGCAGGTCGAGGTGAGCCGCCCTGACCCGCGAACGGTCGCAAACAATCAGTAAAAAATCAACGCTATTTATTCGCGGACTGTTGGCGGACGCGAGCATCCGGCGTCGAGCCTGTCTTTTTGGAGAAACATCAGGCAATTAACTATGCTGGCCACCGCGCGTGTTTTCGCTCAGGTGAGATTCGGATTTGGATTCTACCGGCAATCTTAAACTGACTATTCCGTTCAGCGAAGCGAATCGAAAACTATGAACGTGCATAACGTCGGGAGCCCATTGGCGGAAATACTGACGCCGCCCCGAAACGGGCATTACAACCAACCGACAGGAACAGATCCTCTACGCGCGCGCGTGCGTGCGCGAGGCATTGAACGCCCCTTTGTTCTACTTTCGGCCTTCTGATGGCGGCCTCTAGATACCCGCCACAATTCTCGCTAAAAGGCTCATTTTAACCGTGAAAATTGCGGTCGGCATTAACCGCAAATAATCAGACAAAAAATCGGCGATTTCTGAATTTCGAATCCAGCGCGTCTGCCAGTTCCGCCACGCCGGCGGCAGGAAGGAGTGCAGTTAGGGAAATGAGGCGGAAGCTAAAGGGCGCTTCCGATAAGCTCGAGCGGTTGCAAACTTCGAGGCGGCCCGAAAATTTCCCTTAAGATAATGGCGTTACGCAATCCGGATGGCGATTGGAGAAGCGATATGATGTTCACTGTTCCCGCCAGCGGTTCAGTCTTCGGCTGACCAGTGATAACGTAGGATTGCGCGGATTTTTCGATGAAAGGCGACCCAGTCGGCGTCGCGCTTTCCCCAACTTGAGTTATGGGCGGTTCTGAAACTGGCGTGAAAACTTTCCTCGTAGTCGGTGGGGGCGCGATTTCTTCGCGATAAGCTCTTTTGGGGACCACCACCTGAGGCGTAGTTGGAGCGCCTTCGTGCAGAATCACTCCTCGCTTGCGACGTTCCTCAGGGGTTAGGACAGTGCCTACAGGAATCGGAAACATTCCGGGCGGCGGTCGCACCGGTGCAAGAGGTCGCGGGGGAACGTCTGTGCGCGGCAACACTGGCGGTGGGGGTCTCGATGTGGTGGGCTGTCCAAGCGCTTCCAGAAATTTGCGAATTCGATCTGCGTCCATTTGTTCCGGCGCGCGCTCAATTGGTTGGTTCGATGGCAGCGGTGGAGGCTTTGATCTTTCCCTCGGTTCCTCTGATTTCTTTTTCGTCTCACCAGCTTTGCTCGCGAGTAATCGCAGCAACGCCGCCATTCCGATCAGCAAAAGGAAAAGAAGATTATCGATGTGAAAGGCGAGCATGGTGGAAACGTTAAATCGTTAAAGCGTTACATCGAGAATCGAGAATCGTGAAGCCAATCACCTCTCACTTCTCACCTTTCACCTCTGACCGCTCAAGTGCTTCCCTCCCGTGGCTTGTCGGTTCCGGCGATTGATTCCCGCATCGACGTGTCAGCCTGCACATTTTTCATACGGTAATAGTCCATGATCCCAAGGTTTCCGGAGCGAAACGCTTCCGCCATGGCTTGCGGCACCTGCGCTTCGGCTTCGACTACTTTCGCCCGCATTTCTTGCGTCTTAGCGCGCATCTCCTGCTCGACTGCCACCGCAGCGGCGCGGCGCACTTCCGCCTTGGCCTGGGCAATGCGTTTGTCCGCATCCGCCTGTTCGCTTTGTAATTTTGCGCCGATGTTGTCTCCGACATCAACGTCGGCAATGTCGATCGACAAAATTTCAAATGCGGTATTGCTGTCCAAGCCTTTGGCCAGGACCGCTTTTGAAATTCGATCCGGGTTCTCCAGCACATCCTTGTAGGAATCAGCTGAACCGATCGCGCTGACAATTCCTTCGCCGACGCGGGCAATGATCGTTTCCTCCGTTGCGCCACCCACAAAGCGATCAAGGTGCGAGCGCACGGTCACGCGCGCTTTGACTTTTGCGCCGATCCCATCCTTAGCGACCCCGTCGATGGTCGTTCGGCCCATGGAGGGATTTGGGACGTCGATGACTTTTGGATTGATGCTGGTCCGGACTGCTTCCAAGACTGTTTTGCCGGTTCCTTTTGTGGCCAGATCAATGGCGCAGGCGCGATTGAAATCGAGCGAGATACCGGCTTTGTCTGCCGCGATCAAGGCGAGAATAACCTGACTCACATCGCCGCCAGCGAGGTAGTGCGCTTCGAGCGGATCGCTTGGAATTTCGATGCCCGCTTTGACTGCGGTAATCCGATTATCGACGATCAATCCGACCGGCACGCGCCGGAGCCGCATGCCAACCATTTTCCCCATGCCGACCGGCGCATTTGCGATGCGCGCGCGAAGCCAAATGCCAAAGAAGTTGAAAAGAATAACCGCGAAAACAAAACCGAAGACGGCAAGAACCGCGATGCCGACAAGGTAAAGAGCATCCATAGTGTGTTGAACCTAGCGTTGTAGCGGCGTTCAAGGAAGGGCGATTTCCAAATCGCCCCGGCGGTTGGAAACCGCCGCTCCTTGTGCACGCTCGCCGCGGCGAGCGGCTCTACACTTTTCGTTGCAATTGACTCGAGACGTAATACGCATTGCGCGTTGTGACAACGATTGGCAAAACCAGGGTGGCGGTGATTGGCGGTTCCGGTTATGCGGGCGAAGAGCTCGTGCGTCTTTTGCTCGCGCATCCGGATGCGGATTTTGTCGCGGTTACGTCACGGCAGTATGCTGGGAAAACAATCGCGGAGATCTTCCCGCGTTTCTCGCACGATGAAAGAGCGGGCCGTCTTAAGTTCACTGATCTCGATCCGGCTAGAATCGTCGATGCGGCCGATATAATCTTTCTGGCGCTGCCCCACGGTGTCTCGGCGGAGATCGCGAAGTCGCTTCTCGATCTTAATGCCCGGGTCATCGATCTGAGCGCGGATTTCCGGATTCACGACGTCGCCGTCTACCAAGAGTTTTACGGGCGCGATCATCCAGCGGCCGAATTGCTTGGTGCGTCGGTTTACGGATTGCCGGAGGTTTATCGTGACAAGATTCGGGAGGCGAAACTTATCGCGTGTCCCGGTTGTTATCCGACCAGCATCTTACTGCCGCTCCTCCCGCTGGTTCGCGCGCAACTGATCGATCTGCGAAGGATCCTGGTTACTAGTTTGAGTGGAGTTACCGGCGCGGGTCGAAAAGTCGAGGCCGATTATCTATTCGCCGAATGCAATGAGAGTCTGCGCCCCTATGGTCTTCCGAAACATCGGCATCTCTCAGAAATCGAACAAGAGTTATCGATCGGGGCGAAAGAGAAGGTGACAATCCAGTTCACGCCGCATTTGGTTCCGGTTAATCGGGGAATTGTCAGCACCATATATGTCGATCTTGCCGGCGACGTTGACGTCGGTGGAATCAATTCAGTTTACGATCACGCTTATGGCGATGAGCCGTTTGTGCGCTTGCTTGGCCAGGAGCGGCTGCCGGACACGAAAAATGTTATCGGGACCAATTTTATTGACCTTGCCTGGAAAATGGACAATCGCACCGGGCGGCTGATCCTGATGAGCGCAATCGACAACCTGACCAAGGGAACAAGCGGCCAGGCGGTTCAATGCTTCAACTTGATGTGCGGGTTCGATGAGACCGCCGGATTACTGTGAAGGCTAGATGGGAAAATTCCGGGGAGCGCAGGCAGCTTGCCTGCGGTGTTCGGCAGCCTGGCGAACACAATTCTCGTCGGCAAGCTACCGACGAGTGCAGGCTAGCAGCCTGCGCTCCCCGGAAATATCTCGCGCGATCTCCAGGATAAAAGAGCGAGCCTCGAATGCCTAACGTTAAGATTTTCAAAAAAATTCCCGGCTCAATTTGCGCGCCGCTTGGGTTCAAGGTGGCGGCGGTGTTTTGCGATATTAAGAAGATCGGCACCGGCAAAGGCTCGGAGAAAGGACGGAAGCGCGATCTCGCCCTTATCGTTTCGGATGTTCCAGCGGCTGTTGCCGGAATGTTTACCTGTAATCAAGTTTGCGCTGCGCCGGTAAAGTTGAGCGCGAAACGCGCCGAAAAGAAATTCGCTCGCGTAATCGTTGTCAATTCGGGAAATGCGAATGCCTGCACCGGAAATCAAGGAATGCGGGATGCTGAAGCAATGGCGCGAATAGCGGCTGCTTCTGTAGCGGCGCTCTATGAGCGCGGCAAAAATTCAAATCGAGCGACGGCCACACACCGCCGCTACAGAGGACTGACTGCCAACGACGTCTTGGTTTGTTCGACCGGTCGGATCGGCGTATCGATGCCGATGAAGAATGTCGAGCGCGGGATTCGCGATTGTGCGCCATTGTTGGCGAAATCGACAAAGAATGCGCGCCAGGTGGCCGAGGCCATCATGACGACCGACACGCGCCGCAAGGAAATAGCGGTCGAATTCAAGATCGGAAGATCGACAGTCCGGATTGGTGGAATCTGCAAGGGTGCTGGTATGATTGCGCCTGGGATGAATCGGGCCCGGTCTGTGGCCACCGGCCTGCGGCCGGTCGTAACGCCACATGCCGTGGCTACAAATCACGCAACCATGCTCGCTTTTATTACTACGGACGCAGCGATTGAATCCGACTTGTTCAAGCACGCTCTCGCAGCCGCAGTGGTGCAAAGTTTCAATCGGATCACGATCGACGGCGATATGAGCACAAACGATTCGGTGATTGCGCTTGCCAACGGTTTGGCGAGAAATCCGAGATTGGGAAATGAAAAGGCGAAAGGATTCAAAATATTTCAGGATGCACTGAATTTGCTTACGCTTGAGCTAGCTAAAATGATTGTGCGGGACGGCGAAGGCGTAACCCGTTTCGTCACATTGAATATTCGCGGCGCGCGCTCCTCGCGAGATGCGGAGGCAGCTGCACGCGCTATCGCGAACAGCTCTCTCGTAAAGACGAGTTGGTGTGGTGGCGATCCTAATTGGGGTCGCATTCTCTGCGCGCTTGGCTATTCGAGCGCGCAGATTAACGAATCGCTGGTCGATGTGGGTTATAGTCGAGAGGGCAATGGCGAAATCGCCTACGGGTTTCGTCGCGGACAACCGACAAACATTCCTTTTCGCAGGCTCGCCAAGATAACATCGGCCACTGAATTCGATGTCCATGTCGATCTCCATTCAGGCCGGGGCGAATTCGTCCTGTATGCGAGCGATCTCACAGAAAATTACGTGGCGCTTAACAAAGGAAACGTTAACGATCCAACAACTCTCGGAGGCTAGACGTCAGAATGCTCGGAGGCCGACAAGAAAGATGAACGAGTTCGATTCAGATGGAACCTGTGCTCCGCGCGCTTTGCTTCTTAGGTCAAACGCCGTTCACCCTCGCCCTCACCTCAATCCTCTCCCCCTGGGAGAGGAGGAAGGCGGGCGTAGTTCGCGCCCAGAGGGGTCGTTAGGCTAAAGATGGACGAAATTATTTCCAAAGCCGCGACGCTGCTCGAAGCGCTCCCTTATATTCAGCGCTTCCGCAGCCAGACCTTCGTCGTCAAATACGGTGGCAGTTTTATGGATTCGCTCGATCCGGAGGTGCGGCATCGCGTCGCACGCGATGTGGTTTTTCTCGAGGCGGTGGGGATTAATCCGGTGGTGGTGCACGGTGGTGGCAAAGCCATTACGCGTGCGCTCGAAAACGCCGGGATAAAGGCGGAATTTGTCCAAGGTCAGCGGGTCACAGATGCGGCCAGCGTTGAAGTTGTCGATCGTGTTCTCTCGCGCGAAATCAATCCGGAGATCGTAAAGGCAATTCAAGATTTCGGCGGAAAGGCGCGGGGATTCGCCGGGTCGGACATTTTCCGTTGCCGAAAATTTTCTCCGCTAAGTGATGCTGGGACGCCAATCGATGTTGGATTTGTGGGCGAAGTTTATGACGTCAATATCGATCCGTTGCGCGAATGCATTCGGCGCGGCGTCACGCCGGTGATTAGTCCGACAGCCCGCGGTTTTGCGGGGAAGATTTACAACTGTAACGCTGACATTGCCGCGGCCAAAACCGCCATTGCCCTCAAAGCGCGGCGACTGGTGTTTATGAGCGACGTGCCAGGTTTGCTGAAGGACCCGACAAATGATGCCACTCTCATGGGTCATCTTTCCGCTGCGGAAGTTCCACAGCTGAAAGACTCAGGGGTGATTGATTACGGAATGATCCCAAAGGTCGATAGCGCGGTCGCGGCCATCGAAAGGGGTGTGGAGAAAGTGCAGTTCGTCGATGGGCGAATTCCGCACTCGGTTTTGCTGGAGATTTTCACCGATGCCGGCGTCGGAACGGAGGTGGTTCTGTGATCAAAACCGAAGAAAACGTCGAACGCCGAACGTCGAACGTCGAATCTCGAACCCAAGAGGTTCGCGAGACGTTTGAGCATTTTGTTGTGCCTTCCTACGCACGGTTCGACCTTGTGCTTGAGCGCGGGCAGGGGAGTTATGTTTGGGATGCAGATGGCCGGCGATATCTTGATTTTGGAGGTGGAATTGCGGTTTGCGTGCTCGGTCACGCGAATCCGGAAATAGCCGACGCGCTCAACGAGCAATCGCGAAAGCTCGTTCACGTTTCCAATTTATATTATAATGAGCCCCAGGGACGGCTGGCGCAGCGAATCGTCGATCTCATCGCGCCCGGGCGCTGTTTTTTCTGCAACAGCGGTGCGGAAGCGAACGAGGGTTTATTTAAACTTGCCCGGAAATTCGGGCACGATGAAGGCCGTTATGAAGTCATTACAACCTTCGATTCTTTTCACGGACGAACGTTGGCCGGCATCGCCGCGACGGGTCAGGAGAAAATTAAAAAAGGATTTGAACCGATGGTCGGCGGATTTAAGCACGTCCCGTTCAACGACCTCGAGGCCATGCGGCGCGCCCTGACTCCAGAAACGGCCGCGATTTTGGTCGAACCAATCCAGGGCGAGAGCGGGATCACGATCGCCAGCCCAAAATACTTACTTGGATTGCGCAAACTTTGCGATGAACGCAATCTTCTTTTGCTGTTCGATGAAGTGCAGGCGGGACATTTCCGAACCGGGAAATTTCAAAGCTGGCAAACGATCTTAGACGATGTAGAAGCGGCTTCCAGCCACTTGCATATCACGGAAAAGAGGCAGGATGCCTCTTCTACATTTCTCCCTGACGGCGTGTCCATGGCGAAGTCGTTAGGCGGCGGGTTTCCGATCGGCGCGTTTTGGGTGCGTGAAAAATTCGCTGAATTGCTTTCCGCTGGGACGCACGCCAGCACATTTGGAGGAACTCCGCTTGGGTGCGCGGTTGCATTGAAGATCCTCGATGTGATTGCACGAGATCATCTGGCGGAAAATGCCAGGCGCATCGGCGATTTTCTGATCGGTGAATTGGAACATTTGCGGCAAAAATATCCGCGAGTGTTGCGGGCCGTGCGTGGCTTTGGCCTGATGATTGGAATTGACTTCGATCCGAATGCGGCGGTATTCGCACCTGACGAGAAGTCGTCGGCGATTCAGGTGGTAAACCGATTGCACGAAAAGAATCTGCTGACAGTGCCCGCCGCGACTTCCGTCGTCCGTTTATTGCCGCCATTGAATCTGAGCCGAGTCGAAGCGGAAGAAGGGCTGGCGGCGATCGCATCAATGGTGGAACAATTGGCAGCAGAGCATTAGCCACGGATTGACACAGATGAACACAGATAAAGAACCGAATGCGTTAGATCGCAGGTGATCACCGGCCGCTGTCGTTGAGTTCCTCTCGCCAGTTATATTACCTGCGGGACTTTGAATCTGTGAAAATCTGTTTCCATGGATTCGACTACGCTCACCAAGGCGTCTGTGGCGAATCAGATTTCGAATGTTTCCATTGAGGACGACATGACAAAACATTTTCTCAGCATCGAAAGTCTCGAGCCGGATAGGATTAGGACAATTCTTCGCGTTACCAAGGATTATAAAAAGGATCGCCCGACGAAATCGCCCCAGCCGCTTTCCGGTCAAACATGGGCGTTGATCTTTTCCAAGCCTTCCACCCGCACGCGCGTTTCTTTTGAAGTGGGGATCCAGGAGCTCGGCGGTAATTCGATTTATCTTAATGCTGCCGATGCCCAGCTTGGCCGGGGCGAATTAATCAAGGACACCGCGCGCGTCCTTGGCCGGATGATCCATGGTGCCGTGATTCGCACCTATGCGCAGCGCGACATTGAGGAATTCGCCGAATTTTCAGGCGTGCCCACGGTTAACGCGCTGACCGACGATGAGCATCCCTGCCAGATTTTGGCCGACATTTTCACGATCGAAGAAAAACGCGGAGCCATGACCGGCACGGTTGTAGCGTTTGTGGGCGACGGAGCCTCTAACACCGCGCGGTCATGGCTTTTCGCTGCGAACAAGCTTGATTTCGAGTTGCGCATTGCCTCGCCCAAGCGGTATCAGCCTAAGACCAATTTGCTGAGAGAGGCAGGCGGTCGCGTCATTTGCACCGAAGACTTACAGGAAGCTGTCGGCGCCGCCGACGTGCTTTACACCGATATTTGGGTGTCGATGGGAAAGGAAGCCGAAGAAGCGCGCCGCGAAGCCGAGCTCGCCCCATATTGGATCAACGAGTCATTGGTGAAATTGGCGAAACCGGACGTGCTTGTTATGCATTGCTTGCCGGCTCATCGTGGTCAGGAAATTGACGAGAAAACTTTCGAGGCGCACGCGCAAACAATTTTCGACCAGGCGGAGAACCGATTGCACGTGCAAAAAGCGATTCTGGCGGAACTAGCGACCTGAGCTGTCGTCACAGAATCTATTGTTAGCCACAGATTTACACAGATAGGAGGAGGGCAGGAATGTCGCTCAGTTTTCCGCTATTCCATCATGTACAACATTCTATGATTAGAGCCGAGGTAATCCGCGACGCATCTAATCTGTGTCAATCTGTGTTAATCTGTAGCTAAGTTTTGGTTGAGCTATGGAACCGCGGCTCTTGTCGTATCCGAATCTTCTATTATGAAAGCAATCCTAACGACTCTCTGTTCCATTGCTGCGATTAATTTCATTGGAACTGATCTCCGCGCTGAGATCTCAGACGTGGAAATTCATTGTATCCCAAAAAAAATGGACGCCAGCGGGAACCAAAACTCCCCTTCGGGCAGCATCATGCGGGCAAAAGAGCGGTGGTCCTACGATGTCACGATCGAAAACAAGACCTTCAAAGATCTCTCCGGACTTGAAATGAAATATGTGATCTTTTTTAAGCACGAAAAATTGGGCGCGCGAGATGCGGCTACGCCACGGCGGCAAAGCGGTAGCGTAACGATTGGTTCACTCAAATCGCATGAAAAAAAGTCTGTTACCACGAATTCGGTCGAGCTGGATAACGCGCATTTAGCGTCAAATTACTATTACTCAGATGGCGGCCGGCAGAAGGCGCAGGACACACTGGGCGGGCTTTGGGTGCGCGTTTATCAAAACGGGCAACAGCTGGCCGAGTATGCCAATCCCTCTACGCTGATGAAGGAGCACTGGCAATAGTGACGGGAGTGGTTACGAATTCGTGAAATCGCACTTTGGTAGCGGCGGTTTACCGAACCGCCATGGCGATTGGGGTCAATCGCCGCTACCCTGCTTGGCGCGCAACGTCTGATCACAATCCGTCGACCTTTACCTCGAAATAGCAGGCAGTCAGCGGCGGAATTTCGCCAAATGGAATGCCGTGCTCGCTCGCTTCCGCGACGGTTGATGTTGCCGTAGCTCTTTCTTTTGCTGCTAGACGGTCGACTAATCGCAAATCGGAATTTCGGTATTGCGAATCGAGTCCGAGTGATTTGATCACAGACTCCGGTAAGATGATACGGACATCTTTCAGCGCGGTGGTCGGGTTGAGGTTAACC
>Ga0137376_10003067_pt1 | contig 10283 bp, 10 predicted proteins | sample SagtaG_23_FD_104814 | JGI IMG/M metagenome (GOLD analysis project Ga0137376, IMG submission 104814) | Vadose zone soil microbial communities from Sagehorn Ranch, Mendocino, California, USA - Sage2_L_20_16 metaG | ecosystem: Environmental > Terrestrial > Soil > Vadose zone | place: USA... | reverse complement strand
TGGACGGCGGCGGGCTCCGGGCGGGCTATTTGGTGTGCGCGAGCCGGCGCAGGGGTTTGCGATCATTAACGCCAAACCACTTGAATAGTGTCCCACGGAGAAACAGCCCGCACGTGCCCCAAAGCCGGCCGGCCGAAAGCCCCTGGCCGGTAGTCATAAGTTGCATTTGCTTGCCCGCTATCTCAGACCGACGAGCTTGTGGGTCTGAAGGCTGAGTCTCCACCGCGGGTGGCGCAGACAGTACTCGATCGCGCGCTCAGTGTTTCGGGCGGTGTCGGGTCCATCCATCGGCTGAAGAAAGAAGTGGCGGAAGCGGAGCTGCTCGAATTCTTCCGGCGGTGCGTTGTCCTGTGGGTAAACGAGCTTGAGCTCGCTGCCCGTCGTCTGCACCAGCGGCGCACCTGCCTTCGGACTGACACAGATCCAGTCCAGCGATGGCGGCGCTGGTCTGGTGCCGTTGGTTTCGACGGCGACCTCGAAGCCGCGCTGATGCAGCGCGGAGATCAGAGCCTCATCCACCTGCAACAGCGGCTCACCGCCGGTACAGACAACGTATTTCTTCGGCATCCCCATCGATCCATTCGACAAGCCGCCTGAGCGCAGGGAAGAGACGCCCTCATTGACGTCACGACCTTCTCCTGACCAGCATCGATCGATCGCGTCCGCAAGCTCCTTGGCGTTCTTGAATTTGCCGCCGTCTGGTCCGGTTCCCACGAAATCGGTGTCGCAGAACTGACAAACAGCCCTCGATCTGTCCTCCTCCCGTCCCGACCACAGGTTGCAGCCGGAGAAGCGGCAGAACACGGCGGCGCGCCCGGTTTGCGCACCTTCTCCCTGCAGCGTGTAGAAAATCTCCTTCACCGTGTAGGTCATCGCGCGCTCGCTCCCATAGCGCTTTTCGAGGTCACGTACCCGATTGGATCCTCGACGCCAGCCTCACTGAAGCCCTTCAGTCGGAGCTGGCACGCGTCGCATCGTCCGCATGCTTCGCCATTCGGCCCGGGATCGTAGCAACTCGTCGTCTGCGAGTAGTCGACTCCCAACGACGCGCCGAGCTTGATGATCGCGGCCTTGGAGAGAGAGATGAGCGGTGTCCGAATCACAACTCTCGTTCTTCCTTCGACGCCCGCGCGCGTGGCGAGATTCGCCATCTTCTCGAAAGCTTCGATGTACTCCGGCCTGCAGTCGGGGTAGCCGCTATAATCGAGTGCGTTTACGCCGATGAAAATGTTGGACGCTTCGACGACTTCGGCGAGCGCCAGCGCGTAAGACAGGAAGATCGTGTTCCGCGCCGGGACGTAGGTGACGGGGATCTCTCCGGCAGAGGGCGAGGACGACGCAAGGTCGCGATCCTTGGGGACTGGTATGTCGGCCGTGAGCGCGGAACCCCCGAACAGGGTGAGATCGATCTCCACCACATGATGGCGTGCGACGCCGGCGCTGCGGGCGATTCGCCTGGCCGCATCGATCTCGGCCGAGTGGCGCTGGCCGTATCCAAACGTGAGCGCGTGGACGGCCAAGCCTTCACTTCTTGCGATCGCCAGCACAGTCGTAGAGTCGAGCCCTCCACTGAGGAGGACCACGGCTGGGGACGGTGATTTGGTTTGAACGGGCGAGGGTGCGGAATTCATGGGATCGGCCTTCCCCGGAAACTTACACGACGGCCATCAGAGAGCAGCGTCGAGAGCCCCCAAAAGCTCCTCCGGCACGACTGGCTTCGACAGGACCGCTGCAGCGCCCAGTCCGCGCACACGCTCCTGACCCTTGGCGTCTATGCTACCGCTGAGGATGATGACCGGGATTTCGGATGTGCTCGACATGGTCTTGAGCTTCCTCAAGGTCTCCTCGCCCGATCCGCCCGGCATGTTTACATCGAGCACGATTGCGTCGACTGGCGGAGTCCGCCTGGCCTGCATCAGCGCCTGAACCGCGTCGAAGGCAGTGAGCGTCTTGTGCCCTTTTGCCCGAAGAAGACCGACAACCAGAGTTGAGATAACGCGATCATCGTCGACCACGAGAACCGTTGCCACTATGGTCTTCGCGCCAGAAGCACGAGTCGCGGACGCAAATTCGCGAGCGCGGAATTCAGCTCCGCCAGAGCCCCCTCCGCTCCACCCAGCTCGCCGGAGCGACCCATGGCCTCGAGAACACCCGCTGCTGCCGACACGATTCCCGCCATCAGGCTCCCGGCCGAACCGCGAAGCGCGTGAGCGCCGGCGCGCAAACGATCGGCGTCGCGATCAGTTATCGCGGCGGTGATCTCGGTCACCCGCGCCGCGAGATCCTCGAGAAAGAGCTCGGCCAATTGGCCAGCGAGCTCCCGGTCGCCGCCAACCAGTTTCATTAGAGCGACTTCATCCAGTACTTCCGATTTGCCCGCGTCAGCGGTCGAGGCTCTCACGCCTGCGATTCGTCAAGCTCCTTCATCAATTTCGCCGAACACTGGGGACAGATGCCGTGGGTAAAGTCCAGATCCGAACGAGAGCTCAGGTAGGAATCGACTTGTTCCCAGTAATTCGCCTCGTTCCGCACTTTCTTGCAGTAGCTACAAATCGGGAGCAGGCCTTGCAGCCGCTGCACATGCGCAAGCGCCACTTCGAGCTCGGCGACCCGGGCCGCGAGACTGCGTTGCAGCTTCACCATGCGCTCGCCGACCCGGACGCGCGACTCGAGCTCGATCGGGTGAAACGGCTTTGCGATGTAATCGTTTGCTCCCGCCGTCAGCGCCATCGCGAGGTCTTCCTTCTCGCTGCGTGATGTAAGGAGAATAATGTATATGAACTCGAATCCCTGTGTGCTTCGCAGCTTCCGGCAGATCTCGATGCCGTCCATGCCGGGCATCATCCAGTCGAGCAGGACGAGCTCGGGAGCATCCTTCCCACCGAGCGTTTCCAGAGCCTGCCATGCTGTGCTACCGTCGGATGCGGTCGTGACTTCCCAGCCTAGACGTTCCAGGGTCGCGGCGAGGATCTTCCGCGTTACGGCATCATCTTCGGCTACAAGAATTCTCATTTTCGACCTACGACCTGACGAAACAGGGATCACGGAGCCGGTTCCGAAGAAAGAGAGACTACGGACAACGTCGCTTACGCGACCTTCTTCGCTAGCGGTGGTTGTGGATTCGGCGGCGTCAGCCTGGGATGTGGCGGGTGTTCGGCGACTTTCTCCGGTTCGAGCGGAGCCGATGAAGTCTCGGTCTTGAGCTCGCCGACGAGATCTCTCAACGTGTGGCTGCCGTGGAACAGCTGCGTGGATGCCATGCTCATCTGCTCACACGCCGCACTCTGCTCCTCGGTCGACGCGCTCACCTGCATCGCCGCCGTCGCGTGGCTCTCCGCCGTGCGCGCGACCAATCCGAGATTCGCGGCGGCAGAATCTACCGCGCGCGCGTTTTCGGTCGCGGCCGTAGTCACCGTTGCCGCGGCGGCTCGCGTTCTCTCGGCTGCGGCAAGAATCGTCGATAGCGCGCTATCAAGCTCGCGGCTTACTCGCTCGATCTCACCCACCTGTATCACGCCCTGCTCCATCGCCTTCGAGGTTGCCAGCACGCGCGTCGTCACACTCTCGGTCATCTTCACGACGTCGTCGGCAGCGGCCTGCGTCTGATCGGCCAGCTTTCTCACTTCACCGGCAACGACCGCAAACCCACGACCGGCCTCGCCGGCGCGTGCTGCTTCGATCGCGGCGTTGAGCGACAGAAGATTCGTCTGCTCGGCGATGCGGCTGACCGAGACGACGAACTTGTTGATCTCGCTCGCGCTCGTGTTGAGCTCGCGTACCTGGCCGGCAGCCTGCTCGACGATCGTGCGCACGTCGAACAGAATCTTGAGCGCGCGATCTATTTCGATTCGTTTCGCCTCGGCTTCTGCCTCGATTGCGCTTGCAAGTCCGTGCACTTCCTGCGCGCCACCAACCAGATTGTCGCCGCGGGTGCGGATTCCATCGAGCGCCTCATTCACCTGGCGCAGCTGCGCCACCTGTGACTCGGCACCGTGGGAGACTTCTTCAACGGCGTCCGCCACTTCGCCTGCCGACGCCGAGATCTGCTTCGATGCCGAGAGGAGGTCGCTTGCGGATGCCGCTACTTCGTCGGCGGTCTTGGCCGCACCGGAGGCAATCTTCGACAACGCAATCGTGGCGTGGTTCATCGCGTCGGCAAGTGTGCGGAACTCGCCTGGCATTTCGCCTTCGGTGCGCTGTTGCAGATCGCCTCGGCTCAATTGAACCGCATGCCTGACGAGCAAACGCAGAGGACGGCCAACGGCGCGCCCGGTGCGCATGACGATCATGATCGCGAGGAGCGTCGCGACGAGGATGACCGACACCAGAACGCGGGAACGCGCAGTCGCCTGACTGCGGAGGTCGGACGACATGGCGGCCAGTTGCTGCGCCCGCGAGTGCTCCAGGCCGGTCAGCTGCTCCAGCAGTCCCGGCACCATCTTGCGCGCCTTCTGCGCTTCTACGTGCGCCTCGTCGAGACGGCCCAGGTCGGTCAATCTGTGCGATAGCGCAAAGGACGATTCAACGCGCGCTAGCGTCGTGTCGATCGCCACCGTGCGAGCGATCTGCTCGCCGAGCAGATCCCGGCGGGTGCTGAAGTTCCTGTGCAGCCTATGCGCTTCCCAGCCAAGGCGACGGAAATCCGCGTCCGACTTTGCGTCCTGATCGCTGAGGTACGTGTTCGCAGCCTGGATTTCCTGCGTGACGACATTGGAAAAATCGGACGCTTGCTTCGCGTCCCGCTGTGCGTCGGAGAGCGTCTCGGACACCCGATTTGCCATTTGGGCCATCGAGATCCAGCCCACCGCTCCAGCTCCCAGCAGCAGCAGAATGAGGAACGAAAAACCGACCGTCAGAACCTGACGAATCGTGTGAAATTTGAAGGGAAGCTTCACCTGGCCTCCGCGATGGTCAGCAGACCGTTGTGGGCGCGGAGGACGCGGAAGCGTATGCCGACAGGATCGCCGGTGTCCTCAAAGAAGGCGGGACCCGTCAACCCTGCGTACGCGGTCTCCGCGTTCAGAGAACGAAGGTAGTCGCGAATCGCTCTGCGATCGGGACCCCTCTCTCTGAGCGCCTGCGCCACGAGTTGGGTCGCGTCATATGCGAGTGCGGCATGCGCGTCAGGAGCCGTATTGAATTTCCTCTTGAATGCGGCTACGAACTTGCGCGCGGCCGGCGAAGGATCTTCCGGCGTAAAGGACATCCCGACGTAACTGCCTTCCGAAATCGCGGTGTCGGCAAGGATTCCCTGCCATCCGTCGCCACCGACGAAGATCGCGTTGAGTCCCTGGCGTTTTGCTTCCTGCAGAATCTTGAGTCCAGATGCGACGCGTCCCGCCACGAATACGATCTTCGGCTTTCGCACCTTGAGATACGCCACATATGGCTCCGCCGTTGTCATATCCGCGTTGATGGGATCGAGACTCAGGATGTCGCCATGGAAAGAGCGGCGGAAAGAATCGGCCAACCCCCGGCCATAAGTGTTGTTTTCGTAGAGTACTGCCACGCTCGCCGGTGAGCGCTGACCGAACCTCGACGCGAAGTTGGCGAGCGCAATTCCGTTGAGTGAATCGCTGGATATGATCCGAAAGACCCAGCTCGAGATGCCGGTGAGATCAGGAGAGGTGGCGCTTGTCGCGACCGCGGCTAGCTGGCCGTCGTAAACGGGTGCTGCCGACAGCATTCCGGACGAATTGACGTGGCCGATTACCGCCGAGATGGCGCGGGTGGACACGAAGTCCTGCGCGATTCTCGCGGCCGTGGGGCCATCGCCTTCGTCATCGCGCGGAATCACCCTGAAGGGGTGACCGTTGATGCCACCGACTTTGTTGATCTCTTCGGCTGCGAGCTCTATTCCATGCAGATTCTGTAGCCCGTAGTCCTGCTTCCAGGGCCCGGCTGCTCCTACCAGGTAAGGCGCCTTGGTCCCGGCGCATGCCGCAAGCGCGAGCAGCGCGATTGATGAAACGACTTTGGACGACAACTTCCCCCTCCCCTCGGTTCGGGGACTTCATGTCCCCCGAATTGACGAGGTCGGAGCTTGAGCGGTCACTCATTTTCTTGACGAAAACTGATCGGATTTCGACCCCTATCCTGAGTGAACTCCGGGGACTGCAACTTATGACTACCGGCCGGGGGCTTTGAGCGGACCGGCCGGGGGCTGCGGGCGAGTTCGCTGTTCGCGTGGCGAGCAGATCCATGCTCGAGGATCATCCGCCCGCAGCCGGCACCTGTGCCGCTGACAGCCCCCAGCCGGTAGTCATAGGTTGCAGTTCAAATGGGCCACCGGGCAAGTTTGCAAAACCCCGGACCTGGTGGAGCGTCCTATAGGTAGTCGGCCCGGCCCGGGCCGTCCTAGGTGCTCCTCCAAAGCTGGACTCATGCAACTGCGGTCAATCGTTCTAACTGCGACAGTTCTGGCAGCCGGCGTTCGCGCCGGCGCACAGGATGTGCGCGTCGAAGTCGTCGAAGCAGCCACTGGTAAGCCGATCGTAGGCGCCAACGTCGCCCTCCTCGATTCGGCGCAAACCATCCCCCTCGGCGGCGGCTTCAGCGATCCAGGCGGACGCACCGATCTGCGCGCTCCTTACAGCGGTAATTTTCGGGTGCGCGCGGACAAGGTCGGATTCGACACGTGGATATCGGTACAGCTCCACCTCGGAGAACGACCGGTCTATGTTCGCGTGGGAATGACGCCAACGAGAATTCCCACGCCGATACTGGCGCGGAGCGAGATGGCCTGCCAGCAGCTCACCGGTCCCGGAACTCCAGCCGGCGACGTGTGGGTGGAGTTGAAGAAGGCGCTGACTGCCAGCGCAATGACCGAAGCACAGGGCCTCGTACCTCTCGATGTCGATCTGTACGAGCGCGTGCTCGATCGAAACCTCGCGGTCCTCTCCGAGCGCACCGAGGCGCGCGCCAAAGTTTCGCGCCGGCCGGTGACTGGCATCTCGTGGGATCAAGTCGATTCCAGTCGGCGTGGCGAAACCTCGAACAGCGATATCTATCGCGCACCCGATGCGGCGACGATTCTCTCGGACCAATTCGTGAAATCGCACTGCTTCGCGGCCATCCGGGGTTACGGTCCGGAGACCGGATTGGCGGGTCTCGAGTTCAGACCGGCCAGAGTCGGCGGGCAACCCGAGCTCGCCGGAGTTCTCTGGCTCGATCCCAGGGCGAACGCACTTCGCTCGATCAGCTTCGATTATGTGAACCTGCCGGTTCCTTTGCGCATTGCGAGAACGACCGGACGCGTCGAGTTCCAGCAGCTCCCGGGCGGGCAGTGGATCATTCCGCGCTGGTACATCAGGATGCCGCGGGTCGCGAGAATGACATCGACGGACGTGCGATCGCCGGCTGTTTCGCGCGACAGTCTCGTCGGCTATCAGGAAGTCGGAGGCGCGGCACGCCCGACCGGGACGCCGCGCGTTTCAACTGCCGGGTCTGCGTCGCCGGCGCCTGCGGGTGCACCCGCGGCCGATTCGCCAGCCGAGAACCAGTCGATGATCAGTGGCATCGTCTACGACAGCACAAGTGGCAGAGCATTGGGCGGCGTCCAGGTCTCGACTCGCGACGGCCGCTTCAAGGCGCTCACGAGCTCCGGCGGAAGGTACGAGCTCGCGATCGATGGAGCGTTCAACGACACCCTCGTCTTCGAGCATCCGCGGCTTCGGCTATTCCAGATTCCGGAGCGCTGGCAAGGTGTCTCATTGCCGAGTGGATCGCGCGCGCAGGCATCGGTGATCATTCCGTCGTACTCATCGCTGCGCAAACGTATCTGCGGTCAAAACGAAACCGGAACCGAAGCGCAGGGACTCATGGCCGGCTACGTGCGAGACGCGGCCGGGAAGCCGCTGCCGCGGGCTCACGTCTGGGCGACATGGCAGATCCTCTGGGTGGAACAGAACGGCCGCCTGGTTTCGACAAACCAGCAGCGGACGGTCGAGGCCGACACCAACGACGATGGGTCGTACCTGATGTGCGGATTCACGCGCAGCGCGCAGATCACGGCGAAGGTGGGAATCGCCGGAAAGAATACCGTGCAGGAGAAGCTCGCTTTTCCGGCGAGCATGGTACTGGAGCACGATTTTCAGTTTGGGGCGCGATAAAACAGCGGGTGCGAATCGGAACTGCAACCTCGAGAACATCAAGGTGAGAGGTAGCAGGTAGAAGGTACGAGGTGTGAGGTAAGGCCTGGTACCTGGCGCCTATCACCTAGAACCTCTTACCTCGTTCTTCTCGAAGTTTGCGGTTTGCAGTTCCGTTCTCTAATCCCCCGTCGGAACGATCCCGGCCCCCTCCACCATCAGTATGATCGCCCGTGATGGCGCCCGCGTTCGGTGCACGACTCCCTTCGGCACCACGAATCCCTGGCGCTCGCAGAGTTCAACCGTGCGTTCCTCCAGATCGATCAGAAACTTCCCCTCGACGACGTAAAAGAATTCGTCGAGGTCGTCGTGCTTGTGCCAGTGATACTCTCCCTGCATCACGCCGAGCCGCACGACCGAGTCGTTGACCTTGCAGAGCGTCTGGTTGTACCACTGGTCTTTGACAGCATCGACGATCGCCGGAAGGTCGATGACCTCGAGCGGCGGATAGCGGATATCGAGGTACGTAGCGTACGGGAAATTCTGTGTCATGACTGAAAATGTGGCGACGCGAGGCCGTCACGGAAGCCCAACAACCGATGGCATACCGTCGCCCGACTGACCCGGGATGCTCAAGAACCGCGCGACATAGCAAAGGCGATCATTGCCGGACGTCGCGCTGCAGAACGCGGAAGTACGCTGTCCATGGACCCACGGCCAAGGTATACGCGCGTGCCATGGTCCGCGTGATCTGAGCGATGTGCGAGAGATCGTGCACCACCCACGTGGCGAGCAACTGCCGCATCGTGACCGCACCGAACTCAGGATGCTCGCCCGTCAGCTCCATGTCCTTCTCCTTGAGGTTCCAACCGCGTAGCGTCGCGACATTTCCCGACCTCAGGTGGTCGAACTCCTCCAGCAGATCCTTGAGCGGCCGCTCCGATTTCAATTCCGCGAAACGGTCGAATGGATCGAACCGGCGGTAACTCTCCTGCTTCAGAATTATGCGTGCGCGCGGAATCCAATCGGTTCTCTCGCCATGAATGAGATGTGCGACGACCTCCCGCGGATTCCACGTATCGGCTCCTTCGTTCACACGTGTCCAGTCCTCCGGCAACTGATCGAGCAGCGTCGTGAGCACCGCCGGCGTCCGCTCCAGAACCGGAATCGCCTCATCGAGGTTGAAGTCCATATCTCTCTCTCCTGAGCGTCCAATAGACCAATGATACGCTCTCGAGCGTTCACGAACTACTTTTCTCAGGGCTAAATTGTCTCCCGCGTCGTTTTGGCCGCTCAGTAAGCGGCCACCTCTCCTTGGAGCCAGTATGACTGCACGAATGTTGGCCGCTCTCGCCGTCCCCGCTGTGCTTGCGCTTGCTCCTTCGGCCTCGACGGCTCAAGCCACTGCCGCGCTGCCGGCTAATCCGCAGCAGGCTTCCGTCGTTACCGCCGCTGATTACGCGCGCGCGGAAAGGTTTCTGCGAGAGAACACGGTGCCTCTCGTCTCCGGACTGGGTGTGCAGCCAACATGGCTGGAGGGCGACCGGTTCGGATATCGCATCACTACGCGGGGCCAGAGTCAGTTCATTCTCGTCAATCCCTCGAAGGGCACTCGCATCGCATGCAGTCCGGAAACCGATCGCTGCGGCGGAGCTCTCGATCCACGCGAAGTGTCGCGGCTTCAGCCGCCACAGCGGCCGCCTGGCCATCCCGAATCCAGATCACCGAATGGCATGCGCGCCGCCTACATTCGCGATTACAACCTGTGGGTGCGCGACATCGCCACAGGACGCGAGACACAACTCACCACCGATGGCCAAAAGGATTTTGGCTACGCCACCGACAACGCCGGCTGGGTGAAGAGCGATCGTCCCGTACTCGTCTGGTCGCCGGATTCCCGGAAGATCGCCACGTTCCAGCAGGACGACCGCCCAGTTGGCGAGATGTATCTCGTCACCACCAATGTCGGGCATCCGGAGCTGCAACAGTGGAAGTACCCGCTTCCTGGCGACAGCGCCATCTCGATGATCCATCGCGTGGTGATCAATGTCGACACGCCGCGCGTGATCCGGTTTCAGATGCCGCCGGACGCGCACCGCTCAACGCTCTGCGATCACGTGATCTGCCGAGGGACGGAGTGGGCGGATGTGGAGTGGTATCCTGACGGGTCGCACATTGCGTTCGTCTCGACAT
>Ga0137376_10003064_pt1 | contig 10287 bp, 8 predicted proteins | sample SagtaG_23_FD_104814 | JGI IMG/M metagenome (GOLD analysis project Ga0137376, IMG submission 104814) | Vadose zone soil microbial communities from Sagehorn Ranch, Mendocino, California, USA - Sage2_L_20_16 metaG | ecosystem: Environmental > Terrestrial > Soil > Vadose zone | place: USA... | reverse complement strand
GCCGTGGTGCTCGACTCGACAAACATGAGCGAGGACGAAGTCCTCGATCGAATCGAGGAATTGGTGGAACAGCGACGGGCGGCGAGAAGCTAGCCTGGCTTTCGCGCGGGCAAAAACGTTCCTCCGCTACGCCTTCTTCCGCACTCTCGGCGCCGGGATCTCCACCCGCTTCGAACCATTCAAGAACGCCGCCCAGCGCAATTCCTCTACCGGATTCTGACCGCTCAGCGCTTTACTCACTGCCATCTCCGCTACCGCGTCAACTATCCACTCAAAATTCTGCTGCCCCACCGACGTAACCTCTGCATCCGGAGCGGGATTCATGAAGTCAATTGCATACGGGACGTGGTCCTCCACCGCAAACTCCACGGTGTTCAGGTCGTACCCCAATGCGCGGCACAGCGCCAACGCGTCTTTCTCGATCCGCTCCTTCAACTTCGTTCCCGGCTGCGGATTCCCCGTCACATAGCGCTCATGGTGCGGAGCTCTCGGATCGTACCTCATGATGTGCACTTTCTCTTGCCCCACCACGTAACAGCGGTAATAATCCTCAAACTCCACGCCATGTTGCAACGTCATGCACAGATCGCCGGTCTGGTTGTAGTTGTGGAAGAACTCCTCCGGAGAATGCACCTTATACACGTGTTTCCAGCCGCCCCCCGAATAAGGCTTCAAGAACGCGGGAAAACCGACATAGGCAAACACCTCTTCCCAATTCAGCGGATACATCAAATTCCGCATTGATTTATCGGTCGTATCCGGGGGATGCTCGTGATGCGGCAAAATCACCGTAGGTGGAATCGCCACGCCCATCTTGTGCGCCAGAGCATAGTTAAAAAACTTGTCGTCCGCCGTCCACCAGAACGGATTGTTAATCACAATCGTTCCCTGCAGCATCGCGTTCTTTAAATATGCCCGGTAGAAAGGAATGTCCTGCGAAATCCGGTCAATGATGACGTCGTACTTCTTCGGCTCATCCATCCGGATGCCGCCAATCTTCACAAATTCGGCGGTAACGCCCTCGCCCTTCATGGAGTTGATTTTCTCGACCAATGCCGGCGGAAACGTATTCTCCATCCCAAAAAGAATTCCGATTTTCTTATCAGCCATAAAGTTAAGTCCTCGTCAGACTAAGATCTCGACCCATGTAGGGACGGACGCATTCGTCCGTCCTCCGGGCGAAGCCGCCCCGTGCTCACGACTAGCGACTGACGACCAACGACCAGTCCCTAAAAATATTTTCCCGCCATCCGCTGCCACAGCGGCCAATCATGCTTGCTGTTATCCCCGTAGATATCCAACCAATGCGGAATCCCCTTACCCTGCAGAATCCCCGCCATCTTCACATTCGCATCCAGGCACATATCCCAATCGGATGTTCCCAGCACAATCTTCATCTGGCGGTACCGGCTCAGGAACCACTCATCGCCCGAGTTCGGCAGGTAATCCGCCGGATTATTGAAATAGACATTGTCGTCGTAGTAGCCGTCGAGGAAACTTTTGATGTCGTACGATCCGCTCATGGTCACGCAAGCCGAGACCACATCCGGATGCCGCAGGGAAAAATTCAGCGCGTGATAACCGCCGAAGCTGCACCCCGTCACCGCGATTTGCGAAGACCAGTTTTTCCACTTCAAATACGGCAGAAACTCGTTGATCACATAGCGCTCGTACTGCACGTGCCGCCCAATCCTCGCTCCCGGATGAGCGCCCTTGTTGTACCAACTCTCGCCGTCGACGCTATCAACGCAGAATACCTGGATCGCGCCCCCATCCAGCTTCCCGGCCAGCGCGCGGATCATCCCTGCATCTTCATACTCAAAAAAACGTCCCCTGGATGTCGGAAAAACGAGGATCGGCTGCCCTGCGTGCCCGAACGCCAGCGACTCCATGTCGCGCCCCAATTCATGGCTATATTGTTTGTTATATTCGCGGTTCATGCGCGCGAGGATTGTAACCGAAGCGGCCAACCTTCGGCATCTACCCGTCGTGCATGTTGCGGTTCAGTCAGTCGTGTCAATTCCCAAAGTCTGAAGATCAGAAGGAAGGTCAGAAAGAAGGCCGAAAGAAATTCAGATAACGCATGGCAGCAGTCAATCTGCGGCGACCTACCGCCCGAGCGGTTTCCCCCGGGGATTGATTCCCAAATGCTTGAGCTTCGATTGTAGCGTCGTCCGCTTCAACCCCAACCGCGCCGCCGCCCCTCTCGGCCCGCCAATCTGCCCGTGGCTCTCCCGCAAAGCGCGGAGAATGTGCTCGCGTTCCGTCGCCTCCAGCGTTTCATCCACGCTTTTCTCCTCCGTGCCAATCGAGGCCAGTTCACTTAACGGCGCCACCAGCACCGAACCTTGCGTCAGAATCACCGACCGCTCGATAAAATTCTCCAACTCGCGCACATTCCCCGGCCACTCCCACTCCATCAGCGCATCCATGGTTTTCTTTGGGATGCTCGTGATCGACTTGTTCATCCGCTGGGAGCACTTCTGCACAAAATGTTCCACCAGCAAACGGATGTCCTCGCGCCGTTCCCGTAGCGGTGGCAGGCGGATCGGGAACACGCTCAACCGGTAATATAAATCGCTCCGAAACTCGTTTTGCCGCACGACATCAGCCAAATCTCGGTTCGTGGCTGCAATCAAACGAAAGTCGACCTTCAGCGTTTGCGTTCCACCCAGTCGCTCGAACTCCTGATCCTGCAAAACCCGCAGCAGCTTCGGCTGCAACGCCAGCGAAATCTCCCCGATCTCGTCGAGAAACAACGTGCCTTTGTCGGCCAATTCGAGTCGTCCTATTTTCCTGCTTACCGCTCCAGTGAAGGCGCCCTTCTCATTACCGAATAACTCGCTCTCCAGCAACCCCGACGGAATCGCCGCGCAATTCAATTTGATGAAACTATTATTGGCGCGCTGGCTCAACCGGTGGATCGCCCGCGCCACCAGTTCCTTACCCGTTCCCGTTTCACCCAGCAGAAGTGCCGTGGCATCGCTGGCTGCCACTTTGCCGACCTGCGTCATGACGGCTTGCAGGGCCTTGCTCTGTCCGATAATTTCGCCAAACCCAAGTTCTGTATCGATTTCCTGCTCGAGATAAAGCTTTTCTTCGGTAAGCTTTTTCTTGGCTTCGCGTAATTGTTCCTCGCTTTGCCGCAAGGCCTCCTCCGTGCGTTCGCGCCGCTCCTCCGCCTGCCGACGCTCGGTGATGTCCTGCACGAGAGCCATGTGCCATCGGCGCTTTTCTCCTTTACTCCACATTGGCACCACCAGAATCCTCACCCAGCGCACCGATCCATCCGGGCGAAGATACCTTTTGTCCATCTCGTAATTGGCCAGCTTTTCCTCGGCCAGTTGCTGCAGGTATTCACTGCCGTGCTCAACATCATCGGGATGAGTCATGCTCCCCACGTCGATCCGCAATAGCTCTTCTTCGCTGCGTCCGGCGATTTCGCAGAACTTCGGATTGGCTTGCAGGAATCGCCCGGTGTGCGAATCCACCAGAGTAATGCCAACCGGAGATCGCTCGTACACCGTCCGGAATCGCATCTCGCTTTCCCGCAAGGCTTTCTCCGCCTGCTTCAGTTCTGTCACGTCGATCGATGCCCCTACCGCTCCCCGAGGCTTGCGGGTCTCATCCAGCAGCGGAACCGCATTCATCACGGTCTCCCGCTCGGCGCCATCCTCAAATACCATCGTCAATGCGCGTCCATACACCGGCTCCCCCGTAGCTGCCGCCTGCTGCATCGGCAATAGATCCGCTGGAATCTCCACTCCATCTTGCATCACGCGGAAACCGGGCTGCTCCTCCGGTGACGCGCTCTTCGAAAAGTTTTTGCCTCCCGCGATACGGAGCTGTTCATATGCCGACCGATTTCCTGTAATCCGTCTGCACTCGGCGTCATGCGAGATATAAACGGGTACGGGCACCGCTTCCAGCACTGTCTCCAACTCCTTCGCTCTTACCCGCTCCCGCGCCTCACTCTCGCGTAACGCCTCCTCCGCCCGCTTCCGCTCCGTGATGTCGCGGAGAACGCACACCACGTGACTAGTCCCTGTCGAACCTTCTAACGGAAAATACGTGGCCGATATGTCCCTCTCCCCTATCTCTGGATAGCTATACCTGATCTCGTAGCTGACGACCTTCCCCAGCAAACACTCATCCAGTTTGTGTTTTACCGCTGACTCAAACACCTCTGGCTTCAATACCTCCGGTACCAAGCGCCCTACAACTTGTTCTTTCGTCGCGCCCCGATAGCTCAGGTATGCCCGGTTCGCGATCACGTACCGATACTCCCGGTCCACCACCGCGACCTGCTCTTCAAGATTCTCTACTACCCTTCCGAACTCTCGCAGCCTCTCCTCCGACCGCTTCCGTGCCGTGATGTCGCGCGACACGGCCACGACATACTCCCGGTCCAATCGCACCTTTCGCAAATTCACTTCCACCGGAAACGTAGTTCCATCTTTCCGTCGATGCAATCTTTCCATGATTGCGAATCCCGGCTCCCTCGACTGCTGTCGCAGCCACGCGCGCAGACTTTCGTCGTAGTCCGGATCGACGTCAAAAACCGTCATCGACAAGAGCTCTTCCCGGCTGTACCCCAGTTCTACACACGCCCTCTCATTCAAATCGAGGAAACGCAGGGTCTTCGGATCGATTACCTCAATGCTATCGTTCGATTGGTCCAGCAGCGTCCGGAACAGCATGAGCTCCTGCAGCATCCGCTCCCGCTCCCGTGCCGTCTTCAGCAGCTCTTCGTTGGTCGCGCGCAGCGCCTTCTCCGCCCGCACCCGTTCCGTGATGTCGTGCGCGAGCCCTCGCACAATCGGCGTTGCCACTCCCTCGGTTCGCAGAGTGTTGTGATATTCCCAGATCCGCTGCTCTCCCGATCGCGTCAACACCGCCATCAGCCCGCGAGCCTCCCCCGTGCGTTCGATCTCGCGCAGGTAGTCCTCAAACTGACTCCGGAATTGCGGGTCAAGAAAATCCCGCATCGGCTTCTGCAGCATTTCTTCTACGCTGTAACCCAGCAGACGCGCTGGACCGGGATTGACCGACAGGAATCGGCCTTGAAGGTCGTGGACGCACAACAGGTCTTGGCTATGGTCAACTAGATCGCGATACCAGTCTTCGTTTTCTTCCAGGGCCCGCCGGATCGGGTCCCACGCGACTGGCAATTCTTCCGGAACGTGGCGCTTACCAGGGTGCAATGCCATGGCTCACCCAATGGGCGAGCCGCTTGGAATCTTACGTAGTTGTGATCGGCCAGACGAAGTTCCAGCGACTGCCCCAAAATTAGTTCCCGGAGGCCTGTCAAAAGACTTTCCTTAGGATGGCCCCTATTAACTTGTCCGAGTCAGCAACCTGCCCTCGGTCTTAGCGGAGAGTCTAGCAGAATATCGATTGCGTGACACTTAGTAAGTGGTAAATTGCTGATTTATTCTGATCGGATTCGATCATCCGAACGGCTGAGGACATAGCTCAATAGTGCTACGGCCGCGGCAGGGACTCTACACAGCGTTTGTCGTATCACCGCTACATCAAGCTCCGCACTGCTCTTCACCCCAGCAGCGAATAATCTCCGCTCGCGTCTTCCATCTCAGCCATCTCTTTCAGTTCGGGATAGTGCTTCACCAGCGTCTCCGGAGCGCGAACTTTCTTTCCGTACAGCAGATGCCTTAACTCCAGCGCATTCACTGCGGCCTTCGCCTGAAAGTGATTGTTCGCTATCACGAACGTCGACTCGGCCTGCCGTGCGATGATCTCCACTTTTTCTTTCCACTTCTCCAGTTCCGCGGGCTTGTAGAGATAATTGTAACGGTCGTTGCGGTTATCGCTGTCGAACCACTGCTCGTAGTTGCGGCCATGCAGGCGGACGTATCCGACGCCCGACGTAACATGCTCGGTCGGCGCCAAAGAACGCCCCAGCAGCGGCTGATCGATGTTGCAGAAGCCGACGTTGTGGCGCATGAATTCGGCGATCGTCTCCGGATTGTCCCAACTCTCATGCCGCACTTCGACCACTCGCGGATACTCGATGAACTGCCGCAGCAACTGCTCCAGGTATTCGCGGTTCAGGCTAGTGTTCTTGAACGAGACCGGGAACTGAATCAGCAGCGCGCCCAGCTTGCCTTCCGAGGCCAGCGACTCGAGACCTTCTCTGGCAAGTTGTTCGTCCCGGTCATTCGGCCGGATGCTGGCCGCCGAAGTTGGTTCCATCACCGCCAGCGGAGAATGTGTGAACGACCGGTGCAGCTTCGCGGTAAAAAGAAAATTAGGATTGACCGCCGCTGCCTTCCGCGACCACAGCCGCCCCAGTTCCGGCCGTATATGTCCATAAAACGAAGTATTGATTTCGATGACGTCGAAGAATCGCGCCAGAAATTCAACCGGATGCACCTTCTTCCGCGTCACTTCCGGCGGATACAGAATCCCGTCCCAGTCTTTATACGACCAGCCGGCAGTCCCGACGCGGATTCGCGGAGCATGTTCCATACAGGCGGGCCAGTTGTTGAAGGATCAGATGCTCGCAGGTTAGCACACCGCTTGTGTGGCAAGCCCGTGTGGCGCGGGCGCCCTCGCCCGCGGTCTTTGACTCTGTGTGGCGCGGACACTCCTGTCCGCGCGCCGCGAGTTAGATTGTCGATGCGTTAGACTCTCAGCTGACTCCGCATGGATACGATCAAGCGCCAAGTCGAAACACATGGGTATGCACTAATTCACTGCTGTGTACCCGAAGAGACCATTCGTGCTCTAGAAACAGCTCTCGACGCCGATCGGCATGGAATTCGCAACCTGCTCTCCAACCCGATCGTGCGCGCCATCGCAGGTTCTGATGAGGTGAGAAGGCCTGTGGCATTGGTGCTCGGAGCCAACTGCTTCGCGGTACGAGGAATCTTTTTCAACAAGAGTCCAAGAGCGAACTGGAAGGTGACGTGGCATCAGGACTGTGTGATTGCCGTTCGCGAAAAACTCAACATCGAAGGCTGGGGGCCATGGTCAAGTAAAGCCGATGTCGTTCATGTCCGCCCCGCCTTTGCCGTTCTGCAGCAAGTGCTCGCGCTCCGTATTCATCTGGATGATTGCGGCGAGGATAACGGTCCCCTCCGCGTGATTCCAGGCTCTCATCAAGACGGATTCCTTTCCGATGCAGAGATCCAGAATCGCTCGAAAGAAAACGCCGTTGCGTGTGCGGTCTTTCGCGGAGATGCCATCCTGATGCGGCCTCTACTCCTGCATTCATCCCCTCCCGCGACAAAGCCCTCCAATCGCCGCGTCGTCCATTTGGAGTTTGCAGCGGCTGAACTGCCGCATGGCGCAAAATGGCAGGACCGTGTCCACGCGGAGAGGTCTTGATCAGAAGGTTGGCTTGGGCAGTCAGTAGAGAAGAATCGCGACCCAGTAAGTCCCGTTCGGATACGCCGCACTGCGCGCGTAGCAGGCGCCGACCGCAAACTGGCGAGCCCCCGGATCGCGCAGCATCCGCAACGCGGCTTGCGGAAGTATCTCCGGATGGCTCTGCGTGTACGTAATAATTCTTCGATTCTCGTAGGCCGTTGCGAGCAGGCGAGCGCTCGGAAGATTCTCTTTGGCCAGCGAGCAGGCGCTTTCGTCAAGCTTCGGCGGCGTGAACTGGAACAGCTCCGGCAGCCCCGCCTGTTGACGCATTTCAACAATGGCCCGGCCAACTAATTTTCCGCTCTGTTGCGCGGAATACGAAGGAACCTCGTGGGCGAAATCCTGGACCACGTACAGGCGGCCCTTGCTCCAGATGGCCGCAACGCCCACGACGTTAAACCCGCGATCGAGCAGATTCTCACGGTGCGGGGGCGAGCGCATCAGAGTTTCATGCACCTCCGGAGCGCCCGGAGCGTAAGCGATATTCTCGCCGGCGCGATCAATTTTCAACGCGCCTTTCAGAGGACTCACTGGCGGGCCGACTAGTGTGATTCTTTCGAGCAAGGATGGCTCACCGGACAACTGGTGCTCTAGACGCTCGCTCTCAACCATCCGCCGGGCATGCACTCGCGCCGCTTCGCGTAGGCTCTCATCCATGCGTAACGGCGGCACGCCCGCAAGTTCGCGGCTCTTGTTTGCCGCTTCCAAGAGTTCGTTCTCGGCGGCGGAGTCCTCACCAGAAGAGGACCCGGCCGCCGAGTTCGAGTGGGGGGTGGGCTGCTTACTATCGATGTCGTTGTTACGAACCTCGGCTGCTGCCGCAGTCAATTGTGCCGCGCAGGAGCCCGGAATTACTGCCAACATCGCGAAGGAAATAGCCAAGGCCCGGAGCATGATTGTTGGTGGAACGTTTCGGTGCGGGGGTTGCCGATAAAGTTCCGCTTTCCATCTCTCACGCTAACCTCTAGAATTCAGCTAAACGACTTACGATGGAGACCTTACTGCTGGTTACCGTGCTCGTCGGAATCCTTGTCCTGCTTGGGTTCTCGGCTGTTCTGTTGCGCCGCGTTTCGACTGCCGCGCAAGTAGATGTAAAAGCGGAAGTTGCGAGCCTGCTCGAAAGTCTTGGCACCAGCCTCGGCCAGAAGTTCAGTTCCGCCACTGCCGATATGGCCAGTAGGCTGGAACAGACTAAGGGGGACCTGCGCCAGCAGGTCACAGACCGCATCCAGCAAGGGTTTTCGGAGATTCGAAGCTCGGTCGAGCAGCAACTCTCAGCGGGAAGAGAAGAACAAAACCGGAGCCTGAGCGACGGCCGAAGCGAGATGACCAGTTCTCTGCTGCTCACTACGCAGCAACTCAAGGTCGAGTTTCAGAGCCTGAATCAGCAGACCGCGCAAAGTCTCGACTCGATTCGCGATCGCGTCGACCAGAAGCTGATGGCGATCACCGAGCAGGTGCAGGTAAAGCTCGATCAGAATATTAAAGAGGGATTTGCCCAGTTCGAAAAAGTTCAGCAGCACTTGAAGAATGCGGAAGAGCAGCTCCGCGAAGTGGGCGCCCTAGGCCACTCGATCAACGACCTCAACAACCTGCTTAAGCTTCCGCATCTGCGTGGCCAGTTCGGGGAAGCGAGCCTGGAGCGGCTTCTCGCGGACTTCCTGCCCGCGCACATGTTCGCGCTGCAGTCATCGCCGGGTGAGGGTGGAGGACGTGCCGATGCCGTCATTTACTTCCCCGATCGCAAGCTGCCAATCGACGCCAAGTTTCCGCGCGAGCAAGTGATTGCGCTCTTCGAGAGCAATGACAAAGCCGAGATTGAAGCGGCTCGCGTCGCATTGGTGCGCGTGATGAAGGCGGAAGCCAAGCGCATTCAGCAGTACATCCAGCCGGAGAATGGCACGACCGACATTGCGCTCATGTATCTTCCGAGCGAGACGCTGTATATGGAAGTGATCCGCAACCGCGAACTGGGCGACTGGATGAATGAGCAGCATGTTTTTCCCGTTTCGCCCAACACCTTGCTGATGACTTTGCACACGATCTCGCTCGTACACAAATGGTACGAAGTTGCCAAGGGCTTCGAGAAGAGCCGTGCTGAACTTGCCAAGGCGCAGAAATCGTTCGACTTCTTCCAGAACCAGTTTGAAAACGTCGGCAAGAATTTAAACAAGGCGCAGGAAGCATTCGAGACCGCGCAGCGGCACCTAAAAAATTATCGCGGGAAAGTGTCCGCGCTCAGCGGGCAGGAGCAATTGGAGTTGGAAACATCGGCGTCGAACGACAAGCCCGTGTCGCTCATCGATAAAGCCAGCGCGTAATCTTCTTTGCAAGTTGCCCCAGGCACTCTGGTATATACCCATAATATCTACCTTATGGTCGCGATTTATGGTATATACTTAAAGAGAGGAATTGCCCAATGCCGAATACGGGAATTGCCAAGCTGTTTCGCAATGGACGCAGCCAGGCCGTGCGTCTGCCGCGCGAGTTTCGCTTTGAGGGGAGTCAGGTTCGCGTGCGCCGCGTGGCGCAGGGAGTGCTCCTGGAACCGCTCATCGCGGATCCCGCCCAGTGGTTTGCGGAGCTGGACGGGCTTAGGCAGGGACACTTCCTCGGCAACGGCAGGGAGCGGAACCAGCCGCGGACGCCGCGTCGCGAGATCTTCAAGTGATGTATCTGCTCGACACCAATGCATGTATTGCGTTGATCAACAACAAGTCACCCTTGGTTCGGACGCGCTTGCAGAAAGTGCTGGCTCAAGACGAAAAGGTGTTGGTTTCTTCCGTCGTAGCGTTTGAGCTTTGGTATGGGGTTGCGAAGAGCGCCCGTCCGGAAGCCAATGCGCGACTGGTGGAGACGTTCTTCGCGGGTCCGGTAAGCCTGCTGGCTTTCGAG
>Ga0137376_10003055_pt1 | contig 10307 bp, 9 predicted proteins | sample SagtaG_23_FD_104814 | JGI IMG/M metagenome (GOLD analysis project Ga0137376, IMG submission 104814) | Vadose zone soil microbial communities from Sagehorn Ranch, Mendocino, California, USA - Sage2_L_20_16 metaG | ecosystem: Environmental > Terrestrial > Soil > Vadose zone | place: USA... | reverse complement strand
TAATACAAACGCTTCACGTGTAGTCTCTGAGGAACCTTTATCTTTTGCTTTGCATGTGATAAAGTTTCCTGCGGATTGTCCCTGTTCTTGAATTTTTCCGAGCAAGAAATATCTCTTGAGAGGACCAAGAATTAAAGCGGGATGTTCCCGCATATAGTGAAGTTTAAGGAAAGCCCGGTTACACCAACCTTCCATAGCCATAGGTAATCAAACGTGTAATCCAACTTGGGAACTTTTAGCCATAGCTCCAATTAATAAACATATACCTATAATTGTAACTATGTTTTCATTAACAAAAGGTGCTAATGAGAATACTGTACTATAATCAATGTTACCAAATGATCATAGTATAGCAAACATACCTATAGTTAAAAAACAATCACCTACTCTGTTAGTTAAGAAAGCAGACATAGAACTTTGATTTGCCGCTATTCTAGTAAATCAGAAACTTACCAAAAGATATGAACAAATACCTACACCCTCTCATCCTACAAACATCAGTAAAAAATTATTAGCTGTAACAAGTATAATCATCATGAAAGTGAATAAACTTAAATAGCTGAAAAATCTTTGATTGTGTGGATCATGGCTCATATATCCTATAGAGTATATATGAACTAAAGAACTAACTATTAAAACAGGTATCAACATAGACACTGTTAAACTATCAAAATGAAAACCTCATAGAACATTAAGAGATTCACTATCAATTCATCTAAACAGATTTATAGATACTGGTATGTTATTTAAACCTACTTCAAAAAAGGCAACTATTGCCAATAAAGTTGTTACAATTACACTTGTACATGTAATTAATTGTGCTCCGCTAACTCCGACTTTTCTACCAAAAAAGCCGGATACTATTGATCCTAATAAAGGTAAAGTAATTATGGCTAAATACATTATTTATATTCTATTGCGATACTTCCTCTTAATCTATAAAATGCAACTAGAATACCTAAACCTATTGCTGATTCTGCACCAGCAATAGCTATAACGTATATAGCGTATGTTTGGCCTAATATATCATCAAAGCTAAGTGAACTTATCAATATTAAGAATGTAATAGCTAATAGCATTATTTCAATTGAAATAAGCATTAATATTATATTTTTTCTGTTTAAAACGAAACCTAAAATTCCGATTAAGAAAAGTATTAAGGATAAATTCATTATATATATTTTTTTTTTTCATAATTATAAAAAGGGTCATAAAAATAGACATTTAAACTTTTCACTGAGCGACATTATGGAAAGAGTTTAAGCAAAATTTTGGGTCACGGGTCACACGGGTCACTATAAATTTGGCCATAAAGTATTGGACAAAGTACTATACACTTCAATGATTATTACTAAAACAGTCCAATAAAGATTTAACCGAGACTATAATAGGTAATACAAGAAATAAATACTTCGAAAATTTTTTAGAAAGCATTTTTAGATAATTTAACATCGACTTAATTATTTTTTAATTTTTTTCTATAACTAAATATATAAAAACTAGTAAACAGCTTATACTGTAATATAAAAATATTTACAATATATGTAAACCTAAATGAATAAGATTGTTAAAAATAATTATATATTTTTTTTTTTTATATTTATACCTAAAACAATGCTAGCATATTAGGCTAAGAAAACGAATATAACAACAACGACATGTTCTGTCATAAAACCACTAACAGGCTCTGATTCAGCCTCCGCCAAATCAAAGGGAGCTCTATTTGTTTCCCCCACGGATCCGTAAATTAGTCATCCCCTCCACAAAAATCAAAAGGCTCTGTTTCACCTGTAATATCGCTACTATCTTGTTTAAATTTTTTAGGTGGTTGTATACTAGAATCCGAATCATCTTCAAACTTCCTTTTAGTTGAAGATTCTGAATCTTTATTAACACTAGAAGCACTTTCTGGTTTATTGTTAGTATTGGATTCTGAATCTTTATTAACACTAGAAGCACTTTCTGGATTATTGTTAGTATTGGATTCTGAATCTGCAGAGACAGGTAAGTTAGTTCAACCTTCACGCTCGCGTCTATTCAATTCTTCCTTTAATTCTTCATGCCGATCAGAATATTCTTGTATTATTTCGGAGGCTCCATCTTCCTCAGGCCCTACAATTTCTTCAGGATTATCAACTATTTCGCCTGTATCTTCAATATATCTACGTAAATGATCTTCAGGAATATCTCTTACAGGATGGAGCATCATAGCATCAGTACCTTCTTCAAAAAAGGATCTATTGGAATCTGTTGCGTAGCCACTCCCATCATCATCGATTGAAGGTGAGTTATTCTCCGAGTTTTCCCCTATTTCTGAATTTTCATTTTCATTTTCATTTTCATTTTCATTTTCGGATTCTGAGTTAGGGAAAAATGAAGAAGTAGTACTAGAAAAAGAAGCTAAATCGCCCCTGACATTGACATTTCGTAAGACGCGATAAACTGTATTACCTCTAATCTCTAAGTCCGAATATAATAATCTATTTTTTTTATTGCTATTTCTATTTATGTTCTTTTTCATTTGTATGTGTTTGCTTATTTTTCTAAATATAAAATAATTTTATTTATTGAATTTTATTATTCGTTGATTTTAGGTTAAAAATAACTTTTAATTAGTATACAATTTAATTGTAATTGTTTAAATATAAGTTATTTATTTTTAATGTAATTTATAATGTGAAATAAAACTAATAAATTATTTTTATTTGTTCATTTTTTTTTGATCCGAAATCTCCAACTCTCCGAACTCTCATCTAAGATTCGAACTTAGACTACTTAGATATTTTAGATCTAGCGCTCTACCAATTAAGCTAATGAGAGTACTATAGATAATATGAATATAGCATTAAATTACTTTTTTTTTATATACATATTATCTATAATAATTATTAAATTTAAAACTTAATAACGTATAAATTAAACATAAAACTGAAGAATATTTAAATTTAAATTAGACTACTTTATAACGACTTTAAAAGCTACATAAACCTCGCAAATAAGCCTGCAATTCCCTATTGGCATTAATCTCCATGAATAAAAGGGGGTTTAGGAATTACATTTGTACAATTATCGTTAATAATAATAAATATTATAATAACTAATTTATTAACTATTGTTCTTCTAATCAAGATAAAAACTTTTCTATGCTTACGGATTCGATAACTATGGGCATAGAACTATGTAAAATACCACATATTTCCGAACACTGTCCATAAAAAGTCCCTTCTCTATTAATAAGAACCGAAACTTGGTTTAATCTACCAGGATAAGCATCACACTTAATACCTAAAGCAGGACAAGCAAAAGAATGAATAACATCTGCCGCTGTAACAATAAATCTAACGTGTGTTAATTCCGGAAGGATAACTCTGTTATCTACTTCTAGCATTCTTAAAGCTCCATCTTCTAAATCAGACTCTGGTACTAAATATGAATCAAATTCTATAAATTCTTCATCTGCATTTAAGAAATCAGGGTATTGATAACTTCAATATCATTGGTGACCTTCTGCTAATACAGACATAGCTGGATCACTAACTTCATCCATTAAATATAATAATTTAAATGAAGGGAAAGCTATCAATATTAATATTAAAGCAGGTGTAATTGTTCATATTAATTCTATTAATGTACCATGATTTAAATATTTATGAGATATAGGTGATTTAACATTATTATAATTTCTAACTATAGATATCATTATTCAACCTACACCAAATAATATAATAACCAAATAAAACATAATATTGTCGTGTAATTCCACCAATCCTTCCATTTGTGGTGAAGCACTATCCTGAAAATATAATCCTCAAGGACTAGGCGCATCACAAGTAATGAATAAACTTAGATAAAATCTCTTTAACATATATTTCCTTTTTTTTTTCTATTAATTAATTGTAGAAACCAACACCCAGCAGCTTAGACTATATTTTAAAATATATATTTAAAATTATAGTACAAGCAAAGATCTAAGAACATAATTTTCTAAAGAAACGTTCTTAGATCTTTAAAACATCTAAATTTAAGAGGTATAAGAGTAGAAGCTAAAGGTAGATTATAGTTTTTTTAATTCTTTTTATTATTATCATCATTACTACTTGTGTTAGTGTCAATATCCATTAAATCATCATTATTATTTTTATTGTCATCATTACTATTTGTAATAGTGTCAATATCCATTAAATCATTATTATTTGGTTTTATTGGATGCATAGAATTTCTAAAACCTTTAATTGATTCATCAGTAGCTCATTCTTTTTGTTTATTCTGCATAAATTTCCTTTGGTCATCTAAAGATAATGTTTTTAATCATTCAACTGCCGCCATATTTTCCCTCCGCAATTTTCGTAACTAACTTAATCTAAGATCCTCTTCAGTATTCAACTTAGGATTTTTCTCTAATTTTTTTATCAAATTATTAAGATCATTCACAACATCTTCTGGTAAAAATATCTTTACAGATTTAGAAGTAAGATTTTGCATAGATTCTTTTTTTGATCTTTCTATTAAATCCTTTTGTGATAAACCTTCAGTACCAGAAGTACCTGAAGGACCAGAAGTACCTGAAGTACCTGAAGGACCAGAAGTACCTGAAGGACCAGAAGTACCTGAAGGACCGGAAATACCATCCATCTTTAAAGTTGTTTCCTTTATTGTTTCTAATACTACACCCTTAATACCTAATCTAATCATTAAAGCTAAAGATCCCGAAATAATATATTCATAATATTCAGAGGGAGGTAAATGTAAAAATGCCATTATAAAAGGAGGTAGCAAAGAATGTTTTATTAAAGCCATTATAATTACAGCAAATAAACCTAAAATAATATTAGTAATAGTTATATTTTTAATTATATTTTTGATTGTCAAATGTTTTCAAATTAGTGAAAAAAATAATAAACATAATACAGAATATGTTGTAGGTTTATTATTAAATAAATTAATCATTTGTTTACTATCTATTTTTAAAGCATTTTTACCTAATTCAAATGCAAATCCTAATGTTAATACTAAAAAAAAAATTAACATAATAACTAAACCATATATACCATTTGTATATGCACTTACTACATAAGGATAGACTAGAAGAATTTCTAAATCAAATAATAAGAACAAAAGTGCAAATATAAAAAAAGAAATACTGAATTGTGTTCGATTTTGACCTAAAAAAGAATGAAAACCACATTCAAAAGCACTATTTTTTTCTTGGTAAGGATTATGTGGAGCGAAAATTAAATTAACTGCTAATAAAATTATAGCTAATACAGGTATAAATATAAGGAAAAAAGTAGTACTTGACATTTAAGAATTAAATAATATTAATGCTAATATATTAGCCATGCTTAATCATTCATTAGGTATAAATATAAATAAAAGTATTATTAAAGTAAGTATGGATATAGTAATAGTTAAAGAACTAGATAATATAATATTCTTTGTTTTAAATGTTAGCTTTTGTACTAAAACATTATTCTTAAGAATATTTCCATGTAAGTTTATATTAACCAGTTCTGGATTTGTTTTGTATTCAGATTTATCAAAAAATACTTGTCTAATAATATTTAAATAATAAACTGCACTAATAACACTGGTTAATATTGCAACTAAAGCAAGGAAAACATAACCACTATCTAATGCGGCACTTAGTACCATCTGTTTTGCAAAAAATCCTATTAGTGGGGGTATACCTACAAAAGAAAAAATTGTAACAGATAAACTTAAGGCTAAAACGGGGTTTATATAAAAATAACCTTTCATCTGGCTTATTAACTGTATTGGAGAATTATTTTTATCAGGTAATTCTTTATACTCCTTATTGTCATTTATATAAAAATATAAAGAAAAACCTATACTTATAAGTATAATAAATGCATTTAAATTGCTTATAGAATATTGCATTAAATAAAATATGAAGGCTTGGATTGACTCTATACTATTAATACTTAATGCTAATAATATAAAACCTACATGTGAGATAGTACTATATGCAAATAACCTTTTTATTCTAAATTGCGTTAAACCTACAACTGTCCCTATAATTAAAGAAAGTAGTGAACTAACTAATAAACTACTTGTTCAACTAAATTGGAAGTTAAATAAAGAATTACTTGTATAATGCACCAATTCTAATAAGAATATAAATATAGATATCTTGGCGACTATAGCTACAAATGTTGTAACTATAGTAGGTATAGCATCGTATACATCAGGAGATCAAAAATGAAAAGGTGCTGCGCTTACTTTAAATAAGAATCCTACGCTTAATATTAGTAATGAAAAATTTATATAATAAGATTTATATCAATATAAAAGATTATTAGTAATATCATTGGCTAAATCACTTAAGCTAGTTATTACGTACATTCCATCTAAATTAGTTGTACCAGAATTTGCATATAATAAACCAGTACCCAATAAAATAAAACATGAACTTAAACCTCCTAACAAAAAGTAAGTAAGACCACCAGAAGTAGCTAACTCCGAATTTCGATATAAAGTACTAAGTAAATATAATCCATAACTTTGTAGTTCAATGGAAATAAAAATAGAAACTAAATCACTGGTTGATACTAAAAATGTAGCTCCAGTGATTATAAATAATAATATTAAAGGGTATTCAATAATTTTAAATTGTTCTCCCATCTTATTTACTATTTTAGTTCTATAATATAATAGTTTATAAAAAAATAATTTATTTAAAGATGAATATTCGGCGATCCACACTCTTCTAGGATAAAAGGCAGTTAATTGTAATATTATAGCGCTAATTAAAAAAATAAAGATCTGAAAAATTTGTGTTATAGAAGTTGTATGAAATAAACCACCAAATAATCCCATACCTTTAAAGGAATTTTGGATTATTAAACTCTTAACAGCTAGTAATGAACAATATATCAGTATAATTGAAGCAACTCGACTAAAAAGTATAGATTTATCTCGTCTTAAAGTGACGGCATTAGATAATAATAGAAATAATATAGAATAAATTAACATTAAGGAAGTAAAAGAATCGAACTTTATTATTTTTAAATTAAATAAACTTTACCTATTAAGCTAACTTCCTGTAGTTTAGCACATTTAAACTATATTATTTTCCTTTTTTCCTTTTTTCCTTTTTTCCTTTTTTCCTTTTTTCCTTTTTTCCTTTTTTCCTTTTTTCCTTTTTTCCTTTTTTCCTTTTGCAAAATAAATAATATTTAATGAAATATGAATAATGATGCATGTTAGCTTGTAATTTATTAATTAGGTTAGGTATAACCTGTCTCTATTCATATATTCTACATATATTTGTTTGTTATTATTCTTTTTTTTATCTACCCTCCGATAAATTTATCTAGAATAAAAATATATTTTTCCTTTCCCTTTTTATATAATAATATAGAGTTAAAAATTAAAAATACATATTCCTATCTTTAATGTTTTATAAACATAGACACCTCAATTTATTATCGTTTAGTAAAAAAAACAAAAAAAAGTAAACTGGGTTAGAGTAAACCTAAAACTAAAAACAATTTAGGTTATAAATACAAATATGCTTTAATTATGTATAAGATTATACATAGACCCAAAATTAAAAATATTATTGTATATAATTAAAATAAAAAATATAAAATTATATTTAGACAGCGACAGCCGGAGGAGAAATTTGAATTCTCATTCTTAATGCATGAAATTAATGTTCTAACCAATTAAACTACCCTGGCTTTTATTTAAAACTTACTTTAAATTAGATAAAGGGTGAATACCCTGAGTTGAACAGGGAATCTTCTGTGCCACATACAGTCGCTCTACCATTGAACTATATTCACCTTAAAACATAAATACAATATAAATACAATATACTAAATTATGTTGGAGTGATTCGAACACCCAATGGTAAATACCAAAAATTTATGACTTACCGATTAGTCAACAACATAAACATTTTGAATACATTAATGATTATATTTAAGATAAGGTAAATCCGACTTGAACGGATAAAATTTAAAAATCAAATAGTCCTAAGCTATTCATGTCTACCAATTCCATCATTACCTTTTTATCTCTAATTTTAATATATATTAAATTTAATTTTGTATTGACAACAGTAGCTATATTACATAGTATTATAGTTACAAATATAACTTTATTAATTTGCAAAAATTTTATACTAAAGATGCCAATTGAACACACCCAATATAAACAAAACATTTAAAGTAAAAATTATATTACATAAAAAGGATTGAAGTATTGCTCGAGATAAGATTTGAACTTACAGCCTAGGTCGCTTCAAGACCCCGCTCAACCAATTGAGCTTCTCGAGCTTATATTTAAAAAGAGGCAATTTCCTCTAAATTCTACCTAAACTATTTATTATTAAGCAATATTGGATAATTTGGGTAGAATTGGAGACATCAGGACTCGATCCTGAAATAACGATATGCAAAATCGTAGTTTTACCAGTTAAACTATGTCCCCTTATTAAAAATAAATTAATAACAAATACTTATTAATATATGTTTAAAAATAAGCAATTTTCTCTAAATTTATAAAAAATAGTATAAATATCATTACTAATCGAAAAATAAAACTAGATTTATTTATATTTTACATTAATTGTATATTATTCACATTAATATAAGCCATGATTTTTTATACATTTTGTAATATAAGAATGATGTATACTAATAAATATAGATGCTTTTCGTATAAATATAAATTACGAAAATTTATCAGTATTATTAGTAACTAAAACAGAGTATGCTTGGCTATTACCAGCTGTTACTTTTAATTTTGCATCTTCAGTGCGATTACGCCCTAATTTAAATGCACACATAAGTTCAATACTTACTTCACTAAATTTAAATCCATATGAGATCCCGCCGTCTTTATATTATATTCGGGATTTAAACAATCAATATAATATTCTTCCTTTGAAATTAAAACAAAAGGATTACAATATTCAAGTATTTCTAATTTAAACCAATGATAACCGTATTTTATTAATGCTATATAAATCATACTATTTTTTTTTTATTTCTATCTCTAAATAGGATATATTATAGTAATTTTTAAGTCTGCGAGATAAATTAATAGCAGAACCAAGATCGCTTTTTACAGATTCTTTATGTGTTCATTTATAAATACCAAATTTTTTTTTTAGTTTTTAATATTTATCCTTTTTAAATATAAGGATTATCATAAGAAATAATAGGGTTAATAAAAAAAAATTTTTTTTCTATTAATTATTTTTTTTTTATTATTGTTTTTTATCTATCCGAAAGAGGACTTGAACCTCTATGATATTATATCAACGAAGCTTAAGTTCGTCCTGTCTACCAGTTCCAGCACTCGGATATAAAATATATAATTATTATATTAGCTAAGGCCAGAGTGATTTGAACACTCATCTCAGCTGTCATGAGCAGCTTGCTTTACCAATTAAGCTATAACCTTTATATTTATTAAACGTGCGGACAAAGGATTTGCACCTCTATATATTGGACATGAGCCAATTATGTTACTATTACATCAATCCGCAATAATATATTTATTGTTATAAACATATATTAATCATAATAGCCCCAGAGGGTTTCGAACCCTCGTATGTAATGACGAAAACATTATGTCTTAACCACTTGACTATAGGGCCTAAAAATTTTATTATTTTTTTAATAAAAGTCCAGTGCAAGTATCGCACTTGCTTCAGCTGGTTACAAAACAGCTACATTACTTTTATGCTAACCAGACTTGGTTAAAAGAATGTAGATGTTTTCAACATATGATTCCCCTACAATTATATCAATTAAATTCAGTTATATATAAAATTAGTACTTTATACCTAAAAACATTTAAATTCTTTCAGCTAAAGCCTATATAAATTGTAATAAATAGAAACAGGATATTGTGTTTATCCGTATATAAAATATAAAGACTATATTCAATTAGTCTATTTATTACTAATTCTCGTAGTGTTCAACTACGTATATTTAAGAATATCTTAAAGTAACTTTCGTGCCTAGATGCATTCAGCACTTATTTTTAACTAACATAGCGTTCCTGCCGTGCCTATGCTATAAATTTACTTAAGTGAAAGTAACATCCCTGTATAAAATTTATTAAAAAATACTATACTTAAATTAATATTGGGCACATAAACAACAGGTAAACCAGAGGTTAATATACCCAGCTCCTTTCGTACGAGGGGGCTATCTTTATTTTATTCTAATTTCCTCTAGAAGATAGAAACCATACTGTCTTACGACGTATTTAACCCAGCTCGTGTAACTTATTAATCGACGAACAGTCGGACCCTTCATAGTTTCTGC
>Ga0137376_10003052_pt1 | contig 10311 bp, 5 predicted proteins | sample SagtaG_23_FD_104814 | JGI IMG/M metagenome (GOLD analysis project Ga0137376, IMG submission 104814) | Vadose zone soil microbial communities from Sagehorn Ranch, Mendocino, California, USA - Sage2_L_20_16 metaG | ecosystem: Environmental > Terrestrial > Soil > Vadose zone | place: USA... | reverse complement strand
TGGCTCGATGCGCACGCCGACTTCAACACGCCGGAGACAACCGTGAGTGGCTTTCTCGACGGGATGGGGCTCGCTGTGCTCACCGGACGCTGTTGGCGCTCGTTGGCGATGAGCATACCTGGCTTCGCCGCGATGGCGGACGCGAACGTCCTCCTTGGCGGCGCGCGCGATCTCGATCCGGCGGAGGAGATGCTGCTCGAGGAATCGGGGGTGAGGGTAGTGCGCGGGTCGTCCATCCGCACCGCCGGCGTGGCCGAGTCGCTCGCGCCGGCCTTGGAATCGCTTCGTGGTCATGTCAGCCGCCTCCACTTCCATCTCGACGCCGACGTGCTCGACGAGAACGAGGGCCGGGCGAATGCCTTTGCCGCTCCCGGAGGCCTAACGAGCGCCGAGCTCGTCGAGGTGGCGCGGCTCGCGGCGAGGCGGTTCGACATCGTCTCGGCGGCGGTGACGGCCTATGATCCGGCGATCGACACTACCAGTGCGCTGCCGGCCGCGATCGCGTGCGCGCTCGAGGCACTCGTTAGTCGTTAGGCACAGCAAAGCGCCTGAATCCTGCACACCGGTGGCGACGCCGGCATCGCACCCGGTACGGCCAGCCCAGTTTCGAGAGGACAGCAACGAGCAGTCAGCTTTGAGAGTGAAGGGTCAGGAATATGAGATGGACTCTCCCTCTCAGTCACTCCTGACCTTTTCGACTCAAAGCTCGCTGCTCGTTTCTGCCGGCTCGAAACTGGGCTCGCTGTCGCGGGTGCGATCCATGAACACGACATCAAAAGCGGACGGAGTCTCACTCTCAGAACGTGGTGCGCAGCGTCGTGAAGATTGCCCTCGGCTGCCCGGGATCGATGACATGTCCAGCAACCAGCTCCGGATATGCGCGATCGAAGAGATTTCGAACGCCGAGCTCGAGCCGGACTGCGCCCCACTGCGCCGATCCGCTCACGTGGGCGAGACCATAGGCGCCGATCACTTCGCCCGGCTCATCGAAGGGCGAGTACGCTCCAACCCAATTGCCGGCGAGGCGAACGCGCCACCAAGCGCGAGACGGCGCGATCTCGAGCGCTGCCATGCCAACGTACTTCGCCGTGTTGTACACCCGCAGTCCGTCGAGCACGGCCGGGGGCTGGCTCGCTTCCTCGGAAACGGCGGTGAGATGCCGATATCGCGCGTCGAGGAACGTCCAGTTGGTGGTGATGCTCGCGGAAGGTCCGACGGGAAGGCGACCGTCCACTTCCAGGCCGTCACGCCGGCTCGCGCCGCCGTTGCTCGCCTCGCCGGTGAGGGGGTTGAACGTTTGCTCATTGCTCACGTTCATCCGGAACAGCGTCGCAGTGGCGCTCACCGGCGCTCCGTTCACGGCGCCGTCGAACTTGAGACCGGTCTCGTAGTTCCAGACGACGATCGGCTCCAGCGTCGGATCGCTGATCACGCCGTCGGTCGAACGAAATCCTCGCGACGCGTTGGCGTAGACGCCGACGTTCGACGTCACGTGCACGAGCGAGCCCAGCTTGGGTGAGAACACACCGTGACTCGCGCTCGTCGCGACATCCCCATTGGGCGTACTATTCGTTCCGATCTCGTCGAAGCGGGCACCAAGATCGACACGCAATCGCGGGTCGACGTCGTAATGCGATTGCGCGAACAGCGCGCCCGAAAGCTGCCGCGCCATGACGAGCGCGTTCACAGAGTCGCGCGCGCGCGACGTCGTGAAATAGTTCTCGTAATGCGAGCGATCCCAGCGCCCCTCCGTTCCGACGGTAACCTCGCCCCGGGCAGCGTCCCAGGTGAGCGCGCTCGTTAGGCCGTAGCCGTGGCGGTGGTCCTCCTCCTCGGTCTGGCTTCCCGAGCCCTCGAAGCGGCCGCCGGCGGGCGGAATCGTCAGGTAGAGCTGCCAGCGGCCTTGCGTCGCGTACGCCGTGGTTCGCCAGAGGAGCGAGTTCGAGATCAAGCGCAGGCTGACGCGCTCCTGGCCGCGCTGCTTGAATCCACCATCGGTGGGGTTGGAGACGATGTCGTAGTCGTGATTTGTGAACTCGTCCTCGCTGAGAAATCCCGCCGAGCGCCAGCGGCCCCCGTACAGCTCCGCGCCTCCGTCGATCGTCCACCCTGGAGCGATGTCGTGAACGATCCGGGCGTGTCCCTGGCCGAGATCGTAGTGCGCGTTAGGCCGGAAGCCATCCTCGTGTTGGAAGCGAGCGCCAAGGACACCGCCTCCTTGCGCGCCATGATCAAATCCAGTGAGCAGCATCGCGTCGCCGCGGCCGAAGGAACCGCCCTCCGCGGTGAACTGGCTCCCGCGCATGCGCTCGAGCGTCCGCACGTTCACGATGCCGGCGACCGCGAAGTTGCCAAAGAGCGCGCTTGTTGGCCCGCGAAGCACGTCGATGTCGCGGATGCCACCAGGGAATAACAGGCTGAAGTCGTTGTAGCCTTCCGCGTGCCCGTTCACCGGCTCGTTGATCGGGACGCCGTCGATCCAGAGGGCGAGATCGGTCGAGTGATCGGAGCTGAAGCCGCGGACCGAGGCGTCGGAGGCGAAGCCAGGGCCTTGTCCCTGCTCGTGGACCTCGAGCCCGGCGGTCTGCCGCAGCAAGTCGTACGGATTTCGCGCGGGCGTGAGCTGAATCGCCGCCGCGTCGACGTGTGTCGCGCCCACGGGCTCGGCGCGCGCGGCGGGGGTGGCGACGATGGTGACGGGGCGGAGCACGGTGCGTCGCAGCGAGTCACGCGAGGCGCTGTCGGCGCGCGCCGGGCTGGGTGGCTGTTGGCCGGACGCGCCTAACGACGCGCCGAGGAGGGCGGTACAAGCGACGGACGCAATAGCGGCCGCCCGCAAGAGCGAGGGCATTGGCAGCTCCGAAGGTGACGGGACGCGGTGGTCGGTCGACACCGCGTGAGGCGGCCGCGGCGCCGCGTTGGCGCCGCCGGCTCGGTCAGCCGGAGTGCGTGGGTGGCCCGATGGCGGGGGGAAGGGCGACCTGGACGTCCGCGGACCTAACGATGGTCGCGGTCGCGACGACGGGCTCGACGAAGGCGATGATGCGCGCCGGCGCGATTGCCGCCGGCGTCGTCAGCCGCACACTCACGCCCGGACAGCACGCGCCGGGACATGTGCAGCTATGAGGATGGCTTGGCTGCGGCGTGTGATGCGACGCGTGCGACGACGGCCGTGACGCCGGGTCGTGAACCGGGCACGCGTGAATTGCCGTCGGCTCGGCGGCAAAGACCGCGAGCCAACAGCCACGCAGCAGGGAAGCTACCCGTCGGAGCGGCGAGAGACGGCGCATCGTCGGCAAGCAAACTACAGAAAGGCCAGGTCCACGGCAAAAGTTCGGGGCAACAAGAAAACGCAAATGAAAAGAAAAGCGGGCGCCGTGAGGCGCCCGCTTGAACCAGCTCGTTCCAACGTCCTATGGTCTTGCCCGGTCGTAAATCCCGCGCCCACTGCCGAATCCGCCACCGGGATTAAAAATCGGCGGCGGCGACATACGTGGCCGGCCACCACGTCGGCGGTCCGTGCGCGGGTCGCAGTGGTCGCCATCGACGACGCCGCCACGAAGGATGGCGCCGAAAATGCCGCCGAGGATGGAGCCACCGCCGTCACCGTTGCCGGCGTTGGGACCGCCGCCATCGCGACCGCTCGCGCCGTCGCCGCCATTGGGCATCGTGGGCATCGGCGACGGACGGGGAACCGCGGGCGCTACCGGATCAGGAGTCGGCTCGGTCGTCGGCGACGGCGCTTGCGCCATCACGTCGACCGTCGGCTCCTCGGCCTTGGCGACGACCGAATTCTCGGGCGACGCCTTGACGGTCGGATGCTTGGACCGCACGGCCTTGGGACCGGCCCCCTTCCTCAGCGTCGACGACGGAGAAGGAGCGCTGGATTGACCGATCTCGGTGAGGGCGTAGCCCTTCGCCGCTTGCTGCGACGCGAGGTCGAGATTCGTTGAGGAGGCGAGCTGCAGGTCTCGTTTGAGATCGTCGCTCAGCGCCGTCTTCGACGTCGCCCCATTCTTCCCGCATGCTGCGAGCACCGCGGCCGATAGGCCGACCGCCAACATCGAGGTTCTCAGAACCTTACGCACATGTGCCTCCAAATCAGAGCGCGCGTCCAAGCGTGGCCGTGGGTGTGAATCACACGTTGGGCGTCGCATGCGTCTATAAAGCAGTAGTTACACCACTGACCAACCGACCGATTCGGGAGTTAAGTCGCGATAATTAAGAAATCGCGTCCACGGGTGGTGACACTCGAGTCTAGCGCCGAGGACAGCTCCACTCGCCGCAACGGGACGAATCACTCGGGTATTACGGATATAATCCGAGACAACTCAGCCTTCGCGTCCCCTTACCGAGACCGATTGACATGCGACAAGGGCGTCATTGGTTCTCCATCCTCGTGGCATCGGTGGCCGTCGCATGCGCCGGAAGGGGTGGCGAGCTCACCCCCGCGCAACGGGCGGCGATCGCCGGCGAGATCGACGCCAGAGTGCGCGCGGCCTACGATCTGTCGGTGCCTAACGCGGAGCAACGCATGCTTCGCCTCTACGCCGATACGGGTCGGGTCGTCTCGGCGTCGGTTGGACGCGCGATCGCGTCACGCGACACGGTACTGCTCGGCATCCGTCAATTCTGGGAGAATGTCGGCGTCAACATGCGGCAGCCGAAATGGATCTGGACGCACACCTACGTCGATGTGCTGTCGCCAGAAGCGGCGGTGTTCACCGGCACATATCGCGTACCGCACGTCACGCCACGCGGCGAGGCGCACGAGATCGCCGGGGCGATGACGTTGGTGTTCGCCAAGCGCGGAGATAAATGGGGCATCGTCCAGGAACACCTCTCCGATGTTCCGCCGATGCAGGTGCCGATGGATTCCTCTATGAAGATGAAATAGAGGAAGACTGAACTCCTGACACCACGATGACCGCTCACGCATCTCGCCCAGTACGGCGAGCCCAGTTTCGAGAGGGCAGCAACGAGCAGCGAGCTTTGAGGCGAAAGGGTCGGGAATATGAGAGAGGGCCAGCTCTCTCAGTCATTCCCAACCCTTTCGACTCAAGGCTGTCATCTCGCCGCTGCCTTCTCGAACCTGGGCTCGCCGTCCAAGCCGAGACCTAAATCCCAGCCAGCAAAAGGTCTGCTGCCGCGGTTCCAACGGGCTCGGGTTACGGCACCGCCCCCGCCGCGCCGGCGCGGCGGGGGTCGGCGCCGGCGGTGACGGTGCCGTTGCCGATGGTGAGGGCGGCGCCGTAGCCCTCGCGCAGCTCGCCGAGGAGGGAGACGAAGCGTGGATGGTAGCCTAACGAGACGAGCTTCCTGACGACATCGGGCGCGAAGCCGTCCTCGAGCTCGACGGCCACGCCGCCATCAGCCGCACTCCGTACCGAAGGAAGGAAGCGCGGCAGCTCGAGCGCCGCTTGGGGATCGAGGTGCTGATCGAGAATGCCCGTCAGCGTCTGGTATACGGCGGCGGTGATCCAAGCATTCCCGGCAGCGCCGACGGCGGCCACTGGTCGCGACTTTCGCCCGCCGTCGGCGCGAAAGACAATCGTCGGCGCGATCGTGCTGCCGTGACGCGCGAAGGGAAGCCGGGCGCCGTAGGCGCTGGGATCGGCGCCGTACGACCCGAGCTTGTCGTTGTAGAGAAAGCCCAAGCCGGGCGTGAGGTAGAAGTTGCCGCCCCACGTGCCTAACGTCTGCGTCACGGCGACGACGTTCCCCTCCGCGTCCGCGACCATGAACGCCGTCGTTCCGCTGCGATGATAGACGCGGACCGAGTCGCCGTCGCCGTCATTGCCGTCGACGGGCTTGGCGGCGCAGACGAGGGAATCGCCGCGCAGCGTTTCGGGGCTCAGCGCTCTCGCCGGATCGAAGCAGTGCCACCGGGCGCGTGCCGTGTCGCGATTGATGAATGGCTCGAGCGTCACGGGCCAGAGCCCGGGATCGGCGATCCGGTTGCGGCTCGGCGGGACGAGCAACCAGGCCGAGAGCATGGCGTGCAGTGTCGGCGCGTCCTCGCTGTACGGTTTAGGATCTTTGTATTCCTCGAGCAAATTCAGCGTGCTGACCAATTGCGCCCCGCCCGCCACCGGCGGCGCGCTCGAGTACAGCGTGAATCCACGATACGTTCCCGATACCGGCTCGCGATCGGCGGCGAAGTAGCGCGCGAGGTCGCTGAGCTGTATGGCGCTGCCCTTGCCGCGGAGATCGGCAACAATGCGACGCGCGATCTCGCCACGATAGAACGCATCAGCGCCGCCAGTGGCGATCTGCTCGAGGGTCCACGCCAGATCCGGATTGCGCAGCGTGTCACCGGGGTGGAGCGGTTGCCCGTTTCGGAAAAAGAGCGCGCGGGGTCCGTCGTACTTGAGAAAATGCTCACGCTCGGTGGCGAGCGTGGTGGCGAGTCCTTCAGTGACGACGTAGCCGTCGCGCGCGGCGTGAATTGCCGGAGCGAGAATGTCGGCCCAAGCCACCTTGCCACTGCCATATTTCTTCACGGCGAGGTGCATGGCGGCGACCGTCCCCGGAACGTTGGCGAGCACTGGACCATCGTCCGGCAAGCGGCCGTTCTGCAGCAGTCCGGCGTTGTCGAGGCCCGCCGCCTCGGGCACGCGCGACATGAATTCGATCAACTGCGGGCTCGACATCGACGTCCGGTAGACGAGCATTTGTCCATAGCCGCCGAGGCCGCTCGCGTCCGGCTCGACCACGCCTAACGCGAAAGACACGGCGGCCGCGGCGTCGACGACGTTGCCGCCTTTGCGGAGGATCTCGAGCCCCGCCGCGGTCGCGACGGGATGCGAGCTCGAGATCGCGGCACGGCCCGTCGCCGCGGCGCGATAGGGCGGCCGCTCACGCAGCATCGAGTGCAGCACGGCGCGCAGCTCCTCGTCGGTGCGTGCGGCGAGGGCGCGCGGTCGATGAGCCGCGACAAGCGACTCCCAGCGGGTGCGCGCCGCCGGAGACTCGTAGTACAGCTTCGCTGTGCGGGCCGCGAGCTCGTCGAGCGCGGCGGCATTGTGGCGGGTGCGCTCTTCGTTGCGCGAGAACGGTGAGGTCGCGGCCGCGACGGCAGCGGTGAAGCCGGCGTCAGGAGGTGTCGGTGCGTCGACGACCCATACGCCTCCCGCGTCGCTCAAGAGGTCGTGGGCTTCGCGATCGCCGAGTCGGTTCGGATCGCCATTGTAGGCAACGTCGTCGTCAGGCAGCTCGACGAGCGTCAGGTGCTTGCCATCGGGCGTCCACACGGACGCCGCGTGTCGCGTGCTAACGAGATTCGTGTACCGGCCGTCGATCGGCACGACGTAAACACCGTGTCGAGGCCCCGCCGCGGTGTAGGTGAGCCGATCCCCTCGCGGCGACCAAGCTGGACGCTCGATACCTGGCGCCGTGAAGACGGTGCTGTCGGCGCCGTGCTGATCGGCGGGCGCGGTGACACGCCGTACGACGAGCCGCCGCGCCGTCTCGGTGATCGCCACAAACGCGACGCGTTCGCCATCCGGCGACGGCGCCGGCCAGCGCTCCGCCGTAAGCGAATTCGTTAGGCGGCGCTCGGTGCCGTCTCGTTCGCGCACCCAGAGACGCGCGGCACTGCCGCGTCCGCGCACGAAGAGTACACGTCCCTCGCCCGCGACCTGAGGCTCGCTCTCATCCTCCGCGGTTCCGAGAAGGCGTGACGGCGCCGGTGCAGCGCCGCTGTCGGCGACCGCGACCTGCCAGAGGTCGAAGTTGCCGGTACGATTCGACGAGAAGATGAGCACTTTACCATCGGCCGACCACGCTGGCTCTCGATCCCACGCCGCACCGGTGGTCACTCTCGTCCATTTCGCGTCCGGGGATATGATCCACAAATTGCCGCGAACACTGAGCGCCAAGCGGCCGTCCGCCGCATACGCCGGGTCCCGCGCGCCGGCGACGCGTGCATCGTGCGGCTGCGCGTGCGCGCTGAGTAACGGAAGGGCGAGGAACAACGCGACGGCGCGCATCTTCGAGAGCTCCGGCAGGCGGAACGCGGAAGCTCTGGAAAAGCGCGCACGGACGCAACTGGCGATGGCCGTCATGCTGAGCCAGCGAAGGAGCTGCTGTTGACCCGAGAGATCACTCTAAATGTCAAAAGCGAACGCAGATTGCCCAGATGAAACGCAGATACTGCTATCTTCTGAAAAAGGGCCGTCACCGCCTTTTTTTTCTGCGTTTATCTGTGAAATCTGCGTCTATCTGCGTCCAGCTTTTGAACTGGCGAGGGATCGACAGCAGATCCTTCGCTGTGCTCAGGATGACAGGGCGTCAGTCCGCTCGCAGCGCCGTGTTCGGATCGACCCGCGTGGCGCGGCGGGCGGGGACGAGACTCGCCAGCACGGCGACGCCGAAGAGCGTCATGCCGGCCAGGGCGTAGATCAGCGGGTCCCTTGGCGACACACGGTAGAGCAACGGCGCGACGAATTTGCCGGCGACGAGCGCGATCATCGCCCCAATCACGATCCCCACGGCGGCCACGCGCACGCCGCTCCCGACGACGAGCCGCAAGACGTCGCGCGTCTGCGCGCCGAGCGCGATGCGCACGCCCAGCTCGTGGCTGCGCTGCGTGACGTTGTAGGCAATGACGCTGTAGAGACCCACGGCGGCGAGAAGGAGCGCGAGTCCGCCGAAGAGCGCGAACATCGTCGCGCCGAGCCGCCACGAACGGACGTTCGGCTCGAGGATCTTCGTCAGGGGCGTCACGCTGACGTACGACACCCCGGGCATCACGCGCTGTAGCTCGCGCCTAACGGTAGACACCATGTCGGTCGCGTCGCCGTGCGTCCGGACGAACAGACCGTTACCAGCGCTGCCGTGCTGGGCCACCGGCGCGTAGTACTGCTGCCCCGGCGGGTCGGTCAAATCGCGATCGACGATATTCGCGGCGATGCCGACGACCGTCGAGCAGGGAACCGTGTCGGAGCCGACGCGGATGCACTGGCCGAGCGCGTCGGTCTTTGGCCAAATCTTCTTCGCCATCGCTTGGCTGATGACGACGACGCGTGGCGCGCCCTCCTGGTCGGCGCTGGTGAAGCCGCGGCCGCGCACGACGCGCGTCCCCATCGTCGCGAAATAGCTCGGTGAGACAACGTTGTACAAATACTCACCGCGAATGGAGTCGCGCGACTGCGTGAAGAGATCTTCGGTCCAGCTCATCCAGAACGGCACGGCGACCGTTACCGTTGCGTCCCGCACGCCGGGAATAGCCCGTGCCCGCTCGACGAGGTCACGGCGGAGCGCAATCCCGCCGAGGGAATCGACGTGCACGCCGCGCATCTCGACGGATACGAACAGGACGTGGGGACTATCGTAGCCAAAGTCGAGCTCATGGACATTGCGCAAGCTCCGCACGAAGAGCCCGGTCCCGACGAGGAGCACGACGGAGAGCGCGCCCTGGACGACGAGCAGGACGGTGCGCGTGCGCGAGCGATGATATGTCCCTTCGCGGGCGCCGGCCTTGAGCGCCGCCGAGACGTCGGTATGTCGCGCGAAGAGCGCCGGCGCAATGCCGGTAAGCACGCCGACGGCGGCCGCGGTGGTCGCGGCAAATATGAGCATACGTGGATCGGCAAGGAGCGATGGCCATTCGACGTCGGGGAGCATCGCGGCGCGGAGAATCGTGCCTCCCCACTGGGCGACGAGGAGCCCGGCGACAGTGCCGAACAGAGCGAGGAGCATGCTCTCGGTGAGCAGCTGGACAAGCAGTCTGCCGCGGCTGACGCCGAGCGCCACCCGCACGGCGATCTCGCGACGCCGTCGGAAGGCACGAGCGAGGAGCAAGTTCGCAACGTTGGCGCAGGCGATGAGAAGGACGATGACGGAGACGCCGACCAGCCAGGTCGCGACTTTCGAATTATTCCCCTGGTTCGGTCCGCGCTCTTTCAAGACAGAGGCAGCGAGGGCGCGCGGCCGAGCGAGCTCGATGGGCGTGATCTTGCCCTGGCTGGCCTGCGCCAGGTAGCTACGGCGGTACGCATTGGTCAGGTCCGCGTCCGCGGCGCTGCCGCTGATCTGTGGCTTCCGCCGCACGAGCATCTCCATCCAGCTCATGTTGTGTGTCGTGTACCATTTGGACGGGTCCACCGTGGTGCCGCCGAAGATGTCGGCAACGCCAGTGGTGATCGGGATGAAGGCCACGGCGCCGATCGCATCCATGCCGACGAAGCCGCGCGGCGCGACGCCGACGATGGTATAGACCTTTCTGCCTAACGAGATCGACTTGCCGAGGACGTCGGCGCGGCCGCCGTAGCGCGTTTGCCAATAGTTGTAACCGAGCACCGCGACAGT